>Ga0351888_1184_pt1 | contig 21716 bp, 20 predicted proteins | sample TotcelFGM3001M13_FD_206770 | JGI IMG/M metagenome (GOLD analysis project Ga0351888, IMG submission 206770) | Enriched cells from coal bed in the Powder River Basin, Montana, United States - Total cells FGM rep3 HSBNCT.FGM.300.1.M13 ... | reverse complement strand
ACCTGGGGGAGCCCTTGGAAGCCGCGGCGGGCGGCTTCGGGCGGCTTCGCGACGGACTAAACCGGATCAAGGCCGTGATCGAGGCCGGCGCGGAAGCTATAGACGCCATGCCGGAGCCTCCAGCTACCCCCGGTTTATGGCAAGGGTTCACGGGTTGGTCCTGGGTTACCGAAGTTATGGCGGGATTGATGGGGAGCCTGGAGCAGGGCGACCCGCCGGGTCGCCCCTACGGTTCGGGGCGATAGGGTATGTCTGGAAACCAGCCGCATCAGGCAGAGGCCCAAGGCTGCTCTGGTGCGGCCGTGGGTTAACGGTTCAAAAATAAGATGGGTTTTCTTTTAAGAAAAAGCCCCAATGAATAACAGTATTTTACCTCCCTTTTCTAAAGGGGGGCAGGGGGGATTACCTAACCGGTTGATAATCCCCCTTAATCCCCCTTTAGAAAAGGGGGACTTAAAACCCCCGTTCTCAGCTTTAATTGGTTGAGAAAACATATTTGCAGCCTAAGACCGGTTTTGCAATAGGTTCTAATAACGGGACCGCGCCATGGTCGTTGAACTCTACTTGAGGGCGCCGAACGAAAAACGCCGGCCGCCGCCGGGAATGAATGCGGTCATTCATCTGGATGAACCGGGCCGGGACGGCTATCCCCTGCACCACAATCTGGCCCGGCTGCCGGCGGCGTCCGGGCTACCGGCTCAGGCGGTTTCAGCCTTTTTGCTGGCGGCCCTGGGAGTTTGGGCGGCGGATAAGTTTTTGCCTCGGAGCGCCGCCTCCGATGCCTGGACCCGGCACATCACGCTTAACCTTCCCGTCAGCGCGGGCTGGCTTCCCCTGGCCGACCGCCTGAGCGGGCTGCTCAATTTCCTCACCGGGGACGACTGGACCCTGAAACTGCGAGAGGCTCCCCTGGACCTGGGCCTCAAGGGGGAGTGGCCCTGCGCCTGGCGCCCGGACGGGGTGATGCTGTTCTCCGGCGGCCTCGATTCCCTGGTGGGTGCCCTGGATTGTTTGGAGGCCGGGGAGCGCCTGCTCCTGGTGAGCCACTACGATTTCGGGCAGCTGGCGAGTATCCAGCAGACCCTGGCCGCGGGCCTGAGCCGCCATTACGGCCCCGACCGGGTGCGCCACCTGGGGCTTAGGGTGCAGTTTCCCGAGGCCCCGGAGCTGTCCATGCGGAGCCGATCCCTGCTCTACCTGGCCCTGGGGCTGGCCGGCGCTGCTTGCTTTGGCCCCGCCACCCCCCTCATCATCCCGGAAAACGGCTGGATCAGTCTCAATTTACCCCTGACAGCCAATCGCCTGGGCAGTTGCAGCACCCGCACCACCCATCCCTATTTTCTGGAGCAACTCACGGGCCTCTGGCGGGAAGCGGGCCTGGTTAATCCCCTGGTCAACCCTTACGAAAACCTAACCAAGGGCGAGGTGGTGCGCCGCTGCCGCAACCGGGACCTATTGGGACAGCTCTTCGGGGCGAGCGTCTCCTGCGCCCGGCCGGTGGTTTCCCGCTGGCAGGGAAAGGCCGCCGGTTCCTGCGGGTACTGCTATCCCTGCCTGATGCGCCGGGCCGCGCTTCACACCCTGGGGTGGGATCGGGGGGAGGATTACGGGCGGGATGTGCTGTCGGACCCGGAAATCCTGGACCACCGGGTTCGGGGCGGTGACCTCCGGGCCCTGCTGCTGGCGGCAAAGTCCTGGGAGGATGCCCCGGCCGAGGTGGAGGCCCGCCTAATGGTGGGGTCCAACCCAGAGACCATCCCAGCGCGTCTCACCGCCGCTCGCGGGGTGCTGGACCGGGGGTTTCGGGAAATCGCCGGGTGGCTAAAGGACCAGGGGCCGGATTGGGTGCAGGCTTATCAGGCGTAGAGGTAGGCGGTTACCAGGAGCCAGAGGCCGAAGCCCAGGAGGATCAGGATGGTGGTGATGGCCATGAATTTCATGTGCTTATGTTCGATCATGTTTCTTCTCCTTTGGAGGGGTTAGCCGCACTGGGGGCTTTTTAGTGGCAAACGGAAGGCCAGCGGGAGCAGGTCCTTAAGGTTGGCCAGCCGTATCAGGCCGGCGGTATTGGCCATGATGACCCGGCAGTCCGGACTGAACTCGGCCAACACCTGGCGGCACAGGCCGCAGGGGGCGACGGGGGCGGGGGTGTCGGCGACGACGGCCAGGGCCGTCAAGTCCCGGTGGCCTGCGGCCACGGCGGTCAAGATCGCCACGCGCTCGGCGCAGATCGTGGCCCCCAGGGAGGCGTTTTCGATGTTGCAGCCGGAGAAGATTTCACCGGCTGCGGTCAGGACCGCGGCGCCCACCGTGAAGTTGGAATAGGGGGCATAGGCTCTCTCCCGGGCGCGCCGGGCCTGATGCAGGAGCTGCTGCTGCGCGGTTTCATCCAACATGGAAAAGCCTTTGGCGACGGGCCGGGATTAGCCGGGCCGGTTGCGGTTCCGGTGCCGGATAAGGGCGGACACACAGGTCCGCCCCTACGGGTCCGTAGGCGCCCTCGCCCCTATCCCCCCAGGGAAACGGCCAGGGCGGTGGTCAGTTTTACCACGTCCTGGTTGGTCTTGCGCAGATGCCGGGACAGGATCTGGGCCAGACGCAGGAGCAGTTTTACCCCCATGGCCGGGTTCTTTTCGATCAGTTCCAGAAAATCCTTTTGATGCAGTTCCAGGAGGGTGCAATCGGTGGAGGCGGTCACCGTGGCCGACCGGGTTTCGTTTTCCAAAAGGGCCATTTCGCCGAAATAGACCCCGTTTTCCGCCTTCAGGCGGATCATCACCCGCTCCTTGGGCGTGTCTTCATCCAGCACCAGGGTGAGCTGCTTGGTAATCTCCACTTCCCCGGCCTGCATAATGAACAGGCTATCCCCGGGCTCGCCTTCCTGGATGATGACCGCCTCGGCTGAAAATTCCCGGAGGCTGGTGCGGCTCAGCACTCGATGGATTTCACCTTCTTCCAGGTCTTGGAAGAGAAAGATTTTTTGGAAAAAGGCGGCATCCATCATCAGAGACTCGGCCTCTGCGGGGCGATGACCACAGCATACTGGTGCGGCCCCAGGGTCTGGGCGGCAGGGGGATTGATCTGGCATTCCACTTTGGTGCGTCCCAGGAGGTGGGTCATCTTGGTCTCGGCGAACTTGCGCCGGATGAAGTCATCAATGGCCGACGGCTCATCGGACAGCAAGTCCTCGAGGCTCACGGTCTTGCTCTCGGTGTAGATGCCGATAAGAATACCCTGGTGCTGCTCCTGGAGGTAGGCGGATAAATCGCTCAGGGGACGCCCATGGAACTGGCTGGGGATTTCCACATCCCATAAGCCTTGCCCATCCCCCATTAACAGTGTGGTGTAGATACGGAACAGGGCCGGGGAAGTGATGGCCCCCGCCAGGAGCGAACTGTCGTATTGTCCCCGGATCAACACCTCCTCGGCCCCGGCGCGCTCCAGGTAGGTGCGGTTTTCCGGCCGCAGCAACTCCCCCATGATGCGAATTTTAGCATGAAGGGCCTTCAAGGTGAGGGCGGTAAACAGAGTCCGTTGATCCACCTGGGCGGCGGTTTCCCCCGGTTGACGGTCGGCCAGGATGATGGCCTTGATGGCCCTTTGAACATTGGCCTTCAGGAGAATTTCTTCACGAGAATAGTCTCCCCGGAGATAGAATACCGCATTTTGGGGGTATTTTTCTTTGATGGCGTCCATCTGCTCCGGTGGGGCTTTGTTGATCAGGACTACCCCGACGGTGAGCGGCAGGCGTTTGAGCAACTGCTCCAGCAAGGCCTCCGCATCCTCCGGCCACCCGAGGATCAGGATATGTTGAGTGGATTTAACGGCTTCCAAACCTTTCTCCTGGCGAAACTTGCGTTCAATGAAGACCGAGGCCACGGTGGCGGTCACGAGAGACAGGCTGAGAAAGCCTATGACCATCAGGGCGATGCCCACCAGCCGGCCCAGCAAGGTGACGGGGACCACATCCCCATACCCCACGGTGGTCAGGGTGACCAGGCCCCACCACAGGGAGCGCCCGAAACGGGTCCACCACTCCCCTTCCGCGGGTTCAAACAGAGTGAACCCGATGGATGCCAGGAGCAGGACCAGCACCAGGGCCAGGATCAGGCCAAAGATCCGTTCCCGTTGCAGCGTACGGATAAAGGAGGCGATGGAACTTTTGATCACGACTCCTCAGGCTGGAGGGTTCAGCCGGATTTCCATCAGTCAGCAGTCAGCTATCAGCTATCAGCAGAAGCAAAAACTTAATCAAATCTGGTCGATAACAATTGATTTCCCGGGATAACACAACCGATTGTTATGCTTCATAAAGTTGACCGCTGAACGCCTACCTCCATCAAGTGTCCGAGGCCGATCGTGGGTTAGGAAGGCCTGGTCCAATCATGACCTGGCATCCCGGCCCCAGGCCGTGCCTGCCCCGTTACGTGGGGCGATGACACGTTTGGCATTCTATGGGGCCTGCCTGCCGTCCCTGTTGCCGCAACCGCAGATGGCACCCTTTACATTGGCGATGGTAAGCGTTCTTCAAATCCAGGCGGCGGGCCTCCGGCCTCGGACCGTGGCAGGCCTGGCACTTTTCCACCGTTTGCCCTTCCTGCCAGACGTTGCGCCGGCCCTGGTAGTCGTGATGGCACTGGGCGCAAGCCACCCGCCGGGCTTCATGCACCCGATGGCTGAACTTTACCGGCGGCTTGCGCTTGGACCCAGCCACGGGGATTTTCAGGAGACCATCCGCCGGGGCTTGGGTGAGAGAGCCGCCATGCGCCCCCAAGATGCCCATCACCCCCAGGATCAATCCCGCCACATAAGCCAAACGGCAGCCGTTGGTCAAACCTACTTTACTCCTGAAAGTAGGAGGCGCAGGAGGTATCGGATTCCCAGACGTTGACCCGGCAGACTTTCACCCTGTCGGAATTCAAGATGGCTCCCAGGCGCTCATACAGGTAAGAGGCCAGATTCTCCGACGAAGGGTTGCGGTCTTGAAAGGCGGCCAGTTCATTCAAATATTTATGGTCAATCTCTTCCAGCACCTGCTTGGTCCGGGCCTTGACCTCGCCAAAATCCATCAGCAGCCCGGTCTCGTCCAGATTTTTCCCGGCCAGGAACACCTCTACCTTCCAGTTGTGGCCGTGGAGGGATTCACATTTGCCTTTAAAGTTTTCCAGCCGGTGGGCGGCGGCAAACTGGGTGACAATTTTTACTTCATACATTTTATTTCTGGCTCCCTTTAAGGGTGCGGAGCCGGGTCTCCATGCGGGCGACGAAGGCTTTCAGGTCGTTCTGCAATGCTGCCAGTTCTTTGTGGCGCTTGGCCATGATAGTTTGAAATGCCTCCAGCCAAAACTCCAGGAGCGCCAGTTCGCGCTGCCGCAGTTCTTCTTCCACCCGGTTTTTCAATTGTCGAATCAGAGCTTCGTCCATAGTACCCCTTTTATTGACTATCCCAAAAGCGTTATCCTGTCAATTATTCGGCGTTGCATCGAGAGAAAAATAGGGGGGGCCAGGCCCCGCCCGATGGGATTATTTCCCGGCTAAAGGGTAAAATAGCGGATCGGCCAGCAATATTTGCGAGCCTGGCGCTTCAAACGCCAGGAAGGATTAACTGCTACCGGATTGCCGATGGAGCGGAAAAGATAGGAATCCTGGATATGGTCTCCGTAGGCGTAAGCCTGGGAAAGATCAAAGCCCTGCGCCCGGGACAGGTCCTGAAGCAGCCGCAATTTATTGGGTCCCCGGGGGTGAAGGCCACTGATGGCTCCGGTAAATTGGCCGTTTACCCGCTGCAATTCCGTGGCGATGAGCCAATCCGCCCCGAGTTCCTCCTGTAACGGCGCCAGGAGCAGGGACAGGGAGCCGCTCAACAGGGCAATGGCGTGGCCCTGGGCCTGATGTTCCCGGACACAGGCCCGTGCCGCCAAGCCCACCCGGGAGGCGATGTCTTTCCGGTAGCACTGCCGGGCCAGACGGACCACTTCCTCCACCTGCAGCCCCGCAAGATAACTTTTGTCCTGGAACCGGTCCCGAATCCGGCAGGCGACCCCACTGAGATAGACCAGGGCCCGGGGCAGGCTGAGCCGCCGCTGTCGCACCAGATACCGGAAAAAGAGCCGCTCGGTGTAACCCTGAACCAGGGTTTGGTCAACATCGAAAATGGCAACCACCCGGCTCATATCGTCCTCCGGCGGCCAGATCATGGCGGCGTCCCGGGATCAGGCTAGTTTTTGTCGGTCTTGAAAAGGATGCGCCCATCCTGGATTACCGGGAGGCCTCGGATGAGGCATAGCGCCGTAGTAAAAAATATAAGGCTTTGGTTTAAAGGATGCAAGGTTATCAGAATAGTTGGGTCCTTGATAGCCAGGGCCCAGGTGAGGTAAAGGAGACCGAAAATCACGCCCTTGGCCAGGCCGTAGAGCGCCCGCATGAAGCGGGAAGCCACCAGGAAGCGCCCCAGGGGGGAGTACATCATCCCGAAGCCTGATTTTCCCCGGGCCAGCGCCGCGCCCCTTATACCGTCCACGACGAAGGAGCGGACTAAAAAAACTATGGGGACCCACAAAGGCACCAGTCCCAGGTACACGAAGGTGATCCAGAGGACATTTTCCACGGAGCGGTCCAGGGCGATGTCCAACACCGCCCCGATCTCGGTGACCTCATTACGCAGCCGGGCCACGTAGCCGTCAAACCAATCCATAAGAAACAGGACGATGAGCAGCCCCAGACCAATAAGCCGCACCCCGAAGCTGGGGACAAACATGAGGCCCACCAGGATCAACAACAGCGGCAGCCGGGCCAGGGTAATGAGATTAGCCAGAGACATTTTTGGGATTCCCTCATCGTGGGGGGAGTTAGGAATAAGGTACCAGAATAACTTAATTCTTACAAATTTATCACAGCCGGGCGCCGCTGGGGCCGGTGAGGTCGAGAGGTTGACGTTGCCCTGACCCGAAAGGGCTTTTTTGTCAGATGGTTTTGTGTTATGGTGAATTGGCCCGATAATCAGGCCCATATCCCCAGCCAAGGCAGGCCTCCAGATGACCTACAACCGTTCGGATCATCCCGAGACCCAGGAGATGATCGGGCAAAGATACCTGATCGTGCGCCAGCTCCGGGAAGAACCCTGGGGCGGGGTGTGGCTGGCCCAAGACAATATCCTGAGGACCGAGGTCAGCCTGAAGCTCCTGGCCCGGGACGCCCCCGAGTGGGCCGCGGCCCGGGACATGTTTGAACACGCCGCGATTCTGGGACTGAAACTGCGCCACCCCCAAATCCTGGGGGTTTTCCACGTCGACAAGGGCGAAAAATTTCTCTACCTGGTAGAGGAGCCCTTTCCCGGCGAAAGCTTGTTGGCCCAATGGGTCCGGCAAGAGCGGTTCAGCCTGGCCCAGGCGCTGCACCGGCTGGAACTCCTGGCCCAGGCCCTGGCCTTCGCCCACCAGCAGGGGGAAGTGCACCAGTGCCTCAGCCCCCTCAATATCCTGCTCAAAGGGGAAGAACTCCGTCTGGCCAATTTTGCCTTCCCCCCGGCCTATGACGATGAGCCGCAGCACCTGGAGCTCAGGGCGTATTCGCCCCCGGAGGTCATTAACGGAGATCGGCTGACGCCGGCCGGCAACGTGTTTTCTCTGGGGGTGCTGGGTTTCCGGCTGGTGGCCGGCAGCCTGCCCTATCCCCTGACCTTTGATGAACCCTTTCCCTATCGTTTGGAATACCCTCCAGCGGACCTGGAGGAGATACCCGTTCCCCTGCAGAACGTGCTGCTGCGGTGCCTGTCGGAGGACCCCGAAGAGCGGCTGCCCCATGCCGGCGCCCTGGTCAGCCAATTGCGCCAAGCCCGGGAACAAATGCACGGGGTTGCCAAGAAATCCGCCGCCTGGCGGCCGAAAAAGCCCCGGCGCAGCTGGCCTCTGGCTCAGGCGGGACCGCAGTTGAAAAAAGTCTGGGAGCACAGCCTGCCCCACGCCCAAAAGGTTAGGGATGCGGCCCGGACTCATTTAAACACCCTCAAGCTCCTGCCTCGGCGCCTGCTGTGGGGCGCGGGCCTGGCCGTCCTGATGGTGGCCCTCATTATCATCGGGGTCAAGGTCGGCTACCGGTCAGAGTCGAAGCCTCCACCCGCCACGGTGGCGCCGCCGGCGACCCTCCCGCCGGCGGGTGGCGGACCGCCCTTGGTGGAGAGCGAAGAGGCCGGGTCCCCCGGGGGACCGGCCCCTGTGGCCAGGCCGCCTTCCGGCCCGGCCACGGGCCCGGCTCAGGCCATCGTAGCTACCCCGGCCTCTAAAGAACCGCGGTATATCCTGGTGGTCGCTACTTACACCACCATGAAGCAGGCCGAGGCCCTCCAGCAGCGCCTCCGGGCCAAAAACCAAAGGGCCGTGGTCAAGATCCAGAAGGCCGGGGACAAGATTCAATACCAGGTCCGGGTGGGACCCCTTACCGGCGCCAAGGCCGCCGAGGACGCGGCCAGCCGCATCAAGAGCCTGGAAAAGATCACCCCCAAAGTCGTCAAACTGGCGCCTAAAACCGCCGGCACCAATAAAGTCAGGAGGCCATCGCGATGAATCCCCCGGTCATGACCACTTCCTTAGCGGGGCTGGGTCCCCGGCACCAGGGCAAGGTGCGGGACATTTACGACCTGGGGGACACTTTGCTCCTGGTGGCTACGGACCGCATCTCCGCCTTTGACGTGGTGATGGCCGAGCCCATCCCCGACAAGGGCCGCATCCTCACCCGGTTGTCCGCCTTCTGGTTCGGGCACCTGGCAGACCTGACCCCCAACCACCTGGTGAGCCTCAAGGTGGAGGAGTTTCCGCCGGCCTGCCGGCCGTTTAAAGACCTGCTGAAAGGCCGCACCATGCTGGTGCGCAAGTGCAAACCCCTGCCGGTGGAGTGCATCGTCCGGGGTTATCTGTCCGGTTCCGGTTGGGCGGAGTACCGCCAGTCCGGCGCCATCGGCGGTATGGCCCTGCCCCCGGGGCTGGTGGAATCCCAGAAGCTGCCGGAGCCTATCTTTACCCCCTCCACCAAGGCCGAGTTGGGCACTCACGACGAAAACATCGACTTCGCCACCATGGCGGGCCAGATCGGGGCGGCGCTGGCGGCGCAGGTCCGGGACCTGAGCCTGGCCATCTACCGCCGGGCCCTGGCCTGGGCCGAGCCCCGGGGCATAATCATTGCCGACACCAAGTTCGAGTTCGGCTTAGCCGTTAGCGCCAATGGCGCTGACGAAAAACTCCTGCTCATCGACGAGGTCCTGACCCCGGACTCCTCCCGCTTCTGGCCCCAGGATGACTACCGGCCCGGCGGCCCCCAAAAGAGCTACGACAAGCAGTATCTCAGGGATTACCTGGAATCGCTGGGCTGGAACAAGCAACCCCCGCCGCCGCCCTTGCCCGCGGAGGTCATCGCCAACACCCGATCCCGTTACCTCCAGGCGTTGCAGACCCTTACCGGTGAAGATTTATAATTTCCCTATTTAATTTTTTCAGGGGCAACATCCATGCCTCCTTCATTCCATCAAGTTAGCTTTGATTCACCTGCCTCTATAAGAGAGCATGATTACCTCGGCAGATGGCCATTTGCCAAAGAGGTTTTCATGATGGCAACATCGGCTCCAGAAAAATGGCCTGTGCGAATTGGGATTTATGGTGAGTGGGGGTCAGGAAAAACTTCTGTATTGAACTTTATCCGAATGATGGGTGAGGAGCATGGACATATAATTGTAACATTTAATCCTTGGGAATACTCAACGAGGGAACAATTATGGCACGAGTTTGTCAATCTTATTTATAATAAGTTAAATTCTTCAGGGATAAAAATACCTCGCAGAGCTAGACAAAAGATAAAAAATTTTGGAAGGGAGGTCACAGAGGCTTTAGGTCATGTAAAGGTGGGAATGGCAGGGGTTCCAGTCTCACTAGATATAAGCGGTATACCATATTTAAAGAGCTGTATTTCTTTTGGTCCCGGAGATCTTGCACATATTAATGAACTTTTACATGATGGGAAAAGGATAATCGTATTAATCGATGACCTTGATCGTGCCGATCCGCACATTGTTCCACAGCTCCTTTTTGCAGTACGGGAAATGCTTGACTTACAAAGTTTCAGTTTCATTTTAGCTTTTGATCCAAAAGTATTAGGTGAGATACTCGGGAGATATCATCCTGGATGGGGAAATGGAATCAATTTTCTTGAGAAAATTATTGAATTTCCTAGATGGCTCCAACCTCCGAAACAAGACACATTATTTGCACTAGCTAATTCTGAAATTAATAACAATTGTGCTTTCATTGATAATCAGGCTTTTAAAGATATTCTCAATTTATGTCCCGCTAATCCAAGAAAGTTAAAATTATTTATTCGCCAACTTAGCTTATTTAGAGGGGAAATAGACCGTTATGATCCAGATGAAATTAACTGGAATATTTTAATTCTCATTAATTTATTAAAGGCTATTTCACCGGGAATGGTTCATAATTATTTTGATTCAGATGATAATTGTAAAAAACTTGAATTGCTGAAATTTGCTAAAGAAAAAGAAAAAAGAGAAGACCAAATTGCTGAAGTTGTAAATAGTTTGATAACATATGATACTTCTTTAGAAAAAGATCGTAATGAAATTCAAAAGATAGTAGAGCAATTAATAAATAGTATAAGATTAACTGGATTTACTGGCGGGCAATTACTATTTGAGCATGCATTTTTAACCGAACGGCCAGCAGAAATAACCTGGAAAGAATTTAGAAAATTTTATGGGAAATGGGAGGATGAAAAAACTGAGAGCAACGTTAGAAATTGGCTTGATACCCAAGCAAAACTACGGGAAATCAATGTGTCAAATCTCGTACCAGAATTATTTAATAAAACAATAGAATTTAGGCTTGGAGTATTAGGGGAAGCTGCTGATATAAAAATAGAAAGTGAGAGAAGGGGGTTGGTAAAGAAGGCATCTGATGCATTAAATTTATTAAGATTGGTATCTTTCGAGCTTAACGGTTTTATAGGAAAAACGCCATTATTAGATGAGAATAATTTTAGCTCTGCATTAGAAATGGTAATACAATGGCATCATTTTCGTAATACCGCTGATTACTTAGAATCGAGAAATGCAGAGGAAGAATATTTGACCGATATTTGTAAATTAACATCATACGATCCAGCAAAGTTCTTGAAGATTATTAAGCCATGGCGAGGCAGCAGGAGGATTCAAGGGTTAAGGGGAGAGGAAACCGACGTTTTATACCAATCATTGGATGATATCCTTTCAAATAGGGTTGCAGAAAAGATTATTAAGCGTTTTGAACAGGCAGGAGGTATAGACGCACTTGATCTTGATCCAGAAGATGAATACATTAGCGAAAAATATGTTTTATTCAGGCATAAGTCCCCCTACTGGAAAGGAAGTTTTCGTTTAAAATTTCTTGATATAGCTGATAAGGCTCATAAAAATATTGATATACAAAATAATTTTATCGAATTATTGGTAATGTTGAGCTCATATATATCATATGGATCAGGAATATTTAGCAGGGAAGATATTGAAGAAATAATAAGAGACAAAGAAATATTTGATGCGATATGGGGAGCAGCATTATCATCTCCTATTCAACCACGGTTTTTTGGCGAAATAATGAAGGCAAAAATAAGATGTGAGAAGATAATTCCCTATGTTTTAGATATCCCTGAATGGGGAAAATTGATGGAAAAAGAATTTATGGAATCATCTCAAGAACAAAAAGAAGAAAGTTGATTTTTAAAGAAGAGGGCACAGCGGGCTGTGCCCTCAAATTATTCTGACTCACCATCCGCTGCCGCCGGAGGACCCGCCGTCGCCGCTCCCCGAGGACAAGCCCGGGGCGGTGGACGAGGACGAGATGCCCCCGGCAAGAGAGCTGCCCAGACAAGGCGGGCGGTGCCCGCCCCACGTTTTAATTCCTCTCATTTCCCGGTTCCTGCTGGATAACGCCAATGAGTACGAAACTCTGGTTCACCGGGCGGTGCGCAATGCGCACCCTACCAAGGCTAACCCCTGGCCCCTTCTTTCCCACTATCTCCTCAGAAACCTTGCCAGCTGGCGGCCGTAGTACTCTTTGGCGTCTTCGTCGGCGGGCCGGCTGAAGGTGGTGGCGCCCTTGCCTTCCGGGGCCTTCTTCAGGACGATGCCTTTTTCCCCGAAAATCTTCACGGCGTTTTGGAAGGTAGCTTCCGACAGGGCCTCGGTCCGCTCCACTTCGCCCAGCTTGTGGAGTTTGGCGCCGATGGATTGGATGCGCTTCAGAAATTCCTTCTCGCTCCGGGGCTTTTTCTGGAGAAACTTGATGGAGCGGAACACGATCCAATAGGACTCCAGGTAGTTGTAGAGCAGGTTGGCAAAGTAGGCCAGGTCCTTGAGGCCGGAAGCCGACAGGGTATAGGAGGCCTCATGGGGGTCGAGATTGATCACCACCCCCCGGGAGGTAAAGTATTCCAGAGTCTGCGTTACCTGGGTCTCAGGGTCCCGGTCGCTGAAAATGAATTCGTTGCGGAAAAAATCCTGGAGGAAGCCATAATCCTCCATAATTTGTTCCCGGCTGAACTCGAAACCCTGGCGGGCCAGGATGGACAGCGACACCATGGCCGCGGGCAGGAAGAAGTGGAGAATGTTGTTCTTGTAGTATTCCAACAAGGGGCGTTTGGTCTCATCGATGCTGTAGCCGCCCAGGCCCAGCTCATCGGTGAGGCCCTCTTCCTTCTCGATGGGGGTGACGAGTTTGCGGGACTCGCACAGGGCCAGGGTATCCTCTGTCGCCTGGGCCAGGTCCTCCAGGGAATCGGCCTCGGGCACCCCCTGGGCCTTGAGATAATCGTGGAGCACCTGGATGATTTGCAGCAACTCCCTGCGGTAGACGCCTTTGCGGGGATAGGTCAGCAGGGCGGCGCAGACCAGGGAGAAAGGGGTGACGACGGAGATCTGGTTAATGGCCTGGATGATGCGATAGGATAGTTCCTGGCCGTGTTGGCGGGCTTCCAACTCGCCGCTTTCCGGCCGCGGCAGCCCGGCCATGTAGTCCTTCAGGGACAGGGGCTCGCTGAACTGGATGTAAGCCCGGCCGTAGCGTTTCTTGAGGAATTTCCTGGCATCGACCAGCTGGCCCACCGTTTCCGCTTCTTTTTTCCCGCCCTCCAGTTCCTGGAGGTAGGCTTTTTCCTCCAGCACCTGGTCATAGCCGATGAAGGTAGGCACAAAGAGAATATCGGGCGCGGCTCCTTCGTCGTAGGCCCGGAGAACCATATTGAGCAGCCCCAGCTTGGGGAGCACCAGTTTACCGGTGCGGCTGCGTCCGCCCTCGATGAAGAACTCCAGATTGTAGCCGGTTTTAATCAGAGTTTTGATGTAGGTGTGGAGGACCTCGGCATAGAGTTTGCCGCCCAGGAACCGGCGCCGGATGAAAAAGACGCCGGAGCCCCGGAAGATGGGGCCCAGGGGCCAGAAAGACAGGTTTTTGCCCGCGGCGATACGCGGGGTTTGCATGTGATGTTGGAAGATGAGGTAGTTAAGGATGAGGTAGTCCAGATGACTTTTGTGGCAGGGCACGAAGATGAGGCTGCCCCGCTGGCTGGCCTGCCGCACCTTCTCGAACCCCTTGGTGTCAAAGGCAATGCCCTCAAACAAATGCCGGGACAGCCAATTTATCAGGCTATGCATGGCGCTGATATAAAAAACGTGGGGATCGGAGGACATCTCCCAAAAGTAATCCTGGGCCGTCTTCTTGATCTTGTAGATCTTCTTTTTCTTGGTCTCCGCCAAATGCTCCATGACGCGGGTCAGGGCCGGGTCGGTGAGGGTGAGTTCCATGACTTCCTCCCGGGATTTCATCACCGGTCCGGTAACCACCCGCCGCTGCACGTCCAGGCGGTGAATCAGCTCCCGCCGGATTTGCTGGGCCAGGTCCCGCAGGCGGCCGTCCGTGGGCGCGGTGGCCAGGAACTCCTTGAGATTTATCGGCTCCGCCACCTCCACCACGGCGCTCTTGGCCCTGAGGAGGCACAGGCCGAGTTTCCGCAACCGGCCGGGATTTTCGCTGTCCCCGAAAAAGAGCTGCCACAGGCTCTTGTTTTCCCGGAAAGGCGCCTTCTCATACATGATCATCTGGGGGACCAGGAAAATGGGGAAATCCATCTGCAACTGGATCTCCAGGAGATGGCGGATGGGGTCTTCCCGGGGCTTGAGGAAACGCTGCCGGAACCCCACCTGGTCCACCAGAAAGAGGAGAGAGCCGCGCTTTTCCTTTATGGTCTGGTGGAAATAGCCATCCTGGAACGGGTTGGGCCAGGACCGGCGGCGGGTAAAATAATTGACCGCCGCGGAGACGATCTGCACCAGGTGCGACAGGGGCTGCCACATCCAGAGGTTCAGGTCGAAGGCCACCTCCGGGGCAACCACTCCCAGTTTCAAGTAGCGCCGGTTAAAAAAGAGGAAATCCAGATGGCTGCGGTATTTCAGGGCATAGACTACGGCTCCCTGGCCGGCCAGGCCGCGCAGCTGCTCCAGATAGCGCGGGTGTACTGTCACCCGTCTGAAGAACGGGTCCAGGGTATAGCGTAATAAAAACCCCGGACGGCTGGGCAGGTACCCGGCGTAATGGAAGTCATGGCCCCCCAGCCAGCCGGCCAGGCGGCTGAGGATTCGTCCCGTCCAGGTTCTGGGCTTATCGGCTTCAGGGGCTTCCGATTTCTCGGGCCCCGGTTTCTCCAAGTCGGTGCTCATGCAATAACCTTCTGCTGTCTCAGATAGTGAATATATAAATCAGATCACCAGGATGTCAATCTAAATGGGCCGCCCGGGGACTATGACGCCGGTGGCGGTCCCAGGCCCGTCTCCACCGGCGCCGGGGCCGGCTCCGGGTCCTGGCCCCGGCTATGGGGGCCGCCGAATAGCCGGACGGTGACGATGGAGAGTTCATACATGCCATAGAGGGGGATGGCGATGGCCGCCATGGTGAGCACATCGGCATGAAAGGCCGCGACTACGGCGCTGAGCAGGATCGCCACCCGCCGCTGACGGCGCAAAAACTCCACCCGGACGATCCCGACCCGAGCCAGTATCAGCAGGATCAAGGGCAATTCAAAGATCAACCCGAACAGCAGGAGCAGGCGCAGGCAGAAATTGACAAACTGGGTCAGGTTGAGCATCGAGAACAGGAACTCGCTCTCGTAGCGCAGGGAAAAGGAGATGATCAGGGGCCAAACCACTTTGAGGAAAAAGTAATCTCCCAGGACAAAGGCAACGGTGCCCACCGGCAGGAAATAGTAGATGATTTTCTTTTCCTTGGGATAAAGGGCCGGCGCAAAAAACAGCCACATCTGGTAGAGAATAATGGGAAAAGCCAGGCCCAGCCCGGTGATCAGGGTAATCTTCATCTGGACGAAAAACGGCTCCAGAGGGGCCATATAGTTGAGCCGGTGGGGATTAATCGTGGGGGGCTCGGGTTTGAGCCCAAGCCGGTTGGCCAGGTCCGGGAATTTTTGCGTGGCCCAGGACTCCAGGACGTAGGACCATTTCTGGGTGACCGACGGCTCTTGTAAGGGCCGGGTGATGAATTGCTGCACCGTGGGGACCAGGGGCCAGGAAACCGCCATGCAGATGATCACGGCCACCACGCAGACAATGAGACGCCGGCGCAGTTCCTCCAGGTGCTCCAGGAATGACATGGTGCTCAAGGCCGGCACTCCTCCCGCCGGACTCCGGCGACCACCGGGTCAGCCCCGGCTGCCCGGCCCTGCCACGTCAACTGGAATCTCCTTAGATGCATAGGCCATTTTACCCCATGGCCCGCCCCTTGGCAATGGAAGCCGGGAAGTTCAGGTTTCTGCTGGTATTTAGGGAATAGGTCTATATAATCGGATTTCGGGTTATTCGAAAAGTATTTCCTCGATTTTTTCACCGATATTAAGAGAAAATGTGGCCCTTGCAGGAGGGAAATTTTGAGCGATCACTGAATAAGTAATTTCATATTTTCCTGGACCTTCTATTTTAGGGTAGAACTTCGATGAATCGCTGAATAAGTTAAATTTTATGTCTTTTGGATTACTATAATAGACCCAAAAAGCATCAAAATGACGCTCCCCAGGTTGTCGTGCGATCACAGCATTGGGTAATATGTATCCTGCCCATTTAAGCTCAACTGTTTCGACTGGGATATAATTATTTTTCAATATATCCTTGATGCTCTCAATATATGCATAACAATTATAAGCATCTTTTTGATAATTTCTATTACAAACTTTTATGTGGTAAAATCTACCAGGGGTACGTTGATTATTTATATAATCCACATGTGAAAATTGCTTAGGATCACGCTCCAATTGTAGCTGATTTTTCCAATGTGGACCCCATCCATTTTTTTGTAACATGCCTGCGATAGTGTCTGGTAAAAGGTGGTGGTCTGTAAACTCAATACTATTTCCCTGAAGAAAACGCATTATTCCATCTTCTTTTTTAACACCGCTTTCTTGAAAAGCAATAAGTGGTAAATCTAAATAAGATGCTAACGCCAATTCCTGGTGAGAAAAAAGAGATCCCCTATGGACATTATCTTGTTTATCCATAATTTTTTCGCGTTTAAAATCTATAAAAATAAAATACTCTGAAGTTTCTAATTGCGTGAATATATTTTCCTTTATTCCCTTAAGAGTTTGTTCTGCAACCGCAATGTAAGGGTCATACCCGAGCTGATATAACCTTTCCCCTATTTTTTGTGCAGTTTCCTCTTCACCACTTCCCCTCATTTGGCCGCAGCTAATGAAAACTTTTGCTCTTAATAAATTATGTTTCATTATTTATTCCTCTATAGCCCCCCGAAATTATGACGCCCCCTCCCGTAGCCTCCGGGTCTCTCCCACCCGGACCGTCGTGCGGGTGGAGTCGAAGTATTCCAGGAGGGGGATGGAAAATTTCCGGCTGGTTTGGGTCAGATCCTTGAACTGGTTGACGGTAATTTCCCGATTTTGCTTGAGGAAATCGATGAGCGCCGCCTTGAGGGCCTCGATGGCGGCCTGGTGAAAATAGAGGTCTTCTTTCACCTTGATCAGCCGGCCCTGGTTGACCAGGACCTGGAGGAGCTGTTTGACCTTATCCGGGGCGATCTTGGACGCCTCGGTGGCCTCCTTGAAGGTGGGCGGCGAGAAGTGGCCCCGGCGGTACAACTCCTCCAGGCGGCGCGACACGTCCTCCTGGTCCTGGGCCAGGGTCACTTTATGGGTGCTCAGGCGCACCAGGTCCTTCTCCGAGACAATCTGCTTCTTCTGGGCCATGCCCCCCAAAAGAAAGTTAAACAGCCGCACCTCCATGGCCGGGGGCAACTGCCGCCGCAGTTCTTCCTTGGATAGGCCGGGCTTGAGCGGGAATTTGCGGTGGTAATCGGCCAGAATTTGCAGACTCTGGCGTTCCAGTTCCTGGGCGGTGACGGTGAGGAGATAGCGCTGATTTTCCTGGTCGTAATAAAGCGCCTGGCCCTGGCGCGCCATGGCGTTCAAGCGGTTGGCCAGCTCCGCCGGGTCCCAGGGCAGCAGGGCCGTCAGTTCCGCCCGGGAGCGCCCCGCAGCCCCGGCCTCAGAAAGATACAGGCGCAGGACGTCCTCGGGGCTGCCCTGCTCCAGGATCTTAAAGCGGGCCAGCACCTCGGGGTTACGCCGTTTGTGCCGGGTGGGGTTGACGTGGAGGACCAGGCCGCCGCCCCAGGTGAAGGCCGGGGAGAAGCTGCGGATCACGATGCGGTCGCCGGGCTTCAGGGCCAGGGGTTCCCGGAGGAAAAACTGCACGTAGCCCGAGGACCCGGGGGCCATCTCGTCGGCGTCCAGGATCAGGGGCATGGCCACCCGCTCGCTGGTGCCGGTGTGGAGGCGCACCGCCTGTCGGTGTTTCAGGGGGCGGGGGGCGCTGGGGAGAATCTCCAGGTAGGCGTCCAGGCGGCGGCTGGAGATCAACGCCCCAGCCGGCGCCACCACCATGCCGCGCTCCAACTCCTCCTTTTCCAGCCCCTGGAGGTTGACCGCGGTGCGGTTGCCGGCCAGGGCCGCCTCCACCGCCTGCCCGTGGACCTGGAGGCCCCGCACCTTGGCCTTAAAACCCGGCGGATAGATGGCCACCGCCTCCGCCACCTTCACCCGGCCGGAAATGGCGGTGCCGGTGACCACGGTGCCGAACCCCTTGATGGTAAAGACCCGGTCGATGGGCAGCCGAAAAATCCCGGTGACCGGCTTGGGGGGCACGTTCGCGGCCAGGGTCGCCAGGGTCTCCAGCAGATTCTCCTTGCCGAACCCGGTGACCGCCGAAAAGCTGACGATGGGGGCGCCGTCCAGAAAGGTGCCCTTGAGGGCCTCCTTGACTTCCTCCTCCACCAGCTCCAGCCAGTCCGGCTCCACCAGGTCCACCTTGGTGAGGACCACCAGCCCCTGCTTCACCCGGAGCAACTCGCAGATCTCCAAATGCTCCCGGGTCTGGGGCATGACCCCTTCGTCGGCGGCGATGACCAGGGCCACCAGGTCCATCCCCGAGGCCCCGGCCACCATGTGGCGCACAAAACGCTCATGGCCCGGCACGTCCACGATCCCCAGATGCTGACCCGAGGGCAGCTCCAACTCGGCAAACCCCAGCTCAATGGTAATGCCCCGGAGTTTTTCTTCCTTGAGGCGATCCGGGTCCACCCCGGTCAGGGCCTTTACCAGTGCGCTTTTGCCGTGATCAATATGCCCGGCGGTGCCTAAGATGATGGGTGCAGTAGTCATGGGTGGTTGTTTGTGGCCAGTGGTTGTTTCTATGTTATGTGTTCGATTTCAACTTCGCCCCATTTCTCTTTCAGGTACTCAGCCACTAGGCGGCGATGGCATTGATCCGGGTTATCTTCGCTACACAGTAAACACCCCCCATCCAGAAGAGCGCGGGCGAGGTTGTCTTCGACTCGCCGTAATTTCATAAGTTCCACGAAGTTTCTCTGATAGAGTTTCCAATCGCCTTTATTCTTTTTATATGCATCCAGGATGTCTTTAGTAGGCGCAAGGTCGAGAATGTGTACATAGTCGATATCGCAGATAGCTTTGGCAAAATATCGCAAGTCATCCTGCTTGGCAAAACCGGCCAGCTGTGAAACGTTGTTCAATCTTATATCTATCAAACGCTTAACTCCGGCGCTTTTGAGCTTGGCAAAAAATGACTCGGCTGATTTTTTAGTAAAACCTATGGTAAAAATCTTCATCTCGATAAGCTCCTCACCGGCTGTCCCCCATCGGAAGGAGCTTGGCTCGCTTCGTAAGCAATGCGCTCGCCTTGAATTCGGTAAGCTTCCTCAATCATATCTTCCCGTGAACGGAACAAGTCGTGCTCCGGCAACCTGAGGAGAGTCAACAGGCGACGCAAAGCATTCTTTTGGCTTTCCAAACTTCCATCTTCCAGGATGTGTTCAACCTTAATCTGCAAGGCTTCTAGGCATCTGGCAATTAATATGGTGCGATGACACTCCAGGGGCTCTTTCTCGGCGCACATCAGTGCCAGGCGATAACCTTGCATACCGACCCGCACCCGGTCAAGTCCTTGCCTAAACAGGTCCGTTTGGGCCAGGCGGTCGTATTGGAGCTTGCCGCTCCGGTAGCACGAGGCGTCGTTACTCTGCGCTCCAAGCTCTTGGCCCAGAAAAATATACGCAATGCCGTTTTCTTGCAGCGATTTTTTTAGATTTTCCCGGTTGAATTGCGGGTTCATGCGGCTATAAGGTCGCGATCGTATATCGCCGAGAGCCGTGATGCCGTGCTGCTTCAAAAGCGCCATGAAGCAGTCTATTGAGTGAATGGAGTGGCCAATGGTGAAAACAACGTTGGACATAGACTATCGTCTCAAAAAAGCTGCTGGCTTATGACTGCGGCCACAAGCTTGTAGCAATAACCATCCGTGTGGGCTTCACCCAGACTGAGGCAGAGATAGGCGGTAATCAGCGGATAGCGACCATCCGGCTTGGCCAGAAAGGCTCGCTCAGCCACCGGGTCGGTAACGATCAGGCGGTGTTGCACTCCCTGATGAGTAAAATTCGCCCGGACACGCCTCCTCGGGTTGCCAAACTCCGCACCTTCCGTCTGAACTGACACATTGGGATTCTCGGGCTCGATGAGCAAGAGCGAGTGGGTCATGGTGGATGCTTGCTCCACCGTGACTCGATCGTTTACGCCGTAATACGTGGAGTCGCCATTTGACCAGAGGGCAGCCGGCGTATCAATCAGATGCTTGACCTCGTCCCAGGGGAGCCGGCCTTTCTTTGTCCAATAGCAATCCGACGCAATTATGTGGTTTTCGGTCTGATGCAGCATGGGGACCGCGGCGATCAAGGGCACGTCAATGATGTCCAAAACCCGAGGGTCCTCACCGTTCTCGAAGCGACGTTCCTCCTCCGAGACTTCGCCCGAAGGGCGCGCGCTGATCGGTCGAATCCAAACCCCATATCCATGTGGCAGAACTTCTTTCCCGGCTATGCACCTCCCGGAGTTCTTGCGAGAATTCGCCAAGCATACGATTTGCTCGATATAATGCGGCAATATACACCCTCTTAACCTTCACCAGTGGTCACCGGCTAAACGCCCCGACACCTTCATTTATTTAGCACTGAAAACTAAAAACTGGCAACTGATAACTGACCACTGCTTACTGTTTACTGCTCACTGCCTCACCCCCCCGGCCATTCGTGGGTGATGGTGTAATGGTCCCGGGCGAATTGGGGCTGGGGGGTCAGGGTTACTTTTACCTGGTGGTCTTTGGCCAGGCGTTTGAGCAGGCGGGAGCCGTCTTTTTCCAGGATTTGCATTACCTGGGGATGCGCCGACAGGTGAAGCTGATAGCCGGGGAATTCCCGGGCCTCGGCGGATAGCTGGCGCATCAGGTCGCAGGCCACGATTTGGGGGGTCAGAGTCAGGCCCCGGCCGTCGCAGGCGCCGCAGGCTTCGGTGATGGTCTGGGCCAGGCTGTCCCGGACCCTTTGCCGGGTCATCTCCACCAGTCCCAGGGGGGAAATGGGCAGGGCCGTGGTCTTGGCCCGGTCCCGGGCCAGGGCCTCCAACAGGGTCTGATAGATCAGGTCCCGGTGGGCCGCCTTTTCCTGGTCGATGAAGTCGATGACGATGAGGCCCCCGATGTTTCGGAGCCGGAGCTGCCGGGCGATTTCCTTGGCGGCCTCCAGGTTGGTCTTGAGGAGGGTTTCCTCCAGGTGCTTGCGGCCCACGAAGCGCCCGGTATTGACGTCGATGGCGGTAAGGGCCTCGGTGGGGTCGATGAGCAGATAACCGCCGCTCTTGAGCCAGACCTTGGGCGCCAGGAGTTTGTCCCAATCGATTTCCAGGCCGAAATGGCTGAAGATGGGCTCGGGTCCGGCATGGAGTTCCACCCGGTATTTATCCAGGGGATTGAGGGCTTCCAGATAATCGACGATGCGCTCGAAGGCCGCGGGGTCGTCCACCAGGACCCGGTCCACCTCGGGAGAATAGAGCTCGCGCACCACCCGCCGGGCGGCCTCCAGTTCCTGATGCAGGAGGCTGGGGCAGGGGGCGTGGTCCTTTTTGCGGCGCAGGCGCTGCCAGATCCCCATGAGCAGGTCCCGTTCCCGGGTCAGCTTCTCCAGACTCTGGCCCCGGCAGGCGGTGCGGGCGATGAGCCCCCCGGCCGCGGGCCGCAATTCTTCCAGGGTGGCCTTGATCCT
>Ga0351888_1180_pt2 | contig 22678 bp, 24 predicted proteins | sample TotcelFGM3001M13_FD_206770 | JGI IMG/M metagenome (GOLD analysis project Ga0351888, IMG submission 206770) | Enriched cells from coal bed in the Powder River Basin, Montana, United States - Total cells FGM rep3 HSBNCT.FGM.300.1.M13 ... | reverse complement strand
GGTGTGTGTCCCTCAAGGGCGGACACATAGGTCCGCCCCTACAGTTGCGGCAACTTTTCATGGTGATATCGTGGATTGGAAGATGCACCGGGGCAGTTGGAGCGGAAGCCCTTCCTGCGCCGGCCCCTTAGTTTCAGTCAAAAGACAGTGAATATTCATGTCATTCTGAACGGAGCGTAGCGGAGTGAAGAATCTCGGCGGCTTTAAAAAACGAGATTCTTTACTGCGCTCAGAATGACAAATAATAGTCTTTTGATAGGTCTTTTATATGAAAATAGCTCGGTGGGGCGGGCGTCCCCGCCCGCCAACCGATATGGCGGCCAGGGACGGCCGCCCCACCAACACCAGCCATTTTTCATCTTTCGTTGTGTCCGTGAGGGAATGATCATTGATTTGAGCCGAAGATTTTCCTGCCCTCCCACGGCCGGGCTTGATAGAATAAAAGTCCGGCCGGAAAGGCCGACTTAGGGAAGAGAGCGCCATGAAGTTTGACCGCGAATCCGAAGACCTATCGGGTCCCGGCCAGCAAACCGCTTATTTCGGCTATCGGCAGGTGAGCGCCGCGGCCAAAGGCAAGCTGGTGCACCAGCACTTCGACACGGTGGCCCGGAAATACGACCTGATGAACACCCTCTTGAGTTGCGGACTCCACCACCTGTGGAAGCGGGCCGCGGTACGGATGATGGATTTAAAACCGGGGGACCGGGTTCTGGACGTGTGCGGCGGCACCGCCGACCTGGCCCTCCGGGCCGCCCGGATCATCGGTGGCACCGGGAGCGTGATCGTCTATGACATTAACTGGGCCATGATGGCGGCGGGGTGGCCCAAAGTGGCCGGCTCCACCCTGGCCCCTCGCATCGGATATATCCAGGGCGACGCCGAGCACCTCTCCTGCCCGGACGCCAGCTTCGATGCGGCGATGGTGGGTTTCGGCATCCGCAACCTGACCCATCCCGAGATGGGCTTCAAGGAGATGTTCCGGGTGCTGAAGCCCGGGGGATCCATGATGTGTCTGGAGTTTTCCAAGCCCAAGACCGCCTGGTTCCGCCGGCTCTACGATTTTTACTCTTTTTACGTCATGCCCGTCATCGGCCGGATCATGGTGGGGTCCGGGGACGCTTACACCTATCTCCCCGAATCCATCCGGATGTTCTCCCAGCCCGAGGAATTGTCGGCGATCCTCACCGGGATCGGTTTTACCCGGGTCAGGTACCGGCGCCTCACCGACGGCATCGCGGTGATCTATCTGGGGGTGAAGCCGTGAAACTCAACTGGGCCGAACGGCTGGTGGTCAACAGCCCGGTGCGGGTCATGGTTCAGCGCCGCATTATCAAGTGGATCAAAGGCGTCACCCGGATTGCCCCCCAGGCCCGAATCCTGGAGATCGGCTGCGGCCGGGGGGCCGGGGCCCGCCTTATCCAGGAAGAGTTTCACCCGGCGATGCTGCACGCCTTCGACCTGGATTACCGGATGATCCTCCAGGCCGGGCAATATCTCAAGGGGGAACACCGGGGCCGGATTGCGCTCTACGTGGGGGATGCCATGACTCTCCCCTACCGGGACGGGGTTATGGACGCGGTCTTCGGCTTCGGGGTGCTGCACCATTTGCCGGATTGGCGGAGGGGCTTAAGGGAAATCGCCCGGGTGCTCAAGCCCGGCGGCATTTACTTCCTGGAGGAGTTTTACCCCCAGTTCTATCAGAACTTCCTGGCCCGGCGGATATTTCTCCACCCGGAACACGACCGTTTTTACAGCCATGACCTGCAAGAGGCCCTGGCCGAAGCGGGCTTTCAGCTTCAGGGCCGCCTGGAACAAAAGATGGTGGGTATCCTGGCGGTGGTCGTCAAGCAGGAATTGCTGTAATACCGAGTTTCAATCAAAAAGCAATTTATGATAGCCGCAGGCTTAAGCCTCGCCTGCACAGGCGAGACGCCTGTGCCACCAATTGATTGCGAAATTGTATATAGCGTTTGCCATAAATTCTTCCGCTTGGAGGTTCTTAAATCCCCCTGAATCCCCCTTTTTCAAAGGGGGATTTTGCCAGCAATTTCTTATAGTTCCCCCCTCTTTATTAAAGGGGGGTTAGGGGGGATTTGTGGAGATCAAGGGTTGGAAAAAACTTTTGGCAAGCCCTATAAGTTTTTCAACAGGAGGAGGACACCGTGAAGATCACCGTAACCCCTGGCCGCAAGATCATGGGCAGGCTGGCCAAAGGTGAGGACCTGCTGGCCGCCCTGTCGAAGGTTGCCCTGGAGGAAGACATCACCCTGGGCGAGGTGCGGGCCATCGGCGCGGTGAGCCAGGCCCGGGTGGGCTATTACCACCAGACGGAGCGCCAATATTATTGGCTCGACCTGAAGCGCCCTTTAGAGATTACTTCACTGATCGGCAATATTTCCTTGAAGGACGGCGAGCCCATGGTCCATGCCCACGTCACCCTGTCCGATGGCGAGGGGCGGGCTTTCGGCGGCCATTTGGCCGAGGGCACCCTGGTCTTTGCCTGCGAATTTACTATCCAGGAATACCAGTCGGCCACGCCGCTGGTACGCCAAATGGATGACCCCACCGGGCTGTTCTTGTGGCCCTCTGAGTAAAGGTCGGGTCCCGAGCCGGCCGGCTTAGCCGCATAATCCGGCGGGGGTGAGGCGGCCCGGCTCACGCCAGGCACATCTTCCGGGCCTCCTCCATCAGGCTGTCCCGAAACTTGGGATGGGCCAGTTTGACGATCTCATTGGCCCGTTCGCAGGTGGATTTGCCCATCAAATTGACCGCCCCATACTCGGTGACCAGGTAATGGGTATCCATCCGGGGTGTGGTGGTCACCGTGCCCGCGGCGAAACGGGGCACCACCCGGGAAACCTCGCCCTGGTGGGTGGTGGAATAGAAGGCGATAATGGATTTACCCCCCTTGGAATTGAAGGCCCCCCGCACGTAATCCAGCTGCCCGCCGGTGCCGCTGAATTCGAAGCCCCCCAAATACTCCGAATTGCACTGCCCCAGCAGGTCTACCTCCAGGGTGGAGTTGATGGAGATCATGTTGTCATTGGCCGCGATGACCGCGGGGTCGTTGGTATAGGAGACGGGGTAGCTCTCCATGCTGGGGTTGTCATGGATAAATTCATACAACTCCCGGTCGCCCAGGGCGTTGGTGAAGACGTGCTTGCGGGGATGGCGGTTCTTCCGGCGGCCGGTGATCACCCCCTTTTTGATCAGATGCACCATACCCGGGCACAGCAGCTCCGTGTGAATCCCCAGGTCCTTGTGCCCCTCCAGATAGAGGCAGACGGCGTTGGGGATGCCGCCCAGGCCCAGCTGAATCGTGGCCCCGTCCGGCACCATGGCGGCAATGTGCTTGCCGATGATCTCGGCCTCGGGCTTGGGCGCCGCGGGGATGAGCTCCGCCAGGGGAGCGTCATGCTCCACGATGGCGTCCACCTCGGAGACGTGGAGCAGGGAATCCCCGAAGACCCGGGGCATGTGGCGGTTGACTTCCACGATCAGGCGCCCGCAGTGCCGGGCCGCGGTGGTGATAAAATCATTGACGGTCCCGAAGCTGAAAAAGCCGGCCCGGTCCATGGGGGAGACGGTGGTAACCGTGACGTCCACCTCCATGAAATCCCGGATCAACCGCGGGATCTGATGGAACTGGTTGGGGACGAACAGATGCTTGCCGGTCCTAACCTGGTCCCGCTCTGCCCCGGTAACGAACCAGCAGTGGTTGTGAATCAGGCCCGCCAGGTCGGGAGACAAAATAGTGGCGGCGGCGTTGGCCATGGCCAGGAAAGTGAAGATGTGGAGGTCCTTGAGGTCCCCCCGACGCACCCGGTTGGCGATGGCGGCCAGGAGCGCCGGAGGTTCGCCGTTGGCCATGCCGTGCACGATGGTGGCCGAGTCCTTGATCGGCTCCACCGCCTGATCCGCAGTGGTGAGCTTGCGCCGGTATTCCTGTCGATACATGGTCATTCCCCTTGCCTGCGGAGCGAATTGGAAAAAATGCATCCTGGGATGATAATCGGTTTACGACAGGATTTAGTCAACTTTAATCGATTCAGCCCCGGAAACGTTTCGGGCCGAATTTTATCTGATGCCGGCCGGTTTCTCAAGGAGAATCCGGGCCCGGCGCCGGCGGAGTTTTGAGACCGAGGAGATTCCTTCTGTTGAGCGCGGCACAATGTTAGCAGTTAATGTCCGTTTGGTTAGTATTTGGTTAATGTTGCTCAATGCTGACAGAAGGGTACCAGGCCTTGGATCATCCCCGGGGAAAATCACTTCCCAAAGCCGGCTGTTTGTGGCATACTCAGGAATAGAAAGCCGTTTAATCTAATCGAGTGATGTTGTTAGGAGCACAGCAAGATTTCGGCTGGTTTTGGGGTTATCCGTTCAATGTAATTAAAGGATAAAGACCCATGAGAAAAACTTATATCTTGGATACCAATGTTTTACTGCACGATCCTGAATCGTTGTTTTCTTTTGAAGATAATGCTATAGTTTTGCCACTGTCGGTAATTGAAGAGTTAGATCGGATTAAAAGAAGAAGTGACGAAGTTGGCAGAAATGCCCGGGAAGTTTCCAGAAGATTGGACGAATTAAGAATGAGGGGACGGTTGTCCGAAGGAGTGGGACTTGCCAATGGCGGGTCGGTTCGCATTGAAATCAACGGTAATCAAACTGACAATCATCCCTGTGGCATTGATTTAAATACCACCGACAACCGGATTCTGGCGTTAGCCTATGCACACATGAACCACGGCCAGACCCCCGTCATTCTGGTCACCAAAGATTTAAACCTGCGCATTAAGGCCGATGTCTTGGGGTTGGCCGCCGAAGATTTTTACAGCGACAAGGTAGATTACCATCAATTATACAGCGGCGTTACCGAACTCTACCTTTCCATTGAAGAAATCGACCGGTTTTACCGGGAGGGGTATCTGGATTACCGCGGCGGCGATCTTCACCCCCACCAGTTCTGTATCCTCAAATTGGCGGAATCGTCGTCAAAATCGGCTTTGGGCCGATACTTCCATAACCGTCTCCATAAGCTGACGCCTGACGGCAAGGCGGTTTATGGCATCAAGGCCTTAAACAAGGAGCAGAAGTTCGCTCTGGATCTGCTGCTGGATGAGACCATCCAGGTGGTGACCCTGGTGGGCAAGGCCGGCACCGGTAAGACCATCATGGCCCTGGCGGCCGGCCTGGAAAAAGTCCTGGAAGGCGGCGGCCGCTATAACCGTATCCTCATCACCCGGCCCATCGTTCCCCTGGGCAACGATCTCGGCTACCTGCCCGGCGACAAGGAAGACAAGATCAGGCCCTGGATGCAGCCTATTTACGATAACCTGGAATACCTGTGCAACGAGCATATTCAACCCAACGGCTGCATCGATTACCTCATCGCCAACGGCAAGATCGAACTTGAGGCCCTGACCTATATCCGGGGCCGGAGCATCCCGAAACAGTTCATCATCTGCGATGAGAGTCAAAACCTGAGCCCGCATGTGATCAAGACCATTCTCACCCGGGTGGGTCGGGGCAGCAAGATCATCTTTACCGGCGATCCGGAGCAGATCGACCATCCCTATCTGGACGCCTCTTCCAACGGCCTCAGCTATCTGGTGGAGAAGATCAAGGCGGAAGAAATCTCCGGGCACATCACCCTGATCAAGGGCGAGAGGTCCGGGATCGCCGAATTAGGGGCCAGATTGCTGTAACCGCAACTCCTGTCGGCAACCGGAACTAGCCCCGCAGGCTTCGTCTTCGTCTTAAGGTATACGGCCCGGCTGCCGATATACTTCAAGGTAACCACCCCAGAAGGCAACCGGTGGAATTTTAAGGATTTGGCCCAAGAAGGCTCGGGGAAGTTGCCCCGGGCGAGCGCCTAAAGAGAGTAAAGGTGATTATGGACGGATTTGCAGTGATGGATTCCCAGCCGGGACAACTCAGCCTGGCTGTGGACAAGCTCAAGGGTAACCATGACCTGACCCGCCAAGTCCAGGCGGAATTGACCGCCATCCGGGGCATCGAGCAGGTTTCCACCGACCCCGACCTGGGCCTCCTGGTGGTGGCCTATGATAAAAGCCAACTCACTTCCTTCACGTCGCTCTTAGCCCTGAAGGCCACGTTTTCCGCCTTTTTCCCGGAAGTTGACTCCATGAAACTGGCCTTCTGGCTCAGCCAGAGCCTGTAACATTAAACTGCGGTCTTACAGTTAATCAGTCTCCGGTGGCGGGACCCAGTCCGCCCCTCAGGTTGAGAGCAATTGGACAGTGATTCTGTAAATAAGCATTCCCAAGATAGATTATTGCAACAATAGCTTAATACTGTTGTACTTCTTATATAAGTACGTGATGAATTATCAAAAATGATCGCTTAAAGATCGATATTTATATGTCAAGTTATATCTAAATGAACTCTATAATACATAGCGGGGAAAATATTAATTTCTTAATAGTGGTTTCTTGGCTTTGCACACATAAATTCTGCGTTAAACCAAGTTTTTTGGTAGATAAATCCTATGATATCCAATATGTTCTCTAATTGAGAACCCATTCTCTTGAGTGAAGGATATATTTGGTCTTTATCTTCAATTTCTTCTGATAAATACCTCAAAAGCAAGATCAAATCCGATATAGGTTGGGCTATCTCATCCAAATTATTACGAAGTATACCAAGAATCTTCTTTGATTCCATGTGATTTTGTCTCCTAAAATAATAAATATAATCTATACTCAAAGTATAATTTATGTCAACTTTGACAATCTCATTAACTAGTTTTAATTATTAATATAATTATCAATTCAGAAAACCTGATATAACAGAATTTGAACAATTTATATTTATTAGTAAGAATTACAAAACCTTATAATTTCTTGGATATTGGCCCCAAAATGCCTGGGAGGAAATCGAGATCATAACGTTACCCAAAAGGTTTTTAAAAAATTGCTTATAGTAGCAAGATACAGCGAGTTTTTAAACGCATCCCAAGGTGTCGAATTTTTGCATGCAGAATTGGACCCCAGGTTCACTAAGCCCACATGTTTGAGTCTACTGATAATGCTTATCATTTAAGATGCGTTTAGCCACCACGAAGTTACCTCTATAATAAGGTATATGCAGATCGCTAACGACTACCCCATGATGATGATCAGCGGCATGGATCATCTTTCCATCACCCAAATAGATTCCAACATGACTAATATGCCGCCTTCCTGGGCTAAAAAAGAGCAGGTCTCCGGGGATTAGTTTGGCAAAGTCCATGGTGTGAGCCGCTACCTTTCCTTCCTGGGCCTGCTCCGCGCTGGAACGAGGAAGGTTAATATCGAACTCTTTGTAAATATACTGAACAAAGCCTGAGCAATCTGTGGCGTTGCCATTCCGCAAAGAACCACCCCGCCTATAAGGGGTTTTTAGATGATGACGCGCCTTAGTCAGGAGTTTCTCCGAGAGATCATTTGATTTGAGCGGCTTGCGCTGTGGCGCTAAAGGTGACGAACCGTTCTTTAATTGCAAGTTAGTGTGTGGCGAGAGAACCACCGGATTGGGATGGGTTAAAGGTTTAAGTAAAGAACGTTTTTCCAGAGGAAGACTCTTCATGAACGGCGGAGTTTCTGGGATGGCGGGGCTCTTCAAACATGCTGCCTCGGTAGTAGTTTCATGAGGGGTTGCCACCAAGTTCTGCACAGGGGTTACTTCTGTAGAGTTGTAAATATGTATGGGCAGAAATTCTCGGGGCTTTGCAACCATGCCTATTAAGCTGACCAGGCACTCAGCCATAAGGATTATAAAAGTGACATAGAGATTCATGGGACACTCCATTTAAAGTTTAAGGCAGGGGGGACTTAACCGGTCTCTGGGTATTCGGACCTTGGCCCCGGCGTTGGTGGGCCGAGCACCCCGTTCGCCGGTGCACCCGCCCAGGACCTTGGCACCTGGAACTTTAGGGTTTGACCAGAGGTGTGTCAGAGGAAAAGCCGAGGTTCTTATAGCAGCGCCGATGCATTCGGTCGTTGACCCGGCGGAGATCGTAATCCTGGATACAGACCATGACCCCCAGCTTCACAATATTGGCAGGATCCCACTTCTCGCCCCATTGACAGCCAGGCAAATGTTTTTCGCGTTGGCCGAAATACAGGGGGGGCCACCAATCCTCTCACAGTCCCGATTTCTGGCCCAGCTTAGAAAGATATGGGAAACCGCGTTAATAAGCTCACCCCAGGGGCATCTGGAGTAAGGCCAATGCCCACCGTCATATCAACAGCAAAATTCTTGGATACCGTATAGGTGGCGCCAATATTAAACGAAACCGCATTTAATTGGGTATCGACAAGAGGGTTGCCGTTTTGTTTGGTTTTGCCGGTGATCCGTTGGTCAATGGCAAAATTAAGGGAAAGCCGCTCCTGGATAGCGAATATCAGGCCGACGCTATATTCAATTGTATTCCCTATTTTGATGGTCCCAAAATCAGTGGGCGGGCTCCCGTCGACTCCCACGTTCCGAGCAAAATTATAGAAATAAGCCAGGTTGAGGAAAACGACGGCAGGTTCGACGCTCTTGATAAAAGTCACTCCCACGGAAGTACCGTAACAACCGGTGCCGGTGGGAAATTGCGTCGGCACCAGGCCTAATCCCGGGATAGTTTCCCGCGTCAATCCATAGGGGTCTGTACCGGTGGGAAACTTTAATCCAGTCCTGACAATGGCGTCGGGAACCCAAGGAGCCCAGGTGCCTTCCTTCAATAAATGATAATAGAGGTACAACTCAATATCGCCAATGCCTCTGTCCGAAAATTTTTCCTCCAAAACTCGACCGGACTCTTGGCCGCTCCCGGGAAAGACAGCTTGATCGGTGCGAAAATAATAAGGGATTCTTACGTTGAGCTCGGCATTTTTGAGCCCCAGCCGTAGATTAACGCCAGGAATAAAGATATCTCTAGCGAGCTTTTGCACCTGAACCCGGCCGATCAAAATAGCTTCGAAGATGGTGAACCCACTGATGGAAACATTTTGGCTAGAGATGTGATCATACTCGAAAAAGGGTTCCACCACGATTCGCCAGGAGGGCAGAAGGGCGCCGCCCTGCTCGACGCTCATGGATTGCCGATGGGTCTGCTTTTCGGCCTGCTTCTCGGCTTTGCGCTCTTCCCCTACGGTTCCCGCGGGATCGGTGTTATTGGCACTATGTGCCGAGCAAGGTAAGACAAGGAGGACAATTCCACAAGCTAAAGCGCTGAAGATCCTTCGCATTACCCATTACCTCCCGAAACAGAGTATGTTTCTATGATTACTGTTTAATGGCCCTGATAGTTATCAGCAGAACACCATCCTGGCTGAACGGATTCCCTTTAGCAGGGTTCGCAGCCTCAATCCGCAATCTCAAGCTGGGGATGGCTCATCGAGGTCTTTCTGGCAAAAACCTCATTATGGGCACCCCCAGCTTGCTGACTGCAACCTGTTACAAACATTTACAAGCTACTTAAATTGGAAGGAGAATTTAGTTAGAAAGAAATGCAAGATCTAAGCCGTTTTGCAGAAGAAGGTTTTTCAGACCTAGAAGACGGGAAAAGGCGATCCAGGAATACTAGATAATATAGTTATTATAAATAATTATGGATTTGAACCGCTGAGGCTGGCAATCACAATGGGCGGAGAACTATCTTGCCAGGAGAGAAATGGGGAGTGGTTTGGGGGTTGGCTTCACCCTGGCCGGAGTCTCCCATAAAAAACCCCGCAGTTCGATTACCAGGGTTCGACATGATACGTTCTTTGGTTATAAGCCATTAATGGCCTTTATCTTTATTAATTCGAAAAGTTGCGCTTGTGCGGATATAGGACAGGCGGTGGCAGGGATAATTCCCTGGAAAAATAAATAAAATCTTCTTTTTTACCCAGTAATTGTCCAATTTAAAGACAACGGTTTATGGACATCTCGCCCGATATCTATCATGGTTAGTAACCGTTGGGGTTGGCACTTGGCATGCAGGGACTTTTATTCTTAATATTAGAGAATATCCCGATTTTCTCGGATTTATGGCCTCCTTTCAAGGTTTGAGAAAGCCTAAGTCCGGAATGTGGACGCACTTCGCAGCCTGATTAGCAGGATCGCCCAGGTCGAGATTGGGAATGCCAGTTGGAGTGGAGCCGGCTCCCGATACTGAGAACCGCGCCGGACCTAGTCGCTGGTTTCGGCGTAATAATGATTAATAAAATTCGTTTTTCATTCAAGCAGGAGGTTTAGCCATGGAATATAACCTGCAGAAAATCCGAGAGGAGGTTTCGGAGGCTGACCTGACTCAATTATTAGAAATGCGTCAGCAGAGAGTAGAGGAGTTGATGGAGGTTGTTCAGAGGGGTATCTATCAAATAGATTACCGCGGATTGGCCAAGCAAATAATTTTTTGGCTTATTCTGGAGCGTCATCGACTCAACGTTGAGGGAAAACCAACTGAGAAGAGAGCTGGGTCAGGAGGTGGTCGAGGTTCTCCTCTATAATGGACGGTTATAATGGACGGTGATCTTGAGGCCCTTGGGAACAGGGGAGCTGTTCCCTGTAGAACCACTTGCAGAAACCCATCATGCCGGCAGACTCTCCTCATGCCGTGCTTTTATCGGCCGGCTACAGTGCAAGGGCAATATGCAGCTCCGAAAGCCTGGGCGGCTCCACGCTGCCGGATTAAAACATCCCAGAGAATTCTCTCGCCATCCACATCGGGGTTTCAGCAAGTTCACGTGCGCCTATCCCAAAACATTTTTATGATAAATTAATATTGTAGAGTATACTATCATATATAATTTTATCATTACGATTATTATCTTGACATTTGTACTAATTATGTCTAACCTTTTTAAAGTGAGATATGGGCATTGGTCAAGTAGGCTAAATCTCAATAAAATTGATAAAGTCAGAACCGCCAGGAGGCGGCAAAGGAAAGCCACGAATCTTAGAGGGCCAAGGATGGCCGGGGTGCCTGGAAGGGAAAAGGCATCCCGGCTTTTTTGTCGGAGGAATTGGGGTGGTCCGGTCAAGCAGTTTTCCCGGCCGCAAGCTTGCCAGAAAATTTGCTGACTGCAGGCCTTGATTCAATAAGGGGGGACATGAGCATTGGTCAAGTAGATTAAGAGCTCAATAAAATTGATAAAGCAACAACCGCCAGGAGGCGGCAAAGGAAAGCCACGAATCTTAGAGGGCCAGGATGGCCGGGGAGCCTGGAAGGAAAAAGGCATCCCGGTTTTTTTTGTCGGAGGAGCTGGGGTGATCCGGTTAGGCGTTTTTTCCGGCCGCAAGCTTGCAAGAAAATTTGCTGACTGCGGGTCTTGATTCAATGGGGTCAACCCCTCTCGACTACAGGCCCTTTGAGAGGCACCAGCGATGGAAGACTATTACGTTATTCTAACAGATGATCATTGCCTCATTCGACACGGAATAAGAAAAATCCTCTCGGAATTGCCTTATATCAAGGTAATAGGTGAAGCCGGCGATGGAAGCGAGCTCTTAGAAATGTTGCAAAAATTAACTCCTGATCTACTCATCCTGGATATTTTTATGCCTCATCTCTCTGGATTAGAAGCTGCGGTTAAAATCAAAGATAATTTCCCGCAGATTAAGATTTTATTCCTCACGATGTATTGTGAGAGAGAATACCTGAATAAGGCGATTTCCATCGGCGCCGAAGGTTATCTGCTAAAGTCAGACGTCGCTGACGAACTGGAAAATGCTATCACGACTATTAGGCGAGGGAATCATTATATCTCCCCCACCCTCTACAAGAATCTCAATCTGGCTGATTTTCTGTATGGCAAATGCCGAGATGATTTGGGGAAAAAGCTTGCGGAACCGTCAGTCTCCCCCCGAGAAAGAGAAATCATCCGGCTGATTTCCGAGGGGAATACCAGCCGTCAAATTGGCGAGAAACTCTTTATCAGCCAACGCACCGTACACCGGCATCGCGCCAATATCTTGAAGAAACTTGGCCTGAAGAGGACCATCGAGGTGGTCAAGTATGCCATCGACATGGGCTATAACTGAGAGCCTTCTGGGGTCCAAAAGGTTTGAATTCCAGGCCAGATTACTTAACGGGCAGAGGTATGATATATAACATTCAAAAATTATTAAAAAAAATTTATACATAAAATGTTTATGAATAGGAGAAATGGGTAATTTATGCCATAGGATATGGGTATTTTATTGAAGAAATTGTTAACAATTTGCCTGAAAATTTAATCATCTCCCTGACCCCATCGCCATTTATTTCTTAATAAAATCAGTTAATTAAAAATAAAGTCGCCAGTCTTCAATCAATTGACATATTTGTCGGAGACTTTTGATCTTCCTATGGTCTTCCTAAATGGGAAAAAAATTAGCTCAGTCAAAATGGGTATTTTCGCGTATTTATCTTAATGAAGATAAAACTTATTGTACACATGTCACGGCTACTTTATAGCTTTCTTACCCAGGCATATAATTTGCATAAAATATAGTCTCTAAGTTGTCATCTTTGGCATATCTTCGAGGGTCTCGATATATTTAACCTCAGTGTTTGATCTCGGTGACGGCAAATTTCTTGAGAAACCCAATTATAGGGGGCCACAAATCGAAATTAATTCCTGGGGAGTAGTTTCTGGCCTTCACCACGTAGCATCCTCAGCACGTGCGTGTGGCCTGCGGATGATCCTGGTGGCGTGAGCCCCAACCTGTGTCTCGGGCTTTAAAGGCACCTCCTTGGTTTGGCTCTCTATGGTTAAGTTAGTGTCCGGCGGAATTTTTGAGCCACCCGTCATTTCCTGGGGATTCGGGAGATTATCCCCCTTGTAAGTGCCAATGAGAGTGAGCAGAAAGAAAAAAAGCATGCCAACCTTTTCCCCAACATGGGTCGTTTAAGGAGGGATAAGTAATGGGGGAGAATCAATCTCAGGAAGAAAACGAATTCTGTGAAATGATCGGTACCTGCGAGGCCATGCTCCGGATCTTTAAGATGATTCGCAAGGTGGCAATCACTGATGTTCCTGTTATGATCACCGGCGCCAGCGGCACAGGAAAGGAAATGGTAGCCCGAGCCATTCACCAGAGGAGCAACCGGAGTAAAGGCCCGTTCGTGCCGATTAATTGCGGCGCCATACCCCGGGAACTGCTGGAATCGGAGCTGTTCGGCCATGAGAAGGGATCTTTCACCGGGGCTTACCGCAGTGTCGCCGGTACGGTGGAGCGGGCCCAGGACGGTACTCTTTTCTTAGATGAAGTAGGCGAACTGCCCCTGGAACTCCAGGTCAAACTGCTCCGTTTCCTCCAGGAATACACCTTTGAACGGGTGGGGGGCCGCAAGAGTATCAAGGTGGATTTGCGGGTAATTTCGGCTACCAACAAGAATTTGACGGAATTAATAGCCCAAAACCAATTTCGAGAGGATTTATTTTATCGGCTCGATGTTATCGACATCTCGCTGCCTCTCCTGAAAGACCGGGGTGACGACGCCATCATCATGGCGAATATTTTTTTAAGAAAATATGCCGACAAGATTGGCAAGGATATTCATGGGTTCACGCCGGAAGCGGTTACCGCCATTCAGACCCATGGCTGGCCAGGGAATATTCGAGAACTGGTGAACCGGATTCGCCGCGCCGTGGTAATGGCCGAGCGGACTACCATAACTCCGGATAATTTAGGGCTGAAATTCGGCTCCATCAACCCAGAACCCTTTGTCAACGGCTTGGGGCTGAAAGAAGCCAAGGCCAAATTTGAGGAGGAACTTCTCTCCGCCGCCCTGGCGCGTTATCGAGGCAGTGTTCAGCTGACCGCCAAGGCATTGAAAACCAGTCGGTCGGTGATTTACCACCTGATACAGAAATACGAAATCTCTATGACGAGTAAACATAATATAACCTTATAGGAGGAACGGATTATGTGGAAGATACGGATAAGCCTGGCCATTTTCCTCGTTCTGGGGCTGGTTTCCATAAGCGGGGCCCAAACTACTCAAAAGGCTCCCCCTCCGACTCCTGGCCCCGATATCGTCAGTTCTCTGGGCAAAATGACTCTGGAACAGATTAAGAAAAATGAACCAGGTGGCACCGAGACTCCGGTGCGTAGCGAGCCGGGCACCCGCTTGAGCAAGGTAAAGGCAAGCACCCGCTATGAAGTGCCGAAACATGGGGTAAGCTATTACTTCAACAACCGGGGGATTCTGGTCAGCGCCTCCTCAGCGGCAAGCAAACCCTTGCCCAAGGAAGCATTAATGCGGTCCATCAAGGGACTGGAATTCAAGAAGTATCCGCCCCGCAACGTGTCTGTAGCCTTTGTCAAACGAACTTCTAGCGTCATTCAGGGATTCTATTTAACGCCAGATGATAAATTTGTAAACTTAACGACCTACGATTATATCGACCGATAACGTTTGTCTAGGTTTGAAAAAAGGGCTGTCTGTTTTCTAGACAGCCTTTTTTATTGTCCCATTTCCTTAAAAACTCATCTTTAGTCCGGTTTTCAAACACATGTTATCTTATTGATTTAATTTATTAATTATTCTTAAGTGATTTTTTGAGAACTTAGGACTAAGCTCCACCATTCCCAAGCCTCCTTTGGTTAAACCCAAATAGGCGTCTGAAACTTGGACAAATGTCGATTCTTCTGCCTCCTCGCTTAAGGATTCCACGATCTTGGACAACGAACAATTCCGCCTTCCTGGAAAAAAGTCTGTTAATTCAATGAGATTGCAATTAATTCTCCCCGTTTTTGTCCAAAACTTGTATTTCGTTTTTCAAGCAATGCTTAACTTCCACTTAATTTAATTAGCAAATACAGTATGTTATCTATTTGGCACAAATGCTGCTTTATCTGGGAGCAACAAACCATTGCTGGTCAAGGCCTATGGTGCCCCTGGGAGAAGAGAAGGGTTCTTACCTGCCGTCAGGCACAAGCGTAACCCAATCCTTCCCAGGAAAAGAGCGATCATGAGCTCGTTGCCGCCGGGGTGGCAACCTCCACCCTATCAGGATGGCCGTATCACCGCAGGGGACAGGCCTCCCGGGGTGCCATAGCCAGGCCGATAAAAGTGGCTCAGCCATCTTATCCGGCTCAAATCATAGGAAGGAGGTGAGAGAGTGCAGTGATGCGGTTCGTTTTAAAAACTAACGAATCATTAACCATCAAAATTAAATCAACCAAAAGGGGAAAGAGATGAAAAAGGTATTAGCGGTTTTAACGATTGCGACCCTGGTGGCCCTCGCGGTCCCGGTTTTGGCCCAAACTGACGGATATCATCCCGGTAACACCACCCGCCCCCTGGATGGACATTGTGACGTCAGCCTGGATGGCCAGGTGACCTTCACCAAGAACGTGACCATCACCCAAACACGGTATGATAGATCCTACACTTCTATCAATGCGCATTTTGACCCCAAAGCCCGGGCCGACGCCGAAGCCGTGAAGAACGACCTGAACTACAACAACTACATGGAGGTCGGGACTTCCACCTTCGCGGATAATATGACCGGTTCCTTCCTCTGTTTCACCGGCATTGGCCAGTCCAACCAGGCGGCCGGCCAGATGAACAACCAGGGTAACGTGGCGGCCGTGGCCTTCGTGTCCGACAACGATGCTTACGCTTCGTCCCTCGCGGCAGTGGGCGTCTCCAACAAGTACAACGAGTATAACGCCAACCACAGAAAAGACGGTCTTGGCTGTTTCGTGGATTGGTGGACTCCCAGCAGCACCCTGACCCAGACCGACACCATGCTTAGCTCCTTTAATGGGTTCATCGGCATCGGCCAGAGCAACCAGTCGGCCGGCAGCATGAACAATCAGAACAACGCGGTGGCCGTGGCAGCCGGTGTGAACGATGGCGGAAGTGGTGGCTGGTGTGGCTTCAGTGGCGGCAGCAGCATGGTGGCCATGGCTGGCAGTGAGCTGGCGATGACCAACTCCTGCAACAAGTTCCAGCTCGACAAAGCCACCTTCACCAACAACATGACCGGTTCCTTTAACGGCTTTGTCGGTATCGGCCAGTCCAACCAGTCGGCCGGTAACATGAATAACCAGGCCAACGTGGTTTCCGTGGCCGCCGCAGTTTCTCTGGGCCAGTAAAAGGGTAGGAAACCATGAAAAGACTCTTGGTTCTATCGCTGGTTGTGGCCTTGCTGGCCCTCGCAGTTCCGGTTTGGGGCAATCCTCTCCCCGGAAACGACGGCAGTCTGGACCAACACTGCGACGTGAGCCTTGATAGTCAGGTGATCGTCACCAAGAAGTTGACCATTACTCAGTATCGGTATGATAATGCCTCCACTGGCACCCGGGCGCATTTCGAGCCTAAAGCCCAGGCCGCTGCGGAAGCGGTGAAAAACGATCTGAATAAAGGTAATGAGATTGACCTTGGTGACGATCCCGTTTTCATGGATGACATCCGAGGGAGTTTCAAGGACTTCTGCGGTATCGGGCAGTCCAACCAGTCCGCCGGCAATATGAACAACCAGGGGAACACCGTGGCCGTATCATTTGTCAAAAGCAATCAGGCCTATGGTGCGTCTCTGGCTGCCGTGGGTTCCATCAATGTCGGCAACGATTTTGAGGTGAATTGCTCACTCCTCAAGCAGAGTGATGCCCTGTGCGGCTCCTTTAACGCCTTCACCGGCATCGGACAGTCCAATCAGGCCGCTGGCCAGATGAACAACCAGAATAACGTGGTGGGTGTGTCGGCCGGTGTGGAAGACCCCCGCAGCGCCCCCACCATGGTGGCCATGTCGGGCGGTGAGCTCGCCCTGACCAATACGTGTAATGAGGTCAAGATCGGCAAAGCGGTTTTTATCAACTCGATGGAAGGATCTTACAAGGGTTTTATCGGTATCGGCCAGTCCAACCAGTCCGCCGGCAATATGAACAACCAGTCCAACGCGGTATCGGTGGCTGTGGTGGTCTCTTACAGATAAGCGCGCCATTTTTCGTCCAACAATCTCCCTGGGGGGTGAAGACCCCCCAGGGTTTTTTCGCTGCAACCGGTAACGATGACGATCCCGCGGCCTCTCAAAACTGAACTGGAGGGGTATTTCCTGAGGCAATCGCCTTTGAGCTCGCCGCCCTCGCCCCCGAATCCCGTTGCGGCCAAGGTTCCGGCAATCGCGGTACGGTCGATATCCGATTATTGGGGTTTACTCCAACAATTAAAATTCGCGGCCCCTTATTCTCGGAAATTTTGTCAATTTTCTGGAATTACCCATATCACTTTGATTTTACAAGAAAATTACTTGACTCTTTGGAACTCTGCCTAGTTTACGGACATGAAGATTCCCTGAAACAATAATTTAATTGCTAATAAAATCAACAACATAAATATTGGCATGGGTGATGCATCTTAGTAAAGCTAAAGAACCACAGCGAGGAAACAGATGAGAAGAAAATGCCTCTTAGTCATGGTGACCTTGGGATTGTTTATCTGGCCCGCCGTCCTCTGCGCCGGTGCACAGCAATCGGCGGACAAGAGTACGCCCGCGGTTTTCAATCCCCAGGAGAAATTGAGCGATCATCAACTGGCGCTAGCTATCGGACATGGGTACGAAAAGCCCAAGCCGTGCCATGATGGCAAAATCATTCTCTGGGATGAGTGGAAGGCCAAGCCGGCATCAGTGATCAACGGGGGCAACCAAGGCCAGGTAATTATCTGCGGTCCTCAGCGGTAGGTTCCTTTTATGGATAAAAACTTGTCGACAAGGAGGTGATGTCAGGAGGAAACCTTGCCCCCAGCAGTAGCGCAGTCCGTTTCATTAACCAAAAAGAATCTAATGAGGAAGGAGAATTAAACCATGAAGAAAGTGTTAGTCGCCTCGATTGTCGTGGCCCTCGTGGCCCTCGCGGTCCCGGTTTTGGCCCAAACTGACGGATATCATCCCGGTAACACCACCCGCCCCCTGGATGGACATTGTGACGTCAGCCTGGATGGCCAGGTGACCTTCACGAAGAACGTGACCATCACCCAAAGCCGGGAAGATAGAGCCTACACCTCTATCTATGCGCATTTTGACCCCAAAGCCCGGGCCGACGCCGAAGCCGTGAAGAACGACCTGAACTACAACAACTACATGGAGGTCGGGGATTCCATCTTCGCGGATAACATGAACGGTTCCTTCGTTTGTTTCACCGGCATCGGCCAGTCCAACCAGGCGGCCGGCCAGATGAACAACCAGGGGAACGTGGCGGCCGTGGCCTTCGTAGCCAACAACGATGCCTACTCTTCGGCCCTCACCGCAGTGGGCGTCTCCAACAAGAACAACGAGTATTCCTCCAATCATAGAAAAGACGGTATGGGCTGTTACACGGATTGGTGGACTCCCGCCACCACCGTGACCCAGACCGACACCATGCTTAACTCCTTTACTGGGTTCATCGGCATCGGCCAGAGCAACCAGTCAGCCGGCAGCATGAACAATCAGAACAACGCCGTAGCCGTGGCGGCCGGTGTGCAAGACGACCCCGGTTCTCCTCACGGTTGGGGTGGCGACTTCAAAGGCGGCGGCAGCATGGTGGCCATGGCGGCCAGCGAGCTGGCGATGACCAACTCCTGCAACAAGTTCCAGATCGACAAAGCTACCTTCACCAACAACATGAATGGTTCCTTTAACAACTTTGTCGGTATCGGCCAGTCCAACCAGTCGGCCGGCAACATGAACAACCAGGCCAACGTGGTCTCCGTGGCGGCTACGGTGACCTTGCATTAAGGAATAACAGCCAAGCCAGCAGAACTGTTTCGGGGGGTCTTTGAGCCCCCCGAGATTTCAAGGAGAGGAAAATGCCAAGCGCCTGCTTGTTCCTGATCCTGTTCCTCAGTCTGTTGGGATCCCCCAGCAGTGCTCCAGCCGCCGATGTCATGATCCACCTTCCCCCCAACGGCATGGGCCTCTATGTCAAGAAGGTCAAGAGCTACCGGGAAGTGCGCATGACCAACGTCATTCCGCAAACCGAGGATTTCAGTTGCGGCGCCGCGGCCCTGGCCACATTGCTCCGCTATCACTTCGGGAACCACTTGACGGAACGAAAGGTTATCCTGGGCATGTTTGAACAAGGGGACAAGGAGCAAATCAGGAAAGTAGGGTTTTCGATGCTGGAAATGAAAGGATTCTGCGAGCAACTCCAGTACAAGGGTGAGGGTTACAAAATCGACTTGCAGAAATTGCGGCAAATCAATATTCCGGTGATCACCTTGATGGATACTAAAAGCTACAAGCATTTTGTCGTCATCCGCAAGGTAGATGACCGGTTTGTTTATATCGCCGATCCTTCCTTTGGAAATCGGCGCATTCGTTTGGAGGATTTTGAAGCTTCTTGGAACCGGGTAATTTTTGTGGTCACGGGGACGGTCAATGGCCAAGCTGAAGGGCTCTATGCCGAAGCAGAAAGTTTCAGTTTACCCAAATATGAGGGACTGCAGGCGGGCAATATCTGGCAACGTGTTGCCATGGATCCCTCCATGTCCCTGCTCTGGACGCGTCATGGCAGCATTTCCCTTGTTGACGTAATTGTTGCCCCCTTCCGTTAGGCTCAAGCATTAAAGGGAAGAACGTATGAAACCAAGAGGCTGGATAAAATTAAGAATATACGGAGTTACGGTCCTTGTGGCCCTGGGATTGGTGTTGGCAATGATGGCCGGTTGTGCCGGAACGCTCCCGTCGCAAAGTGGCGGTCTGGTTGAAACCCGGCAAATTCCACCGGCCCATAAGGCCAGGCCCGCACCACAACTCGTTAAAAACCCCGCCATTCTGCAGACCTGTGCAGCGATGCCCAACAAACAACTCCAGCAATATCGCGGCTGCTATGCAACCTATTTCTTCGGCATGGATGTCGGCATCAATATTACGGGCACCTCCGCCCCCAGCGTTTCCGTCCAATCTGTCGCCATGGTTCCGGACGGCAGTGTGGCCCCAGTGGCAAGTTCCGGGGGCAGTCAGGTGTCCTACAATAATGGCCAGGTGGCCTTAAGCGCCGGAGTCGGCAATACCTCGTTGGGGTCCGGGATCTTTCAGGTGGTCCAGGTGGCCGGGAATAACAACCTGGTGATTTCTAATATGAATATAAATATTAATATCGCCAACGCGGAAAGTTTGGCCTCCAAAACCAACGCGATCAGCTTTTCAGGCGTCAGATAAGGAATTCGATCAATGCTCTCTCAACATATAAGCCTCCGGATCGGTATCCTGGTTTCTATGCTAACCCTGGCATCATGGCTGCCGTCAGGTTTGCCAGTCCCTTTGTTGGGACCTGCTGCTGCAGGCTTCGCCCAAGAAACGGCTCCCAGCGGGGCCGTCATCCAGGGCTACGCCGGGGTTAGCATCGAGGCTGTTTCGAACATCAGCGGCAACTATGTGGCGGAAACCAACACCGTCTATAATTCCAACCTCATGGGTTCCTTCCAGGGGTTCCAGGGTCTGGGGACCAGCAACCAGGCGGCCGGGAACCTTAACAACCAGGGAACTTATATCGGATTTGCCATGACCGGTAACAATAATGCCCTGATGACCACCGATGTCACCCTCGCCACGAAGCATGAGAACAACAGCCTGGTGACCGGCAATACGTCCTATCAGGCCACCATCGGCGGTCAAGCCTTCAAAGGCGGCACCGGCATCGCGGTGGTGAATCAAGTTTCCGGGAATATGAATAGTCAATTGAAAGCCGTCACCGTCAGTTTGGGATCCGGAGCCGCGGTCCTGAATAACGCACAGTTGAGCCACGTCAATACTAATAATGACATCCAGGTGCAAGGCCCCATGACTGCCAAAGTATCATTGGATGAAGGCGCCTTCCAGGATTTCAGAGGCGTTGCGTCAGTGACCCAGGTAGCGGGTAATTTAAATCAGGTAGCAACAAGTATCAGGATCAACGTAAATTTCCTACCTTAGCATAATCATGCCTCATTTAAAGGTGATATTATGTATATTATCCTTTTTATCATAACATTTTTTCTGGGAGCATTTTGTGGTTTTGTCTTACACGTTTTATTAACATTTATCTCCATCCAAAGCCAACATGAAGCCTTTCTTGAAAATAATCTTTCGGACCATTATGAGCAATAGGGTTGCGGTCATTATTTTAATAAGTTGGTTTATTGGAGGAAATGCAGGAGTATCTTACGGCAATGAAAAGAATTTTCAGGTTGAGAGGCTGGGCTCCGGGGGGGTCCGCATAACCTCCCTGCAGCCAGGCCCTATTTCCAGCCAGACCCTGAGCAGCGGTAGCAGTAAGCTATTGAATTGTTACGAGAACGGGAAAATGGTCATTTATGCCTGGATGAGCCCAGGGGGCACGCTCTTGGTCTCGGCAGGCAATCGTCATTTGAGGATCACGATAGATTATCACCATCAGTATAAAATTGAAGAAGACCCATATTAAGAATTCAACTTCAGATGGCCCTTATGAGAAGGAGTTTATTTTTTTACAGCCCCCTAACGGCAAAAACATCTCAAGCGAATCGCTCGATTCGAGGCTGCAACAGTGCGTAACTTCAAAATTTGCTTGGCCAATAGCAACCCCATCATGCTCCAAGCCATCAGGAGACTCGTTGCAGGGACCACAGACCTGGAAATAGTGGGTGAAACCAGCGACGGACAAGGCCTTCTCGAACTCACCGTCTGATAAGACCCACAGGGACGTAGCGCAGCCAAACTGCGGCCAAGTCAAAAACCCCTTTTAGTGCGAGGGGTTACTTCCCAGGGATAATAGATTTTCGGCTTGAGTGTTGCAGGCCCCGGCCAGTAATTAAGCTTCTGGGCGTTGATCACGATGATGGGATAGGATAAGCCCGCAAATTGGAGAATTTTGGTTCCTGACACAGTCCCCACCACTGACACCAAGTTTCCGATCTGAATTTCTTTTAAATCTCGACCTGGAAATTGGATCAGGAAGACGCCCTGAGAACTCCCTGAGGCCACCGGCTTCTGATCAACATCAAGAGGCTTTTGTTTTACTTTAATATTAACCAGGCTTTCAGATGTTAGATCCGCGGAGACAATCTGCCCCCCCAAGAGAACGGTTTGTCCTTTAAAAGCCTCAGGATTCTGCTGCAAAAGCGGCAAGGTGATCCCTTGGTCTACGTTCCTGATAACTTCGGCATCAAAGGCGGGGGGGCCCAGGGAGGTACAGGCAGCAAGAATGACTGGCCCGCAAAAGGTTAAAAATAATTTTATCAGCCTCATAACCTGCATGTCCAAAACTCAAACAAATTATCTATTTTTTTACAGTGAGTATTTATCAAACCTGCTCCTCTCCTGATGCGGGTTTTTCATAAGCAAAATAGCAGGTTGAGGGAGACGTTGCTTTTATCGCGCCAATCATGTTGTCCAAATTCACGGAAACCGTTCCCTAACAGGTTGATCGATCCGGTAGTCCCGCAACGTTTTAAGGGAAATTATTATTGATTGGGAACTATCACTGCTCGGCGTTTGAGCGGATTGATGGCCGGGGCTAATTCTTGATATTTCATGCTGTAGGCCCGCTGTTCCAGAATTTGCGGATTGAAGGCCTTCGTCAATGCGATTTCCCGGGGTGATAAAATATGGACGATGCCATAGTCATCGATGATGGCGAACTCCTCTCCCTTGGTGAGGCACGAGCTTACCGTTTGGTCTCCTTTATGTTCCTCTGAGCTGACACAGAGCAACTTGGCGGCAAAAGTTCCAGAAGCATTGATGAGCATGAAACCTAAAATAATGAG
>Ga0351888_1175_pt1 | contig 23485 bp, 18 predicted proteins | sample TotcelFGM3001M13_FD_206770 | JGI IMG/M metagenome (GOLD analysis project Ga0351888, IMG submission 206770) | Enriched cells from coal bed in the Powder River Basin, Montana, United States - Total cells FGM rep3 HSBNCT.FGM.300.1.M13 ... | reverse complement strand
AAGCCCGGGCCAGCCGCTCCTGGTCGTAGAAGGTCCAGAAGGGGTCATTTTCCACCAGCACCAGGGCCTTGATCCGGCCCTGGTCGATGCCTTCCAGAATGGCGTCGGCGCTCAAGGCGGGATCATTCGGCCCCCCCGGTTCCCCCGCCGCGGCCGGACCCCAGGGCCACTGGCCGGAGCCGCGGCCGGAGGAGTCGGGATCGGGGGCGGAGACCAGCGCGGCGCCAAAGGCGTTGGCCCCGGGCAGGAGATAAAACAGCCCGGCCTCCTTACCGGCGGCGGCGAGGAGCAGGGCCATATCCGCCGCCAGGGATACGGTGGTCTCCCGGACGATGTCGGCGCCGCAGACCACCACCGGTTTCCGGCTTTTTTGTAAGGTCCCAGCCAGCGTGGCCAGCCGGTCCGCTACCGCTGGGTCGCCCGGATATTGGCCGTGTAGGGCGTCGTAGAAGCGCCGGGCGGGTTCAACCAGCCCCGCCGTAGCCTCGGCGGGCAGGGCGGCTTTGACCAGGGCGCCCAGGGCGGTATCGAGCTGCCCGGGAGGAACCGGTAAATGTTCGAACTCGAAGGGCAGGAAAACCGGCCGGGGGTCGATGACCACAACCTTCACCCCCCGGCGTTGGGCCTGGCGCAGGGCCAGGGCCAGCACGGGGGCCTCGTTGACCGGGTCGGCGCCCGCCAGCACAATAAAGTCCGCCGCTTCCAGGTCATGCAACGAGACCGCCAGGCGCTCGTCCAGCCGGTCCACCGCGGCCTTGACCTTGCGCTCCAGGACCGGGTCCCAGAAAAACTGGGGGTCCCGCCATCCATGGGTGCGGCAGAAGAGTTTTAAGGCCCCCTGGGTCTCGAGGCTGCTGCGGGTGCCGCCCATACAGGCTATGGCCCCAGGCCCATGCTCCCGGCTGATCCGGGCCAGCTCAAACGCCGCGGCTAGGGTAGCCTCGTCCCAGGGGACTTCCCGGCCGCGTAGGTGAGCCCGGCGGGGCCGCTCCGGGTGATTGGCATAGCCAAAACCGTAGCGGCCCCGATCGCAGATGAAATAGCCGTTCACCGCCTTGTTTTGCCGGCCCTCCAGGCGCACCATTTCCCGGTACTGGGCGCTGCCCACGGTGTTGCAGCCCAGGGAGCAGTGGAGGCACAAGGAAGGCCCCCGATCAAAATTCCACCGTCGGCCCTTAAACCGGGAGGGTTTATCGGTGAACACCCCGGTGGGGCAAACGTCGATGAGATTGCCGGCAAAGGGGCTTTCCAGAGCACCGTCCGTAAAGCGGCCGAAGTAGGTGCGGCGGCCGATCTGCAACGCTCCCAGGTCCCGGTAACCGGCATATTCCTGGTAAAACCGGCGGCAGCGCCAGCACTGGATGCAGCGGTTCATTTCGTGCTGCACGAACAGGCCCAGGTCCTGGTCCCGGTAGGTGCGCTTGGGGCCTAAAAACCGCCGGATGCCGTGGCCGCCGGAGACGGTTTCGTCCTGGAGCAGGCAGTGCCCCCCTTCGTCGCACACCGGGCAGTCCAGGGGGTGGTCCAGCATGAGCCACTCGATGACGTACTTCCGGTAATCCATGGCGTCCGGATGAGTGGTTGAGACCACCATGCCGTCTTCGGCCGTCACCATGCAGCTCATTTCCACGCCTTTGACCCGCCCCTCCAAAAATTTGACAGCACACACGCGGCAGGCGCCCACCGAGCCCAAGGCCGGGTGGTAGCAGAAGCGGGGGACCATGATCCCTAAGCGCTCCGCGGCCTCGAGCACGTTAGTGCCCTGGGGGACTTCGATCTCCCGGCTATCGATGATGAGCTTGGGCAATGATGATTCCGTTGATTTCTTTTATTATCAGTCCGCCAGTGGTGCGTGGGACGCACCCTACGAAAAATTTCGGCATGGCGATTCTCTTTGAGACAGATGTAGGGTGCGTCCTACGCACCACTTCATCTCCATGGCGGCCGGAGACGGCCGCCCTACCGGTTACCTAAACGGACACTTCTTTTGAATAATATGTTCCCGCACTTCAGCTTCGAAATACCGGAGCATGCCTTTCACCGGCTCCGCCGCCCCGGGGGCGAAAGCGCAGTAGGCCTTGTCCATGTGATCGGCCATCTCCTGAATCATTGGGATGAATTCTTCCCGGCCTTCGCCGTTTTCCAGGCGCTGGAGCAGGTCCTGGATATAGGGCAGGCCCTGGCGGCAGGGGGTGCAGAAGCCGCAGGATTCCCTGGCGAAATAGTTGATCAGGTTCAGGGTGGCCCCCAGGATGCAGGTCTTCTGGTCGAAGACCATGATGGCGCCGGTGCCGAAGCGGTGTCCCACCTCCTTCAGGGAGTCGATGTCCATGGCCACGTCCATGAACTTCGGCGGCATGAAGCTGGTGGAGGCCCCCCCGGGGATGAAGGCCTTGAGTTCGGACCCCGGCAGCATGCCGCCGGCCACCTCCTCCAGGATCTCCCGGAAGGGTATGCCCATGGGGAGTTCATAGCAGCCGGGCTTGGCGACTTTGCCGCTGATGCAGTAGAGCTTGGTGCCGGCCCCGGTTTCAGTGCGGGCCAGGCCCTTGAACCAGTCACCGCCGTTTTTGATCACCAGGGGCACGCAGGCCAGGGTTTCGGCATTATTGACGATAGTGGGACGGTCCCACAGCCCCGCGTCGGTCATGTGGACGTTTTTTTGGGGGTGGGGCCGTCGGCCCATGATGGCCTGGACCATGGCCGTGGCCTCCCCGCAGATATAGCGCCCGGCGCTGCGGTGCACCATGATATCAAAGGAAAAATCGCTCCCCAGGATATTCCGGCCTAAAAACCCCGCTTCCCGGGCCACATGCAGTTCCTGTTCCATGAGTTGGGCGTTCAGTTCGTAGGTGGGGCGGATGAAATAGAAGGCCTTCTGGGCCTTGACGGCGTATCCGGCCAGGATGATGCCTTCGATGAGCAGGTGGGGGTCGGTTTTGACCAGGACCCGGTCTTTGAAGGTGCCCGGTTCCATTTCATCGGTGTTGACGCCGACGTAGCGCGGGTGAGGGGCGTTTTCGTGCACAAAGCTCCATTTGCGCCAGGTGGGGAAGCCGGCTCCGCCCCGCCCCGCCAGACCGGACTCCTTAAGGGCCTGGATCAGGTCCTGAGGGGACAAATTTTTGACCGTGTCGGTCAACGCCTGGTAGCCGCCGCCGGCGCGATATTCGTCGATGGTGGCGGGACGGCCTGTCTGGCGATTTTTGAACAAGACTTGCTCGTACATGCAATCACCGGCACAAAACCAGGTCACAGGGTTCGGTCTTCAATTGCTCCAGAATCTCGTCGATCCGCACCGGGGTGAGATTGCCGAAAAACTGGCCGTTAACCACCATGGCCGGGGCCTGGTCGCAGTAGCCGATGCAGGCGGTGGGCAGCACAGTGAACATGCCGTCCGCGGAGACCTCACCGGCGCACACCCCCAGTTTTTGGCACATATAGTCGAACAGCGACCCCTCGTGGAACATCCAGCAGACCACGCCGTCGCAGACGTGGAGGACGAATCGGCCCACAGGCTCCCGGTAGATGAAGTCGTAAAAGGTGGCCAGCTCCTCCAGCTCCAGGGGCGTTAAGCCCACCATGGCCGCGGCTTCCTGCAAGCCCTCGTCGGTGAGATACCCGTAATACCGCTGGATCTCGTACATGACGTTGACGGCCTGTTCCCGGGGATTTTCGGCCTGGTCGATCTGGCTTTGCAGCTTTTCGTGCAATTGTTCGGGTATCATAAGCCTGGATTTCCGCCCCCTTGCTTTGGCTGAAAAGTTCAAAGTTCAAGGTTCAAGGTTCAAAGTCTTCGGTAGGGTGCGTCTTACGCACCATTAACTTATGGCCATGGGGGCACAGAAGGCCGCCCCACCAACCTTTTCATGCTTTACGGGTGGGGCAAAGGCTCATGAACAACTGTTTTAAAAAGCTTTTTAGTGGCACCGGCATTTTTCCAGTGCGGCGCACAGGCTGGAAAGCCTGTGCCACTACGGGTGGCGGCCAGAGACGGCCGCCCCACCTTTTTTATTTGGTGGGGGCGGGCCTCCGGGCCCGCCTTCAAGTTACGATGCTCACAGCTATTCCCTTACCGGTCAATATCCGGCATAACGTAGTCGATGGAGCCGATAATGGCGACAAAATCCGCCACCAGGTGCCCCACGGTCATCAGGGGCAGGGCCTGCACGTTGGCAAACCCCGGAGACCGGATGCGCATCCGGTACGCCATGGTGGACCCGTCGCTGACCACATAGAAGCCCTGTTCACCCCGGGGGTGCTCCGTGGCGGCATAGGCCTCGCCCCGGGGGAGCGTCGGCCCCCGGCTGACGTTGATAAAATGGTGGATCAGGCTTTCGATATCCTTCAGGGTGTCCTCTTTCCGGGGGATGGCATAGCGATAGTCATCGGTGATATAGCGCCCGGGGGGCATACCCTTGGCCGCCTGCCGGATAATTCTGAGACTCTGGCGCATCTCCGCCACCCGCACCAGATAGCGGGCGTAGCAGTCACCTTCGGGAGCGGTGGGGATCTCAAAATCAAAGGCCTCATAGGCGGAGTAGGGGAACTTTTTTCGGAGGTCCCATTCCAGCCCGCAGGCCCGGAGGTTGGCCCCGGTCACCCCCCAGTCCATGGCGTCGGTCAGGGAAAGATAACCGATGCCCCGGGTCCGGGCTTCCCAAATGGGGTTCCGGGTCACGGCCTTTTCCACTTCGTCGACCAGTTTGGTGAACCCCTTGACGAAGTCGTCCACCAGTTCTTTCCAGCCCTCCGGCAGGTCCGCGGCCACGCCCCCCAGCCGGAACCAGGCCGGATGGAGCCGCCCCCCGGTGATGAGCTCGATGATGTCCATGATTTTTTCGCGCTCGGCAAAGGCGTAGAAGGTGGGGGTGATGGCACCGATGTCCACGGTGGCGGTGGAGAACCACACCAGGTGGTTGCTGAGCCGGAACAGCTCGGTGAGCATCACCCGGATAAACTGGGCCCGGTCCGGGACCTTGATCCCCGCCAGGGTTTCCACCGACTGGAGGTAGCTCAGGTTGTTGGCCACCCCGCACAGATAGTCGGCCCGGTCGGTGTAGGGGATAAACTGGAACCAGGACTGGCGCTCGCCGATCTTCTCCACGGACCGGTGGTGATAGCCGATATCCGTGTCCATGGCCAGGATTTCTTCGCCGTGCAGCGCCAGGATGAAGCGGATGAGGCCATGGGTGCTGGGATGATGCGGACCAAAGTTCATGATAAATTCGTCGGCCCCCAACCGGCCTTCCAGGTATTTGCCGGCATCCAGGGGCTGATACTTGCGAGCGGACGCCTGGGTATAGGGCGGCAGCTCCGTGCCCCGGTCCGGGTAGCTCTTCCTTAGGGGGTGCCCCCGCCAGTCGTGGGGCATGAGGAGCCGCCATAGGCGGGGGTGGCCGTCGAAGCGGATGCCGAACATGTCAAAGCACTCCCGCTCGTACCAATTGGCCGACGGCCAGATATCGGTGATGCTCGGGGTGACGGGGTCGGTACCGTGCAGGTCCACCTTGAGGCGCACCCGGGTGGGAGGCTCAAAGGCCAGGAGGTGGTAAATCAGGGTGTAATCCGGATAGCCGGGCCGGTCCCGGCGGGTAGATTCATCCACCGCGGTGAGGTCTTCCAGGCGCAAAAACCGGGGCGAGGCCTCGGTCTTGAGAAAGCGCAGCACTTCCTTGAGCCGGTCTTGGGTCACGGTAAAGGTCGGCATATCGGAGATCGCGGCTGCGGGCGTGACCGCCTCCCCGAATCTTTCCGCCAGCGCCTGGGCGAGCGTTTTGCCGGTCTCGGTCAATTCGATCCGGGCCGGCGGCGGCGTCCACATCACCTCGGCCCGGCTCTCCCAAAACCACGGCGGGGTTACCGCGGTGCCCCGGGGGGGCGTGCCGTAATAGCCGGGGCCCCGGGGGTCCCGGGATTTGTTGACGCCGTCCACGGCCAACGGCCTCTGGGTCCCCTGGGTGCCGCCGGCCAGGTGTAAGATTTTCCGGGTCGGCCGCTCTTCCATCACCTTTTCCTGAAGCTTCACCAGACCTTGTAAGACCGCCTCGGGCCGGGGCGGGCAGCCGGGAATATAAATGTCCACCGGCATCATTTGGTCCACCCCCTGAACCACGCTGTAGCAGTCGTACATGCCGCCGCAGTTGGCGCACGAGCCCATGGAGATTACCCATTTGGGCTCCGCCATTTGCTCGTACAGCCGGAGTACCACCGGGGCGATCTTTTTAAAGACCGTACCGGAAATGATCAACAGGTCCGCCTGCCGGGGCGAACCGCGCAGGACCTCGGCCCCGAACCGGGCCATGTCATAGCGGGGCGTAAGAGCAGTGGACTCTTCGATAAAACAGCAGGACAGCCCGAAAAACATCGGCCAGAAGCTGTAGGCCCGGCACCAGTTGATCAGGGCGTCGATGGGCCTCAGAATCAGGTTTTCGGGCTTACCCGGCGAGGTGGCGCGATGGGACTCCAATCGAGTCCTCCTTTTTTCCAGATGACGAACAGGCTGAGGAGCAGGACGATGATAAAAAAGGAGATCTGGAGCCAGCCGCTCCAGCCAAGGTCATCCATGGCCACGGCCCAGGCGAAGATGAACGCGGCTTCGACATCGAAGATGAGGAAAAACACGGCCACCAGATAAAAGGGCACCGGGTACCGGAAACGGGCGCCGCCGGTGGGAATCACCCCGCATTCATACGGCCGGGCTTTTTCCGGATCGGCGCGCCGCTCGCCCAGCCAGCCGGTCAAAAACAGCAAAAGCGCCAGCAGGCCCGCCACCATGGCGACAAAGAGGGCAAAACTCAACAACCCCGGCGCCCAGGGGGACAGCGTGAGGGGCGCTACCGGATGCATAGGCCTTCCTTATCCAGAGCTCTTTAATGGGTGGCACAGGCTTTCCAGTCTGCACCGACGTATTTTTTTTAGCCTTGGGCCGCAACTTGCGCTGAGGTCCCATTATTGCCGCCAACCCTGAGTCCATGACAATAATCATCGGTGAAATCCGGCCCTGGTCGCGGATATATGGAAAAACTAAGAACCCGCCTCACCCCTGTCAAGGTGGAGAGGCGCCGCCCCTACCGGAGAACTATCGGGAACCTTTAACTAATTTTACCTAATTTTCAATGCCCGCCTCATTTTGCCTCCCGATGAAGAATAGTCGAGGTTCTTCCAACAACCGGGTCCCCGGCCTTTCAAGGTTAAACCCAGTGCTTGACAGGTTCCCCGCGGGCCTTATTATTAAGGATAGAAATCAATCTGTTATAGGGATTGGCAAAAGGTTTTTCCGATCCTTGATATCCACTAATCCCCCCTAACTCCCCTTAAAAAAAGGGGGGAACTTCAAGGAATTGCTGTTAAAGTCCCCCTTTGAAAAAGGGGGATTTAGGCAGCAGTGTCCGGTTTGGTTTATGCAAAATAAGGATGCTTGTTATTCGCAGTCGAAGAAAGAATAAATTTACTAAGAGCGCTTCATGATCCGAGAAGATTACTTCCCCCTCACCCTAACCCTCTCCCCCATTGGGGAGAGGGGATAATGTGGAACAGATTGAATGCCTTATGGTCACTAAACCCGGCGATATCTCCTTCTCCCTCTCCACCCGCTTCGGGGGGAGAGGGTTGGGGTGAGGGGGGCCGAAGGCTCGCATGCAATTTTCTAACCGGACACTGCTGGGATTCAGGGGGATTTGAGAACCTCCAAGAGGAAAGAATATATGGCAAACGCTATAAGCTACCTCTCGGGCGGCATAACGTGCGCGCTGAGAGTTGTTGGCCGATGTTTGTCAAACCTGCGCCAGGTGCGTTAATTAAGGAGACAGGCCCCTGAACTCCGCTTCGCCCGCTCCGGCCCTGAGAATTCCCCGGGTCAAGCTCTTTCTGGCCCTGTCCCGCACGCCCCATGGCCTGCTGGACCTGGCCACTCCGGCCCTGGCGGCGCTTCTCTGCTATGGGGGCTTGCCGCCCTTCGGGGTAATCGCCCTGGGCCTGTTGACCGGATTTGCCGGCTACACTGCGGTCTATGCCTTAAACGACCTGGCGGACTACCGGGCGGACCAGGAGAAGCTCAAGGCGGCCGGGCCGGGCCGTAAAGCCGGTTATCTCGACGCCATCTTCATGCGCCACCCCCTGGCCCAGGGGCAGTTGAGTTTCAAGGAGGGGGTTCTGTGGACCACGGTTTGGGCCGCGGTGGCCCTGGCGGGGGCCTACCGGCTCAATCCCATGTGCGCCTATATCTTTCTGGCCGGCTGCCTCCTTGAGGCGGTCTATTGCCGGCTGCTCCGGGTCAGCCATCTCAGGACCCTGGTCAGCGGCCTGGTCAAGACCCTGGGCGGGGTAGCCGCGGTTTATGCCGTGTCCCCGCACCCTTCCCGCGGCTTGGTGCTGCTGTTGTTTCTGTGGCTCTTCTCCTGGGAGATCGGAGGGCAAAATATCCCCGCCGACTGGCATGATCTAGAGGAGGATCGACGCCTGGGCGCTCAAACCATTCCGGTGCGCTACGGCCCCGAGGGGGCCGGAGCCATTGTCCTGTGGGCCCTGGCCATCAGCGTGGCCCTGAGCCTACTGCTGCTCTGGGTAGCCCCGCTCCGGTTTCCGCCGCTCTTGGTGGGCCTGGCCCTGGCCGCGGGGGTCTATCTCCTCCTGTTCCCGGGATATCGCCTCTACCGGACCAAAGACCCGGCCCAGGCCGCGGCTCTCTTTAACCGGGCCAGCGCCTACCCCCTGGCCATGTTGGGCCTGGCCCTGGCCAGCCTGGTGTATTAGATCGTGGTTGCCCACCGCAAACATACGCTTAACCAACCATCCGTTAGGGGCGAGCGCAAGATGTATGGTATAAACGAGCCATATCTGGAATACTGGCTGTTTTAAGTCCCCCTTTTTTAAAGGGGGGGTTAGTTTAGGGGGATTATTAAGTAGTTATGTAATCACCCCCTACCTCCCTTTAGAAAAGGGGGGAGAAAAAACCTCGTTGAAATACCAGATTAATTATGGAGCGTAACCATAAGGATGGGTATCCCGACCCACCGGCCCCGGATTACCCGGAGCTGCCGCCGGTGTTGGCCCGGCTACTGGACCGTTTTCCCCAGCTCCGGCGCCGCCCCCATCCCATGCTGGCCCATTTCCCCATCGTGTTCCTGCTGTCCGCCACCTCCTTCAGCCTGCTTTTCCGGTTCACCGGGAATCGCGCCTTCGATGACACCGCCTTTTACTGCCTGGGGGGCGGGCTGCTCACCCTACCGCTGACCGTGGCTACGGGGTTGTTCACCGGCTGGCTCAATTTTACCGGCGAGGCGGACCGGACGGTGCGCGCTGAAAAAGCCCTGTCTTATGCGGAGATGTTTATCACCGCGGTGGCCTTTGTCTGGCGCTGGCTTGACCCTCTGGTCCTCACCGACCTCAGCGGCGTCAATCTCATCTATTTTGTCCTGGTCTTGTCCCTGACGCCGCTGGTGACGGCCAGCGGTTATTTCGGCGGCATGCTCACCTTTCCCCTGGAAGAAGAGGCGCCGGCGCCGGCTGCCCATAAAGGATGATCGACGTGAAGGAACAACCTGACAAAGAACGAGAATGGACCCCTGCTGAACTGGCCGCCGGTTCCGGGGTGGATAGCGCCCCGGTCTACATTGCCTTCCGGGGCAAGGTCTACGACGTCAGCGGCAGCGGCTTGTGGGACGGCGGCGACCATATGGGCCAACACCACGCCGGGCATGACCTCACTGATGAGTTTCCGGACGCTCCCCACGGCGAGGAAGTCTTCGCCCGCTATCCCCAGGTGGGGGTCCTTAAGCAAGAGGCTGCGGCGCCCGAGGCCCCGGCGGCCAAAACCTCGGCGGCCCGGGAGTTCTGGCAGCGGGTGGTGAAACGGGTGCCGCTCCTCCGCCGCCATCCTCACCCGATGGTGGTGCATTTTCCCATCGTCTTTATGATTGCCGCCCCGGTTTTTACCCTGCTGGCTCTGATCACCGGGGTGAAATCCTTCGAGGTCACGGGCTTCCACTGCCTGGGGGGCGGCGTGCTCTTCACCCCCGTGGCCATAGTCACCGGCTGGTTCACCTGGTGGCTGAACTACGAGTCAAGGTGGCTGAGGCCCGTGGTCATCAAGCTCATTGCCTCCCCGGTGCTGCTGCTGGCGGCGGTGGGGGCCTTTGTCTGGCGGTATCAGAACCCGGAAATCCTGGCCCAATGGGGCGACTCTTCCAGCCTGATTTACCTGGGCTTGATGTGCGCCTTGATCCCCCTGGTGAGCGTTATCGGCGCCTGCGGGGCCGAACTGACCTTCCCGGTAAAGTCTGAATGAGCCGTTTTGGGGACGGGATATTGCCAAACGGGGTTTCGGTCTTAAGTTTAGGAATAACTGCGCGGTCCGACCAGACGAAAAGGTCAACTGAACGTCACCTGAGCTAAATATTCATGGCCGGGGAATTGACCACCCCAACATGGAAGCTTTTTGTAGGGGCGGGTTTAAAACCCGCCCCTACGCCTGGACCTTCACGGTAAAGCAGCCCGAAAGGAGGAAGTGCGACATGCCCGAAGCCCAAAAGTTGGAGCACCTGAAAAAACTGGCCACCCTGATCCGCTACTATGCCCTTAACATGACGACCCAGGCGGGCTCGGGGCACCCCACTTCGGCTTTGTCGGCCACCGAGCTCATGAGCGGCCTGATGTTTGGGGGCATCTTCAGGTTCGACCTGGATAACCCCAACCATCCCAACAACGACCGGCTGATCTTTTCCAAGGGGCATGCCACACCCCTGTTTTATTCTTTATATGCCGTAGCCGGCAAGCTGACCGAAGACGAAATCATGACCTACCGCCATTTCGGCAGCCCCCTGGAAGGCCATCCCACCATGAGCTTCCGTTACACCGAAGCGGCCACCGGCTCCCTGGGGCAGGGCCTGTCCATCGGTTTCGGCATCGCCTTAAACGCCAGGTACCTGGACCAACTCCCCTACACGACCTACGTGCTCCTGGGTGACAGCGAAATGGCCGAAGGCTCGCAGTGGGAGACCATGCAGCTGGCGGCCCATTATAAGCTGGATAATCTCGTGGCGGTGCTGGACGTCAATCGCTTGGGCCAGCGGGGCGAAACCATGCACGGCTGGGACCTGATGGCTTATGAGGAACGCGTGGCCGCGTTCGGCTGGGAAACCATCATCGTCAATGACGGCCACTCGTTTCCCGAGGTCATCGCCGCTTACCAGAATGCCATGATGGTGGCTGACAAACCCATCATGATCATTGCCCATACCATCAAGGGCAAGGGGGTCTCCCTGGTTGAGAACCAGAACGGCTGGCACGGGGTGGCCTTGAAGAAGGAACAGTTGGAGAAGGCCCTGGCGGAATTGGGTCCGGTAGATAAATCGGCCCGAGGCCAGGTCGCCAAGCCCGAAGACCTGAAACCCGCCGAGGTCAAGCCGCAGCCCGCCGGCCCCATGTCCTATAAGCCGGGCGACTCCCTGGCCACCCGAAAGGCTTACGGCAACGCCTTAAAGCGGCTCGCCCCCCAGTTTACCAACCTGGTGAGCCTGGACGGCGAGGTGAGCAACTCCACCTATGCCGAGACCTTCAAAGACGCCTATCCTAAGAAATTTTTCGAAATGTATATCGCCGAGCAAAACATGGTGGGCGCCGGGCTGGGCCTGGCCACCCGGGGCAAAATCCCCTTTGTGTCCACCTTCGCGGCCTTTTTCTCCCGGGCCTTCGACCAGATCCGCATGAGCCAGTACTCCGAGCCCAACCTCAAGTTTTGCGGCTCCCACGCCGGGGTCTCCATCGGCGAAGACGGGCCGTCCCAGATGGGCCTGGAGGACCTGGCCATGTTCCGGTCGATCCGAGACAGCGTGGTCCTTTATCCTTCGGACGCGGTGTCCACCGAACGCCTGGTGGAAGAAGCCTTAAGATATCAAGGCATGGTCTATATACGCACCACCCGCATGGCCACGCCTATCATGTACGGTTTAGATGAAGAGTTTCCCATTGGAGGCTGCAAGGTGCTGCGCCAGAGCGAGCGCGACGTGGCCACGGTCATCGGCGCCGGCGTCACCCTGTTTGAAGCCCTGGCTGCTTATGAGGAGTTGCACAAAGAGGGCGTCAATATCCGGGTCATCGACCTCTACAGCGTCAAGCCGGTGGATACGAATACCCTGATGGCCGCGGCAAAAGCCACCAAGGGCCTGATTACCGTGGAAGACCATTATCCCGCCGGCGGCATCGGCGAGGCGGTGATGGCGGCGTTGGCCCCCAACCCGGTGCGTCTCTATTCCCTGGCGGTGACCAAAAAGCCCAAGACCGGGAAGCCGGCGGAACTCCTGGATTATGAGGACATCTCCCGGAGCGCCATCGTCAGGCTGGTGAAGCAGATAAAGCAGGGAACCTAGAAAGATGGATGATTGCCGTAGGCGCGGGTTTTAAACCCGCCCCTGCATCTATAACAATGTGCCAACCGGCCTTTCGCGGAGTGCGTCGGCGCATTCCGCCATTAATCAGGGAAAGGGGAAAAACCTATGCGCCTGGGCCTCGCCGCGGATCACGGCGGCTTTGAACTGAAGGAACAACTGCGGCAGGAACTCAAGACCCTGGGCCATGAGGTGGTGGACTTCGGCGCCCATGAGTACACCCCCCAGGACGACTACCCCGATTTTGTGGTGCCCCTGGCCCGGGCGGTGGCCCACGGCGAGGTGGAGCGCGGCCTGGCTTTTTGCGGCAGTGGCGTGGGCGCCAGCGTGGCCGCGAACAAGGTGCCGGGAGTGCGGGCGGCCCTGATCACCGATCCCTTCTCCGCCCACCAGGGGGTGGAAGACGACGACATGAACATCATGTGCCTGGGGGGCCGGGTGACCGGTCATGCCCTGGCCTGGGAGTTGATCCAAATCTTCCTGAAGGCCGGTTTCAAGGGGACGGACCGGTTCAAACGCCGCCTCGATAAAATCAAGGCCCTGGAAAAATAGGAGAAAAACCGGCATGAAAGCTAACCCTTTGCTGAAACTGAGCGCCTTGGGCCAGTCCATCTGGCTGGATTATATCCGCCGGCAGATGATCGACGCCGGCGAGCTGAAAAAGCTCATTGACGACGACGGCCTCAAGGGGGTCACCTCCAACCCGGCCATTTTTCAAAAGGCTATTGCGGGGAGCGCCGATTACGACGAGGCCATCCGCAGCCTGGCCCAGGCCGGCGCCTCCGTCGAGGCGATCTACCAGGCCCTCACCGTCGAGGACGTGCAGCGGGCCGCCGACCTCTTCCGGCCGCTGTATGACCGGCTGGCCGGCCAGGACGGCTTCGTCAGCCTGGAGGTCAACCCCCACCTGGCCCGCGACACCCAGGGCACCGTGGCCGAGGCCCGCCTCCTATGGCAGGCTTTGGCCCGCCCCAATGTCTTCATCAAGGTACCGGCCACTCTAGAGGGCCTGCCGGCCATCAGGCAGCTTATCAGTGAGGGCATCAACGTCAACGTCACGCTGCTCTTCGGCCTGCCCCGCTACCGGGAAGTAGCCGCAGCCTATATCGCCGGCCTGGAGGATAGGGCGGCCCAGGGCCGGCCCCTGGGCCGGGTGGCGTCGGTGGCCAGTTTCTTTTTGAGCCGCATCGACGTGCTGTTGGACCCGCAGCTGGAAAAACTGGCTGCGGCAGGCGGGCCGGCCGCCCAGACGGCGAGGGACCTGGTGGGGCAGGTGGCCATCGCCAGCGCCAAGCGGGCCTACGTCATCTACCAGGAAATCTTCGGGAGCCCCCGGTTTCAGAAACTGGCGGCGCAAGGGGCGCGGCCCCAGCGCCTCCTGTGGGCCAGCACCAGCACCAAGAACCCGGCGTACCCCGATCTCAAGTACGTGGAGCCTCTCATCGGGGCCGACACCGTCAACACCCTGCCCCCGGAGACCCTGGCGGCCTACCGGGACCACGGCGACCCGGCGGCGCGTTTGACCGAGGGGGAAGACCGGGCCGCCGGCAACCTGGCGCGCCTGGCGGAGCTGGGCCTCGACCTCGATTCCGCCACCCAGCAACTGGAAGACGAAGGGGTAGAAAAGTTCAACCAGCCCTTCGACTCCCTCATGGCCACCCTCAAGGACAAGCGCCGGGAGATCCTGACCCCAGGCAAACCATGAACTCCAGCCTCATCACTCACCTGTTTCTGGATATCGGTGGCGTCCTGCTCACCAACGGCTGGGACCGGCACATGCGGCGGGATGCGGCCCAAAAATTCGGACTGGACCTGGATGACTTGAACGATCGGCACAAAATGAGCTTCGACACCTACGAGGAAGGCAAGCTCGACCTGGACACCTACCTCAACCACGTGTTGTTTTACCGGGAGCGGCCCTTTACCCGTGAAGACTTCAAGGAGTTCATGTTCGCTCAGTCCAGGCCCAAGGTCGAGATGATCAACCTGGTGAGCGGCCTCAAGTGGAAATACCGTTTGAAGACCGCGGCGATCAGCAATGAAGGCCGGGAATTGACCGTCCATCGCATTAAGAAGTTCGATATGACCGCTTTCATCGATTTTTTCGTGTCGTCCTGTTTTGTTCATTTCCGCAAGCCCGATGTGGACATGTACCGCGTCGCCTTGGACATCTCCCAGGCGGAGCCGGCCCGGTCCGTCTACATCGATGACCGACCCCTGTTTGTCGAAATAGCCCAGAGCCTGGGCATTAACGGCATTCAGCACACCAACTTCGAGAGCACCCGCAAGGCTCTGGAAGGCCTGGGTTTGGCGTTGGAGGATTGAGACCATTTGGCGATCAATGGACAATTTTTGTAGGGGGGGACCTGCGTGTCCCCCCAAGAGGGCGCACACACAGGTGCGCCCCTACATAGACTTTGTCCCTTTTTGAGCGCAACTCGGTATGAGACCGGGAAACCCGGCGAAAAAACGGCGAAGCACCGGCATGAAGGGTGTAGGCGCGGACCTGCGGGGCCGCCCGCCAGAGAGGCGCACCTGAGTGTGACTTGAAGGCTAAGTTGAACGGAGATGGTTTATGGACCAGCAGGGTTGTGACATCGGCTTGATCGGTCTTGGGACTATGGGGCGCAATTTTGTCCTGAACATGGCGGACCATGGGTTTGCCGTGGCGGTGTATAACCGCACCACCGAGAAGACGAAGGACTTCATGGAAAACGAAGTGGGCGCCCGCCCCATCCAGGCTGGATATGACCTGCCGGAATTCATCGGTCTCCTGCGCCCGCCCCGGGCCCTCATCCTGCTGGTAGCGGCCGGCGACCCGGTGGATGCGGTGCTCCGGGAACTTCTGCCGTTGCTGACGCCCGGCGATCTCGTCATCGACGCCGGCAACTCCCATTTCACCGACACCAACCGGCGCGACAGATTCCTGTCCGGGAAACAGCTTAACTTTATGGGCCTGGGAATTTCCGGGGGGGAAGCCGGGGCCCGCTATGGCCCCAGCCTCATGCCTGGCGGCTCCCGGGAGATGTACGACCGGGTGGGTCCCATTCTGGAGGCGGCTGCGGCCCAGGTTAACGGCGAGCCCTGCGTCACCTATTTGGGGCCGCGCTCCGCCGGCCACTACGTCAAGATGGTCCACAACGGCATCGAGTACGGCCTCATGGAACTGATCGTCGAGACCTACGATCTGTTCAAGCGGGGCCTGGGACTGACGCCGGCCGAGCTGGCCCCCGTCTATGACCGCTGGAACCGCGAGGAACTCAACTCCTTCCTGGTGGAAATCACCGCCAAAATCTTTACCCGGCAGGATGACCGCACTGGCAAGCCCCTGATCGACCAGATCCTGGACAAGGCCAAGCAAAAAGGTACCGGCATGTGGACCTCCTGGGACGCCATGGACTTGCAGGTGGCGACGCCCAACATCGACATCGCGGTGGTTATGCGGGATATGTCGGGTTACAAGGAGGAGCGCCAGATCGCCTCCCAGGTCTTGGCCGGGCCTTCCCACACCTTTAAAGGAAACCGGCAGGACTGTATCGGCCGGGTGAAAAACGCCCTGTACGCCGGCATGATCGCCACCTACGCTCAGGGCCTGGCCCTGCTCCGGAAGGCGTCCGTCACGTACAACTATGACCTGGACCTGGAGGCCGTGGCCCGCATCTGGCGGGGCGGCTGCATCATCCGGGCCGCCCTCCTGGAAGACATCCGCGCCGCCTACAAGACCAAAGCGACGTTGCCCAACCTCCTTCTAGACCCCCACCTGGGCAAGGAATTTATGAGCCGGGAGGCGGACTTGCGGGAAGTGGTGCAGATGGCCGTGGCCCTGGGGCTGCCGGCCCCGGGCCTGATGGCGACCCTGAGCTACTTCGACGCCTACCGCAGCGCTAGGCTCCCGGCCAACCTGATCCAGGCCCAGCGGGACTTCTTCGGAGCCCATACCTACGAGCGCCTGGACGCCCCCGGCGTCTTCCACACCGAGTGGGAGGAGGAGTGAGTGGGCTGCATATCTGAGGAGGGGCGCACCTGTGTCTGCGCCCTCAGGGGGGACACGCAGGTCCCCCCCCTACAAAAATTGTCCAGTGATCGCCAAATGGCATAAGGAGTTCTTATGGGAACCGATCAGCGGCCGGAGCCCACGGTCTTCGTCATCTTCGGGGGGGCCGGCGACCTAACCTGGCGCAAGCTCATTCCCGCCTTGTACAATCTCTATTTAGACCACTGGTTGCCGGAGCAGTTTTTGATCATCGGCACCGGCCACCGGCACAGCACCGACGAAGAATTTCGCCGGCACCTCCGGGAGGGCGTGGATAAATTTTCCCGCCGGGGCCAGACCACCGGCGAGGAATGGCGGGGCTTTGCGTCCCATTTGACCTTCATGGCCGCGGACCTGGACAAACCGGAGGTCTTCAGTGAACTGGCCAAGAAACTGGCCGACCAGGATAAGGCCTGGGATGCCAAGGCCAACCGCATCTTTTACCTGGGCCTGCCGCCCCCGATGATTGACCCTGTGGCCCGGCAACTGGGCAAGGCCAGGCTGAACCAGGACCGCAAGCGGTCCCGCATCGTGGTAGAAAAACCCTTCGGCCATGATCTGGCCTCCGCCCGGAAGTTGAACCACGACCTGGGAGAGATCTTTCAGGAATCCCAGATCTTTCGCATCGACCACTATCTGGGCAAGGAGACGGTCCAGAACATCCTGGCCTTCCGCTTTGCCAACACCCTGTTCGAGCCCATCTGGAACCGCCACTACATCGACCACGTGCAGATCACCGTGGCGGAGGCCGGCGGGGTGGGTACCCGGGCCCACTATTACGACCATGCCGGAGCCCTGCGGGACATGGTGCAGAATCACCTGCTGACCGTCATGTGCCTTATTGCCATGGAACCGCCCATCTCCTTCAACGATAATGAAATGCGTAACAAGAAGGTGGACGTGCTTCGGGCCGTCCGCCCCATCTTGCCGGAGGCGGTCCATAGCCACGCAGTGTGGGGCCAGTACGGGGCCGGGAGCATCGAGGGGCAAAAGGTGCAGGGCTACCGCGCCGAAATCGGCGTGGCCCCCGATTCCAGCATCGATACCTTTGCCGCCCTCAAACTCTTGGTGGACAACTGGCGCTGGGAGGGGGTGCCTTTTTATCTGCGCACCGGCAAGAGATTGCCCGCCAAGATTTCGGAGGTGTCCATCCAGTTTCGGGAGGTGCCGCACCAAACCTTCCCGGCCGGGGCGGTAATGGATTGGCGGCCCAACCGGCTCATCATTGCTATCCAGCCCGAGGAAGGCATTTTCCTCCGCTTTGAGGCCAAGTACCCGGGCCTGACCATGCGCCTGGCCCCGGTGATGATGCAATTCTTCTACCGGGAGGCCTTCAAAATTGCCACCCCGGAGGCCTATGAAACCTTGCTGCTGGACGTCATGCAGGGAGATGCCACTCTGTTCATGCGGGCCGACCAGACTGAGGCGGCCTGGTCCATACTTGCTCCCGTTCTGGAGGTCTGGGACCGCGTCAAGCCCACGGACGTGCCCAATTATGCCGCAGGCACCTGGGGGCCGGAAACGGCCGAGACCCTGCTGGCCCAAGATGGGCGCAGTTGGGTGCCCCCCACTTTTCTCCAATGTCAGGAAGACCAGCCCGTCTGCCGGGTCGCCATGGTTCAGCCATGATCCAGGTCTATCCTGACCTGGAGTCCCTGAGCCGGGCCGCCGCCGACTTGCTGGTGGAACAGGCGAATCTGGCCGTGGCCGCCCGGGGCCGGTTCAGCGTGGCCCTGTCGGGCGGCAATACCCCCCGGCGCACCTATGAGCTGTTAGCGACTCCGCCTTTGGTGGATCAGGCCCCCTGGGACCGGGTGCACGTCTTCTGGGGCGATGAGCGCTGCGTGCCCCTGAACGACTCCCGGAGCAACGCCCGCATGGCGCAGGAAGCCTGGCTGGACCGCGTGCCCATCCCTGGCCGCCAGATTCACCCGATGAACTGCGCCCCGGACCCGGCCGCCGCGGCCCGGCAGTATGAGGCGCAGCTCCGGGAGTTCTTTGCGGGGCAGCCCCCTATCCTGGACCTGGTCTTCCTGGGCCTGGGGGATGACGGCCATACCGCCTCGCTGTTCCCGGGGACAACGGTGCTGGCGGAAACCGAGCGCTGGGCCGCCGCGGTCTATGCGGCCGCGCAAAACCTCTACCGGGTCACATTGACGCCCCCACTGATCAACCAGGCGGCGGTGGTGGCCTTCCTGGTGGCGGGAGCCGCCAAGGCCGGGGTCTTGCGGGAAGTTCTGCACGGTCCCCGGGACCCGGCGCGCCTGCCGGCCCAACTCATCCAGCCGCACCGCGGCGAGCTTTTATGGCTGACAGACCTGGCGGCCGCCGGCTCTTTAGCCCAGGATGGCGGCTCGCTCCGGGCCTGAACCGGGGAATGGAAGCGTTCGACTATCAGCAGTCAGGTTTCAGCAAAAGAAGTTATAGTAATTGCCAAAATTTTTCCGCTCGGGGACCCCTTATAATCTCCCCTGCCCCCCTTTAAAAAAGGGGGGAAACTACATGGAATTGCAGAAAAAGTCCCCCTTGAAAAAGGGGGATTTAGGCCTTTTCAGGATAAAAATTCCCTTCCGTGTCATTCCAACCTTGATTTTTTCTTGATACCGGGAGAAAGTTGACCTGAGAACGTAGCCTTCGGGTGCATGAAAAATGGGAGCCTTCATGAGAAAACTTTCCGCCTCGATTTTATCAGCGGATTTCGGCCGGCTGGCGGAGCATGTCCGGGAAGCGGAGCAGGCCGGGGTCGACTGGATTCATGTGGATGTTATGGACGGGCATTTCGTCCCCAATATCACCATCGGCCCGGCGGTGACCCGGGCCGTCCGAGGGGCCACTGCGCTCCCCCTGGATGTCCACCTGATGATCAGCAATCCCGAGCGCTATGTCGAGGCCTTCGTGGAGGCCGGGGCCGATTGGCTGGGCATCCACGTGGAAGCCACCGTACACCTGGAGCGGCTCATCCAGCAGATCAAGGATGCCGGCGCCAAGGCCACGGTGACCCTGAACCCCGCCACGCCCTTGGACTGCCTGGAATACGTTCTTAAAGATGTGGACATGGTCCTGTTGATGACCGTGAACCCCGGCTTTTCGGGCCAGAAGTTCATCCGGGGCGTCCTCCCCAAGATTCGGCGCCTGCGCCGGATGATCGACGAACAGAATTTGGACGTCCTCATCCAGGTGGACGGCGGGGTGGCAACCGACACCGTCGGCGACATCGCCGCCGCCGGGGCCGACGTCCTGGTCTCCGGCTCCGGCCTCTTTAACGACAAACCGGTGGCGGAAAACCTGCGGCGGTTGCGGGAGTTAATGAAATAGATGGGCTGATAGGCAGACTATAGCAATTGCCAAAAGTTTTTACCGCTCAGGGAACCCTTATAATCCCCCCTGCCAACCTTTAAAAAAGGGGGGGGAACTCAAGGAATTGCTGTTAAAGTCCCCCTTTGGCCAAGGGGGATTTAGGGGGATTTAAGAATCTCCAAGCGGAAGGAATTTATGGCAAATACTATAATTGATGGTTTAATAGTAAACCACGGTAATCGGAATCGGGAAGGAGGGTTGTAATGGCAGGAAAACCCCGGCAAACCAAGATCGAGGCACTGCTTGGCAATGAAACGGCTTTGCGTGCGGCACGCCGGTCCTACCAGCCGCATCTGTGCCCCCACCTGGCGGCAGGCGCCGGGAGCATCCGCCCCCTGCCGGGCTTTGCCCTGGACGTGATCAGGGTGGCCCGGGAACAGTTGCCTTTTGTGAGCAAAAACGAGCTGATAGAAATTGTGCCGGATAGCCAGCCGCGCCCGGGAAAACACATGCGTCTGGGCGTGGTGCTCTCCGGGGGTCCGGCCCCGGGCGGCCACAACGTCATTGCCGGCCTGTTCCAGGCGGCCAAGCGGGCGAACCCCGACAACCAGGTGATCGGCTTTCTGGCCGGCCCCAAAGGCATCATCACTGATAAACATGTGGAGATCACCGCCGACATGGTGGCCAATCACCTGAATTCCGGGGGCTTTCACATGTTGGGCACCGGCCGGGATAAGATTGATACCCCCCAAAAAATGAAGCAATGCCGGGAAACCTGCGCCGTTCTCAAGCTGTCCGGGCTGGTGGTGGTGGGGGGCGACGATTCCAACACCAACGCCGCCTTTCTGGCGGAAAATCTCCGGGGTATCGGCACTCAGGTCATCGGCATCCCCAAGACCATTGACGGGGACCTCCAGGTGCCGGGGCTGCTCCAGATTCCCTTTGGCTTTCACTCCGCCTGTATGGCCTTTGCCACCGAGGTGGGCAATCTCAACTCCGATTGCAAGTCAGACCTGAAATACTGGCATTTCAACCGACTGATGGGCCGCAGCGCCAGCCATATCGCCCTGGAGGTGGCCTTCCAGACCCATCCCAACGTCATCCTCATCGGGGAAGAGATCGAAGAAAAGGAACTCACCATCCACAACGTGGTGCGCCTGATTGCCGACGTAATTGTGGACCGGGCCCGGGAAGGCAAGAATTACGGCACCATCCTGGTTCCCGAGGGCATCCTGGAATTCATCCACGAAGTCAACATTTTGATTATCAAGATCAGCTACATCATTGCCGCCTACAACCGGGAGGCCTCGGAAGACGAGTCCTTCCACAAGCTCTCTTATGAAGAACAGGTGCAGCTCATTGACAACAGCGACATCTGGCGGGACTACGACAGCCGCGTCTTTTTGGGCTTTCCGGGTCTGCTCCAGAAGGGCCTGCTGCTGCCCCGGGACAGCCACGGCAACTTCCCGTTTTCCCTGGTGAACACCGAGCGCATCCTCCTGGAGATGGTGGCCACCTATCTCCGCAAGCAGAAGGCCAAAGGCATTTACAAGGGCAGTTTACGCACCCAGAATCATTACTACGGCTATGACGGTCGGGGCACCTTCCCCACCAAGTTCGATTGCGACTACGGCTACAACCTGGGGTTTGCAGCTTACAGCCTCCTGGCCAACGGCGCCACCGGCTACATGGCGGCCATCAAGGATCTGCATTTGCCGGTGACGGACTGGCAGCCCATCGGCATTCCCCTGGCGCCCCTGATGCACCTGGAAGAGCGCAAGGGCCGCCTGGAACTGGTCATCGCCAAGCAGAAGGTGGACCTGGAATCGCCGGCCTTCAAGCTCTTGGAGCAGGAACGGCGGAAGTGGTCCCATGAAGACCACTACCGTTTCCCCGGCCCCATCCAGTTCGACGGCCCCGCCGCGGACACCAAGCCCATCACCCTGCAATTGAACAGCCTGGGTTAATACGGTTTTCGTCAAAGGAATCGAGCTTTGACACTCGTGGCAATATTTTTGGGTTGGTTCGGGTGGATAGCGGGAATTTTGTTCGCCACGGCGGGCCGCTTAAATCTGCCCATGTTCTGGGCCTATATCGGGGTGATGGTAGTCATTAGTTCGCTGGGTTATCTGTGGCTCTACCGGCACGACCCTGACTTGATTAAGGAACGCCTGCACCCTGGCCCTGGAGAGCGTGACCGGGCCTCCATAGGCCTTCTCTATGTTACTCTAACCGCGCATTTGGCGATCGCCGGTCTGGATGTGGGGCGCTTTCACTGGTCCGGGCATATGCCCCTGGCGGTGCAGATCGCCGGCTTGATCGGCTATGCTTTTGGGATGGGATTGGGCATATGGTCAATGCTGGTCAACCCTTTCTTCTCATCCGCAGTACGTATCCAGGCAGATCGCGGTCAATTCGTGATTACTACAGGTCCCTACCGATTGGTGCGCCACCCCGGCTATAGCGGCGGCCTCCTGTTTTTGCTGTGCAGCGGCCTGGCTTTGGGGTCCTGGTGGTCCATACTGCCAATGCTCTTTGGCATGGCGGGATTGATTCGGCGTACGCGGCTGGAGGACCGGATGTTACAGAATGACCTGGTGGGCTATAGCGACTATGCGCAGCAAGTCCGTTATCGTTTAGTACCTGGTTTGTGGTAAGTCCTGTCCTTTGGCGTCGATGTTATCGAAGCCCAGATATAGCGATTTCCAAAAGTTTTTTCCGATCCTTGATATCCACAAATCCCCCCTAATACTACTGTGTCATAAATAGCTTGCAAAACGCTGCAAACTATGCTTATGCTGGGTACATGAAAAATGCACCCTTACCCAATATCGAGGCCAGGTTTCGTGCGTATGCGGAAAAGCTGTCCACCGCGTTGGGTCATGCAGACAGGGTGGAACCTTTTCAGGCGTATTGCACGGGCCTGTTGTTGCCTGTTGAGCGTAAAAGTGTCGAACCCATGGCGGCACAACTTGCTCCGGGCCGAGTGAGTGCCAAACACCAATCCCTGCATCATTTTGTGGCCAAGGCATCTTGGAGTGATGACGCAGTGATGCGGGCAGTTCGAGATTATGTTTTGCCGAAGTTGCAGAGTCAAGGGCCAATTCTGGCATGGATCGTTGATGACACCGGATTTCCCAAGAAGGGGAAGCATTCTGTAGGCGTGGCGCGGCAGTATTGCGGACAATTGGGGAAACAGGACAACTGCCAGTGCGCCGTATCCGTCTCCGTAGCCACCTCCCATGCCAGCCTGCCAGTGGCATATCGGCTTTATCTACCCCAAGAATGGGTCGTGGATCGCCAACGCCGGGCCCGGGTGGGAATTCCGGATGAAGTGACCTTCCAAACCAAACCCGAGATCGCCTTGGAACAACTGCGCGCCTTGACCAGGACGGATACGCCCAGGGGAGTGGTGCTCGCCGATGCGGGTTATGGTAATGACAGCGAGTTTCGCCGGGGTGTTCGCGGCTTGAACCTCTCCTATGGGCTCGGCATTCAAAAGAGCACCAAGGTGTGGCCACCGGGCACGGAACCATTGCCTCCACCGGAGTATTCGGGCTGTGGTCGACCGCCGAAGTTGCCGCGTCGCAGTCCGCAGCACACTCCGGTGACGGTTTTAAAAGCAGCTCAGGATTTGCCGGATAACGCATATCAAACCATCGCCTGGAGGGAGGGCGTCAACAAGGTGCTCTCCTCTCGATTCGCCGCCGTGCGCGTCCGCGAAGGGCACCATTATTATTGGCGCACCGACCGCCCCCCGGAAGAATGG
>Ga0351888_1126_pt1 | contig 24197 bp, 25 predicted proteins | sample TotcelFGM3001M13_FD_206770 | JGI IMG/M metagenome (GOLD analysis project Ga0351888, IMG submission 206770) | Enriched cells from coal bed in the Powder River Basin, Montana, United States - Total cells FGM rep3 HSBNCT.FGM.300.1.M13 ... | reverse complement strand
GGCAGGGGGGATTATAAGGGGTCCCTGAGCGGAAAAAGCTTTCGGCAATTTCTATAAACCATATCGCTGGGCGGCCAGGGACGGCCGCCTCATGGCTTAAAGGAGCTTTTTATGCGCAGAATCAGCCTGACAATGTTTATCCTCATAGTGACCACGGCCCTGGCAGCTCCCACGCTGGCGGCCGGCCCCAACCCGGGGATCTCGGCGGATGAGGCCATGAGGATCCTTAAGGCGGGCAATGCCCGTTACGTGGAGGGCAAACCCCAACATCCCCACCAGGACCGGGTCCGCAGGGCCCTGACCGCGGGCCAGGGCCAGCACCCCCTGGCTACGGTCCTCACCTGTTCCGACTCCCGGACGCCGGCGGAAATCATCTTCGATCAGGGTATCGGCGATATCTTCGTGGTCCGGGTGGCCGGCAACGTTGCCGCGACGGATGAGATCGGCACCATCGAATACGGCGTGGCCAACCTAGCCGCTCCCTTGGTGGTGGTCATGGGTCACAACCAGTGCGGCGCGGTCTCCGCGGTAGTGGATAACGCCAAGCTTCCCCCCAACATCGCCAAGCTGGTGGCCCCCATCAAACCGGCGGTGGACAAGGCCCGGGAGGCCAACCCCGACGCCGCCAAGGACGTGCTCGTCAAGGCCGCCATCACGGACAACGTCTGGCAGGCCATGGAAGATATGTTGCAGCAGAGCCCCATCATCCGAGAGAAGGTCAGAGACGGCCAGGTGCAAGCAGTGGGCGCCCTCTATGACCTCGATTCCGGGCAGGTTCAGTGGTTGGGGCCGCACCCCGACCAGGCGAAACTGGTGGGGGCCAAGAAGGGGGCGGCTAAAAGCAGCAAAAAAGGGAGAAAACCTGAAAAGTCAGAGGAGTAATCAGGGTTCTGGGGTTTTAGGTTCTGGGGTGTTCCTCTCGTTCCCAAGTAATTAGCCTCGTTCCCAAGTTGCACTTGGGAACGAGGCTAATTATCGCGTTTGCCATAAATTCTTTCCACTTGGAAGTTCCTAAATCCCCCTAAATCCCCCTTTTTCAAAGGGGGACTTTAAGAGCAATTCCTTATAGTTCCCCCCTTTTCTAAAGGGGGGTTAGGGGGGATTAGCATGATGCCGCTATCGGAAAAAACTTTTGGCAAACGCTATAACTATAACTTCCGGTGAATCCTGGCATCGGGTGGCGTGGTGGGGACTCCTTCCCGACGGGTCTGAGCCCCCCACCGTGGTTGGCAGGTTATTTCTTTTTATCCCCTTTGGCCGATTCCAGTTCCGCCACCGGCCGCTCGCACGCCGAGGTCGGACTGTCGCACCATGCCGGCAGCGGTTCGCCGGTCCCCTTCACGGGCCGCTCGTATTGGTCCGCCACCTGCCAGCCCTTTTCCTTCCAGGCGGCCAAAGGCGGCGGCGGGAAGCCGCCAAACTTGAATTTTTTGGGGGCACGGGTGTCCAACACCTGCACCTCGACTTCGTGGTCCCCCTTCTTGACCTTATAACCCCACTCATAGTTGTCGGTGGTGTTGGGCGTGGTATACTTGCCGAAATATTTGATGCTGTTGCCTTCATGTTTAATCCTGGAGAAGGTCATACAGCAGTCGCCGACTCCCGAACCGCCGGGGCCGGTCAACCCGCCGCAGCCGCAGTTGGCAGCCTTCAGTTCCAGCCCATCCACCTTGTAACCGCCGTGTACCTTTTCGAAGCAGCCCATATCAGCCTCCTGGTGAGAATTTGAACCTCGATGTCTTTAAATCGGTTGTCCGGCTCCACCGCCAGAATTCCCCCGGGGTGAAGGACGCGGCTAAACGTACCTGTATCTTCATGCGCGATTATTTTTTTAAAGTTAATAATCCCCAAGGCTTAAGCAATAGGCAAAAATACCTATTCTCGGCGGGGGGCGCTGCCAAGGGAGATTTGTTAAGACGGGTAGGTCTCGCGGAAAAACCCTTCAGCCCAAGAGGTCATCCAGGGAAGGACGCATTCATGGACGGGAGGAGAAGCAGGGCGGTGTGGCGGGTAAGGCAGAGGTTTGGTTGAGAGAAATCGATTAAGGGATGGCAAGATTCCTCTAGTTCCCAAGTTGCACTTGGGAACTGGACTAAAACCCTGCCGCTATCCTGACCTTTCAAGACCCAGGCAGTTCAGCCTCAGCCTCTCTTCGACTCGATGTAGGCATAAGCCGAATGGTTGTGGATGGACTCGAAGTTTTCCGACTCCACCGCGTACCAGCTGAAGTTGTCGTTCTGGCTCAGGTGGTGGGCGATTTCCCGCACCACGTCCTCGACGAACATGGGATTGCTGTAAGCCTTCTCGGTGACGAACTTCTCATCCTGACGTTTGAGCAGGGCATAGACCTCACAGGAGGCCGACTCCTCCACCAGCCGGATCAGGTCTTCGATCCAGAAGAATTTCTTGTAGCGCACCTTGACCCGCACTTCGCCCCGCTGGTTGTGGGCCCCCGCTTGGCTGATCTCCTTGGAGCAGGGGCACAGGGTGGTTATGGGCACCGTAATCCCCACCACCAGATCCAGGACGCCGTTTTCATCCATAGAGCCGTTAAAATTGCAGATATACTCCATCAACCCCCGGGCCTTGGTGACCGGCGCCTCTTTGTCGATGAAATAGGGAAAGGTCATCTCGATGTGGGCCGACTGAGCGTTAAGGCGCCGCCGGGTCTCCTCCAGGATGGGGCCGATCTTCTTGAGGCTGACGTCCCGGCGGTGTTCGCTCAGGATCTCGATAAACCGGCTCATATGGGTGCCCTTGTGGCGGTGAGGCAGATTGACGTACATGTTGATGCAGGCCACCGTGTGCTGAGTGCCGTTGAACTTGTCCAGCACCATGATGGGGTACGAGATGTTCTTGACCCCCACCTTGTCGATGTCGATGGTGTGGGGACTGACGTGGTTCTGGACGTCGGGGATTTCGGCTAAGGGCAGTATGACCGCAGGGGCTTTACGGGTTGACATGGCTCATAGTCCTGATCTGGGGGACTGGGTTATGATGATAATCCTCCCCGGCCGTAGCTGGGGCTGGCATCATGGGCGCCAAGCCGGTCTGCCGGCCTCGCACCGTTGAGTTAAGCATCGCGAAACCTTTCGGCCACGGCCCGGGCGTGCAGGAACAGGCCCTCGTGTTCGGCCAGGGTGATGACCGTATCTTTCAGGGACCCCAGCGCCTCCCGGGTAAAGTGCTGAAAGGTGGGTTTCTTGATAAAGTCATCCACCGAAAGCCCCGAAAACATCCGGGCGCAGCCGCCCGTGGGGAGCACGTGGTTGGTCCCCGAGGCATAGTCGCCCACCGGCACCGGGGCATACGGCCCCAGGAAGATGGAGCCGGCGTGCTTGATCCTGGGCAACAGGGCGAAGGGGTCCCGGGTGACGATCTGCAAATGCTCCGGGGCGTACGTGTTGGCGAACTCCAGGGCCTCATCCAAAGATGATACCAGGAGCACCGCCGAGTACTTCGTCAGGGCCGCCTCGATAATCTCCCGCCGGGGCAGGTGGGGCAATTCCTGGGTGATGATCGCCACCACGGCCCGGGCCAGTTCCGCATCCGTCGTCACCAGGACCGCGGCGGCCTCGGGGTCGTGCTCTACTTGGGAGAGAAAGTCCAGGGCCACGTATCGGGCTTCAGCCGTGTCATCGGCCAGGATCAGGGCCTCGCTGGGTCCCGCGGGGGAGTCGATGTCTACCTGGCCGAACACCAGAAGCTTGGCCGCCGTGACGTACTTGTTGCCCGGCCCCACGATCTTGTCCACCCGGGGGACCGTCTCGGTTCCGTAGGCCAGGGAGCCGATGGCCCAGGGGCCGCCGATCTTGAAGAGCCGGCTGGCCCCGGCCAGGTGGGCAGCCACCAGGGTGGCGGGGTTCACTGTCATCTCCGGTCCCGGGGGCGTGGCGGCCACGATCTCGGCCACCCCGGCCACTTTGGCGGGAATGATGTTCATCAGGGCGCTGGAGGGATAAGCGGCCAACCCGCCGGGAATATAGCAGCCCACCCGGTCAATGGGGCGGGTCAGGCGCCCGGCCAGGATGCCGGGTTGAACTTCCATGGCCCACATTTCCCGGTCCAACTGGGCCCGATGAAATTTTTCAATATTGGCGGCCGCGGTCTTCAGCGCCGCGGTGACCCGGGGGTCCAGGACCCGGTAAGCCGCTTCAATTTCCTGAGGGGTGGCTACAAGGTCCGCCGCGGTGATGTCGGCCTTAAACTGCCGATGCTGCTGCAGGGATTCGGCGTCGCCGTCGGCGCGCAGGGCGCTCAAGATGGGCGCCACCACCTCCAGCACGGCGCTGACGTCGACCTGGGAGCGGGACAGGATCGCCTGCCGCCGCGCAGGCGTAAGTTCGGTGAGTAGTTCCACCTGCAAATCTGACACTCGCAGGTTCCGCCTTTTCCAAAAAATGGTTTATATCACCCCGAATTATATAAGATTGTTCCACGAAGCACAAACCTTAATGCGGCGCCATCGCCGCAGGAAGCCCCGGGAAGCCCTATGGACTTTAAAAAATAAAAGGCAAGTTCAGGTTATAGCCTGTAGCTTGCCTTTTTAATTGCCAAATTCTGGTCGGGACGAGAGGATTTGAACCTCCGACCCCCTGAACCCCATTCCGTTGTATATCATTTTTCTTGTTTTTCCCGCTTTAAGATAATCATTGACAATTCCCATAAAATCAGTATATTATGCTTATAGGCTTTAGGATAGTGTTCCCTAATTGGTGATAACTTAATCTGCTTTCACGTACAGGACACGCACAGGGGAAATTGAAGGAGAAAGACTATGGCGATCACCAGCTACTGCGAAGATTGCTACCAGGGAAGCAGCCTGGACGCTAAGGTGTGCTCAAACCCAAAATGCGGCACACCCCTGGGCCGGAATCGGCGGTATAGGGTTAAAGTCTATAAGAATGCAAAGCCAGTCTTTACTAAAGTGGTGGATAACCTAACCATTGCCAGGGAGCTTGAGGCGACTGTTAAAGCTGATATTCTCCGAGGTGATTTTGACATTAACCAAAAGCCGAACCCGATCCCTACTCTAAACGAAGTCTGGAATAAATATTTATCGTGGGCCAAAGTTAATAAAACCAAAACCTGGGACGATGATCTGTTTAACTACCGCAAACACCTTGAACCTCGCTTCGGCAAGAAGTCTCTGGACGCTATCTCTGGCATGGATGTTAATCGGATGAAAGTGGAAATGGTGAAGGGTGAAACTAAAGACGGTAAGCCGTGCCTTAGTAAGCAGGGTAGGCTATATTCGGCATCCACAATCAAACATCAGTTAGTCTTGCTGAAGCACCTATACAAATTCGCACGTGGGCGGGACTTCAAATACAGGGGAGAAACCCCTTTTGATGACGATCAAGTGAGAATGCCCCATTTGGATAACAAACGCACCCCGCAGTTAGGGGACGCTCAACTTGCGGCACTGTGGGATACTCTGGACATCTGGCCCAATCAACTGCAATCAGGGTTCATCAAACTGGCCTTGCTTACCGGAGTGCGCCGATCCACGCTATTTACGTTAAAGTGGGAGGACGTGGATTTTGAAATGGGTATGATAACGCTGCTTATCTCCCACCGGCGCAAGGGAACCGAAACGGTGAAGAAGACGGTTGCCCCGGCGGTTATGAAAGTGCTGAGGAACCTACCCCGAACTGAGTCACCTTATGTGTTTCCAGGGAAAGGCGGTCAGCAAAGAACAGACTTCAAGGGGCCATGGCTCAGAATCCGCAGGGTGGCGGAGTTGCCGGAAGATTTTAGATTTCACGATTTGCGACATAATTTCGCCAGCTATCACGCCAGCAACGGGACGGACTTGCAAGTCATTCAACAGTTAATGAACCATCGGGACTACAGGACCACTTTGAAGTATGCCCACCTATCAGAAAGTGTGGTAAACGGGGCGGCGATAAAAAGTGGGGAACTGTTGACCCCAAAACCTAAGTCAAACGTGATTAAAATGGGTGAATAAAACAATTTCGGGGATAGGGTGCGCACCCGACAAGGCGGTTTTCCTGGCCGCCTTCCCCGGATTCACTCCCAGGAGCGCGACAGGAGGCGGCAAGATGAAAAATCCCACCCCTGATTTCCTTTCACTTACGCCAACACAAATAGATCTCCTTGAAAAAATCAAGGCAGAAAAAGAAAAACTCAGACCCCTTTTGCCTGGTGACCCCATATCCACGGACGAGGTTCCTGAATTAGAGGAAATCAATACAAAGATTGATGAATATACAATCCGCCTAATTCGATCTGGTGCGATAAAGCGCGGACCTGATGAGGTATTCTACTTTCCCCCGGAAGCACTCACCTGGGCCAAGAAAAAGCGCCTGGATAAACCCCAAATCCAGCACTATTACCATCCACAATTACCCGGCTGGGCCAGAGAACATCTTGAAGAGTGGGTTCAACTGCAACGGCTTCGCAAAGAAGGGCGAAAGAACTTGCGCAAAACCAATGTCGCTGGCCTCGAAACCGGAATGCGCCGCCCAAAAGATATGACTCTTATGCTCAGAGTATTGGAACTTCGTGGAGTTAAAAATGAGGATAACGCAATAAGCCTTTCCGCGCCGGGTGAGTCGCCACTTAATTCCTTGACCGAGATTTTAGAAAAATCGCAAAGGATGGTAACCGATGAAATGATAGAGAATGCCAGACAGAGCGAGATCACGGAGAAAAAGCGAACCCGTGTCAGACAAGAACGCCGATCTTGGAATTGGGTTATTACGCAGTTGGTGAAAGATGGATTGTTATCCAAGAAAATATCTTATCAAGCCCTCAAGAAGCGCCTTGAAATCAGTTATCCTGAGTGGCCTTGGGAAGAAGTCTGATTAACTTTTATCGCTAAGTAACCTTTTTTGCTATTATCAACAGATTCAATAACTTATCTCAAAGACAACCTATTCTGCTCCAATATTTCATGTGCAAAATCATCTAACATCGTCATTTAATTAATAATAGCAATAAAGGTTACTTTAAAATCTTATGGAGCAATGAATGTAACTTGCCATTGATTATTATTATTTTCTATAATTAAGCCAAGGTTGATGCAACCTTGGCTTTTTTATTATGCTATGAGGTGATGTTATGCAGAACTTGGTTAGAGTATCAAAGATAAAAAGCTTACCATTTAAGTCGCCCTTCGAGCCGTCGACGTACTACAAATGGTGGCACCTCGGGAAACACAAAGAAATTTTCGTTAAGTTGGGGGGTAGCCTCTTCGTGGACCTTCTCAGGCTGGAAGAACTTATTGACGCTTCCCGGGGCCAGCGGTAGGGGTGATTCCATGGCCACCGTGATCATCAAAGGATGCAGGCCTGCCCAACCGCCGATGATTCTTAATTGGTGGCGGCCTACCCTCGAACTCACCGGCGCCCCCGCCCAAGACCCGGAGCCGGCTGGCGGCGGCGGCATGGAGGCGGCCCCATGACAACCCAGGCGCAACCCCACTACACCGCCGAAGCCCAGGCCATCCCGGTCAGCGAAGACGAAATTCTCACGGCGACGCGGGCGAGAATTGCTGAAGAGCAGGCCGCCTTTGCCCAGCCTTTTACCGATGCTGAACTGCTGGAGGCGGTCCAGGGCGGCGAGCTCGGCGATGCTCGCCTGTTTATTTGCCTGAACGCCGAGAAGTTGTCTTACGACCACGCCGCCCGTAAGTGGTATGAGTTTTCTGGCCATTTCTGGAAAGAAGACGAAACCGATAACACCCTGGCCAGGCTTGACGAACTGATGGACCTCTACACCGTCCTCGCACGAAAAATTTACAGTCAGATGTTGGCGGCGACAAAAGCCGGGAACAAAGAGCTAGCCACGGAGCTTAAAGCAGTCGAGGACATGATCCGCAAGAAGATTGGCCTCCTCCAACGGCGACGGCATCGGGAAAATGTCTTAGTCCTGGCGGCCGCCGGCGCCTCTTCCCTGGGGATCAGCGGACGGGAATGGGACAACAACCCCTACCTTCTGGCCTTCCAAAATGGAATCTTATACCAAGTTGCAGTCTAACGACAATTAATGATCCAATCGAAGCCTGTGGTGGAGGCGACCAATTCTCTGTCGTTTTCCAGGGCGACTAACGCTTCCACTAGGCGATCTTCCACGGCATCCAGGCTGTTAAAAACTTCGTTGGCGAACCACTTTTCCCTAATCTCATCCCAGATATGCTCCACGGGGTTAAGTTGGGGACTGTAAGGTGGCAGCGCCTCAAGCCGCATATTTTTCGGCACTGCCAGGGCATTTGCCCGGTGCCAACCAGCCCCATCCAGGAACATCAGGATAAACTCTTCTGGATGACGCCGCGCTACTTCTTCTAAAAAGATGGACATGGCTTCTGCGGTTACTACCGGCAAAACCAGACTGTCCAAATTGCCGTCATGTGGGCTTACAGCTCCAAAGGCGTAAGTATATTCCCGGACAATCTGCATCCCCACTTCCGGCCGAAAACCCTTGGGAGCCCAACAACGTCGGGGGTCATTAATCCGGCCAAAACGTGCCTCATCCTGAAACATCAGTCGGAGCTGCCGTCCTTTTTGCCCCTGCCGCACAACCTCTTGTTCAACTATTCTCGTCAGTTTTTTTAAAAGCCGCCTGGGTGGCGGCATCGGATTTGGGGTGGCGGGGCCGGGGCACGACCTTGCGCCAGCCATGACGCGCTAACATCCGATACACTGTAGATTTGGGAACCTTGCGACCCAGGGCTTGTTCATAGGCAGCCTTGACCCGGCTTACTTCCAATATTCCGCCTCTCTCGGATTGGGCCAGAAATCCTTGGAGTAACTGCCGTTCTTCTTCTCGGGTCAAATTTTGATAATAACGCCCTCCTTTTCCGCCTCTTTTTAGGGCCGCTTCCCCTTCTTTGAAGTATCGAGCTTGTAGCTTACGAACCGAATTAGGATGCCAGCCTATGGCGGTGGCCACCTGGTCCGCAGAAAGCTTCAAAGAAGCTCGCAACCAGAGACACTGTACACTTTGAAACTCGGCCTTGGTCGTAGCCTGCTTCAGCCCCATTGCCAAACTCTCAAGAGCGCCTTCCGGCAATTCTTTGGGTTTCCGCATGCCCTCTCCTTTCAGAGAAGAGCATATCATAAGTTGTCAATAGACTGCAACTTGGTATTAGACCTCAACACCCTCATCTTTCGACCTGGCCGGCCTGACGATTTTGTAAAGACCGTCTGCCCGATTCGATGGCTGGGATTTGATGCGCTTGCGCCAAAATGGGAACGGTTTATCTCTGACATCATGGCCGGCGATGTCGGAAAAATGCAGTATTTGAAAAGACTATTGGGTTCGTCTCTTCCTGGGGAAGTGGTGGATCACATCATTCCTATTTTATGGGGGAAGAATGGGCGCAACGGAAAATCGGTTTTACTCGAAATCTTGGGAATTGTCTTGGGACCATTGGCCGGTCCCATCCAGGCTGAACTTCTCTTGGCCCAAAAATATCCCAGATCATCAGCAGCACCTTCTCCTGATGTAATGGCTTTAAGAGGAAAACGCCTTGTTTGGGGCTCTGAAATTGATGAGGGCCGTAAAATAAATGCTGGCAAAATAAAGTGGCTTACAGGGGCCGATACCCTGATAGGCCGCAGTCCCTTCGCCCGACGTGAAGTCACTTTTAAGCCAAGTCACACCTTATTGATGATCACAAATTTCCGGCCTATTGTTAGTCCTGAAGATGGGGCCTTATGGGAAAGAATACATCTTATTGAATTTAGGGTCCGATTCCTTGATAACCCAAACGGGGAAAATCAAAGGCTCCGAAATCCGAATATTGCCAATGAATTAAAAGAAGAAGCAGCGGGTATCATGGCTTGGCTGGTGGCCGGTTATATCGAACGGAGGGAAAAGGGTCTGGCCCCTCCTGCCTCAGTTTTAACTGCCACCGAAGAATATAAACAGGCAGAGGATTCCATTAAACAATTTATTAATGAATGTTGCTTGGTTGGCGATAGCAGCTTAGCCAGGGCATCCAAATTATACGAATCATATGTCGCTTTTTGCGAAGAGGGGGGGCTCAAGCCAAAGGGGAAAAAGAAGTTCTTCCTGATCCTACAGGATGAATTTACAAAAGATAGAGACGAAAATGGTATTTATTACATCGGCTTAGGGTTAAAGGACCTGAATTGATTACTTCAATTCCTGTAGGGTCTGTAGGATGTTCCATAGCAGGCCAAAAGTCAAAAAAAGTAGTTTCCCCCGGGGGGGGATAGGGACAACCCTACAGACCCTACAGGAAAAAAGATAAATTATGACAGTTCTTGAATTAATTCAATCAGATGGTTTTTTTTCAAAACCTGTAGGATCGACAGGTGGCGGCGAATATGCTGGCCCTTGCCCCTGGTGCGCCGGCGATGATCGGTTTCGATGCTGGCCAAGTCAAGGTGACTTTGGAAAATATTGGTGCCGCGGCTGCGGGCGATCCGGCGATGCAATTCAATACCTCAGGGACTATCGGCGCATGACCTACCCGGAAGCCTGTCAATACCTTGGCCGGGAAGTGACGCGCCCCTCCACCCTCGCAGGCAGGAGACCGACAAAACCTCAGTGGGCACCGCGGGTGACCACAGCGCCCACCGACCTCTGGCAGGAAAGAGCAAAGAGGTTGGCCGAAGAAAGTGAAAACTGGCTTTTTCACCATCATACCTTTGCACAGACAATGTTGGCTTGGTTGAAAGAACGTCGGGGCCTTTCGGAGGAAACCATCAAGGAACATCGCCTTGGTTTGGTCCTTATTGATAGATTTGAAGGACATGGACAGTGGGGGCTTGAACCAGTTTTTAAGGATGATGGAACTCCCAAAAAGATATGGATACCCCGGGGATTGACCATTCCCCTTTGGCAAGAAGGAAAGATTCACCGAATCCGGATCAGGCGGCCCAAGTTTGCCCTCAGGTCAGAGGCCGACCCCCGCTACTATTTGTTGAGGGGATCTGACACCCGGGCGATGGTCCTGGGCAGCGATAAGCCTGTATCTATCCTGGTGGAATCCGAACTCGACGCCCTTCTCCTTCATCAAGAGGCCGGTGACCTGGTGAATGTTATCTCTCTTGGCAATGCCCAGAGCCGGCCGGACAAGAAAGCTGCGGACCTCCTGCAGCGAAGCCGGTTGATCCTCCTGGCCCTCGATGCGGACGCTGCGGGCGGTAAGGAGTCCTGGCAGTGGTGGCGAGAGCATTACCCCCAGTCGCGTAGGTGGCCACCAGTGGCGGGCAAGGACCCCGGTGACATGCTGACGGTGGGCGTCAATATTAGGGCATGGGTAAAGGCCGGGCTCACGGAATACAAAGATGTTGCCGCCCAACCGGAGCAGCCCGTCTACCTGGCCCGCGCAGAAGAGGAACTCGTCGTTGAGGAGCACCACGAACCGACCCCTCCATCCCCCACTGGTACCTGCGAGTCGTGCCCTTGGTATGAATTGAATCCATGGACCCGCAACCCCGCCCTGGGTGCATGGTGCCACCGGCGGATGGAGCCCCTGGCGACCGGGGCCCCCGCCTGTGAGGAATTTCGCCGGGGAGAGGTGCCACCCAGGCAACCCTACGAACAAGGCCCGGCAGTCCAGTCGGCCACGTCACCAACCCCCCAGGAGCACGTCACCTGCGCTGACTGTCCCCACTTTGAGGCCTATCCCGGCCCGAACCCAAGACAAGCCTGGGGGAAGTGTCGGAAGCGAGGGCGAGGGCGTTTTGGCTGTGCGACGGCATGTAGAGTCATAGGTGAGGCTCCCCCGCGTGGGGATTAACATCTATTGTTTAAGGCTGGATGCAGCCTAAGGAGAAAAAAAATGAGTATTCCACAAAAGGTAAGTAAGCTCGATTTGATCGACGCTCTAAAGAGGAATCGGCAAGGGCTTGACAAGTTTGAGGAAAAATAGGCCCTCGGGCATGTTACCAATGAAGATTTGGAAGACCTCGCCATGTCCGCAGGGCGCATAAAATATCTTTGCCGGGAACTGATCCACTGGCGGAACTTTCAAATGCAGTTGAAGGTTGCGGCAACGGAGGATGCAGGCTTGGAATGGGAGTAAGTATGACCTGTGACGTTCTTGAACCCTTGGCGGTGATCCCCCAGGCCAAGAACGCTAAATATGGATCAGCGTACAACTTGGCCCCGGGTCATTTCGGCATCCCGGCCCAGGTGAGAATTATGGTACGCAAGACCGACGCAGGGCCTGCCGACGGGCCCAGAGGCTGAGAGGGCGGGCAGAAACGGGTGGATACTTGCCGGTGCTGGAGTGAAACTGAATCCCTTGACCCACTACGATAAAGGAGATGCAAAACGATGCCCCAAAGAGAGAAGAAAAAATCCAAATTCACACCGCGGCAGATCAAGTTCTTGGAGTTATATTTCGGTGGGCACTCGATCAAGGCTGCAGCCCGTGGTGCCGGATACCTTGGCGCCTCTGACTCGGCTCTTTGCAACACCGGCCGGGCCATCCTCACAAAATATGAGCAGAGTGGAATTTTTCGCGGTGCGGGGGCCAGCGAGGCCCGAATTGCATCTTTATTGGTCGACATGGCGGAAAATAACCAATCTGAATCCGAACGACTGAAAGGATTGACTATTTTGTCCAAAGCCATGTTCTCCCGGCGATAGAGGGTTGAACCGGCGGAACGACGATAAAAAAAGTGAGTTGGCCCCCTATAATTCATGGTCTTTTCATAAACAATTTTTCAAAAATCGCCATGGAAATTCTCATGATCTTTACAAAGAAACAGCAAAGCCTTAAAGGGAAACCTCGGGGACGACCTTTTCCCCCCGGAGTGAGCGGAAATCCCCGGGGGCGCCCAAAAGGAGCGTTGAATAAGTTGACCCTGATGGTGCTGCGGGCAATCGACCCTTGACCCTGGACAAAAGTCGGCACTATGAGGCCTGGTCGGATTGCTTCATTCAAGACGGCATGAGGTTCAGGAAGGACAACTTTGAAAGGGTTAATCCCAAAGGACCGGTCCCAACGCGCCCGGAGCGGTTAAACATCCGAGAGATCAGGCAGGAAGCAATGTGGAAGGGGCGTAGATGTTGGAGTCAATTTGGCTGGCTATTCGACCCGGCACCCATCTTCCTCTGAAGCCGTGATCCCGGCTTTTTGCAGGGGACCAGCAGCAGTCCCAATATCCAATCCTTTAGCATCTTATCCTATTGCCGCCCATGAGTATGCTCAGGCGGCGTCACCCTCACCAGGCAGAGGACCAGGAACTCCCCACAACCTCTCTGGGAAGGCCTGAGGCCGCCCAGGATGAATGCTCAGGGCTAAACCTATGTTATCCTCCCGGCGCTGGTGCGCCGTCCCCATACTGAGATTTGTTGACTATGTGCCCCCTAAGGAATATAGGTATAAATGCAGGATATTCAGGTTGCTGATCGGAAACTTTTGTGGAAGGGCATAACCGGGTAAAGGGGACCATGGCATGAAAAACGTCGAGATGACCGTGGAGGGGAACATCCTCATCATCAAGGTGGACCTGACCAAGGAGTTCGGACCGTCGTCATCGAAGAAGAGCATCATCATCGCCTCAACCGAAGGCAATGTCTTCGTCCCGGACCGGCAGGAGAAGGTGGGGTTGAACGTTTACCGTACGAAATAGCTATGAGGTTTGGGCATGAACCGCACCCTCAGCTATGGGCCGGGTTTTTATTGTGGTGAACAAGCTTGCCGCATAATTTCGGTTTATACAGACTGTATAATTATTGTTAGGCTGTCGCTCAACTCATTACTGTGTGTCTAATGCTACAAAGGAATCGAGATTTGATGCAGAATCGTTAAGAGGGAGCGTCAATGGATCTGACTATTAAAGTGGCTATTTTCGGTTTAGTGGGGGTCATCATTGGCGGGTTCATCAACACAGGTACCACTATTTTCCTTAACCGCACGCGAGAGCGGGTAAACAGGCAGAGAGAAATCCGCAAATACGCCGTCGAGCTCAAGAGGGCATCACGCTTGATTGATGCGGAACTATCGCGCGCCCAGGCTTTGGCGCAGATATGTGTTGAGAAGAAACACTGGTGGAGTCAGGATGTTCAACTCGTTACAACAGAAGCATGGCAGAAGTTTAGCGGCATCGTTGCTCCGGAGTTGTCAGACACCGCGTGGCTGGCGGTGAGAGTGGCAGTAGAGGCAGTAGATAACCTCAGGTCGGCCCGAGGCATAGCTATCGAACTTAGTCTAACAACTGAAGCTATTCCCAACACGACCGCAGAGAAGATTGTTCCAATGCTCAGGGACATCGAGGCCGGACGCAGCGCCCTTGCTCCATTCATGCTCGATGCCCTGTATGCGCCCGGTGACTCGACTAAGAGATAGAGCCTCGCTGAACCCATGATCGTTAAAGGGGCTGACGGCCATCCTGGAAGCCAAAAAGCCATGATCGGGGGGCGTGCCACAGGCGGCGGCTGGGGAACAGGGGCGAGCTGGGCGGTGGCTCAGGCGAAGGTTCATGGCTGGCCGTTGAGAAACGCCAGGGGGCAGGGGAGCAGGGGCGGCTGTCCCCGGCTGGATACGTAGACGTTGGCGTGCTGAGCGTGAGAGCCGGGGGTAGGCAAGGATAATGGCAGAGGGGCAAGGCCGGGCAGGCGGCGCACCAGAGGCCGGCGGGGCAAAAGGTAGAGAAATGAGGCCAGGGTTAGATCAATCGCCTCAACAGGGCTCTCATAGGTCAGGTGTACCGCCTGGTTATATCTTCTCTTTGTATTCCCTGAAGGAATCAATTAACCGTCGGAATGAGTCAGGCTTGTATTTCTCAAAGCCCTCCTGATCCACGTAAACGAAATCGTATTTCACGTCCGTCTGCACCCGATTGATGTCTTCGCACCATTGGGACAGCCGTTGCATCTTAAGTGGCACGTCCAGGTCTTCCTGCCCTTTAGTTTCGACCACAACAGTATGCTTATCGGACAGCTTGACCAGAAAATCCGGGTAGTAGTTGGAGATGTCGCCGTCAGCGTTCACGTAGTCCAGCTTGAAATGCACCGCCAGATAATTCTTGGCGTAAGAAACCACGTCCTCACAGTCTTCCAAAAATCGGGCAAACAGCAACTCAAACTGACTGTCCCCGATAATTCTGTTAAAGACGCTCTTTTTGGGAATAAGGTAGCCCTGATCCTTGACCACGAAGGGGCGCGTCTGCCGCAGTTTGATGGTGTCACGGATTTCGGCGTCGCCTTTTTCCTGCACGGTGAGGGCGTTGATCGCCTTCTTGAACGTTTCGATCAGAGTTTTGGTGGCCGCCAGTTCCGACAGGTTGCGCAGGGTATTAGGGCTTTCCAGTTCCACCGGGCGGTCAAACAACTGCTCTTGCACAAACGCCTTGACCTTGCCATACAGTACATCATAGCCGCTGACCAGCCGCAAATCTTTCATTATAGTCTGGGCGAAGTAACCGATCACGCTTCGGTAATCGGCAATACCCGCCGTGTCGAGGATGGTTGTATGCGTTACCTCACCGGTGGTGATGTCCTTAAAGACGATCTCCCGCTGTTCTTCCTCGCTGAATTGCCGATAGACCACGCGCTGATGCCCCAGAGCGCCCACGTCCAGCGCGCTCAGGTTCTTGTATTCCCGGTAGACGCGCGGCGTCAGTACCGGGATTTCAATATCCAGCGCCTCGATATCTTTTTTGACGTTTTCTTGGTCAATTTCCACCACCAGCGGCGTCTTGGGCTCCGTGCCTTCCCCCATGGGCTTGCGTTCCAGCACCACGCCTTCAGCCTGGATGGATTCTACGAAATCCATGAAGGCGTTCGTACCGACCACGCTGACGTATTCTTCCATGCCGCCAGGATACATTTTGCGCAGGCCGCGCCCCAGGGTCTGTTCCGGTAAAATATTGCTCTTGGCGGAATAGGGGCGCAGGCCGACGATGGTGGTGACGTTGCGCACGTCCCAGCCCTCTTTCAGCACCATCACGGAGATAATAGCTTTGTAGGGGCTTTCCAGCCCATCAATCTCATTAGCCTGCTTGCGTAGTTCATCCAGTTCTTCTTTATTTTTCCCCGAGGTTGATTCGGAAATCTCGCCGTTGTTCTTGGTGTGAATGACCAGTACCGCCCCCTGCAAATCAGGATAGGTACCTTCCAGGTATGCGGCCACGTCGTCACAGTTTCGGGTGTCGTCGGTCATCACGAACAGGATCGCCTTCTTGTCCAGCTTTTCGTGTTCGGCATAGGCTTTGCGCCACTCGATCACGCCCAGGTGAATATAGTCGGCGTATTTCTCGGTGTACTTGGCGCTCTGGCGCTCCACCAGTTTGGCGCGGCTGGGGGCGTCGGGCAGCACCGGATGCTTGACCACGTTTTGCGAAATAGCTTCCACCAGCGGGTAATCGGCCACGGTCTGCACAAAAATCGCCCCGTTGTTGTGCTTGGGCGTGGCGGTAACGTCCACCTGAAGGGAGAGGGCGGCCCCTTTTTGCTTCAGGCGGTTGTGAATGTCTTCGATGGATTTGAACCAGGCCATGCGGGGGTCGTGGATATGGTGGGCCTCGTCATTTAACACCATCAGTTCGTCGACGTCGCGCACGATCATGCCTAAATCTACCTTGGAGTCGGTGGTCGCGCCGCTGGGCCGCTTGCCCAGGAAATACTCCATCGTGTCTTCATCATCGGGCGATGCGGGAATGTCGTCGCCGGCATAGACGCGGTGGATATTGGTCAGGAAGATATTGCCGGTAGGACGGGTGATACGTACCTCGTCCTGCCGGTGTACGGTCAGTTGAAAATCGTCGCGCCAGTTGCGCCCGTCCACCCCGTTGTCCGGAATGACCGGGTCTTCAAAGAAAATGCCCAGACCCTTAAAGTCCTTGTAGATGCGATCCAGCACGATAATGTTGGGGGCGATCACCAGAAAGTTCCGCGCCAGCCCCGACCCCGGCTCGTACAGCTTGTGGTAAAAACTCCAAGATAGCGCCAGGCTCAATACCTTCGTTTTGCCAGCGCCCGTTGCCATTTTCACCACAAAACGCCGCCAGGTTTCGTCAAACATGCCGGTGGATACGGCGCCGGAACTGTCGAAGCGCATCAGGTCGTACTTGTCCTTCACCCCCACCACATCGTACAGGTAGATGATTGTTTCCAGCGCCTCGCGTTGGGCAAAGTAATATCGGAACTCGGTCATGGTGCCATCGGCTTGGGGCAGTAGATGGGGGGTCTTGAACCACCAGTTAAGCAGGCTGCGGCTGGTGTCCGTCGCCCCGATATAACCGTTGTCCCGCCACTCCTTCACCTTTTTACGCAGTTGCGACACCAGCGGCGGCATCAGCTTTTCCATGCTGATTTCACGCAGGGCTTCATCCGCCGGAAACCAGCGCGTGGCCGGATCGAGGATGGCGTAGGGCGATTCGGGGAAGTCTTTATGCAGGGCCATTAGTTCTTCCCTCCCACGTTGACTTCGACGATGGTCATGGTGTCGTTGCCGAAGATGTCCACCACCTTGACCGCCAGCTTGCGCCGGCCTGGGGCGACCTCCTGAAAGACGCTGGTCAGTTCCAGGGAGCGGTCTTTCTTGGTGCGGAAGGATTGCCATTCGTTTTCAAAAATGTAATCCCCCGTCCATCTTTCTTCCCACGCCCCGTCTTCGTCCTTGACCCGGATGATCTCGCGCTTGCTTTCAAAGTTGAAATCCACCGCCCAGTAATCAATCCAGTCCGTCCATTTTTTGGTGAGAACCTCGCGGCTGACGATGCCGTTCTTGTCCTTGCTCACCTTAACGATCTGCCCCCGTTCCACCACGATCTTGCTGCCCTTATCCTTGAGCGTCGCCTCCGCGTTGGCAATCGAATCCTGCGAATAAAAGACCGAGAAGTCGGTCAGTTCCACCGCCACGCGGTTCCCTTTAACGTGCGGCTTGACTTCGATGGCGGCTACGTCGTGAAAGACCACCTGGTTCTTGTCCACCGCCCGTTTGTCGAAAACCTCGGCGGGGATATACTTGGGGGCGATGTCGATGCCTTTGGCCCGGGCTTCGTCCAGTACGTTGGGAAACAGCCCCATTTCGAACTCAAAGCCCAGAATGTCTACGCGGGTGATATGCTTCTTCCGGCACTCCAGGATCACTTCCTCAACGAAAAGGCGCGTCACCGGCAAATTGACCGGCCCCACCGCCACCAGCCGGCCGGCCTTCTTCCCGTGGAAGGCGGTAAAGCCCTCGGTCTTTTCGGCGCGGTAGGCGCGCAGAATCAGATCAAGAAAGGCAGCTTCCTTTTCTTCCAGTTGCTTTTGCTGTTCCGCCTGGCGCAGGTTGGGGTTGACGCCGATGTAGTGCTGGCGCTCGTATTTGCCCAAGTTGAGTAATTCAAAGGCGCGATAGTCTTTCCCTGCGGCTTTTAATTGCCGCTGCACACCGATCAGCCGTTTGCGGGTGGTGTGGATGGCGAACTTGCCCAAGTCGCTGACGATCCATTTGCGCCCAAGTTTTTCCGCTACGGCGGCGGTAGTGCCGGAGCCGCAGAAAAAGTCGGCCACCAGGTCGCCTTCGTTGGATGAGGCTTTGATGATGCGCTCTAAAAGGGCCTCAGGTTTTTGGGTGGGGTAATCAATGCGCTCTATAGCTTGTGAATTTACGGGGAGAACATCATCCCAAATCGTCTGTAATGCCGGCCCCTTCATTTCGTCTAAATAACGCTTATATCTTGGGTTCCCTGTGGAAGTGAATACTATTCTTCCACTATTCATCAGTTCATCTATATTTTCTTGTGAATAGCGCCAATGATTACCTTTTGGCGGTGGGATTTCTCGATCACCAAATTTTCGTGCCGGGCCAGGGCCAGTTGCTGCTAAGGATGTAAGCTGATATCGTCTACCATCTTCATCTATTGAGTTATAGTGCGATTCAATATAACTCTTACTTAATCCTGTATGTTCTTGATTAAAAACAAACTTATTTCCTTTTCTATAATATAGAATAGAATCATGAATTGCGCCGTATTTTTTAGGGTCATTGTGAGGTAATGATCTTTTCCAGATAATCTCATTGGTGAAACCGGAGTTACCGAATATTTCATCTATAACTAAACGAACGTGATGAAGCATTCGATAATCTAAATGCACATAAATGCTCCCGTCCTCCGCCAGCAAATCCCGCATGAGCACCAGCCGCTCGTAGATCATGGCGATGAAGGAATCAGCGCCCTTACCCCAGGTATCGCGGTAGGCGATTTCTTCCAGGATATTGGGCCTCTTGGTGAAGGTGTCGCCGCCGATCTCGATGTCCATGGAGAAATCTGCGCCCACGTCAAAGGGCGGGTCAATGTAGATCAGCTTGAGGCCGCCCTGCTGCTCAATTTCCTCGCGTAGCGGCCCATTCTTCAAACTCGAGAGGATCAACTTGTTGTCGCCCCAGATCAGCTTATTCGTCCAGCCTTTAAGCTGGCGGCCGCGAGCATCAAAAAGACCCGGTTGCAAGGCCGTGTCTGCCGGCTTCTCGGCCCTGGGTTCGTCCACTTGCTCTATAACCTGGAAGGGCAACACGATATTGCAGACCTCGCTGCTCTTGCCGTTCCAGACCAACTCCACCTCGCGCTTTTCCTCGAACAGCAGAAAGCGAAACTTATCCGGCAGGGGCTTATCCGCCTCAATATAGCGGATGATCTCCTGCTGTTCCTGTTCAGTCAGTCGCGGCATGAAAGTCCCTCTCCTGTTTGCATCCTAAGAGGCACGTTAGCACAATTTAGGTCAAAAAACATTTCCGCATAAATTTTACCTACCGGCGCCCCGGAACCAGCTATTTCTCCGTCAGTCCAAGAAGGCTCACCTGGCACAAAGGAAGTTGCTGTACAAGGGGCTAACGCCCTCTCTGGGGGCCAAGGAGCGACGATTGAGGTTGGGCAGGGCTTAGATCAGGGTTCCCCAGAGAAGCCCCGGAATCGCTGCCTGAAGGCCATATCCCCCGGCCGGATTTTTGCTTATAAAATTTTTGGGGAGAGTCGAAGCCGGGGGGGTCTATTTTCCCAGGAATGAATTTTTGAAAAAAATCTCCGTGCGGTGCATATCGACCAGGGGGGTACCGGAGTCCCATCTCCGGATTCCACTCCAGGAGCCGGAAGAGGGGTACTGGGTAGGAGGGGCCGGCGGCCGGGCTGAGGGGACGACCGGTAAGATGTGAGGCTGGAGGCGGGGACCGGTGACCAGGAAAGGCGGCGGCGCCACCATGGTGGTTGAACCTATCCCCTGGACCGTTGACGCTCAGGTACGACGGCGTTCTGGGGGCGATAACCGTGAAACCGTTACCCCAAGGGCGTTGGGGCAACTGAAGCCGAACGAAAGCGGCGTAGGCGGCCGACAAAGAGCATATATTGACAGAATATCGAAGCATTTTGGGAGGACCCAAAAGAGCGTACAGAGGGCAGGTATAAATACTGACCATGAAGCGGATTGGCCCACACGGCGACATTAATTTCCCGTCAGCCCTTTTGCAAGGGATTGCCGAAAATCGCCGCCTTGCCCAATTCTGCCTCGATCTCCATTAGCCGGTTGTATTTGGCGATGCGCTCGCTGCGGCATACCGAGCCGGTCTTGAGCTGCCCGCCGCCCATGGCCACTGCAAAGTCGGCGATGAAGGGGTCTTCGGTTTCCCCGGAGCGATGGGAAATGACAAAGCCCCACCCCGCCTGACGGCAGAGATGGATAGCTTCCATGGTCTCGGTAACGGTGCCAATCTGGTTGAGCTTGATGAGCCCGGCGTTAGCGGATTTTTCGGCAATCCCCCGGGTGATGAACCGGGTATTGGTCACAAAGATGTCGTCCCCCACGATCTGAATTTTATCGCCCAGGGCCGCGGTAAGCTCTTTGAACCCTTGCCAATCGTTTTCCGCCAGGCCGTCCTCGATGGAGACGATGGGGTATTTTTCTACCCAGGCCTCATAGAGATCGGTCATCTCGGCGCTGATCTTCTGCCCCTGCTTGGATTTGATGAGGTTATAGACCCCTTCATCGAAGAAGGAGCTGGCCGCCGGGTCCAGGGCGATGGTCACATCCTTGCCCGGCTGGTAGCCCGCTGCGGAGATGGCCTCGAGAATCACTTCGCAGGCTTCCTCATTGCTCTTGAGTTCAGGGGCAAATCCGCCTTCGTCACCCACATTGGTGGCGTAGCCTTTTTTCTTCAGAATTTTCTTCAAGGCATGGAAGGTCTCGGAGCAGTAGCGCAAGGCTTCAGTGAAAGTTGAAGCGCCGACGGGCATGATCATAAATTCCTGGAAGTCGATGCTGTTGTCCGCGTGCTTGCCGCCGTTGATCACATTCATCATGGGCATGGGTAGGCGCACCGCGCCGGGGCCTCCCAGGTAAGCGTATAAAGGTAGGCAGGAGCTTAAAGCCGCGGCCCGAGCTACGGCCATGGAAACGCCCAGGATGGCATTGGCTCCCAGGTTGCCTTTATTGGGGGTGTCGTCCAGCTCAATCATCAGGCGGTCAATCTCACCCTGGCGCACTGGGTCCAGGCCGACCAGATGCGGGGCAATGACCGTGTTGACGTTGTCCACAGCTTTCAACACGCCCTTGCCTCCATAGCGCTTCTTATCCCCATCTCGCAACTCCACAGCTTCGTTTTCACCGGTGGAGGCGCCCGAAGGCACGGAAGCGGCGGCGGTGACCCCGTTGTCCAGGGAGACATAAGCCTTAAGCGTGGGATTGCCACGGGAATCCAAAATTTCCAAAGCCCGGACGGACGAGATTTTACCAGTCATGATCGTTCCTCTCTTTACAATCGATGGACACTCTCATTTGGAAACATTGGTGATAGGGAGAAAGACAGAAAAGCCTTTTAGATTGAATCGTGTGATAGATGCTATGGCCGCAAACTTAGCGCTCCCTTAAGTTCCTCGAGAAACTAAAAGTCTACATATTCGCCGCGCTTCATGCCTCGCAAGTGGCAGGCGTCGTTGAGCGCCATAATATGCCAGGTGTCTTCGATGCGATTAAAGCGGTTGACGCAAGTAGTGTCCTGAGCGATGCGCCAGAAGTGGGAGTTGTCCAGGCCGATGAAGGCGGCGATGAGAACCTTGTTCACCGCCCGGTGCGCCGATAATAACACCACCTGATCAGGATGGCGCCGCACTACTTCATCCACCGCTGCCAGGCTGCGGGTGCGCAATTCATCCAGGGTTTCGCCTCCGGGAAATCGCACCGTATGCGGGGCGGTCTCCCACTGGCGATAAAGATCGGCAAACTTAACCTTGACCTCGGCTAAGGGGACCCCCTCCCAATCGCCGTAAACCAGGTCGCTCAGTCCAGAATGATCGACGACTTTGACGCCATGGTGCCTGGCGACGGCTTCAGCGGTATCGCGGGAACGAGACAGTGGCGAGGTGCAGGCGGCGTGGATGGTTTCGTCTTTGAGCCACTCGGCCAGTAAACCGGCTTCCTCTCTGCCGACCTCATCCAGAGGAATGTCCCTTGAGCCGCGAAAAATCTTGTCTTTGTTCCAAGGTGTCCGCCCGTGGCGCACCAGAATAATCCGGGTCATTACCCCACCCCCTTTTTTATCTCTAAAATCAGGTTTACGCTATTTTAAGGCAAAACCCAGGCCAGGAAATGAGAGAATAATTCCGAGCCTGGGCCATGCCGATGCCTTAATCTTTGACGATATCCCAATTAAGGGCAAAGGTGTTGTCGTAGAGGGTATATTCAAAGCCCATCATCCGCCCCACGCCAGGAGCCACTCCCTCCTGGACTTTCCAGAACATCAGGTAAATAGCCGGAATCATACGGAGCTCACCGCTTTTGGGGTCAGGATCAATGTTACGCCAAATCTCCTTTTTTTCCATGATGCGCCACAAGGTGCCGTATTTTTTGCTGCGCACCGTCTGCCCGACACCGGGCAGGCCCTTTTCCTTGATGATTTTCTCATACTCATTCATGACGGCCTCCTTTAGCTCAGTAGGGATTTACCCCAAAGGTAAGATGGTTACTGTCAATGTCAAGCTAACTTATTTTATTCACAAGCATTTTTATTTTTTATCCAAAAGCGTTGAAAATTCACTGTAAGGTTTTTTCAATCTGCTCCTTCAAGGCCAATAATTGAGATTCGGCCTGAAGGATTTCGGTCAATCTTTGGTCAAGCTGGCCCATTCTGGCGACGGTGGCCTGGGCGCTGGTCTGTTTTTGGGTCAAGGCCCGGTCCAGGGCCTGACGGATGCTTTGGGTGGTGTCGTCGATCTTGGAGACCCAGGTCTGGCGGAAATCCCGGGCAATTTCCTGGAGCCGCTGATTAAAATCATAGCGCAGGCGACCGCAATGCTTATCCACCAATTCGGTGACATTTTCCAATAGCTTTTTCAGCAGCAACCCTTTGGTAAAGGCTCGGGGCAGGAGGGAGGTTACGGTCATCTGGAGAATTTCCAGCCCCACCGGCTCTTCTCTGAACCGGAACCAAAACTGGCGCAGATCGGGGAAAGCCTCCTCCGCCGCAAAGCCCCTGAGAGAAAAGTCGAAGATACGGGCGGTCAACTGGGTTAGACGGTCCAGGATGGCATTGATGCGGGTTGCGAAGTCCTGGTGGGTGTCGGCCAATTTCTGGGAGAGTTTCTCGATTTCCTGACGCCGCCAGGTACTGAAGACATCCCGCAAGGCGGCAAACAGGATTTCTTCGGTTTTCTGGCGCAAATCTCCGGCAGCCTGGCTCTGTTGGTGAAACGCCGCTTCCATCTCCCGGCGTAATTTGATGATGGTTTCTTGCTTGAAGGCGTAGAGATCCGCCTCCACTTCGGTGATCACGCCCTTGATCCGGCCATCCAGCAACAGCAAAGACATTTCCCGTTCTTTTTCCAGGCCGTGCAATTCCTGGTCGAACCGGGTGATTTTGTCCTCCAGTTCTTTTAAGGGCATGGCGCTGGCCTGATGTTCCACCTTGAGCGCCAGGGTAGAATCGGTGATGGTTTTAAGGGCGCCGCTGATGCAGGAAATCAACAGCACCCGCCCTTTTTCTTTATATAGAAACTGGCGCAAATGATTTTCAAATTCGGGAAGCTGGCTTGCTGCCAAGTTTTCGGGATGTCCGTTGGATTTGGCGTCCAAGGCCAACTTGGCAGAAATGGGGAAGATGTTCACCTGTTGGGTCTCAAGGTTGTCCTGTAACACCTGGGTGGTAAATTCCAGAACCTCCTGGCGGTCAGCGGCCTCAACATAGTCGATTTTATTCAGGACGACAAAGAGTTTGTGCACATATTCCCGAATGTCTTTTAAGAACTCCTGCTCCGCGGCGGAGAGCGGTG
>Ga0351888_1160_pt1 | contig 24463 bp, 19 predicted proteins | sample TotcelFGM3001M13_FD_206770 | JGI IMG/M metagenome (GOLD analysis project Ga0351888, IMG submission 206770) | Enriched cells from coal bed in the Powder River Basin, Montana, United States - Total cells FGM rep3 HSBNCT.FGM.300.1.M13 ... | reverse complement strand
TGTTCCGGCGATCCCGACGCGGGCCCGCAATGCTCCAACGCAACGCCCGGCAACCGATCGCCGGAAAACAGTTCGATAAATGCCTCCGGCGGACGAGCAAGCGGCGGCGATGGCGGCGATCCAACAGCGAGTTCTGGCGGCGGCAGTGACGATCGATTTCGGCGAAGGCCGGATCGGGGCGGGAACGGTCATCAGCGGCGAAGGCGACGTGCTGACCGCCGGGCACCTGATGATCGCACCGAATCGTGCGGTCCGCGCCACGCTGGCGGACGGCCGGACCGTCGAGGCGGTGACCAAGGGCATCTGCCGGGACTTGGACGCAGGACTGGTCAAGATCACCGTGCCGGGACCGTTTCCCGCGGTGGAGATCGAGAATTTTTCGCAACTCGATACCCGCGGCTTCTACTGCGCGGTTTCGCCTCGGGGCGAGCCGGCCGTGGACGGTTCTCCGTTCGTCTCGGCGGTCCACGTCCGCCGTCTGGTCGGAGTCCAGCTGTGGACGGACGAGGCTTCGCCGGGCGGCCTACCCGGCAGCGGATTGCTGAACCGCTGGGGCAAGCTGGTGGGCATTCATGCCGGACGAAGCAGCTTTGGAGGCGTCATCTACGGCGTCTTGCCCAACGCCCAAAATCTCCTGGGCCGGCTGAGGAGCGACGAGGTGTGGGGCCGCTGGCTACGGGCTGCGACGCCGGCAACCGGAATTGTGTTGGCAACTTCGCCCGACGGTCTCAAGGTCCACGCGGTAGCCGCCGGTTCAACGGCTGCGAGTTCCGATTTACAGGCCGGCGACATCATCACGCAAATCGACGGCAAACCGGCCCAGATGCCGGATGACTTGTATCAAGCCATTGCCGAAAAAGACCCAGGGGCCACCATCCGCATCGAATTTCGCCGCGGCAGCGGCGGCGGCACGATCAACATCGGCTTGTCGCCGCACACCCCGTAGCACAGTCGCCAGCCTGGGAGAAATCTTACCTCGCGAAACCGCCTGCCCGTCGTGTCAGGTGCAAGCGGTTCTTCGAGCAATTGGCCGGATCGAAACCGCCGAAAAAGGCGAGGCTCTGCCTTACGGACGGCGGAGCATCACCCGGCTGTCGGCCACCGAGCAGCCTTGGCCTTGGGCGTGGACGATCAGCGGGTTGATGTCCAGTTCCGAGATCTCCGGGTGGTTGCAGACCATCTCGGACAGACGGAGCAGCGTGTCGACGATCGCCGCGGTGTCCGCGGGGGGACTGCCGCGGAATCCGTCCAGTACCTGGAAAGAGCGGATCTGGCGGACCATCCGTTCTGCCGAGATGTTCCACATCGGCGCCAAGCGGAACGAGACGTCCTTGAGGACTTCGACCAGCGTTCCGCCCAGTCCGAACATCATCAGCGGTCCGAAACGAGCATCGCGGCTGGCGCCCAAAATCACCTCGACGCCCTGGCGAGCCATTTCCTCCATCAGAATGCCCTGGATCTGAGCGTCCGGCACCGCACGGGTGACGTTCTGGACGATCTTCTGGTAGGCCGCCGAGGCCTCTTCCGCGCCGTGGATATTCAGCAGCACGCCTCCGGCGTCAAACTTGTGGACCACGTCCGCCGACATCACCTTCATCACGACGGGCGCGCCGAACGACGCGGCGGCCTCCGCCGCTTCGTCCGCCGTGGTAACGATCACGCTGCGCAACAGGGGCAGCCGATAGCATTCCAACAGCGGCCGGCATTCAGCCTGGGTGAGGTAGCGTTCGTCGTGACCGTCCAAAGCCGCGGCGATCAACCCCTTGGCTTTCTCGACCTCGAGGTCGTCGAAGACCCGCATCTCGCGGCGGGGGATTTCCTGCAGGGCCACCAGGCGTTCGGCCGCCGCCAGACTGCGAATGGCGTCCTCGGGGAACGGATAGTTGGGGATGCCGGCTTTGCGGAGAATGTTGACGCCCGGCGCCACGTCCTTGGCGCCCATGAACGCGCACACGACCGGCTTCCTGATCCCTTTGACGGCTTCCGGCACGACCGCCGCCGTATCCTCGATGTCGGTCATCGATTGCGGCGTCAGAATGACCATGCCCATGTCCACATTGTCATCTTCCAGCACGGTTCGCACGGCCGAACGATAGCGATCCGCGCGAGCATCTCCGATCACGTCGATGGGGTTCCGCAGCGAAGCCGTTGCGGGCAGCGAGTCTTTCAGTTTCTCTTGGGTGGCCGGGCTCAATTCGGCCAACGTCAGCCCGAAACGCACGGCGGCGTCGGTCGCCATGATGCCTGGGCCGCCGGCGTTGGTGATGATCGCCACCCGACCGCCGCGCGGCAGGGGTTGGGTGCAGTACAGGGCTGCCGAGTCGAACAGTTCCGCAATCGTATCCACCCGCTGCACACCGCTCTGTACCAGCAGCGCGTCGTACACCGAGTCGGAGCCCGCCAAGGAACCCGTGTGACTGCTGACGGCCTTGGCGCCCTCGGGTGTCCGCCCCGACTTGAGGCACAGCATGGGCTTGTGCGTCTCCCAGAAAATCTTCCGCACGGTCTCGATGAATCGGCGTCCGTCGGAAATATCCTCCAAGTACATGGCGATCACATCGGTCGTCGGATCCTTGGCCAGGTACTCGAGCAAGTCGATTTCGTTGACGTCGGCCTTGTTGCCGAAACTGATGAACTTGCTGAACCCCATGTGGCGTTCTTCGGCGTAATCCAGCACCGACGTGCAGAGAGCCCCGCTCTGCGACAAGAACGCCAGATTGCCCGGCCCCGGCATCTTGCGACCGAAGGCGGCGTTCATGCGAACCACGGGGTCGGTGTTGATCACGCCCAAACAGTTGGGGCCGACCAGCGGAATGCCCGCCGCACGCACCTTCTGCTGAAGCTGCATCTCCAGTTCGGCGCCCTTCCCACCGACCTCTTTGAACCCCGCCGAAATGACGACCATCGCTTGGACCTGCTTGGCAATCGCCTGGTCCACCACGTCCAAGATTCCCGCCGCGGGCACGATCACAACCGCCAGATCCACCTTGCCCGGCACGTTCATCAGGTCGGGATAGCAGTGGACGCCGAGCACGTTGCTCGCTTTGGGGTTGATCGGATACACGGAGCCGCGGAATTCGTTGAACAACAGATTGCGGAAAATATCGTTGCCCACCGTCCCCGGGCGCGTCGAAGCACCGACCACGGCGACGGACGAGGGTTTGAAAATGGCATCTAATTTCGAGGCGGGAATGGAATCAGACATGCATACTCCTGGCGGTTAATGAGGCGGAAGGTTGGGCAGATGGGCTCGGAGACGGATTCGTCGAACCCGTTCAGCAGTCCAGAAGGTGCTTTAGTATAGCGGGTGCCACAGAATCCCGAAGACCGGCACCCATGAGAAGGGTTTTTCCGGCGGCCCGTACATGGCGGAACCGAATGCTTCGTCCCCTCGCAGAAGCGGGCTTGTCCACTTCGCGTGTGCGGGTCTGGTGTGGTAGAATCGGGCCAGTTCAGACAAGGCCCTGATTCCCAAGAGGCGTATCGATCATGACCACCGCTGACAGCCCCTCCGCTCCGGTCGCCCTACGATCTTCGTTTCCCTTGCTGACGCGACTGTCGCTGATGATGTTCCTGCAGTATTTCGTGCAGGGCTGCTATCTGCCGATCGCGGCCTTGTACGTCGCCCAGACGCTTGGTTTCAGCGCCCAGCAGGTGGGCATTTTTGTAGCGGCCTTGGCGGTTGGTCCGATTTTGGCGCCGTTTGTGATCGGCCAAATCGTGGACCGCACGTTTTCCACCGAGCGGGTGATGGCGTTTTGCCATCTGGCGGGCGGCCTGTTGATGCTGGCCTTGTACTATCAGACCGGGGTGTGGCCCGTGATCGTGCTGGGAACGATCTACTCGGTGCTGTACGTGCCCACGATGATGCTGTCGAATTCGCTGGCCTTCCAGCACCTGCGAAACGGGGAACTCGAGTTCCCGTGGATCCGCTTGTGCGGCACGATCGGGTTTATCGTGCCCGCGTTCCTGATCGAGTTATGGTGGCTGCGGGGACTCCAAGGCGCGGACCTGGCCGCGGCGCGAGGCATCGCCTTTGCATTATCGGGCGCGGTCGGCATTGCGATGGCGATCTACTGCCTGACGTTGCCCCACACGCCTCCGCCTCAACACGAGCGTCACACGTATGCCCCTGGAGTGGTGTTAGGCATGTTGCGGCAACGGCACTTTTTCGTGATTGTGGCCGTCACGTTTTTCATCTGCATTGCGCATCAGTACTTTTTCGTGTTCAACAGTATCTTCCTGCGAGATATCCTGCAGAGCGGCGGTTGGGAGACGGCTGCCGAGCAGATGATCAGTTCGATCGGCCAGTGGTGCGAGATCCTGGTGATGGCTTTCCTGGGCTTGATGCTGAAAAAACTGGGCTACAAACGGACTCTGATTGTCGGAGCCTCCGCCTATATGCTGCGGTTCATCCTGTTTTCCCTGGTCTTCAGCGTCGATCCGCCGTTTGCCGGAAAACTCGTCCTGGCGGGAGCGGGACAGGCGCTGCACGGATTCTGTTTCGGCTGCTTCTTGGCCGTCGGCTATATGTACGTGGACCGGATCGCACCGCCGGATGTGCGCGGCAGCATGCAGAATATCTACGGGGTGTTCTTCATCAGCATCGGGTTCCTCGTCGGCGGGCTGGTGGGCGGAGCCATCGGCGACGGGTTTACGACCGTGGTGGACGGCAAGGAATTCCGCAACTGGACCGGCATCTGGCTCAGCGGCGCCGTGCTGTGTGCGGGTTGCGTGGTGGCCCTGGCAGCGTTTTTCCCCAGCGGGCAGCCGACGGAACGGAGCAACTAGCCGAATTCGGCTCAGACGTACAAACCAAGTGCCGGGAGGTCGCAAAGGTCGTATGAGAGCAGCCGTCTTAGAACGTCCGCAAACGCCGTTGGTCCTAACGGAAGTCCCCATGCCCACCGTGGGGCCGCGAGATGCACTGGTGCGAGTCCGCGCCTGCGGGGTATGCCATACCGATTTGCACTTGGCCGACGGCCTGTTCAAGACCTTCGGCTACGATCCCTTTCCGCTGATTCCCGGCCATGAGATTGCGGGCGAGGTAGAATCGTGGGGCTCGGAAGTGTCGGGATGGCGTCAAGGCGATCGCGTGGCCGTGTACTGGTGGCACAGCTGCGGCCGCTGCCGCTGTTGCCTGACGGGCGAGGAGGAGTCGTGCCTGGAGGGACTGGCCAAGATGCAGGCCACCGGGCTGACTCGCAACGGAGGCTACGCGCCGTGGGTCAGCGTGCCCGCCGACTGTCTGTTGCCGTTGCCGCCGGAAATCGAGTTCGCCGCCGCCGCGCCGTTCGGGTGCGCCGGCCTGACCGTCTATGCGGGACTGGTCAACGCGGGCTTGCGGCCGGGGCGTCGAGTTGCCATCCTGGGCCTGGGCGGTTTGGGGCATTTGGGACTGCAGATCGCCAGGGCGATGGGAGCGGAAGTCGTGGCCCTGACCAGTTCCGAATCCAAGCAGGAGATCGCCGCCCGTTTAGGGGCTCATCACGTGCTGTTGGCCACGGGCCGCGATTTCGGCAAACGTTTGCGCGAACTGGGAGGCGTCGATGTCGCCGTATCGACCACGATGGACTTCCAGGCCATTCGCGACGTGATGGACGGGCTGTTGCCTCAAGGCACACTCGTCTTGGCCGCCCTGACCGCCGGCCGTTTGCCGATCGATCCGCGGACGTTTGTGCTAGCCCAACAGCGCGTGATGGGCAGCTTTCTGGGCTCGCGAGCCCAGTTGCAGGAACTTGTGCACTTGGCCGCGATGCACGGCATTCGGCCGCTGGTGGAACGGTATCCGCTGGAACAGGTCCACGACGTATATCAGCGTTTACGAGAGAACAAGGTCCAGTTTCGGGCCGTGCTGGAGCCGGAGTGATGGACAACGATCAATGGGACGGCGATAAATTGGACGGCGCAATAGCGGACGGCGCAATAACGGAGGGCGACCTGCGCCTGCTGTTGGCCGAGGTCCAGCGTTTCTGCCAGAAATCGGTCCAGCCGCTGGTGGCAAGGCCGGAGCAGACGATCGGCGCCGCGCAACTGGCCGGCTTGACTCGCCAGGCGACGGAATTCGGCTTGCTGAATCCTGGTCCGGAAGCCGGCTCAGGCATCTGGGAGGACACGGGCGGCTCGGGTTGGGTCCGCTTCAGTTCGGGGGCGTTGCGGATGATTGCGCAAGCCAGCGCGGGCGTAGCGTTCCATTTTCATCAGCGGGCGTTGGGCGATTACGTCCGGCGCCAGCTCGGTTGGGACGGCGGTCCGCCCAGCGTCGTCTGCTTGCAGGGCAGTTTTGGCCTGGCCCGCTACAGTCTGGCAAGACTGCTGAAGTCGAAACCGTTGACTGCCAAAGACCGGGCGATGTTGCAGGACTACTTTTTCACGCCCGGCGCGTCGGCGCCGAAACCGCTGCTGTTTCACGCTGCCGAAGATTGGCAACAGCTGCTGGTCCCCTGCTTGGACGAACGCTGCCAACTCAGCTGGTCCGCGTTTGCCCGCGAAGACTTGAACTTGCAGGCGTTGTCTTCCAGTCACGGATTGAACGAAACGCTGGTTTGGCATTGGCAGCCTGGCGAAACGCCGCCGCGGCAAGTCCCCGCCAAGCGTGATGCGGGCGAGCACGATGCCGCTGTGGCCGCGTATGCAGCGGCATTCCAGCTGGACGCTCAAGCGTTGATCGCCATCGGCTGCGGCGCGGTTCAACACGGCTACGACAAAGCCCGAGAGTATACCGCGTTGCGGCGTCAGGGCGGCGCGCCGATCCATCAACACGCTGCGGTGCGGTTGATGTTGGCGCGGACGGTCGGCGTGCTGAGAACGGTCCGTCTGCTGAGCGACCAACTGGCTTGTCTGCCGTTCGCGCGAGACAGTCTGGGAACGGTCGTGGCGGTGCGTGCCGAAGTGCACGATCTGTTGTGTGCCGCGGCTAACGAGTCGCTGCAAACCTTGGGTGGCGCGGGTTACATGTGCGAAGCCGGCTTGGAAAAGATCGTGCGGGACAACAATCATTTGCGACTGCTGTGCGGCACTCCGGACGAGTTGCGAATGTTCCTTTCGGAGTGGGAGAACGGCGCATGAACGATGGCGGCCATCGGGCCGAAACCTCACCGCAAACCGCCTTGGCGGGCCACTTGCCCGCAGACCATCCGTTGTCGCCGCGGCGGGCGTTCGCTGTCTTTCCGCCGTTGACCCGCGGTATCGTCTGCTACGAGCCCGCTTGGGTTTGGGACCAGGACACGGCCGCCTTGCCGCCGCCGTTGGCCGAGTTGCGGCGGCAGACTCGCGAGTTTGCCCAACGCGAACTGCGGCCCCGGGCGTTGGCGTGCGACTTGGAACCGCACAACGCAGCGGCTGACGCCGCCGTGTTGCAGCGGGCGGCAGAAGCGGGCGTGTTGTTCAGCCATCTGCCGCCGCCGCTGGGAACGGGCCCCGTGGCGTTGGCCGATCTGCCGTTGGCTTGGGCGGCGACGGTCAAGGTCGAAGAGTTGTGTGCAGCCTGCGGCGGCTGGGGACTGATGCTGTCCGCCCACGCGCTGGGCATGATGCCGCTGCTGCTGTGCGGCGACAAGAAGGTCTGGAAACGTTTTCTGATTCCCGCCAAACAAAGCGCGGTATCGGGGACGCCCTACCTGTTTGCGTTCGCGATCACCGAACCGGGCGCGGGCTCGGACGTGGAGGACGGCCATGGAGCGTCGCTGTCTCGGCCCGAAACGCTGGCCCGCCGCGGCGATGGCGGCTGGATCCTGAACGGCCGCAAACAGTACATCTCCGGGGGCGATGTTGCCGACGCCGTCACCGTGTTCGCCGCGCTGGAAGGCGAAGGACTCGAGTCCTGGACTTGCTTCCTGGTGGAACGTGGCGCGCCGGGATTTCGCTGCCTGCGGAACGAGCGAAAGATGGGCCAGCGGGCGTCGGGCGCGGCGGAATTGGAACTGCGAGACGTATTCGTTTCGGACGACCGCGTCATCGGCCCGTTGCGGTCCGGCTGGGCGCTCAATCGAGCGTCCTTGACCTGCTCCCGCATGCCGGTGGCTGCCATGGCGCTGGGCATCGCCCGCGGCGCCATGCACGCGGCGATCGACTTTGTCTGCCAGTACCATTTCGGTGGGCGGCCGTTGATGGATGACCAGCGGGTCCAACTGCGAGTCGCCGAGATGCTGGCCGAGACCAGCGCCATGCGGGCGATGATCTGGCAATTGGCTAGTCGTCCCACGGTCACGCAGGCCAACGCGGCGATGAGCAAGTTTCGTTGCAGCGAGGCCGCGCTGCGGGTCTGCGAGACGGCGATGGAACTGTACAGTCAGCACGGCGTGTTGCACCGCAACTACGTCGAAAAGCACTACCGCGACGCGCGGTTGAACCCGATTTACGAAGGCACCAATCAGATCAACCGTTTGGCCGTGATCGAAGATTTCCAGGAGTTTTTCTTACCGCGATGAACCACCACAACGATCCTTTTTTCACCGTGCCCAAGACCGTCGTGACGACGAGCGAGGGCGAAGTCCGGCTGCCGATCTGCTATTTCGACTGCTCGCACTACATGGCCCTGTTCCGCGTGGACGCGGCGCGGGCGGCGGCCAAGTTGCAGGACGTGCCGCTGGAGCCGGTGCTCGTGTCACGCAAAGCGGTGGCGATTTTGAGCTTTTTCAAATATCGTGACACGACGCTGGGGCCGTACCACGAAGTCGGCTTGGCGCTGCTGGTGACGCCGCAGGGGCAAGCCCCGATGCTGGGTTCTTTAACGGATCTGCTGCAGCAAACTCGCAACGAATCCTTGGGGTCCTACGTGCTGGACTTGCCCGTCACCACCGCCGCAGCCAAAGCCGCCGGTTGCGAAATCTGGGGCTATCCCAAGTTCGTCACCCAGTTGCCCATCGAATTGAACGAGGACCGTTTTCAAGCCCGGGTCCAGGATCCCAACGGTGGCCTGATTCTGGAACTGGCCGGCCAGCGCGGCCACGTGCTGCCCGAAACGCTGCCCGGCATGGCCTTGGTCACGTATTCGATGCAGGGCGGCGATATGCTGCGGACCCGAGTCGAGACCCGTGCCTCGTGCGCGACCGGCGGCGGCGGATCGCTCAAGCTGGCCGCCGGCGATTCGCCGCACCGCATGGCGCAGAACATCGCCGATCTGGGGCTGGACGGTCAAACCCCCAAATTGTTCCAAACGACCGAGAACTTCCAGTCGCTGTTGTTTGCGGGACAAAAAGTTGGAATGTGAGGTGCCTAACCATGATCCGTCTATGCTTGGCGTTTTTGTCCTTGGCACCCGCAGCGGCGGAGGCCGAAATGGTGTTGCGGCCCGAGGGAATCGAATCGCTGTTCATCGAGCCCGATCGGCCGGCGACGATCCGTTGGCGGTCCGATCGTGATCTGCCGGCCGATCCGATTCGCTACACGATGCGGGATTTCCAGGATCGGGAAGTGCGAGCCGGCACTGCGGAACGGGTGGATACGCGAACGGTCGTCCTGTCGGCAACGCTCGCCCAGGGCTATTACGAGATCGAGTTCGCGGGGGTGCCGACGCGATTCGGTGTCGTCGCCTTGCCGCCGGCCGCGCAGACGCCGGACGCATTCTTCTGCATCGACAGCGCCATGTCCTGGCTCGTTCGGGATGCCGGTTTGCGCGAGGGCCTGGTCCGCTGTCTGCGCCGTAGCGGCATCGCCATGTCGAGGGAACGGCTGAACTGGGGCGAGATCCAGAGCGTGCGCGACCGCTTCGACTGGAATGCCCAGAGCGGTTACGAGACGGTTCGGCAACTGCACGCCGACCAGCAAGTCCCCGTGCTGGAGATGTTCCACTCGGCGACGCCGTGGAGTGGCAAGGTCGGCAAGTACCCGGAGGACCTCGTGGGAACGGCCAGCTCGTGGCGGGAGATCACGCGACGTTGGCGGTCCACGTGGGGCGGACTGGAAGTCTGGAACGAGCCGGACATTTTCTTCGGGGACCATCTTCCGGCGGACCAGTACGTGGCGCTGCTCAAAACGCTGACTTATGCCGTCGATCGCGAAGCGCCCGGCATGACGTTGGTGGGCGGGGTGATGGCCCATTATCACCGGCAGTTCTTGGACACGGCGGCCGAGTGCGGGATGCTGGACTGTGTGGACGTGGCCAGTTTTCACACGTACGACCGCGCGGCGCAGATGCAGGCTTTGGTCGGCAAGTACCGCGATTGGCTGGCGGCCCACGGGCGGCGCGACATGCCGCTGTGGATCACCGAGAGCGGCCGACCGTGGAAGAAGGGTCCGAGCCGTCCGCCGGCGGACCAGGACATCGCCAGCGCGCTGGATATCACTTGCAAAGCGATCGAGGTGCGAGCCTGCGGCGTGGCGCGGTATTTTGCGTTTGTGTATCCGTTCTACGAAGAGAACGACAACAACTTTGGAATGATGGATCGGCAGGGATCACCGCTGCGATCATTTGCGGCTTACATTCAAGCGGCGCGGGCCTTGGGCAACAAGTCATATTTGGGCGATCTGCGGCTAGGCGACTCGCTGCCGGCGGTGCGGGTATTCGGCGACGATCGCGAAACGGTGGCCGTGTTGACGGCACTTCCTGGCACAACGCAGACGGACGTTGCCGTGGACCTGCCGGTGCGGCGAGCCGAGGCGTTGGATGGCCGGCGAGTCGAGCCCACGGCAGCGGGCGAAGTGCCGCTGGCCGATGGCCTGGCATATGTCTGGTTGGATCGCGCAGCGGTCACCGCGCGGCTGGACACCCAGACCGAGACCATGCGGCTGTGGACATGGGGCCAGGCTTCGCCGCCTCGCCGCCGTGCAACTTCGCCGATCGTGCTTCGCTGGCAGTATGATCCCGACACGTTCCAACCCGTAACGGCCGGATATCGGCTGATGAGTGAAAATCCTGGCAAGACGCGACTGGTGGTTCGGGCATTCAATTTGGGCGATCAGCCTGCCAACCTGCCTTTGGTTTTGCATCTTGCCGACGCCGCCGCGCAAATCGGCGGCGAGAATCCGTGTGCCGTCCGCGTCCCGGCGGCCGGGTTTGCCGACGCGGCTTGGGACGTGGACCTGACAGCGGCGTTCGCTCGTGACGACCCTCTGGCGGTGACCGTGCGGTCGGTCGCCGCTGCGGCGCCGGAAACATTGCCACTCGCCGTCACGTTGATCGGTTCGCCGACGATCGCCCAGCGGCGGGCCCGCTACCCGCGGCAGCTTCGGCTGCCGTTGGGCCAAACCGCTCGCTGGCAGCCGAACATTCCGTCCTACGGCCGCCTGGAACTGCATCCGCAGCCCGACGACTCCGTCGCCTTGACGGTCCGCTTTGGGCAAGGCGATCGCTGGGTGTATCCCCACTTCAGGCTGCCGGACGACGTGGACTTGAGCCGTTTTTCAGCCTTGGTGCTGCGGGCGCGCTGCGAGCGGCCGGCGACGGTGCGGATATTCCTGTGGGAAACCGATGGCGACGTGGGTTACCTCACTGCCAGCAGCGTTGTGCCGGCGGACGGCAAATGGCACGCGGCCGAAGTGCGGTTTGACGAATTGACGCTCAGCAACGCCAACGCACCGGACGCCAACGGCCGGCTGGACTTGGATCAAGTCCGCCGGATCTCGTTCGGCATGAACAGCGACACCGCAGAGAACCGGCTGGATATCGGCGAAGCGTATCTGGTGGGGCCGGAATGAGCGGTTAGCAGAACAGTTGCCATTTGCCGACTGCTTCGAATGCATTCTCGAAATGTTCGATGACCGGATCGCGATTGTCGTCGGCCCAGGTGACGGCGATGACGTCGAAGCGAGCGCGGTATTCCAGCAGGTGATGCCGCTTCAGATAGGTCAGCGCCAAGCGGGTCAGCCGCCGCTGCTTGTCTTCGTCCACGGCCTCGGCCGGGTGTCCCGCATCGTGCGACCGCCGCGTCTTGACCTCGACAAACACGATCGTCCGCTGGTCGATCGCCACCAGGTCGATTTCGCCCAACCGCATGCGATTCGACTGGGCGACGACCAGGTACCCCTTCTTCTTCAGGAACCTGGCGGCCGCCGCCTCGCCGCGTCGCCCCAATGTCTTGGCGCCCGGCCACAGTCCGGCCAGACGCTGTAACGGCCCCATCAGCCAACGGCCTGCCTGTATCATGAATTCGATTCCCTCGGCCAACGTTGTCGGCGCCGCGTCTACGCCTCTTCGAGCGCCCGACGGCATTCGTCCAGGATTTCCACGGTCTTCGTGGCGCCGCACCGGGTGACGCCAGCGGCGCGGGCTTCGAGCAGCGCGGCAAACGTGCGGATGCCGCCGGCCGCCTTGACCTGGACGTGCGGCGGGGCGTGCTTGCGCATCAGCCGCAGGTCGTCCACCGTGGCCCCACCGGTGCCGAAACCGGTCGACGTCTTGACCCAATCCGCGTTGACTTCGCCGCAAATCTCGCACAGCCGAATCTTGTGCTCGTCCTGCAAAAAGCAGTTCTCGAAAATCACCTTGACCTTGGCTCCGGCTTGATGGGCGCACTCGACCACCGCCCCGATGTCCCGGCGAACGTAGTCCCAGTCGCCGCTGAGCACCTTGCCGATGTTGGCCACCATGTCCAGCTCGAGGCCGCCATCGGCCAACGCTTGTTCGGCCTCCGCGACCTTGACGGCCGTGGCATTGCTGCCGTGCGGGAACCCGATCACCGTGCTCGGCACGACAGTGCTGCCCGCGAGCATCTCGGCACAGCGGCGGAGGTAATAAGGCTTGAGGCAGATCGACGCCACGTTGTACTGCAGGCCGATGCGGCAACCTTCTTCCAAGTCGTGGTCCGTCAAATTCGGAACCAACAGCGAGTGATCGATCATCTTGGCGATCTGTTCGTACGTGAAATCCATGTGTCGCTCCATTTTACAAAAGGGTGAAACAAGAGTTTAACCGATCATGCGTGTCGCCCCTACGGGGCATGGGCATTTTTGTGCTGGGGCATTTCTGTGGCGGGCATGCTGGTCTTGTTGGCTTCCGAATACAGACGTTCCCAAGGCAGAGCCCGGGGACGAGGATGACGCTAAGTCAGCTGTCCGCCGCGGATGGCCAAGGCCACGGCTCCGACAATCCCGGCCTTGTCGCCCAACAGCGACGGCTCGATGCGGACTGCGTCCGCGGGAAACATGCCGATCCGCCGAGCGACCGTCGTCCGCACGGTGTCGAACAGTACGTCGCCGATCGCGGCGGCGCCGCCGCCCAGGACGACCAGGTCGGGATGCAACGTGACGACGACGTTCACCACGCCGATGCCCAGGTACTCGGCCGCGCGGACAATCGCTTCGGCGACCCGCACATCGCCCTCGCGGGCGGCCTGCGCCATGGTCTTGGTGTTCACCCGCCCCGGGTCGCCGTCGACGATTTCGTGTAACCTCGGCGTTTGGCCGCTGAGCAGCAATCGCACGCCTTCGGCGGCGATGGCCGAGGCACTGGCAAGCGCTTCCAGACAGCCTCGGTTGCCGCAACCACAGCGCGGGCCGTCCGGCAGGATGATCTGATGCCCCAATTCGCCCGCGGCGCCCAGCGGTCCCAGCCGCAGTTTGCCATCGACCACCACGCCGCCGCCAATCCCGGTGCCGATGGCAAAGAAAGCCATCGTGTTGGCTTGCCGCCCGCGTCCGAACATCAGCTCGCCCAATGTGGCCGTTCGCACATCGTTCAACAGGTACACCGGACAGCCGACTTGCGCAGCCAGCATCTCCCGCATGGGCACGTCGATCCAGTTGGTAGGCAGATTCGGCAGGAACTTGGTCGTGCCGGTTGCCAGGTCCAACAAGCCCGGCACGCCCACGCCGCAGGCAACCGGGCGCTGGCCCGCGGCTTCGGCCAAGCCGTGGACCAACCGAGCCATCCGCGTCAGGACGCCTTGCGGGCCTTCGTGCGACAGCGTGGGCTCCGTTCGCTCGGCGACGATCCGCCCGTCCGCCCCGGCAATGGCCGCATGCAGGTTTGTGCCCCCCAGGTCAACGCCGACGTACATTTGCACCTCCCAAGGACATCCGTTTCATTCTCGGAGCGGTTCGGGCTACACACATCACGGGGTTCCCAGGTGCGGGGTTCCCAGGTACGGGGTTGCCAGGTACTGGCGCAGAAAGCCGGCGCTCTGCCGCAACGCCCGACGGCGGGCGGCCAAGTCGGCTTCGAATGCGCGGTCCTCGACCTCGATACAGACGGGTCCCTGGTAGCCCACGTCGGTCAAGACCGAGAAGAATCGGCTCCAGGGCACGTCGCCCAATCCGGGCAGCTTGGGCCGATGGTACTCCAACGGCGTTGCCAGGATGCCCACGTCGTCCAAACGGTGGCGTTCGAGCTTGGCGTCCTTGGCATGCACATGAAACAGGCGGTCGTGAAATTCCGCCAGCGGCCGAATGCAATCGATGTGCTGCCAGATCAAATGCGAGGGGTCGTAATTCAGTCCGAAACAGCTGCTGGGGATGTCGTCAAACATCCGCCGCCAGATCGCCGGGCAGTAGGCCAGGTTCTTGCCGCCCGGCCATTCGTCTTGCGTGTACAGCATCGGACAGTTTTCGATGGCCATGCGGACCCCGTGCGTTTCGGCCAGCTGGATCAGCGGCCGCCAGACATCGAGGAACCGCGGCCAGTTGTCGTCGACCGATCGCGTGGGATCCCGGCCGACGAACGTGTTGACGACGCCGACGCCCAGGAGTCGCGCGGCCACGATCACTTTGCGAAGATGCTCCAGGCACACCCTCGCTTCGGTTTCGTCAGGCGTCAGCAGGTTGGGATAATAGCCTAATCCGCTGATGGTCACTCCCGCCGCAGCGGTTTGTTCGCGGATGCGAGCCGCGGAGGATTCGTCCAAGCCGTCGACCTCGATATGCGTCACGCCCGCGTAGCGCCGTTGGGCCTTGCCGCGCGGCCAGCACATCAGCTCGACGCACGACAAGCCCTCTTCCGCTGCCAGTTGGAGCACCTCCGGCAGTGACAAGTCCGGCACGATCGCGCTAACAAATCCAAGTTGCATGGCGTCCTCCTTTTCTTGCGATTTCAATCGGGGATGGCTTGGATGCAAAGTCTCCACCGCGATGCTCCGGACTGCGCCCGAAGCGGCCCCCGCTAACCCCCCGCTTCGGCGACCGGGACCCACTGGCGTTGGCGGTGGCTGGCCAGGATCGCTTCGCACAGCACGATTTCACGGTGGCCGTCGGCAAACGTGGGAAATGTCGGCGGCGCGGCGAAATCGCCTTGGCGGATGTAACCGTAGAACGCCCGGAAACATTGCTTGAACGTGTCCGGAAACCCCTCGTTGTGTCCACCGGGAAAGCTGATGTACGGCCGGACGGCGTCGGAGACCAGTGCCGGATCGCGGATCAGCAGCTCGTTCGCCCGTTCGCGATGTCCGATCCATAACTCGTTCGGCTGTTCGCTGTGCCAAGCTACCGCGCCGCCGGAGCCGGCCAATTCCAGCCGCAGGCAGTTCTTTCGCCCCGCCGTCACTTGGGATACCCAGAGACAGCCCCGGCCGCCACCGACAAAACGGAGTAGAATACAACCGGAATCCTCCGTGTTGATCTCGACCGGCTCGGTCGCGAGGGGCTGTCCCGTCTTGCCGGAAAACGTTTCGACTTCGCCCTTGGGCCGCTGTCGCACAGGATGCACCGTCGCCAGATCCGCGCACACCGCCTCGACTTCCAACCCCGTGATGGCGTGGATCAGGTCCAGCCAGTGCGTGCCGATGTCCGCCACCGCGCGCAGCTCGCCGCCTTCCTCCGCCAGGACGCGCCAATTGTAGTCCGTCGGGTAGAAGAGCCAATCCTGGACGTAGCTGCCGCAGACCGAGAAGACCCGCCCCAGGTCGCCGCTGCGAACCATCTCGCGCATCTGCAGGCACAGCGGATAGTATCGAATGTTGTAGTTCACCCCCGCCGCCAGATTCGCCTTGGCCGCCAAGGCGACTAATTCGGCCGACTCGCGCGAGTTCATGGCCAGCGGCTTTTCGCACATCACATGCTTGCCAGCCTGGAGGGCTTGCCGAGCCAGCGCAAAGTGCAACCGGTTGGGCGTGGCGATATGCACCGCCGCAACCGATGCATCGCCGAGGAGTTCCTCGAAACCGCGGTACGCCCGCGGCAGTCCGAGATGGGCGGCGGCCGCTTTGGATTCGTCGTCCGACACGCCAAGGATACCCGTCACACTCAGCCCCGCGCGCCGCAAGCCCTCGACGTGAACCGGCCCGATAAAGCCCGCGCCCACCACGGCCACTCCGATGTCCTTCATGGAAATCTCCTTCGACCCAAAGGGTTGTATTCTCTCGTTCCAGTCCGCTATTCGAGCGAACTCGCGGCGTTTCGGCAAGCGGGCGACGTCCGGCGATTGTCCGGCGATACGGTCCGCGTTGAAAGACTCCCACCCGATGCCGGAATAACCGGCACGTCCGACAAGGAAATCCCGCCCCCATTCGCTCCGCTCTGCCGCTCGCTCCGCTTGCCAGTCCGACAGCCGCGCGTCACAATAATCGCATGAACAGCAAACTCGAGCGCGTAACCGTTCCCAGTTTCCGGGCCATGAAGGACCAGGGCCGCAAGATCACCGTGCTGACGGCGTACGATTATCCGACCGCCCGACTGTTGGACGAGGCCGGCGTGGACGTGATCCTGGTCGGCGACAGCTTGTCGATGGTGGTCCAAGGCCGCGAGACCACGCTGCCGGTGACCTTGGACGAGATGATCTACCACGCGGAGATGGTCGGCCGCGCTGTCGAACGGGCCTTGGTTGTGGTGGACCTGCCGTTCCCGACGGCGTATACCGGTATTCACAAGGCGGTCGAGGCCGCTGCTCGGATCTTGAAACAGGCCCGATGCCAAGCGGTAAAGTTGGAAGGTGGAGCGGAACAAAGCGAAGTCATTGCGGCCTTGGTTTCCGCCGGCATTCCCGTGATGGGCCATGTCGGCCTGCGGCCGCAGAGCGTCCATCAGATGGGCGGGTACAAGGTGCAGCGGGATGACGTGCGGCTGACCCAGGACGCGCAGGCCGCCGAGCAAGCCGGCGCGTTCGGACTGGTTCTCGAATGCGTTCCTGCCCCGTTGGCCGCTGAAATCACCCGCACGCTCCGTATCCCCACCATCGGCATCGGTGCGGGTCCAACGTGCGACGGACAAGTGCTGGTAATCCACGACCTGCTGGGAATCACGCCGGGACCTTTGCCGCGATTCGTAAAGCAGTACGCCGACCTGCAGGAGACGATTTCGCACGCCGTCCGCCAGTACTGTGACGAAGTTCGCAACGGGGCCTTTCCCAGCAGCGAACAAGCATTCAAGTGAGGGCCAAAATGACCGCAAACCCCAGCATCCCTGCGATCAACCGCCGTCGATTCCTCGACCGCACGCTTGCCGCCGCCAGCGGGATCTTGATCCTCCCGTCCGCCCGCACCGCATTCGCCTATGCGGCGAATGAGCGTCTGCGATTGGCGGTGGTCGGCATGGCCGGCTACGGCGCTTACCACGGATTTGCGGAAGCGATCCACAGCTATGGTAATGTCGCTTACGCGGTCTCCTGCGATGTGGACCTGCGCAAGGTCCGACGGGTATACGACTTCTGGGAGCAACGGGCCGCCGAATGGGGCAAGTCGGACCGGCTCGAGCAGCGGACGGCTGCGGCGGAGTACTATGGTCCTTTGGCGGCCCAAAAACCTCCGCTGTATGCGGACTTTCGCCGGATGCTCGACGAGGCAGCGGACCAATTCGACGCCGTCGTGGTCGCCACGCCCGATCATACGCATGCCAACATCGCGGCGGCTGCGCTGCGGGCCGGCAAGCCCGTGTTTGCCGAGAAACCGCTGACCATCAGCGCCCACGAGGCGCGGGCCCTGCATCAATTGGCCAAGGAATGCCAGCTGCCGACGCAGATGAACAACGGCGGCACTGCCAGCCCGGGGTTCCGCCGGGGTGTCGAGATCATTCGCGAGGGTCGGCTGGGCGAGGTGCATGAGGTCCACATCTTCTTCAGCCGCGGCGGGCGGAATTTCAGCATGCCGCCGCAGGGCACGCAAGAGGTTCCCAAGGAATTGAATTGGGATCTCTGGCTGGCGCAGATCCGGTGGCGCGATTACCATCCGGAGTGGATCAACCGGATCGCTTGGCGCGAGACGAGCCTCGGCGAACTGGGCAATTTCGGACCGCACTCGGCAAACATGGCCTTTATGGCGCTGAATGTCAAGGACCTCTGGCAAACCGCCGCCGGCGCGGCTGGCAACGGGCGGATTCGCGTCCGCGCCGAATGCTCCGAGAGCAACCAACTGTCCTATCCTCGCTGGGAGCGAATCCGTTGGGAGATCCCCGCGCGAGCCAAGTTGCCGCCGGTCACCTTTACCTGGCATCACGGTCATCCGCCGGATTACGCGCTGGGCTCTCGAAAGCTGTTCGAGGAAATGCTCCGCGACCATGACGCGGCCGATCGGGAACTGACCGATCTGCTGCCGTACGCCGGCTGCCTGATCCTGGGCAGCAACGGTTTACTGGCCACCAACAGCCACAATACGAGCGTCACGCTGCTGCCGAAGCAGCGGTTCGAGAATGTCGAGCAGAATCGTCCCCTGACGCTTCCTGCGTCGCCGGGGCACTACAAGGAATGGATCGAAGCGTGCCGAGGCGGTCCGCTGCCGTTTTCCAACTTTGAATACGCCGCGCCGTTTGCGGAACTTCTGACCGTGGGCAGTCTGGCCACGCGTTTTCCCGGCGAGACGATCGAGTTCGACCCGACGAGCGGTCAGATTACGAACCATCCGCGAGCGGCGGAGTTCCTGAGTTACGAATACCGGACGGGATACACGATCTGACAGCTTTCGGCTGGAGTTGGAGTTCAGGCGTTCGCCTGTCCCGCCCGACAACCTGAAGGCTGAACTCCAACACGCGAGATTCGTGCCACGATGTTTCCACGCAAGACGTCCCTGACCCGCCGTCGTTTCCTGGCTGCCGCCGCGGGCGGAGCCGCTGGCCTGCAGATTTTGTCTTCCAGCCGCCTGGCTCGCGCGTATCAGGCCAACGAGCGGTTGCGCTTGGCCGTGTTCGGCAATATGTACAACGCCGCGCATTTCCTGACCGCAGCTCACATCTATAACGCCGACATTGTGGCGCTGTGCAATCCCGATCAAAGGAAGATTCCCGGCATCGTCAAACAATGGCAGGAGCGAGCGGACCAACTGCAGAACTCGACCCAAGCGGACCAGCAGCAGGCTGCTGCACGTTATCGCCGCATGGCGCAAGGCGAGGGAGTGACGATCTTTTCCGACGTCCGACGGTTGTTCGGCGAGATGGCCGACGGGATCGACGCGTTGGTCGTCTCCGATTACGATCACTTTCACGGAGTCGCCTGTGGGGCGGCCCTCCGCGCCGGCAAACCGGTTTGCAGCGAGCGTCCGCTGGGTCTGACGATCGGCGACGCGCGCCGCTTGCGTCTGCTGGCGGCCGAAACGAAAGTCCCCACAACCTATCGCAGTCCGGGCACCGGGACGGGACCATTCCGCCGGGCGATCGAGCTGGTCCAAGAGGGAACGATCGGGCGCGTCGAAGAGGTCCATATCTGGTTCGACCGCGGTGGTCCGGATCGCGACGCACCACCCTCAGGCGGACAGGCGGTTCCCGACGGACTGGACTGGGATCTCTGGCTCGGCCCGCTGGCATGGCGCGACTACCACCCGGAGTGGATGGCCTATGCGCACTGGCGAGAGACGTCCAACGGCGGCTTGGGCAGTTTCGGTCCGCATACCTCGATTTTTCCCTTCCTGACTCTGGGACTTCGGCCGTTATGGGACACGCCGGGGACGGCCATTGGCGTGCAAGCGGAGTGCTCGCGACGCAATCGCGTCTCGTTCCCGCGGTGGGAGCGCGTGCGCTGGGAGATCCCGGCCCGCAGCCACATGCCGCCGCTGACGATCACGTGGCATCACGGTCCCGGTTTGGGGCCGGATGCTCGTGCGCGAATTCAGGAAAAGCTGCGTCGGTTCGGGGTTTCGCAGCCGGAGGACGCCGACGCCTTGCTGGGCATGGCCGGATCCCTGCTGGTGGGCAGCGACGGCGCGTTGCTGGCGGACGACCACAGCGTGCGCGTAACCGGATTGCCCAAGGACAAGTTTGAACAGCTGGAAACGAATCGGCCCCAGCGGATCGCCTCATCGCATGGCATCTACCAAGACTGGATGGATGCCTGTCGCGGTGGGCAACGGCAGATTCTGGCCAGTTTCGACAACGGCGGCCCGCTCAGCGAACTGCTCATGCTCGGGAACATCGCCACGGAGTTTCCCGGGGAAACGCTCGCGTACGAGCCCCATGCCGGGCAGATCACCAACCATGCCGAAGCCGCCCAGCGACTGGACTTCCCGTACCGGCACGGTTGGCAGATCTGACAAGACGGTCGCCGTTCCGGAGAATCCGCCGCTGGGCAGCGACTCTGAACCTTGCCCCCACCGCCGCTCACACCGCCGGCGCGGGGAAGTGCATGCACAGTTCGGACACCTGCTCGCGGATGCGGGTCAAATCATCGCCGTCGTCGGGGTGCCGCAGGGCGTCCAGGATCCAGCCGCCGATGGTCCGCATCTCCGTCGCTCCCATGCCGCGCGTGGTCAGGGCCGGCGTGCCGATGCGGATGCCGGAAGGATCCAGCGGCTTGCGCTGATCGAACGGGATCATGTTCTTGTTGACCGTGATCCCACACTTGCCCAACGTTGCTTCGGCGATCTTCCCGGTAATCCCCCAGGGCGTGACGTCGACCAGCATCAGGTGGTTGTCCGTGCCGCCGCTGATCAGCGTCAAGCCGCCGCTCGCGAGGATGTCGGCCAGAACCTTGGCGTTCTCGATGACCGACTGCGAGTAGACCTTGAACTCGGGCCGCATCGCCTCGGCAAAACACACGGCCTTGCCGGCGACGACGTGCATCAGCGGGCCGCCTTGCAGCCCCGGAAACACGCTTTTGTTGACCTCCTGGGCATACTCCTGCTTGCACAGAATCAGTCCGGCGCGAGGCCCGCGGAGTGTCTTGTGGGTCGTCGTCGTCACGAAATCCGCGACGGGAACCGGATTGTCATGCAGTCCGGCAGCCACCAGTCCGGCATAATGGGCCATGTCCACGAACAGTTTCGCACCCACGTCGGCCGCGATTTCGGCAAACCGAGCGTGAGGAATCTCGCGAGGATACGCGCTGGCTCCCGCCACAATCATCTTGGGCTTGAACTCCCGAGCCAGCGACGCGACCTGATCAAAATCGATGCGATGCGTGTCGCGCGTCACGCCGTAATGGAGGTAATTGTACAGCCTACCGGAAATGTTCAGCTTCATACCGTGCGTCAAGTGCCCGCCGTGAGCGAGGTCCAGTCCCAGGACGGTATCGCCGGGCTGAAGGACCGAGATGTAGACCGCCATGTTCGCCTGCGATCCGGAATGCGGCTGGACATTGGCGGCATCAGCCCCAAACAACCGCTTGGCTCGATCCCGAGCGAGATCTTCGATCACATCGACGTTTTCACAGCCGCCGTAGTACCGCCGTCCCGGATAGCCCTCGGCATATTTATTGGTCAGCACGCTGCCCACCGCTTGCAGCACGGCGGGGCTGGTATAGTTCTCGCTGGCAATCATTTCCAGGCCGTCTTGCTGGCGTTTCCGTTCGGCGTCCACAGCGGCCCAAACTTCCGGGTCTTGCATCTGCAGGTAATTCATGGTCGGATCGCTCGCATCCAGGTCGAAGGGAGGAAGACAAAAACGACTCCTGGCGACAGATCGCAGGAGGACAACGGCATGGCGTCGTGAATACCGCACGCGCCCGACCGCCGGCCGCACGGAGTATACGCGTCCTGGGGTTTTGGTTCAATTGGGCATCTGCGCGGCCCGAGTAGGACACCAGGGCGACCGGAAGAAACTGGACGAGGTGTTGCAGGGCAAGTCCTCCAAGAAATAGTGCAAGAGGTTTCGGGCGAGAACCCGCAACAACACCAAGAATCTCGGAGATGTCGGAACCAACCGTCGTCGCCTTTGCCCCAATGGGAATGCTTAGTTGTTGGGTGTCGTCGGCTCCCCGCTCATTGCTCGCAGGAACTCCATCGGTTCGCGATACGCGTCGTCATAACCCGTCGTCTCCCATTGTTTTTCCATAAAGGACAGAAATACGCTGTAGGTGGGAAAGGGCGAAAGCTCATGTTCGAATCCGGGCGGCTGGTAATCGGGGCCGACGATGTCCCTTCGGTACGCCCTAGCCGCGTTCGCGCTCAACGCTGGCGAGATGCTGAGATGACGCTCCCGTCTTCTTTCGAACGCGTATGCGCAGAATGCTTGAAACGACTCTTCCTCACGTCCCAGTTTGTAGCAGACGCGACCTATCCCAAGTGGAAAAGCGGCCTGGATCTTGTACGATCTCAGCGCCTCCTCAAGCGCCCCGGCAAGTTCATGCGCTTGCGCAAGACATCGGTAGGCGTTCGTCGTGGATTCCGGCGAGTAATACGGGTGCGCAAAGAAAGCCATACCAAACCTGCGCGCCCACGGCGCCCGCTCTCGACCAGCCTGGCTGTACACGATCATGCGCTCGGCCCAGTACTTCGCGCGCTCCGTGTCACCAATATCCAAGGATTCGCGGAACTTGGCCGAGGCACCTAAGTAGGTCTGGCCGTGTTCGTGCCGATACGGAATGACCACCAGAACCTGAAGGAGCAAGTACGCCGGGAACACCACCAACACGACCACAGCGGCAGTCACTCCCGCCATCACCAGCCGTTTTCGCCATTTACGTTTGCTGCTAGTCATGTGTCTTCCATCGCTACTCATCGAGCCTTTTCGGCATGAAGCACGCTATCGTGCCTTAACCACAATACGGTTCTAACTTCCGCGATGACGGCGTGACGTCTTCAGCCCCGATTTTCGCCGGTTCGTTGGGTCTGGTCGTCGCCTCGAAACGGACTCGGATATCTCGGCCCGGCTTCGGGGCGATACGATCAGGTCCCGCTCCAGTCGGTCGGCAAAGTCGCGTCATTCGGCAACGCGTGAGGGCAACCAGATCACCGGCATCATCCACGGGCCGCGTGAGCAGCCGTTGGCACAGGCGTACGCGTTCGACCAGTCCCCGTCCTGGCAGGATCAACACCGGCCGGCCGGTCAGCTTCGCGCCATCGCGCCGCGAAACGCGTCCAGATCGGAGCACGCAACGGCCGTTCGCACGAGGCCCTTTAGTTGTTTCCCGTCGATAACCGACTCGATTTCTTCGGCCAGATCTTGCGGAACGTCGCCAAACCGAGCTTCGAGGACCGTCACAATGTACTGGTGAGCTGTCTCGCAAGCCGTCTCGCGAGTCTTCTCGGTGAACAGTTCCCCGTATTTTTCCATCACCAGTTCATCAATTAACGGCGATTCGAGCATGACTTTTCTACCTCCCAAAATCGTCAGCAATCCCAGGTCATTATACCGCAAATACGTCAGCACTTGGGTCACGGCCAGCAAATTGGCCTGCTCGCCGGGCGAAGCGTGCTGTTCGATGGCCTCCCGGCAGCGCTGTATCATCGTCTCCGGCGGGTCAGAAGAATCGGTCAACGGCACCCACGGAATCAAGCCAACGTCCTGGGCCTGCAGCAAGTCCTCCGCAGGAATCGTCCACAACTCCACGACGCGCCATTTCAGACGGCACGACGACAGCCCGTGGCGTCTGCACAGATTCCGGCTCCGGGGAATCCGGTATTTGCCTTTGGGCCGCAGGACCAAGGTCACGGCCTCCGGCAACTCGCCGCGATCCAGGTACACCAGCATCAGGTCGCCCGTCAATTGCTTTCCCACGCGGCGCTCCGGGTAGGTGGCTACTTCGAGCAGGAACAGGTCGTCCCGGGATTCGCCCTGCAGACGGACTTTCAACAGCCCGTTCGGCAATTAGCGTGGCTGCACCACTTCGGCCTGCGCGGGCCGCCAAGCTTCGATCCTCTCGACCCTGGCCAACCGCAGGATCGAGTCCCCATGGTGCTGGATCCGCCATTTGCTGCTCTTGTCGTAAGGTTGGTCGCCACGCGGTGGCTTGGTGATCCGCTCATCCGCCGCTACGCCGGCCACACGGCCAGTCCGACCTGTGGCGGCTGCTGGATCAGCGTCTTGACAGCTTTCAGCAGGTGTACGGCGAGCGGTTTGCGGCCAAGTATGGCGGGGTATCCGCGCGCGGGTCGCGTCCGATCGTCGAGCGCTCGGTGAAAGCCTTTCTGAAGAGCGGTGACCTGCAGCAGGGCTTCGCTCGCGTCCGCTGCCCCGACTGCCACCACCCGGTGGTTCTTGGTTTTCTGCAACGGACAACGGACAACGGACAAATCGCCGCGCTGATCTGCCCTCGTTGATCACTGTTCCGGCCAGATGAAAATCGACGCCTTCATCGAGCCGCCGCAGGGCGACGTAATCGAGAAGATCCTGCGGCACTGCGGCTTGTGGTGTCCCGCCTCGCCCCGGGCGCCGCCGGCCAAGGACCTTCGCGTCCACGACCCTGACAGCGACTGGGACAGCGACTCGGCCTCCCAGGAGCCCCGGGAGTTGACGTTCG
>Ga0351888_1107_pt1 | contig 35032 bp, 35 predicted proteins | sample TotcelFGM3001M13_FD_206770 | JGI IMG/M metagenome (GOLD analysis project Ga0351888, IMG submission 206770) | Enriched cells from coal bed in the Powder River Basin, Montana, United States - Total cells FGM rep3 HSBNCT.FGM.300.1.M13 ... | reverse complement strand
TTGCTGAATGTGCTGCAAACATGCTTACCAGTGGTGATGCATTGGATCCATTCGCCAAGATGCCTGAACTAAAAGTTTCCGCTGCAAGCATTGAAAAAATGGAGTGATTATAATGGTTCAAGTAGGAGATATGTATTATGCATGGGGTTCAGATGATGAAATAGCCGCCAGCGGTGAATGTGGAGGGGCAGTAACCACCATATTAAAGTTCCTTTTAGAAGATGGCATAGTGGACGCAGTCCTTGCTGTTAAAAAAGGTTCAGACATATATGACGCTGTGCCCACCCTAATAACCAATCCTGAAGAGGTCATAGAATCAGCAGGATCCCTTCACTGTGGAACCCTCAACATGGCTAAAGTAGTAGGAAAATATCTGGACGGTGCTAAAAACATGAAAATAGCGGTGACTGTCAAACCCTGCGACGCCATGACCATGGTAGAACTAATTAAACGGGAAGAAGTGGATGGAGACAACCTGCTTATGGTAGGGATTAACTGTGGAGGAACCATGCCTCCCGTTAAAGCCCGAGATATGATCGAAAAATTCTATGAAACTGATCCTGATGAAGTGGTGAAAGAAGAAATCGCCAAAGGAAATCTGATCATCGAAACCAAAGACCATAAAGAACAAGAAATAAGCATAGATGAACTAGAAGAAGCAGGATACGGACGAAGAACCAACTGTAGAAGATGTGAAATCAATATTCCCCGTATGACCGATATCGCATTGGGTAACTGGGGAGTAATTGGACCATTAGCCGGTAAAGCCACATTTGTAGAAGTATTCTCCGAAAAAGGTGCCGATGTTCTTGAAAAAGCCATAGAATCAGGAGCCCTTAATACCCAGGAACCAATACCCAAAGGTGTTGAAATTCGAGCCAGCATTGACAAAATCATGGTAAAATTAGCCACTAAATGGCAAAACAAAGATTTTGACGAAAGTAGAGGCGAAATACTGACTACAATTGCACAGTACATGGACGAATTCAATAAATGTATCAAGTGCTTCGGTTGTCGTGAATCTTGTCCAATCTGTTACTGTGAAAATTGCTGTTTAGAGGCAGATAATGGTCCTGACTGGCTGAGCAAAGAACTCCCACCATCACCAATGTTCCATATGGAAAGGTTAATTCATATGGTGGAGTCCTGTACTAACTGTGGACAGTGCGAAGAAGTCTGCCCTGCTGAAATCCCACTTGCAAAAATTTGGCATGAAATCAATCTTAAAATGCAAGAAACCTATGGTTTCACCAGAGGTATGGATAATACTAAGCCGCCGCTATCTTATTTCCCTATGCCCGGTAAGTAAATAGTAAAATACCTAAGGTGGGATTTTCCCACCCCTTTTATTATTAATTATATCTGAGTTCATAAAATCATTAGAATGAAAATTGATTCATAAATAGTCAAAAATTCACGATCTTTAAGCATTGCTTACAAGATAAACAAGCCACATTTTGGATATTCATTCTGACATAATATTATTTCGCTCAAAAAGTCACCAAAATTAGTCAGTTAAGAACATCCTTATAAGCTAATTCCAATAAATGCAAAATGTGGTTTGTTATTTATTAAAACTCAATAAATGTTCTTAATATTACGATTATTAGTTAAAAAATTAGATGAACCAATACAAAGGAGAGAATTATATGGAATGGATTCCTAAAATAATAGTTTTTTGTTGTAACTGGTGTTCTTACGGGGGTGCTGACACTGCAGGTACAGCAAGGATGCAATATCCACCAAATGTGCGCATAATTAGAGTTATGTGTTCCGGAAGAATTAATCCACTTTTTGTTTTAAAGGCCTTTGATGAAGGAGCTGACGGAGTAATGGTTGCAGGGTGCCACTTTGGAGACTGCCACTATGATAGAGGAAATTATGCTTGTGATCGCCGAATGACAGCATTAGAGACAGTCCTGAAAACAGTTGGTATCGAAGAAGGGAGATTTTATCTTGACTGGATATCTGCATCAGAAGGTGAAAAATTCGCCAACGCGATGAAGATGGTAAATGACCATGTCAAAGAACTTGGTCCATTCTCCTGGAGAAAGAATAAGGCAGAAATAAGGTGATTAGATGATTAAAGTAAATGATATGTTTTATGCAGAATCTCCTAATGAAGAAATTGCAGCAATTGGAGAGTGCGGTGGAGCCGTGACATCTGTAATGAAATTCTTACTTGAAGAAGGTATTGTAGATGCAGTATTAGCAGTAAAAAAAGGCGCAGACCTTTATGATGCTGTACCTACTTTAATAACTGACCCAGAGAAAGTTATAGAGTCAGCAGGTTCTTTGCACTGTGGTACACTAAACATCGCCAAAACGCTCAATAAATACCTCGACGGCGCAAAAAACATGAAAATAGCTGTTACAACCAAACCCTGCGATGCAATGACCATTGTAGAGCTCATGAAAAGAAACCAGATAGAAAGAGACAATGTTGTAATGATAGGAGTTAACTGTGGTGGAACTCTACCTCCTGTTCAGGCTCGTGAAATGATAGAAAAATTCTATGAAATCGACCCAGATACTGTGATAAAAGAAGAAATCGCTAAAGGTAACTTAATCATAGAAACTGCAAACAACGAAGAAAAAGAAATAAGCATTGATGAACTGGAAGATCAGGGATTCGGACGAAGGACAAACTGTAGAAGATGTGAAAACAACATACCCGTTATGTCAGATCTTGCTATGGGTAACTGGGGAGTTATAGGACCTAATGCTGGTAAAGCCACATTTGTAGAAGTATTCTCCGAAAAAGGTGCCGAAGTCTTAGATAAAGCAATAAAAGCTGGAGCTTTAAAGGTACAAAATCCAGTGCCCAAAGGTATTGAGATACGTGCAAATATTGATAAGGCCATGGTAAATCTGGCAAATAAATGGCAAGACAGAAATTTCGGAGAAGAAAGTGGTGAGCTAATCTCCCTCGACCAGTACATGAATGAATTTGACAAATGTATAAAATGTTATGGCTGCAGAGAAGCATGTCCACTCTGCTTCTGCGTAAAGTGTTCTATTGAGTCAGAATCTGTTGAATGGGTAGGAAAAGGAGAAATTCCACCATCCCCAATGTTCCACTTTGTAAGAATGCTCCATATGGTGGATTCATGTACAAACTGTGGACAGTGCGAGGAAGTGTGTCCTGCTGAGATTCCACTTGCAAAAATCTTCCATAAGATAAATGTTCAATTGCAAGAAACCTTTGGATACCATACAGGTTATGACATGGAACAAAAACCGCCCCTTTCTATTATAGATAAAGAACCAAGCGAGGAATAACCTCCTTTTTTTACTTTTTTACTTTTGAACTTAAAAAAATTCTAGAAAATTTTTATTGGTGATAAAATGATTCTTGAAGAAGTATTGAAGGCTAACGAAGATTTTGTTAAAGATTTTGAACCCAAGAAAATGAGTCACATACCACAAAAAAAGTTAGCTATTGTAACTTGTATGGACACCCGACTCACTGGTTTCTTAGAACCTGCCATGGGGATTGAACGAGGCGATGCTAAGATAATTAAAAATGCCGGGAATGCTGTAGTTGATAGGGACGTAATAAGATCCGTTGCCGCGGCCATTTATGCTCTGGGTGCTGAGGAAGTTATAGTAGTTGGACACTATGACTGTGGAATGGCTAATGCTGATCCTGTAAAACTTGAAAGTTTAATGAAAGAAAGAGGTGTAGATGAAAAAACTCTTTCTGAAGTTAATATAAAAGAATGGATAGGGGCAATTGATGGTGAAGAAGAAAATGTACTAGCAGTCGTAAATAAAATTAAACAATCACCATTTATTCCAGAGGACGTACCTATACATGGCCTTATAATAGATCTTTATGATGGTAAATTGAAGGTTTTAGTTGAAGGGTAAATCCTAAATTTATCTTAATTTTTATTTTTTTATTTCATTTAATAAAATATCTATTAAATAATAGATATTAAGCTATTTTATCAATATACAAATTATCCTATTTTAACCAAATCTTCGTTTATGCTTGGATATTATAAAACTCAAAACTATTCACACAAAAAATCAAGACGAAAAAGATAACTATCAGAAGTTAATTATGTTAATTCAAGCAGATATTTATTAACTTGTGGAGGGATTTAGTAAATGAGTAAAATAGACCGAAAGAGCATTCTGGGTGTTTTAGATAATTATGATAAGGAAGACATAACTATTGCAACTTTAGGAAGCCATTCATCGTTACATATGTTCCAAGGGGCGAAAAAAGAGGGATTTAAGACCGCAGTAGTGTGTGAGAAAGGAAGAGAAGTTCCCTACCAAAGGTTCGATGTAGCTGATGAATACATCATAGTTGACAAGTTTAGTGACATAGTGAATGACGACGTTCAACAAGAATTAAGAGATATGAACAGCATAGTTTTCCCACATGGATCTTTCGTTGCTTATGCAGGGCTTGACAATATAGAAACTATTTTCAACGTTCCTATGTTTGGAAACAGAGATATTCTACGATGGGAAGCAGAAAGGGACTTGGAAAGGAAATTGATGATTGAATCAGGTATCCGTATTCCTAAAAAAATAAAAGACCCTTCAAAAATTGATGGTACTGTTATGGTTAAGTTCCCAGGAGCCCGGGGAGGAAGAGGATACTTCGTTGCCAACTCCACTGAGGAATTTGACGAGAAAATTGAGGCCATGCTACAAAGAAAATGGATTGAAGAAGAGGATATAAAGGAAGCTCATATTGAAGAATACGTATTAGGTTGTAACTATTGTATTCATTATTTCTACTCTGGATTAAAAGGTGAAGTAGAACTTTTAGGAGTAGACAGTAGATATGAATCTACCATAGATGGTTTAACTCGAGTACCTGCCAAAGACCAGTTGGATATTACTGCAGACCCATCATATGTCATAACTGGTAACCATCCTGTAGTTTTAAGAGAATCCCTGCTTCCACAAGCATTTGACATTGGAGATAGAATCACAGAAGGTGCCAAAGAATTAGTACCTCCAGGATTTAATGGTCCATTCTGTATGCAGACTCTAGTTACAGATAATCTTGAAATTGTAGTATTTGAAATGAGTGCCCGGTCAGATGGAGGAACAAACACCTTCATGAATGGATCAGCTTATAGTTACCTCAAGTTTGGTGAACCAATGAGCATGGGCCAGAGAATGGCCAGAGAAATCAAAAATGGTATAAAAGAAGACAGATTAGATAATATAATAACCTAATTATTTTCTTATCTTCTAACCTTATTTTTTATTTTTATACTTTAACTAAAATAAATTAATTCTACAATAATTAAATCTAGTAATTAAATCTAACTATAAATTAAGAATTATGATTAAATTATTACCTAATAATTTAATCTCCTAAACAAACTAGATCAAATAAATAAACCTAGTATTTTATTAATAATAATTATAAAGAAATATATAAAAAATACGAAAGGTGTATGTTATTGATAAATTCCGTCCAAAAAGAAATATTGCAGATTTTAATTGATCTCTATATAAAATCAAATTACAAACCTATAAAAGGAGAAGAAATCGCCGCAGTAATGGAACGGAATCCAGGAACCATAAGAAACCAAATGCAATCCTTGGGAAGTTTAGGAATTGTAAAAGGAGTTCCTGGGCCAAGAGGAGGATATAAACCTACAATCGATGCATACAATGCCTTAAACATCACTACCACCGACGAAGACACGACAGTACCTTTATACAAAGAAGAGAAAAAAATAGAAAACTTAAGTGTCACCAAAATAGAATTCTCAAGTATACCGCACCCTGGAGAATGTAAAGCCAAAATAAAAGTTATGGGTGATATCAAACAACTTGATTTAGGGGATAAAATAAGAGTAGGACCCAGTCCCATAAATAAACTAATATTAAATGGTAGAATAATCGGCAGAGATGATATAGATAGTATTCTACTCTTAGAAGTAAGAGAAATACTAAGCATCCCCCACAAAGCCGTATCAAAAATTTTCAGTCGAAACTTAATAACCCTAGAACCAGATATGGATATAAAAGAAGCAGCATGGATATTATCCAACAACGGAATAGACGGAGCACCAGTAACCAAAAACCAAAAACTCTTAGGAATCTTAACACTAATTGACATCACCAAAGCAATTGCAAATAATGAAACAAACCTTCAAATAAAAAATCTGATGTCCAAATACATAATAACAATTCAAAAAGAGACTCCTGTTTCAGAAGCCATGCATATGATGAACAAAAACAAAATAGGGCGCTTAATAATCATAAACGAAAAAGAAGAGCCTATTGGAATAATAACAAAAACAGATCTCCTAAACCAAATAACCGGCATGAAATATCTATCTTCAAATTAAATTACTAAACTTATTTTTTCTAAAATTTAATTCTAAAATTTAATTATAAATTAAAATATAAAATTAAATCATCTTTTTTATACTCACCTGGGTCTCATAATATGGAGTTCCATCACCCCTATCACTAATTATGTCTTCGGTTAGAACATTTACACATTTATTAAAGCACATCCAACCCCCCCTGTAAGTTGAAACACAGTCTATGCGACTTTCTTTATCAGCACGTATTATAACGGGTAAAGACGCTATTTTTGATTCTAAAAAAGCTAAATCTCCCTCTTTTAGGCCTTCATACTCAATAATCAAAGGATTTACATTAACTTCCAGATATCCTTCCCCATATTCCTCTTCTGGTATCTCTGAACCTATCCATTTCTCAGGCATGATGGATAGAAGTCTTAAGGAAAATTTTTCATTTTCTTTTTCTGCCATTTCAAAGCGAGATATGAATCTGAATTTACGGGAGCGAGTAAAAAACTTTTTATCACTGTAAGGAGTTTGTGGAGAACTAGGAACTCTTATGGGGGTTTTCATGATTTCATCAATAGTAAATCCTTCTTTTATTAAAGGTGAAGCTAATTTTTCCAGCCATTCCCCTGCACTGCCTTTCATGTCATCAGCAAAACCCAACATTTTGGAGAGTTGTTGGAATATCCATAATTCCGATCGGGCCTCTCCCCGTGGTTTTATCGCAGGGTTAATAGGCGCAACAACATTGTGACCATATCCCCCCACCAGATCCAGTTCTTCCAAAAAGTTGGTGGCTGGTAAAAATAAATCCGCCACTTGCGAAGTATCATTCAGAAAATGGTCCACCATTACTACAAAATCAACACTTTTAAGTGCTTTTTTAACCTTTGCTGAATTAGGACACATGGCAACAGGATTTCCAGCAGTAATAAAAATCATTTTAATTGTTGGGTCTTGTGCATCCAGTATAGCCTGGCCTATGGTAGGCATAGAAAGTTTTCTGGCCATAGGAGCTAGTTCATCAGCATTCCAGCTATGATCAAAAAAACCATATTCATCAAAACCCTGGCTCACACCACCTCCTGAAACTCCAATATTGCCCGAAACTGCAGCTAAAGCGTCAATCATACGAAAAGTAAGATGGCCCTGTTTATAACGGTGCAATCCCCAACCGGTTATAATACTGCTGGGGCCATCAATATAAATATGGGCCAGTTCTTCAATATTTTCTAGGGAAATATCACATTTTAAAGAAAGATCCTCAAGGGAGTATTTATCCACTATTTGCAAGTAATTAAAAAAATTTTCACTGTGATTTTTTATAAATTCCATATCATGAAGCTGGTCTCTTATAATAATTTTAGCCAAGGCCAATGCTAAATAAGCATCAGAATTAGGTTTAGGTTGATAAAATTGGGATACACGACGTGCAGTACGGGTTTTAACTGGATCGATAACAATAGTATTTATTCCCTGATTCTGGGCTTTTTTAATTATTTTCCATAGATGAATATCAGTTATGGCTGGATTTCGTCCCCAAATAATTATATTTCTGCTATTTAGATGATCCTCTGGATCATGAGATATTCTAGTTCCCATATCCATCTCCTGACCGGCCTGGCCAATACCTCCACAAACAGTACCATAAAGAGTACTAACCCCTCCTAAAAGATTGAAAAATCTTTTATTGAGTATTCGAAGAGCGGTTCTTGCACCAAAACCTTGATAATAAAGAATTGATTCGCTACCATAATCTTTGACATTTTTTGAGAGTTTTTCTGCAACAATATCAAGGGCTTGGTTCCATGAGATTTTTTTCCATTGATTTTCTACCTTTAAAAGAGGATTTAAAACCCTTTGAGAATTGTAATGTCTTTTCTGTAAATATTTAGCTGTTATGGGACACAAAAATCCCTGAGTATATGGATGATCAGGATTACCCTTCAAAGAAGCAATTTTACCCTTTTCTACACAAGCAATAATACTGCAAGATCCGGGGCAATCACGAGTACAAGCGGTTAAAACTTTTTCCAATTCCATCCCTCAATTATTTAATTATTTTTAATTTATTTGTATTAGATTTATTTAATTAATATTTCGCCGTCTATTATAACTAATTCTAATAATTTTCTTAAATTAATTGCTTAAATAAAATTTTATAACTTCCAGGATAGTCCCCGTGAATTGGACAGGTGTTATAGTCATTTCTTCCAGTTTAGATACGGGTTCCTGTCCCATTTTACTACATAATATGGCTTTACAGTCTTTTATCATCTCTAAAGACTGCATCCACCTGTCAGATTGTTCTTGAAGGGGTTTATTTTCTTTTTCTCTTAATTCCATAAAATTTATCTGGTTTCCTTTCACTTCAAATATGAGAAAGTGAGAAGCATCACCAAAATGCAAGTCCACATTTTTCCCATCACTGGAAGCTACCGCTATGCGAATATTCTCACACATATTTTTCACCGTTTCATTTTTTTATTTATTCCCTAAATACATTCTAAACCATAATTACAATAAGGATACTACTCGATTTCCCATCCTGAATCATCATAATATTTCTCCAGAATCATATTGGCCAATGTATCTACCAGATGAATACCCGCAGAATAACCAACAATAGGAGTTCTCTGAGCACCCATACGGTCATAGATAGGAAAACCAATTCTTAGGAGAGGTATATCTTCTTCACTGGCTATCCGAGCCCCATAAGAATTTCCAATCAATAAATCTACTGGATTATGCCGAATATAATTTTGAAGATCGTAAAGATCACCTCCCACCATTACCGCTGGTTTAGAAGTGCTTTCTTTAGCCACTTCTTTCATGTCCTCCAAAAAACGGTCGCTTTCAGCACCAGTGCAAGTCACAGCAGGAATCATACCGAGTTCTGCCACGAACCCGGCCAAAGCACTTACAACGTCCGGGTCACCATATATTGCCACTTTGCGCTGGTAGTTATAATGGTGGGCATCTATGATAGCATCAATAAGTCTTCCTCTTTCTTTTTCCAGTTTTTTCGGGATTTGAGATTTCTGGATCTGGCAAATGGTGGATATAAATCGGTCAGTATTTTTAAGTCCCACTGGAAGAGGTCCTGTAAGGGATTCCACTTCAAAACGTTTTTCTAAGAATTTAGCCCCGGAATCGGCATGTTTGCACAATGAAATAGTGGCTTTAGAATTTGCAGAGTCCTGTATTTCACACACTTCCGTTCCTGCCGAAGGTAAAAAGGACACCGAATCTGTATGAGGCGCATCCAAAGATTCAGAGTTGTCGGTAAGCATGTTATATCGACATTCAATTAAATCTAGTATTTTTTTAACTTCCCTGGTGTCTGCTGGAGAAATAATTCCTGCTATGATGTTTATTTTATCATTAGGTTTTTTCTGGACAGCTATATTTTCCAGGAGAGATTTTATCACCTTATTGTATCCATCAACATGGGACCCAGAGTAGCTAGGAGTGGATATAGGAACTATGGACGGTAATTCTTCATCAGAATGTTTTGATTTAAATTTTCTAATAATTAACCCCATATCATCCCCTATCGTTTCAGTAAGGCAACTGGAAGTCACCCCAATTATTTCTGGTTTATATTCCCTCCAGATGGTTTCCAGGGCTTTCAGAAGGTTTTCTTCCCCTCCGTATACCACCGTACTCTCACTCATGGATGTGGACGAAACATTCACTGGCTCGCGGAAGTGGCGGCACAGCTGAAATCTCATATATGTGCTGCATCCTTGAGAACCATGGATTAAAGGCATGGCTCCTTTAATTCCCAGGAGAGCTTGTACTGCTCCCATTGGCTGGCACATTTTAGAGGGGTTAATCACCGCAAAATGCTTATTCGATTGAGGAAGATGAATTTCACCGGCTGCATCATTGCAGGACCCTCCACATGATTTAACTAAACTATCTTCGTTATTAACCTTGATAATTCCCATTATATTTTCTGAATTATCATCCGAGATGTTAGATACATAAATTGGGCCTTTGTTATTCATTTTTAACTATTCCTTGATAATATTTTGACGTTAATTTCCATACCGGGCTGGAAACTGCCCGGTCCACTTCTTTAGCAAAGTTTATGAATCCTTTAAATCCAGCAAATGAGGTTATACGATCGTGATTGAAATCACAGAAAGGTATTCCTAGTTTATGTGCCATATATTTCTCTTTGGCCCCAGATACTATTAAATCAGGATGATATTTTTGAAGTAGGCGGGCAAGTTCCATGGAGTTGGCATCGTCCACCACCAGAGTACCCTCATTCACAGTCTCCATTATGCGCTGATAGTCTTCAGGCAGTCCGTTCTGAGTACCAGTCATGATTACTTTCATTCCCAGTTCTTCAAAGGCCCTGATGAGAGACCATGCCTTATTACCACCCACATAAACCGCCACTCTTTTTCCAGTTAATCTATTTTTATAGTGGCTAATTTCAGATCTTACCTTTTTTATCTCGGTTTCGATTATTTTTTTGGCCTTTTCCCTGATTTCAGGATGCTGACCCTGGAAAAAATCGGTAATGGAAAGTAAGGATTTCGCGGTATCTTCAATTCCAAAGAAATTCACTTTAAGATGAGGGATACCATATTTTTCCTTCATCTGCCGGGCTAGGTAGTTAGAAGACTTTTGGCATTGCACGATATTCAAATCAGCCCGATGGGCATTGGCAATTTCTTTTACGCAGGAGTCCCCAGTTATTGCTGATTGAACAGTTATACCCATTTTCTCAATCATGGGCTGAATAGCCCACAAATCACCGGCCACATTGAATTCCCCCACAATATTCAAATTAGGGTTAGAAATAATTTTTTGCGTTTTACCCCGTAATGTTTGACCTAATTCCGGTTTTTCCAGTTTTCCAGTTCCAATCAGGTGATCCAGCATGGCATCACAGGCCAGTTGGTGGCCCAGTGATTTATTAAAACTTCTAAAACCCTCTGATTGGACCGGAATGACACGGCATTTAATGATTTTTTCGGCTTCCCTGCAAACACTTTTTAAATCGTCTCCAATTAGTCCCACCACACAAGTGGAGTAGACGAAGATGGCCTCCGGTTTATATATTCCATTTAGTTCCAGGATGGTGTCAGAAAGTTTTTTCTCACCTCCGAAGACAATGTCTTTTTCCTGGAGATTAGTAGAAAACCCTTTTTTATAAAGTTCTTCTCCAGAACTTCTACTTCCCCGGATATCCCAGGTGCATGCCGCACAGCCAATTGGTCCGTGGACCAAGTGTATGGCGTCGGTTATAGGCATGAGAACAACTCTCGCCCCACCATATACACAAGATCTTTGAGTAACTGCCCCCGGAACAGATGCCATGTTACATGTGGGACCTCCTTCGTCACCTTCGTCTTTTTTCACACACATGTGGCCTATTCGGGATTCCAAAGTTTTTATGATTGAATCAGGAACTTCTGTAATAATCATGTCATCATTTTGTGGTGATTTAATTGATTTTATTTCCAAAGACTCTTTATCAGATGATTTTAATGATTCGAATCCATTAAATTTTTTTGAGGAATTTTTCATATACACCACCATGCTTGATTTAATGATATTATTAACTAATTTATTATCCAGATAATTAGAATTGAATATTAAATTTAAAACAATTTAAAGAAAAATAAATAGTAATTTAATTGAATCCTCTTTTTATCCTTCAAAAAAGATTATTAAATTAGTTTAATTCAATAATAACTCCAGAATGATTTAATAACTTAAATATCTTATTTGAGTTAATTTATTGAATTATTGTTGTAGTTTCCAGTGTTGTTCATCGTAGTATTTTTCCATAACCATATTAGTTATACGGTCAATGAGATTCACACTACCATTGTAACCTACTATAGGCACCCTGTGGTATCCTGCACGGTCATAAACCGGGAAACCTACCCTTACCAGAGGAATATCCAGATCGCGAAGTATTAAACGTCCCTCCGAGTTTCCAATTACCAGATCAACAGGTTCTTCCTGGAGTTTTATTTCCAGTGCCCTTAAATCAGATCCGGGCATAACTTCAATTGGTCCTTCAGACTCTTTACCAACTTTTTTCATCTCTTCCACAAATTCAGGATTTTCCACACCGGTACAAACAAAAGAAGGAATCATTCCCATTTCACATACAAATCGGGCCATACCCATTACTAATGCCGGGTCCCCATAAATAGCTACTTTCCTTCCAAATAAGTATCTGGAACATAAATCCGCCATGGAATCTATGAGAAGTCCCCTTTCATCCAGTAATTCTTCACTGGCTTCCAATCCGGTCAATTTGGTAATGTTTCTGACGAACTCATCTGTGTTCTGAACACCTATAGGCATAGGCCCAATTTTAGCGGAAACATCATACTTTTTCTCCAGATAATTGGCCGCATCACCACCATAAAATGGTAAAGAAATAGTTCCAAGACTATTAGATGAATCTACGATTTCTTCCACACGAGTACCGCCTTTAGGATAGAAAGGCATTGATTCTGTGGTGGAAGGCCTTAAAGGAGAGTCAAAAGGATCAGAAGTATCACTTAACATTATGGCTTCAGTTCCCATAAGACCTAAAATGTGTTTTATCTCCCTTATATCTCCAGGATTTACCATGCCGGGAATAATATTTAATTTATCATTGGATTCAGTAGGTTCTTCCACCAGAGTATCCACAAATGCCTTAACAGCATTCCCATAACCTCTAAAATGATGTTCTACGAAACTAGGAGTAGAAATATGTACTAATTTAGTTTTATTTGCCTTTTCTTCACCCATCTCCTCAGCCATTTCTTTATAGGCCACTTTCATGAAACCATCCACATCATCCCCAATTATCTCACTGGAGCATGTAGTTACTACTCCGATTAAATCTGGTCTGAATCTCTTGGAAAGGTTCTTAATACCACTTATAAGATTATTTCTACCTCCAAAAACAGCAGCGTCCTCGTGCAGAGAGGTGACTGCTATTTCGGCAGGTTCTCTAAAATGTCGGTTGAAAGCATATCTCACGAAAGTGTTACATCCCTGAGATCCGTGCACCAGTGGCAGACCACGATGAATACCCAAGGTGGCAAACATGGCCCCCAGAGGTTGGCAAGTTACCAGAGGGTTTACAACCAGAGTCCTTCCTCTTTCAACAATATTTACATCGCTCATTAAATCACCTAATTTTAAATATTTATTATTTGCCAGCACTTGCCGGGGCCTCTTCCTCTGAGGTATTTTCCACTGAAAGTTCTTCTTCCGTTTCTGGCTCGAATTCCATGAGTTTCCATACCGGGTTGTAAATAGCAGCATACATATCTTTTGCCAGATTCAGAAATCCTTCGAAACCTATATATGGTCCGTTTTCATATGAGTGGATCAATATACATGGTACTCCCATCTTATGGGCCAGATATTTTTCTTTTACCCCAGATAATACAATGTCCGGTTTATATTTTTCAATAATTTCTTCAGCTTCCAGAGAGTTAGGATCATCAATTATGACCGTGTTTTCTCCTACTCTTTCTTTGATTTTCTCATAACCGTCTTCGTGTTCGAACATGGTGGAAACAGCTACTACTTCCATTCCCAACTCTTCTTCTAAAGGTTCAGGAAGATGCCAGTTTTTAGGTCCACCAGAGAAAACCCACACTTTTTTACCCTGCAACTTCTCTTTGAGTTTATCAAGTTCAGGCCTGATACATTTCATCCGGCTTTCAATAACTTTTTCCGCTTCTTCCTCCTTTCCAAAGTATTCTCCCAATGCCCTTAAGTTTTCAGATGGATATCTAACTCCGAAAAAGTCCACTTTTATGTAAGGAATATCATATCGTTCTTTCAAGAGTTTAGCTATGTAATTGGATGATCTTTGACATCTAACCAGACTCAGTTTAGCCCTGTGCATCCATCCAATTTCATCATGGCAGCAATCCCCACTGAAAGTACTCAGAATGTTGATTCCCATCTCCTCAAAGTATTCCCTTAAAACCCAGAGGTCTCCATCAATATTATACTCCCCAATTAGATTTACGTCATATTCAGTAGTACGAGGAGGTTCTTTGGTTCCTACCAATGTTTCAAATAGAGTGTCATTGGCAACTTGGTGTCCTTTAGATTGAGTAGGTCCGGCAAACCCCGGAGCATTTATAGGAATGACATCTTTTCCTATTTCTTCAGCAACTTCTCGAGAAACTGCATCAATATCGTCACCAATGAGACCCGTGGTACAAGTAGCATAGGTATAAATTGCATTAGCTTCTGGAAATTCTTTATTGGCTTCCAGTATACATTTTTTAAGTTTATCCATTCCACCGAATACCACATCAGACTCCCGAATGTCTGTTCCAGTGATATATTTCAAATTAAAGTTTTCTATAGGGAATTTATCCCCATTAGGCATTTCCGGAGTGGTAGGGTACCTTTTGGTACCATAGGCATAGGCCGTACATCCGACAGGGGAATGGACAACATGAAGCGCATCTTTAATAGCGCCAGTAATTACTCCTTTTGCACCGGCAAATGCACAACCCCTCTCAGTCATACATCCTGGAACAGTAGTAGTGTTACAGGCAGGGATGTGTTCTTTAGGATCTTTAGAATCTTTAATGTAAATGTGTTTTTTCCGTTCTGGAATTTCTTTATCAACTTCAAATAGATCGAAAGGCATATTACTCTCCCAAATACATGATTTAAATGATTTTACTGAAATGAAAGATTTTAAGTTTATAAATCTAATTTTGATCGGACAATATTCTTTAATTATCTTTTCGATATCAGTAAATGTAAATTAAAGCCATAATTAAGTTATAGCTTCTTCTCCTTTCTCTTTAGTACGTACCCTGATGGATTCTTCCAAAGGACAGACAAATATCTTACCGTCCCCAATTTGTCCAGTTTGATTAACTCGCATTATAGCTTCTACAACTAAAGAAGCATCTTCATCAGGCACTGCTAGTATCATTAATCTTTTGGGAATGTAGCGCATGCTTCCCTCTTTATTATGAAGTTCCTCTTTTTGTATTTCAAAGGAAACTTCGTCAATTATGGCCTTTTGTTTGCCTCTTCCCATAACCCGATGGGCAGTCATTGCCGGAAATCCTAGGGCAGTGAGTACCTCTTTAGTAACGGCCATTTTATTAGGGCGAATGATAGCTATTATTTCTTTCATGATCCACACCCGTATTTTTATCCTTAGTAATAGTTAATTAATTATTATCCAATTCAAAGATCATATAATAATTATAACCCCTTAGTTCTAGTTCTGACTGTGTATGCCTCATCAACAGGGCTTATGAATATTTTTCCATCACCAAAGCTTCCGGTGAATGCAGACTCATTGATAAGATCTACAATACCCTCTGTTTCGTCGTCTTCAACAACTAGAATTAACATGATTTTAGGTAGCTCGTCATAGTAGATTTTATCGATTTTAATTCCTTTCTGTTTACCTCTACCAATAACATCCATTTTTGTTAAGGCCACGTATCCAGATTCGGATAGTGCATCTACAACTTCTTCAGTTTTATCAGGCCTTATAATTGCTCTAATCATTTTCATTTTGCTAACCTCCAATTTACCAATTTCCAAGCACCAGACCTTAGTCCATCATTCCGTACTTTAATACCAGTTCTTCCATTTCATCCATGGTCATAGGAGTAGGAATAACAAAATTTTCATTTTCGATTATTTTGCGTGCAAGCTCTTTGTATTCGTTGGCTTGATTACATTCTTCATCGAATTCTATAACGGATTTTTTATTAAATTCAGCTTTTTGCACAATGTTGTCTCGAGGTACAAAGTAAAGTAGATGAGTTCCAATTTTTTCACAGAATTCTTCCAGTAGTTCTCTTTCACCATCTACATTGCGGCTGTTACAAATAATTCCACCTAATCGGACACCGCTTTGCTTGGCATATTTTACCATACCAATACAGATGTTATTAGCTGCATAGAGTGCCATCATTTCACCAGAAGCCACGATATATATTTCTTCGGCTTTACCATCCCTTACAGGCATAGCAAATCCCCCACATACCACATCTCCCAAAACATCAAAGAATACGAAATCCAGATCTTCTTCATAAACTCCGTGTTTTTCCATGAGCGTAATAGCAGTTATTACTCCACGGCCAGCACACCCCACACCAGGTTCAGGACCACCAGATTCTACACATTTAATTCCACCAAAACCAGTTTCCAGCACTGCCTCAGGAGTACAGCCGCTTTCTCCCATTGTTCGGAGAGTGTCCATCATGGTGGTTTGCATTTTTCCCCCTAAAATCAGTCGGGTACTATCAGCTTTAGGATCACAGCCATGAATCATGATATTTTTATCATAAAAATGTGTCATAGCTGCTGCCGTATTTTGTTGAGTTGTGGATTTTCCAATTCCACCTTTTCCATAAATTGCGATTTTTCTTACCATATAGAACTCTCTTGAAAGTTTTTAATTTTAAATTTCTAAATCTTATTCAATTAATCGGAATACGGAAGCATACTTCCGATATATCGACAATGAATGATTGGTAAATATCATATATAAATATTTCGATTCTCACGAAAATTAGTAAAAAAAGTCAGGTAAATTATACATATGTGTACACATTTTTCAGTTATTTAGCGAAAATAGTGAAAAGTATTCAATTTCAAAAAAAATAATTCTTTTAAAATTTTTACAGAAAAATATGAAAATGTTTTATTTAAGAAGAAATTTTTAATATATTAAAATTAGTAATTTATTTAAAAAATAAAAATAAAAAATAAGTGAAGTCCTGGGACTTTATCTTATTTTAACTTATTTAGAAGCATTTAGTTCTTTTACCCTGACTAAAAGTCTTTCCAGAATTTGCTTGTCTGATAATAAATCAGAGTTCACAACTTTCCGCATTCGGATAGGTACACCTTCCATACGATAAGCGGAACCTGCAGCTTCCATACCTACAATTGCTGGAGGGATAATAATATCCGCCATTTCAGTAGTAGGGGTTCTGTGAGGTTCAATAGCAATAACTGGAATTTCGGCCATTCTCTGTAGAGCTTTTTGAGGGAAGTGAGCTCCAGGGTCAGAAGCAATAACCATCATTGAGTCTGATTCTTTACTCTGTAGAACATCGTTAGATCCAGTTTCACCAGGGTTATATCTAGGTGATCCAGTAGCAAAGTCAACACAGAATGGATAACCTGTTTCCCAGCTACAAACCTGGTTGAATCCAGTTACGTTATAGTGTCCTCTCATTGGAATCAAAGTCCACTTAGAGAAATTATTTAGATCCTGGACAAGCTGAATAGCCGTATCAATGTTCCTGTGTTTTCCCCGGCTGTGTGTTATACCCATACCGAAGAAAAGGCAGCCAAATTGAGCGTTTTTCAAAGCATCGACAACTTCTTCGATTGTTTCACGAGATATTCCAGCAACTTCATCGTAGAGGATTTCATGACCAGCCATAACAGTCCTTATAGCGTCAACTAATTCGTAGTCCTTGTTGAAGTCCAGTTTTAAGTGAATATCTGCTAGTTTTGAAGAATCACTTTCTCTTGGATCGACCACAACAACAGTCCGGTCAGATCGGCCTCTTTCTCTGAAGAAACCTCGTCCATAAACGTGACGGGACATGTGCCTAGGGTGAGCGTGGAATGGGTTGCATCCCCAATAAACAATCACGTCTGCTCTGTTTTTAACTTCTCCAAAGGTACATATAGGGTATCCTACGTCCTGTAGAGCCAGTACAGATGGCCCATGACAAACAGATGCAGTGTTGTCCACAACTGCCTTAGATACTTCGGCAAGTTCTACACCTACTGCTTGAGCTTCACAATCAGTACAACTCCAACCATACATTAAAGGCTTTTTAGAACCTGCTATAACTTGAGCTGCCTTTTCAATGGCATCTTCATAGGTAGTTTCTACGAATTCGTCACCTTGACGAATCATAGGAGTTTTCCATCTCATTGCACCTTCAGCGTGTACGAATTTACTGTGACCAATTCTGCAGGCGTTATAAGTACCTACGATTTCGTCATTTTCAACTTTACAGATGATATCGTCACATAAAGTTCCGCAGAAGGGACATACTACATTTTTTACGAGTTCCATAATTATATCCTCCTTTAGCTTACGGTGCTATGTGACCATTACCTGCAACTGCAGCATATATGGTCCCTTTAGCTCCTTTAATAGCTAGATCTCCTTCAAATTTGTAGAAAGCTCCCGGAATAACTTCTCCTTCTACTTCAATGTTTTTCTTAACGCCCAGATATTTAAATCCTGGAAGGAATTCTTCAATGACTCCTTTAACCACAATGGTTCCGCCAGCCATTTCCCCACCAGTACGGGCTACAACATTACCTTCAATGATGAGAACACCATTGTTCATGTGTATTCCTGGCATGGTATTAACATTACCTTTAATGACGATTTTTCCACCGCCCATGTACTCAGCAATTTCGTTTCCCACGTTTCCGTGAATGGTAATTAAACCTCCACTCATACCTCTCCAGTCACCACGGTAAGCAGATCCTACATAGTCACCAGCATTTCCCATGACTACTATTTCTCCACCTTCCATGTCCTGACCTACCCAAGCATCAGCGTCTCCTTCAACAGTTATTAAACCACCTTTCATTTCGAGACCAACGTACTTGTTGACGTTACCTTTGATCAGGATTTCACCATCAGTCATTCCCTGCCCAATACGCTTAGTATTGTATACATCACCATCAATGATGATTTTAGGGAGATCAGAAGGTTCTCCTTCTACTTCAAAGAAGTCACCGAGTTTAGCAGTCAAGTTCCCGTGCATGATTTCTAATTCTTTGATTTCATCCACAGTTTTACCAGCAAAAATATCAGATCGGATATTTGCGGCTTCTATGGGTACGGTTGGTTGTTCTTTAGGAGTTAAAATAATCTGACTCATAACATCACCCCATTAATTGGAGCAGACTTTTTAATGTATTCTTCTTGTACCGGATAGTTCTGGAAGTTAACAGAGTAGTATTGTTTGAATTTTTTCTCTACATCAGCTAATACTTCGTCATATACAGTTTTTTCCACTTGAGTGTTCACCCAGTAGGTTCTACCACGTAATCCCGTGTTTACAACAATACCATCTATTACTGCGGTTTCACCATCTTTTAAAACTAGGCTAGCTTTTTCAAATGCAGCTTCTATAGACATGTAGTCCTTAGTTAGATCAGTGGTTTCCGGGTTCAGATCGTAGATTGAAATATCAGCGTCAGCACCGACCCCAAGGTGTCCTTTGGTGTCACTTAGACCCAGTACTTTAGCAGGAGTGGATCTGGTGATTTGAGCGATTTCAGATAGGGAATATTCCCGGTCAATAGCAGCAATACTAGTTTTTCGGTGTGCCCAGCTGTGTAATTTTTCATCTAACATGTCATTTCGGTACTGGTTACTCATTAACCAGGCGATAACACGAGGATATCTAGTGAATGGGCCTGCGTTAGGACTGTCTGTGGTTAAGCAAACTTTTCCAGCGTCTTTAGTCAGTAAGAATAGTTCCATACCAACTGCCCATTGCATGGCAGATACTGGTGCTTTAGCAGCATATATACATGGAACTACACCAGAACCGGTTTCCATTTCCACATCACAGTTAGCCCATTTGAGCCCGTTTAAGGAGTGTAAATCAAATTCGAATGGACCATCAGCAGTCATAGTGGTGGTTTCATCCAAAGTTACTTGACCTACATCGAAAACTATGTGGTCGTTTTTATTTATATAATCAGTCACTTCAGTAGCAGCTGATACTACATCTCTCCAAGAGTTCCCACCGTAACTATGGAACTGCACGTGAGTTGCGTAAAGCACAGTGTCTCTTGCTCCAGTAGCAGGATTAGCTTTAATTCCTTTTGGTAAATCAAAGGAAGCTAAAGTGGTTTCATAGTTTCCGGGGTGTCCCAGATCATTACAGTGAAGGTGTATGGAGTGAGGGAGTTGTAGTTTTTCATTTACTTCCGCCAATCCTTTAATAATTTCAGCAGGAGTTATCTCGAAGTATGGCGTAGGATCATTGATTCCATGGACATTTCCACCCCATCCCCATGCTTCAGTTCCACCAGGGTTCACGATTTTAAGAGTGTAACCTTTAGTGGCTTTTAAAAGCCAGGACGCATAAGCTGCACATGAATCAATATCCTTGTCTTTTAAGTATTCCATTACAAACCAGTTGTTTCCAAATAGGGGGAAAGCAGCGTGATCTAAAATAGGAGTGTCGTGGAATTCTTCGTGAGTGTGCCGGGCCAGTAGCGGAGGCATAGCTGCTTCCATAGCAGTGGTGTAGCCCATTTGAGCGTATCTGTAACCAGTCATGAAAGTAGATGGTACAGAAAAACCACTTCCACACCGTTTACCACCGGTTCCACATGCTTCAACATCTTTTTTACTGTCTTCTGGTCGGTACATACGTCCGACATTAACTTTTGCCCCTGCAATGTGAGTGTGAGGGTCCACACCACCAGGCATTACAATTTTGCCTGAGGCGTCTATGACTTCTGCATCATCGCTGACACTGTCAACAATTTTTCCGTCCTTAATACAGATGTCTTTTTTTTCACCATCAATATTATTTAATGGATCATAAACCATTCCATTTTTGATAATTTTTTCCATGAAAATCCTCCTCATGATTTAAAATGGATAATTAAATTTGCCCTACCTTGTTGTAGACTTTCATCAAAGTAGGCATATCCAGTACAGGTTTATCAGTAGGCAAAATCTCTACTGGGATATTTTTGAAACTTGGAGTTGCAGTTGAATTGGTTTCAGGGTCAATAACCCGATTAGCCCAAGGACCCATAGGGATGTAAATCATTCCCTCAGGGAGAGTTTCTTTGGTTGCTACAATTTTAACTACCACATTTCCAAAGTTAGAAATAACTTCAATATTGTCTTCAGGTTTTATTCCAAGCTGGCTCATCATTTCTGCACTCATGTGGGCAATAGCTGCTGCGTCCACATACATTTCCAGATCTTTGCCAGATTCTATAGCTTGTCCCTGCCATACAGTTCTTCCAGTGTTTAAAATAACCCTCATCATAATTCCTCCAATTTTATGGCCTCTACAGGACAAGTTTCCATACAAGTTCCGCATTTTCCACATAGATCAGGATTTTTAATTTGTACTGCACCGTCTTCAACGATCATGATAATATCTACATCGTCAGTTGGGCCCTTTCCTCCAGCCACTTCTGGGCTTCTAAGAGAGTTTACAGGACAGGCTACAACACAGTTACCACAACCGTGGCATATTTCTCGGTATGCTTTTAATCCGATTGCCATCTAATTACCTCCGTAATTCAAAATTCTTAATTTTCTAAAGATTCAAAGGCCTTTTTCCAGGCTTTTGATTTAGTTGGGGTGTAGTTTATCTTGGTCCGTTTAACTTCAATAGCATTGACCGGGCATGATTTTCCACACGCACCACAGTAAATACAGAATCTTTCATCTTTGTGTAGTTTCTCTGCGTTTACTCCTGCTTTAGTGGATTTAGGGAATGAAAGCACGTTACATGGGCAAACCATCACACATGTTTCACATCCTTGACATGTTTCAGAGTCAATTTTTAATTCACCTTCAAAAGGCTTGGTTACTTTAGCTGCATCGACTGGGCAGATTTCCTGACACCAAGTACAGTTTACACATAGTTCTGGGTCGATGTAAGAAGTTCCAGTTATTTCGGGTTCAGCAATTTCGTATTCACCATAAGGGCAAATACGACAAACTTGAGTGATAGCATCTACAGGGCAGATTCTCTTACAGATTCCACAGTGCACACACTTGTCAGTATCAACATTAATATCAGTAGCCACTACAGGGTTGTCTGAAGTAGGCATTTGATGATCAAGTTCTATAGCATCAACTGGGCACATTTCTTCGCACATACCACAAGAAATACATGTATCTTTGTCTATATCTATTTCTCCAGTAATTAGTTCTGCTCGGGAAGGTAATTCACGAGTAATAGTTATAGCATCCTGAGGACATGCTGTTTCACATGCTTTACAGTTAATACACTCATCATCATCAATATCAGCAGATTTAATAATATGAGGGTATCCGGCAATCTCTTTTATTGATTCACCATCAATTTGCAAGTCTAAAGCTTGGAAAGGACATATTGCGCTGCACATTCCGCAAAGAACACACTTGTTTTCATCAATATCTATCTTACTAGCATCTTGCTCTGTTCTCACCATTGCACCAGTAGGGTTAGTTTCAATGGCACTTACCGGACATATGCTTTCACACAATCCACAAACAGCACAGAGATTGTTTTTGAAGATGAGTACTCGGTCTTCTTCGCCTGCTCTCGCCACAGTAATATCTTTACCATCTAATAGTTCAGTTGTTTCCATCAATCTACTACCTCCTTAATTTCTATCGAGTTGGTCGGGCACATTTCCACACAAATAAGGCATCCGCAACACCATTCGTAATTTATATGTGCCTTTAAGTCGTTCAACACGATGGCCTTCATTAAACACGTGTCCACACAAAGGCCGCACCCAATACAAGAATTTCGAATTGCTCCTTTAAATTTTGAGTCAGTACAGGTCTGGATTATGGTCCTGGTCCGCTCAGTATCTTTTAAAAGAGCGTGGGTTAAAATTAAAAAATCTTTGGGACAAAAGTGGGTTACCATTTCCGCAAATTCTATGGAATTCCAGGAAAGGTTTCTTCCATTCAAATAATGAGAAACAGTAGATCTATCCATGTCCAGCGCTTGAGCTATCTCTCTCTGAGTTTGGCCTTGTTTCCTCAGGTTGACAGCTGCGATATATTTTAATCCAGAAACTATATGTTTGGGCATTGAGTCACCATGTGTGTTAATTACACTTTCACTTGATTATTTATAAATAAATTCCTACTAGGATCATATAGAAAGTTATATATATTGAAGTGGAGTAATCACACTAAAATTATGGGGAAAAAATTTAAATATAAACCTTTAAAATTAGATAAAAATTAATTTTATTTAATAAAAACTCTTTTTAACATTATAAATTCCGTATAAAGTTAAAATAATAATTTTAGACCTTATAAAAATAATAATAGAAAAATTGGGGGTAATCCAAGGGGTCCCAAATTTAGCTTCTAAACCCTCTAATATTTCTATCTCCTCCAATGATATTTTTAGCCTCAAAATACCAGAAAATAGGACCCTTACACCTGTTAGTGATACCATTGCTTCGGGCTTTTTTAAAGTTTAAAATAAATTATAGGTTTCCTTTCTCAATATTATCAACAGATTATAGCATTAAATTTAATTTTAATCGTTAAATTCGATTCTTATCAAGTCATTATTTTCCAAAATATGTCTCATGGTTTATTATATTAAAATAATTCTTACTTTAATCTATTTGATAAATAAATGTTTAAAACGGATCTAGCCATTTATAAATTATAAATTTATTTAAATTTAATAAGGAGCGTATTCTTTATTAATTAATAGAAGTATTTTTTCTTATTTTTGAAATCATGATAATATAAAATAGTTAAATACTCCAAGCCGAGCGAGTATTAAATCAACATAATGTATTTAACTAATAAAATTAGTATTCATTTTATCTAACTTAGGTGGTTCAATAAACCCATTTAAGAAAAATTTTTTATAAGACACGTGGTGTTGATAATGAAAATAATAACCATCATGGGAACCAAGGATACCGGAAAAACAACTTTAGTAACTAAAATAGTTAAGAAACTGACCTCAAAAGGATATAAAGTTGGAACGGTGAAATCTTCTCATGTAACCTTTGACCTTGCTGACCGGGACACCGGAAAACACCGCCAGGCGGGGGCCCATATTGTGGTGGGAACTGGAAAAGAAACCTTTATCCTTTTTGACCAAGCCCTGGATCTGGATCAGATAATATCCACCATTGAATTCAATGAAGGACTGGACTTCTTAGTCCTTGAAGGATTCAAAACTTCCCAATTCGCTAAATTTTCTGTTTCTGATTTAAAAGACGATTACACCATCCAACAAGTGGATGTAACAACTCTGGATGATGCAAAAGTGGGCGAACTAGTTAAACTGGTGGAAGATAGAAGTTACGGGCTCCTTAAGGACTTGAACTGTAAAAAATGCGGTTTTGAGTCTTGCTATGAATTCTCCATCGCCAAGGTACAGGGACAGGCCATGGATGTTGACTGTAAAAGCCAGTTTAGACAGGCCCTATTGCAGGTCAATGGCCAGAGGATACCCCTCAACCCCTTTGTGCAGAATATAATTGCTAAAACCGTTACTGGAATGGTAAATTCCCTAGATAAGGATGCAGACTCCATTGAGAGGATTGAATTGATGGTACGCAATAGAGAGAAACCTTAAAAAATTGTTGACTAAACCTCTAACTTCCCGGCACTAATAAAAACTAATTAACACCTAAAACTTTCACTAAACAAATTCATTAATTAACTGATTAATATGTTTACCCAAGACAGCTACCAACGACCTATCATCTCCCTGAGAATCTCCATAACCAGCCGCTGCAATGTGAATTGCCTTTACTGTCACCACGACGGCATAATGCCTCAAACTGATGAAATGACAGCTGAGGAAATATTCCGCATAGCCCAAGTGGCCCGGAAGATAGGTATTCACAAGATAAGACTCTCTGGAGGAGAGCCACTTATCAGGCCGGACATTGTGGAGATTGTAGAAAAAATATCTACCCTGGACTTTAAAGACGTTTCCATAACCACCAACGGGACACTGATGGAACGCTATGCTGAAAAATTGGTAAAAGCCGGACTAAATCGGGTGAATGTGAGTCTGGACACTCTTAATCCCGAAACTTATAAGTTCATAACCAGCCGGAATTACCTTGAAAATGCTAAGAAGGGAATAATAGCCGCATCCCAGGCCGGTATGGACCCAGTTAAAGTGAACATGGTGGTTATGAAAGACCTCAACCACGAAGAGATATGGGACATGTTTAACTTTTGTAAGGAAAATAGTGCGGTTTTACAACTCATAGAACTTTTAAAAACAGAAAGCTGTCCCGATACTGAATTCATAGACCAGTACCACTATGAAATGGAGGATCTGGAAGAAGAGCTGGCCCAGGCCGCCGATAAGGTGAAGACTCGGGATTTCATGCAGGACCGAAAGAAGTACTTCGTGGATGATGGAGAAATAGAGATTGTCAAACCCATGGACAACACCGAGTTTTGTAAAAACTGTACCAGGTTGCGTATAACACCAGATGGAAAGATTAAGCCCTGTTTGTTGAGGAATGATAATTTAGTTGACATTATTGGGGCCATTCGTGATGGTAAAGATATTGAAGAGTTAAAAAAGATATTTATTGACGCTATTGAGAATAGAGAGCCCTATTATGGCGGATGTTGATTTTTAGATATTATTTTTATTTTATCTTATCCACTTACTTTATTATAGATAATATTCTGCTACAAGAACCCTCCCCAAGTTATTAGAATATATTTAATCCAAAGGATGAATTAAATATCTATTTTGGCCAGCGTAAATTGTCGAAATAAAATCAAATCGGGATAGAATACTCTTTAAGGACCATATTTATATCTGATTTTTTTAAAGAATGCTAGAGATGCCACAATATGTTAAAACCATCTGCAGACCGGTTCCACTACCAGGCACTGGATGAATCAAGAAATCCATTATCCTAAAATCGTTTTATCTTTATTTCTCCAACAAAAAATACCTGCCAAAGTTAATATCTCCTTCTTCCAAAAGATTGAAACCTGCCTGATGAAAGAGAGACCTCCATTCTTTAATGGAAGTAATTAACAAAGAAAACACACTCATCACTGCAAATGTATGAAGGCCTGGCACTGGGACAATAACCGTAAATTTCCACCTGATTTAAGAACCCGAAACAACTCATTCAATCCTGAAAGTTTTGCCGGGCCTAAATTATTCAACAACAGGGCGTTTACAGCTGAATCAAAGGTATTGTCTTCAAATTCAAGATTAGTTACATCTCCTTGAACTATACGAACCCGATTTCTTATTCCAGCAAATTCCAGATTTTTCTCCAGAAAATCCTTTCCACCAGACATGGAGTCCACCTTAGGATCAAAGAGATCCAGGGCCACTATCTGTCCATTTTTCAATACCTTGCCAATTTCAATGGTTACCCGGCCAGCACCGCATCCGGCATCCAGGACCAGATCATCTGATGAGGAAAATAAATCAACAAATGGAAGAGCCATATAATCCGAGGAAGTTACCTTTCGGGCCACTATACTCCCTATAAAAAGATTGGTCGATAGTAAAATAAGAGGCTGTAATTATAACCTTTCTTTATACTTTAATTCCTGGAATTTAATCTTATAAAATGTTCCTTCTCCTTCTAAAAGCTCTATATCACCATCTAATTGGTCCACCAGGGAATTAATCAAAGTCAGGCCCAAAGTTTCATTTTCAAGATCAAATTTTTCTCTAAAGCCTATTCCATCGTCTCCTACAATTAAATCGTATTCTTCATCACTTTTGTGCATTTTCACAGTTATTTTACCACTCACACCCGAAGGAAAGGCATGCTTCAAACTATTACTCACTATTTCATTTATTATTAGGCCACAGGGGACTGAAGTTTCAATATTAAGATCTATTTCTTCATCAATATCTACTTCTAAATCAAATTTAGTCATGTTTTTAGAATTTTCATATATTAAAGTACTTAAAAGAGTTTTTAAGTAATCTGAGAAGTTTATAGAGCTTAAATTATCAGATTGATAGAGTTTTTCGTGAATCATGGACATGGATCTCACCCGATTCTGGCTCTCCACAAAGAGTTCATGATCCTCCTCCGCCACCACCTTTCTAGACTCTAAATTTAAAAGACTTATGATGATCTGCAAATTGTTATTCACCCTGTGGTGAATCTCCCTAAGGAGAGTTTCTTTTTCTTTTAAAGAATTTTTTACAAATTGCGCAGATTTTATCTGCACTGTAATATCTCTGCTGCTGTAAATAAATCCTTTAACAGATTTATCATCAAAAAAAGGTTTTCCAATAGTTTCCAAAAATATATATTTTCCCTTGGCATTTTTAATGCGATATTTTAATCTCACACTTCCCTGAGAGGCCACTGATTTTTCCAGATTAATGCTAATCTCAGGTAAATCATCGGGATGAATTAAATTATGAAATGATTTTCCCATTAGATCATCTGGAGAGTAACCTAAAACCTGTTCACAAGAGGGGCTTATATATTTAAGAATCCCTTTTTCATCTGATTCAGTGATGAGATCCACCATATTAGTAGTAATGAAACTTAACTGTTCTTTCTTCTCAGAAATTAGTTCTTTATTCCTTTTAATCTCATTTAAGGATACTATCTGTCTTAAAATTACCATTACCACCACAATTCCCACCCCCCAGATCAGTGCCTCGTCTGGCGTGGTGATAATTAAAAGACCGTATGTGAAAAGAACCAGTATTAATGGTAAGTAAGAAATTAAGTCCTTTTGTATTTTTGATGTTCCATAAAACGATTTTAAATATCCTAAATCCAATTGGACATTTTTTAGAAAGGATATGGCTGCTAATGTGATGAATAGAGTATTATAAACATATAATACGTTAAATAGCCAGCCACTAAACAGAGTAGGTACCACCACGTAATAAGCATATATTATGTCCCCAAATATCTGGAAAAACAAGGCCAGGGAAACTAATGCAATAGGTAAATCAAAAATCTTCTTATTCCGATTAAATATCAGTGCAAGTACTATGAAAAGTATTGTGAGATCTAAAAATATATAAAATAAAGAAAAGATCATGGATAAGGCGTCTGGTTGGCTGGGTTCAACAATAGGCCAGATTAGTGGGAACCATACAATAAAAAATGCAGAAATCATGACAATGGCTGTGTCCAGTAATGATTTAAATCGAATATTAATTGGTCTTTTAAAAAATAATAGCAAGCCCGTGATTAGTAATGGATACATGGCCAGATAAAATACATCTGCAATGGAAGGAGAAGATATTACCATCATAACATCTTCAAAAATAAAATAAAATAAATTAGCAATGGAATACAATAGCATTGCCAGACCAATCAGCAGCCATGATTTAAAAACATCTTTTCTGTTTTTATATGACCACCATGCAGTGTAAAGCAATACAATTGCACATAAAAAGCTTATTATGGGAAGTAAAGCATGCATATAAATAGACACCATGCTATTATTGTAAAATAATAAAGATACAACTGTTAAAACAGTTAAAAACAGAACAAATAATATTATATGTGATTTTAACCTGTTTAGTGAACTAGAGACATGCATTTTCCACCTGAAATAGTATTAAGTTTATATATTTATGGATGTCTTTATTTATTAAGTTTATTGCCTTTGGATTGATATTTTAAACATTATTATCTACTGAAAACCATTGAATTTAGAGTATATGGTTATCTTTAGATAAATTTAATATTATAAAAATACTAAATAATATTAAACTCAAAACTCAATCCTAGAAGAAACCATGCCATCCCCCTCCTCCTATTTACCCATAACTAAATGGGCCCGAAATTATAATAAAGACTGACTTAGGCCCGACATTATAGCCGGATCACCGTAGGATCATTTACCATTCCAGAAGTAATTGCTTTTGTTCTCTGGCCAATTTACCCCCAGAGGTGGGCTTGTATTCCGCCATGGTGGCTTTATTTGTTTACATGATTTTTGGATCGTCCCGGCAATTGTCCATGGGACCTACTTCCACACTATCCATACTAGTAGGGGCCAACCTCGGTTCACTGATGATTCCCAATATCGGCCAGTATCTAATGATTGTTTCCATTATAGCCGTGGCCGCCGGAGTTTTAGCCTGGATATCTTGGGCTTTAAAAAGGGTTTTATAGTTAAATTCATATCTAAAACCGTGCTTACTGGATTTTTAACAGGCATAGCACTATTTATTACCAATAGACGTTAATATTTTGGTTAACCTTGCAGCCACAGTTTTTCTGGTGAGTTACATTGAGGGCTATTTATTTGCCGAAGAGTACGCCACCAAATACCGATATAAAGTTGATGGAAATCAGGAATTGCTGGCTTTAGGGTTTCTAATATAGCAGTGGGTCTTTTTCAGGGACTGCCCATTGGAGGAAGCCTTCACGTAATGCAGTAAATGATGAAAGTGGGGCAAAATCACAGCTAGTTGGAGGAATAGTAGCCACAATCATCCTATTAATACTCTTATTATTTACTGGAGTTTTCTATAACTTGCCTGAAGCCATATTTGCCGCCATTGTATTATTTGTTATAAATAATCTGGTGGATATTCCACATTTACGTACCATTTACCAATTCAGCCGTATAGAATTTGTTATTGCTATGGTAACCCTATTTTCAGTGCTACTTTTTGGTGCACTGGAAGGAATTGTAATTGGAGTAATTTTATCAGTTATAGGGCTGCTTAAAAATATGTAAAATCCAGATGTAGTAATATTAGGGCGAATTCCCGGAACCAAACAGTTTTTAGATATTAAAAGACATCCTGAAGGAGAAATAATCCCCCATACACTTATTGTAAGAGTAGATGGATCTCAAATATTTCTAAATACCGAGAGTGTGAAAAATATCATTATAGGCCTGGTAGATAATAAATGTGAATGTAAATTGTTTGTTCTGGATTTTGAATCATCGGCTTTCATTGATTACTCTGGAATCCAAATGCTGGAGGAACTTAATGACGAGTTAAAGCTTAGAGGCATTAAAATCAAAGCAGCCAATATGCACGGTCCATTAAGAGATTCTATTCGAAAAACACGCTTAGAACAGGAGATTGTAGATCCTACAATTTGTTGAGTATTGAAGACTGTGTTGAAAAATGGGAAGCACAAAATAAGAAATAAATTGATTATATCTCATGAAAATATAAAATAAGAAGAAATAATAAATTTAAAAAATTACTTCTTAAAAACAACCAAATTTCCATCGATCCGGGCCACACTAGTATATGAAACCAAAGTACCGGCCCCTGCATCGATTTCTGGATCATAATATTCGGCAGTGAATGCCTCATGTTTTTCATGTATTTTACTAATTTTTCCTTTTAATTCTCGTCCTTCTTCTCCCCATTTAAATATTAATTCTTTACCTTTTAATAATGCCAATTGAGATGAGATATCCATATTATCACCTTTTTTAAAAATTAACTAATAAATTATGTGTTTATATCAATTAATATTACACTATATCCTTTCATTAAAGATTAATTAATCTCAAAATAAATGTGTTTATATTAATTAATATGTAACTATTAAAGAGAGAATTTATTTAAGGTGGGAAAAATGCAAAAATCGATTACATGGATAATTTTAGGCCTTATATTCATAGCAGTTGGATTAGTAGACCCTTACAATACAGTTATTATTACAGCAGGATTAATATTCCTGATCAGCGGCTTGTTCATGTATAAAAAATTTGAGAATAGGAACATTTACGTGGGATTGATCTCAATTGTTCTGATTTTAATGTCCATTTTAACATATTTAGAGTTATTTAGCCCGAATTATACTGGAAATGTTTTATTTAATGGAATTTTCTTTATTCTGATAGTTTTGGTCGGATTTTACATTATTTACAGATTTCCTAAAACATGGGAATTATAATCATAAATTTTTGGCCATTAATAAATACCATGAAAATATATTAAAAATAAATTAATTTATACATTGGAGGCTTAGTTTTGGGTAAATTTTTAAAAAGTTTTAATTATGTTGCAGTTATTAGTGGACTTTTTATAAGTCTTTTAATTACTATTATTTTAAAATTTTTTATCGGTAGCCTTGCACTATTTTTATTGCCTCTTATGGCCAGTTTAATTTCTGTATTTTTAGCAAATGAATCTGAATATATTAATGGTATAATCACCGGACTATTAGCCGGGTTAATTTCCATTATATGGATTGGCCCATTTTTTCTACTTTTAGGACCATTAGGGGGATTTTTAGGTATCATATTGAACCGATATTTAAATAAAGGTAATATAAAACCTAATTTAGGTAAAAAAAATACAGAAAATAGATTAAATCCTATTAAAAACATTATTAATAATTTAAAACTTAATAAAACAATTATAGTAATTGCGGCTGTTCTTTTAGGAATAATTTTAATCTGGGGAGTTTTTACCATACCCACAATAGATGAATCCAATATCGATAAAGTCCCTGTAGTTAACAACACCACTAAAAATAATCAAACCATTCCCAATCCTGAGGATGTGGCCCTGAGACAAAGCCTGAAAAAATCATTGGAATTGTTTTTCAGCAATTTTAACTTAATGTTCAATCAAAATGGTGTAAGTAATGGATATATACTCAATACTATTCAAATAGTGAGTTTAAATAAAACATCAGATAACCAGGTTCAGATAACCGTGAATTTAACCAGAATAACCAATACTGGAGGCCAATTTAATTCTGTGTGGAATGGTCCTTTTTATTTAGTTAATGGGACCTGGGTAGATAAGGGTGAATTTGTACAGATACATTCGTATAACAGTACCAGTGGAAAAGATACATTATAATATCTATATTTCAATTTTTAAAAATATATTAATTTTTAATATATCCACTGAATTATTATTTCTCTAAAACCATATTAATGTGCATTGATCACTTTAACGCATTTTTTTCCTTTTATACAAATCCGACATGTGCCACATTTAAGCACTTTTCATATCAATTATATAAATTTCGTCCTTAACCCCGCTTATTGCTGTCTGCAGGAGACATATTTACCACAAGATTCTCTTTGAAATTCCAAAAGTAGCGAGCCACTTCTACCATACATGTGCTCTGGTCCATAGGATAGTATCCTCCAATGAATTAAGATGTTATAAAAGGTAATTTGAAATTTTAGTATATTTCATTTAAAGTTAATTAAATCCTATTTACTATGAACTATCAAAAAAGCATATAAAACCCTGTTTTATTCTAGGACAATATTTAATAAAATTTATCATGGACTTCGCATATATAAATTAATGCATGTGTAAAATCATTTATTCAGTTATCTGAAAGTTATAATTAAATTTTAATTAATAAGAGGTAAAAAAATGGCTGAAGAATTTCCAAAAAATTACGTGAGCATAAGAGATAGATATCGAGAATATAGTTCAATATTAGGCAATTTAGGAAAAGCCGTGAGAGATAGTGGGCCAATTGAAGACAAAAATGCCCATTTAGTTCAACTGGCGGCTTCTGCAGCCATAAGATCTGAAGGAGCAGTCCACAGTCATACGAAAAGAGCTCTTGAAGCAGGTGCAAGTCCAGAAGAAGTTTATCAAGCATTATTACTGATCACCAGTATCATTGGATTCCCGAATGTAGCTGCGGCTATTTCCTGGGCGGATGATGTGATTCAAGAATAAATTTCCTTCTTTTTATAATATCTTCAGTTTTTTAACAGATAATTCATTAAACTATAAGTTAGAGTTCTAAAATTTTAATAATAAAAAATACATTCAACACTAAGGTGCTACCATGTCTCCCATGTATAAAACAGTTCCCGCTATTAAAGTCAATGAAAAATCAAAATCCGTGATGGAAAAAGTGGTCAAAGACGAAGAAATAGAATTGATTGCAAACACCACTCTTAAAAGGAAATTTTCTATCAGTCCGGATTCATTGAAAGAGTTTGCAGTGGGATATCTATTAGGAGAAGGCATTATTCGTTCTATGGAGAATATTAATGAAATTAACATTGAAGATAATACCATTAATGTTAAGGTGGACATGGAAGATTTTGACATAATTCAAGAACTGGTAGTGGGTTCTGATTGCTTTGGTGGATGGAGACAGAAAATAGAATTTGTAAACAAAGTTGAATCTAATTTTACAATAGATAAAAAAGAAATTATTGATTCTTTTACCAGGTTAAAAAAAAGTGCATACACTTGGAAGGAAACTGGTGGGACACATGTGGCGGCCTTGGTTTATAAAGATAAATTCTTATCACAGGAAGATGTGAGTCGACATGTAGCTGTGGATAAAGTTATTGGTGCAGGCTTAATAGAGGGTGTCGACTTTAAAAATAGTTATATTGTTTACAGTGGCCGTATGCCCGCAGACATGCTTATAAAAATTGCTAGAGTTGGAATACCCCTTCTTACATCCAATGCTGCACCTACCACTTCAGGTTATGCCGTAGCCCAAGAAGCAGGAGTTACTATGGTAGGTTTTGTCAGAGGCAATCGTTTTAATATTTACACACATGCAGATAGGATTATACTTTAAAAAAATTGTAATCATTAATAAAATAAGAAAATATTTCACTCCAGCACATTATGCTTAAGCTTCATATCCTCCTCTGTTTTTTCCATTTTATTCATTAATTCTGCAACGAATCCATCTAGGAATATTAAAGTGGAAATCTCAAATAAAGTTCCTAATGGAGCTAGTGACTGATGTTTACCTCCCATTTGCCGAGTTATATAATCTTTTTCCATGTCTATTTTGGTTCTGCCTTTAACAGACACCACTAAATCAGACATACTTGCCAAAGTTGATTTCTCATAAGAAGTAACAGCAATTATTTTAGCCCCTCGTTTTTTAGTGATTTTAGCCGTGCTGATGATATAACTAGTCTCACCCGATCCAGATATAGCCACTAAAGAGTCATCATCATGAATAGCCGGAGTTATGGTCTCTCCTACAACATAAACGCTGAAACCTAAGTGCATTAATCTCATAGCAAATGCCTTGGCAACCAGTCCAGATCGACCCAGTCCCAGAACAAATATGTTTTTAGAGGCAATTATATTGTCCATCATTTCATTTATTGTTTTTTCATCTAGTTCCTGGGACAATTTGTGCACATTTTCAATCATTTCATTAATAGCATCATTTATAATCATTTTAAGACCCCAATATAATTTAAATATATAATTATCCATATAAAACATGATAAATTAGATTTAGATTAATGAAGAATGTAACCATTAATCTGAACATAAATTCATATCCAACTTGACTAAAGTATATCAATTGATTCTATAATATAATGTTATGAAATTGTAATCTAATTAATTTAGTTGATTGTTATTTAAATATTTTAAATTAAATTAGCGATTAATCAATTAGGTGTACCATGGACTATAATCCACTCCTAGGCATGAAAATCAATGGCCACGAATTTAACTACAAATTTTTCCAATCACTTCTGTTGATATCACAAACCTGGTCCCAGCGGAAGGCTTCTATCAAATTGGGAATTTCCGCTCCAGTTTTAAATCGGCGCATATTGGAAGCAGAGAGGAAATTAGGTTTTAAATTAGTATTAAGCACCGGAGCTGGGTCTGAGTTGACTCCTGAGGGGATGAAAATTCTGGAGATTCATCGCCGGTTTTTAACTAAAATGGAACCCGGTTCCAAACCAGTTATTTGTGGAGGGTACATTTCTTCAGGACTCCTCTCCACTCTGGCCCAAGAATTTGGTCTGGACGCAGTAATATATGGCAGTGATGACGAAAGTTCATTTTATCTGGCTCAAAAAGAACTTCTAGATATTTTAGCTCTTGATGATCCGTTAATTGCTTTTCAAAGGGATCTAGATTTTACTCCTATTGCTTTTGATTACTTGGTGCTGGTATCGAGTCCTGGAAGTGAAATAAATAATCTGGAAGAACTTATAAATTCTCATTTCATTGCAGTTTCCAGTTCTTCACAACGATTGGCCTGGAAAACTATGCATGATAGGAAAATTCCCTTTGAAATTATAA
>Ga0351888_1103_pt1 | contig 35388 bp, 24 predicted proteins | sample TotcelFGM3001M13_FD_206770 | JGI IMG/M metagenome (GOLD analysis project Ga0351888, IMG submission 206770) | Enriched cells from coal bed in the Powder River Basin, Montana, United States - Total cells FGM rep3 HSBNCT.FGM.300.1.M13 ... | reverse complement strand
GTAGCGACGTCACCCTGGATGAACTGCGGGCTCAGGGCTTTTCCGCCTTCTTCCTGGGAATCGGCGCTCACCTGGGGTATAAGCTTAAGATCGAAGGAGAAGACAATTTCCCCCAGGTCTGCGATGTCATTAATTTCCTCAAGAAGGTGAATCTGGGGGATAAGCGGCCGCCGGCCGACCGGGTAGTGATTATCGGAGGCGGCAACGCCGCCATGGATGCGGCCCGTACCTGCGTGCGTCTGGGTTGCCAGGAAGTCCACATCTCCTACCGCCGTACCAGGAGAGAGATGCCGGCCCATCCCGAAGAAGTCGAACAATCCCTGGAGGAGGGCGTCAAGATCCATTTTCTCACAGTACCCATCAAGGTCGGGGGCGAACCCGGACAGGTTCAGTATCTGGAATGTCTCCAGGCGGAGTTGGGCCGGCCCGATGCCAGCGGCCGCCGCCGTCCCATCAGCATTCCGGAGAGCAACTTCCGTCTGGAAGTCGGGGCGGTGATTACCGCCATCGGCCAGCAACCCGACCTCTGTCCCTTCCCGACGCCGCCGGCCAATACCAGCCCCTGGTGCACGATTATCACCGACCGGGGGAACACCCGCACCAACGTCTCGGACATTTTCGCCGGCGGCGACTCGGTGACCGGCCCCGCTACTGCGGTGGAGGCCATTGCCGCAGGCAAACAGGGGGCATTGGATATTGACTATTATCTGACCGGGGCCGCCGGCCTGGCCCCCAGCGTCAATACCCAAAAGCGCCTGCGGGTGCCGTTTTTGGGCATCCCGGCCGAGACCAAGATTACCAATCACCGGGTGCCGACGCCCTTTCTCGACATGGGGCAGCGCCGCACCAACTTCGACCGGGTGGAGATGGATTTCACCCCGGAGCAGGCCCAAAAAGAAGCCCAGCGCTGCCTGCGCTGTGACATCTGCATCCGCTGCGGCGCCTGTGAGCGCGTCTGCCGGGACACTATGCAGGTCTACGCCTTGAAATTCACCCAGATCAGCACCACCGAACGGATGCTCAGCGATTATGGGCGAGCCCAGGAACGCTGCATCGCCTGCGGCGCCTGCGCCCTGACCTGCCCCACCGGCGCCATTGAATATATCGAGGCCCCGGACCACCGGGAAGTGCGTCTCTGCGGCACCATCCTGAACGAACTGGAAGTCCACCCCTGCCAGGGCTGCGGCGGTCCGCTGCCGCCGGCCCGCTACCTGGATTACGTCAGTTCTCACAGCGACCCGGCAATGGCTAAGCAGGTGCTGCGCCACCTCTGTTCCGCCTGCGCCCGGGAAAAACGCGCCCAGGAGTTTGTCAAGCTCTGAGATACGTGGTAAGGTTTTGGGGGGAAGGCGGGGCCGTCTCGGTTAAGAACCCCGGCCTCCCCCATTTTCATTTCGGGACGGCGACGATGTTGAGATCCAAGACGTGTGCGGTCACCCTGGTCTTCCTGCTGACTCTCCCCCTGAGTCTGCCGCCGGCCTGGGGTCAACTGAGCGTCATTCAACATCCCCGAAGAACGGCGCGTCCTGTCTATCTGAAGGAGGTGGAGAGGCGGATTTACCAACTCACCAACGAAGTGCGTCGCAAATCTCACCTGCCGCCCCTATTCAAAGACGACGCTTTGGTAGCCACCTCCCGGGCCCACAGCAACGATATGCTGGCCCGGAACTTCTTCAACCATGTCAACCCGGACGGTAAAGCCCCGCAGGATCGCATTGCTCCGGCTTATTCCCGCACCCTGGGCCGGACCGGGGAAAACATCTGGAGCGGCCACGGTTTCGATTATTCCGACAAAAAACTTCTGGCCCGGGTCATCGTGGATAGCTGGGTAACTTCTCCGGCACACCGGGCCAACCTCCTCAACCCCGATTACACCCACCTGGGGGTAGGGGTGAGCGTCCTGGGAAAAGATATCCGGGCCACTCAGAACTTTGTACAGCGGCGTTAAGCATTCCCCTCTGGGCGAATATAGAGGAAATGCCGTAGTAGGGGCGACCCGCCGGGTCGCCCCTTAGGTTGATAGGGCATATTTCCTGGTGCGAAAATTAGTACATTAGTTCATAACTACGGTAACGTATTTCTTAACCACGAGAAGATTACTTCCCCCTCACCCCACCGCTTCGGGGGGAGAGGGCCTGGGGCTAGGGGGACGATATACTACGTTACCGCATTTATGAAAAAAGGTACTTCCTCAGATGATGAGAATCAAACCCCCATCTAGTGGAAATCGAACAAATCCCCCGGTTAACTGGTCCGACAAAATCCTTCGTGAGTGCATCGGTGAGGAGCCTCCCCCGTGCCAGGCCGCCTGTCCCCTGGACATCCGGGTGCGGGAAAAGCTGCGCTTGATGCAGCAAGGCAAGCTGCCCGAAGCCCTGGCCGTAGTCCTGGAGCGCTGCCCGTTTCCCGGCATCCTGGGCCGCATCTGCACCCATCCCTGCGAGGCGGCCTGCACCCGCAACTCCCTGGACCAGCCTATTGCCGTCGCCGGGTTGAAACGCTACCTGGCGGACCTGGCTCCCGATGCGGGTTTAAACGTCGCGCCGGGGCTGGACCGGCCCCAGCCGGTGGCCGTGGTGGGAGGCGGCCCCGCCGGGCTTATGGCGGCGTACGAGTTGCGCCGCTTCGGCTACCCGGTTACCCTCTTCGAGGCCGAACCTTTCCTGGGCGGGGCCCTGCGGCTCTATATCCCCCCCTACCGCCTGCCCCGGGAGGTGCTGGAGCGGGAGGTGAGTGTGGTGGAAAAGCTTGGGGCGACCGTGCGCCTCCGCACCCGCCTGGGCCGGGATATCCATCTGGAAGACCTGCGGCGGGATTTCGCCGCGGTCTTCCTGGCCCTGGGCGCCCACAAGGGTCTTAGCCTCCAGATTCCCGGGGCAAACTTAAATGGGGTGAGAAATGGCCTCAGTTTCTTAATGGCCGTCAACGAGGGGACACCTCCCCCAGTGGGCCGCCGGGTGGCCGTCATCGGCGGCGGTAAGGCCGCATTGGACGCGGCCCTCTCTGCTTGGCGGGCCGGGGCCGAAGAAGTCCACCTCCTCTATCCCCGTACCGCGGACCTCATGCCGGCCCCGGCCTCGGAGGTGGAGGAGGCCCGCCGGGAAGGGGTTCAGTTCCATTTCCTCACCCAGCCGGTGCGCCTGCTGGGTGAGGACCGGGTCCGGGGCTTGGTGGCCCAAAAGACCGAGTTGGGAGAGCCCGCGGCCTCCGGCCGCTCTTGCCCGATGCCGGTGCCCGGCTCCGAGTTCACCCTGGAGGTGGACACGGTGATCCCGGCGGTGGGCCAAACTGCGGATTTCGCCTTTTTCGGCCCCGGCCTGGCCTTTGACACCGCGACGATCTTTAAGCTGGAGTCGGACCCGGTGACCCTCGCCACCCGGATTCCCGGGGTCTTTGCCGGGGGCGACCTGGTCACCGGGCCGCAGAGCGCCGTGGACGCCTTTGCCGCCGGCCGCCGGGCCGCCCTGGCCATCCACTGCTCCCTCCAAGGGGAGCCTCTGCCTCGGGAGTTGCCGCCTCTTACCAGCCGGGGCACCAACCTCATCGTGGATACCTCAGGGGTCGGGATTACCTCCCGTCAGCCGATGCCGGACCTCAGCCTGGAAGCGCGGAGGGTCCAACCCGACGCCGAAGTCGAACTGGGTTTCACCGACGCCTCCGCCCGCGCCGAAGCCGACCGTTGCCTCGCCTGCGCCTGCTCCCAGTGTGTCAAGCACTGCACCTTTCTCCAGTACTATGTGCAGGAGTTCCCTGGCACCGAAAAAGGGCTGGTCCGTCTCCTGGCGGAACGGGGTCCGGCTGACCCCCTGATTCCCTACTCCTGCCATTACTGCGGCCTGTGTCAGGCGGTCTGCCCCCAGGACCTCCACGCCGGCCGGCCCTGTCTGTCCGCCCGGGAAGCCCTGGTGGCCAGAGGTCAAGGGCCGTTACCCCCGCATAAGGGCATCCAAAACTTCGTCAAGTGGGGGGCTTCCCCGACCTTTGCCCTGAGCCGCCCGGACCCCGCCACCGGCAAGGCGGCCCGGGTCTTCTTCCCGGGCTGCTCCCTGGCGGGCCACGCCAGCGAGGTGGTGAAGGCAGCCTACGCCCACCTGCGCCGGAAGCTGCCGGATACAGGCATTATGCTCAACTGCTGCGGCGCCCCCAGCTATTTCATGGGGGAGAGAGACGTCATGCTCCGGATCATCGACAAAGTGGGCGCAGAAATGGCGAAACTGGGGGCGCGGGAGGTCATCGTGGCCTGCACCCACTGCTATCAGACCTTTCAGGAATTTCTCCCGGAGGTCAAAACCAGGACTATTTACGAGGTGCTGAACGAAGTGGGTCTGCCCGAGGGAGCCTCAAGTCCTGCGGCGGCAATTTTTAATATCCAAGACGCCTGCGGCGCCCGCCAGGCCCCCCAGATTCACGATGCGGTGCGCCGTCTGGTGGCTGACCTGGGGTACGAAGTAGAAGAAATGGCCCACAACCGGGAGCGTAGCATCTGCTGCGGGTCCGGCGGCATGGTGCCCGCGGTGGCCCCGGAGATGGCCAAGAAAATGACCGACTTCCGGCTGTCCGAGGCCATCCGGGACCTGGTCACCTACTGCGCCTCCTGCCGGGCCCGCCTGGCCAAGGCGGGGCACCCCACCCTGCACGTGCTGGATCTGCCGTTCAACCCGGCCTGGCAGCAAACCAAAACCCAGCCGCCGCCCCATTCCCTGATAAGATGGTGGCGGCGCTGGCGGCTGAAACGGTATTTTGGGAAGTTGTAGGTTTGGGGGGGGGCGCTAAAATTCATAGATCGCGTCTCACGCGCCATCCGGGAGTGATGGTGCGTGAGACGCACCCTACGACAGGCTTTTCGTAACAGTCGCGCCTGGGCGGTTGGCCCACTCGTAAAACATAAAAAGATTCAGTGGAGCGGGCGTCCCTGCCCGCCGCCTTTGGTTCCACAGGCTTCCAGCCTGTGCACCGCACCGGCAAGATGCCGGTGCCACCAAGAACGTTTCGGAACAATAATCTGGAGGATAAGATGAGACCATCAAGGATGAAAAACCAATCCCAGGAATATGTCTTCCGCCTCCCAGAAACACCCCTGGGGCCGTTGCGGCTCTATTTTTCGGACCGGGGCCTCGCGGCCCTGGAATTTGCCGGGGACGGGCCGGTGCCGCAGTCGGACGATGCACTCCCGAATCACCTCATGATGGTGATCGAAGCCGTCCGGCAGGAGGTATCCGCTTACTTTACCGGTGTTCGCACCGATTTTGCCGCCCTCACCCTGGACCCCCAGGGCACGCCCTTTCAGCTCCGGGTGTGGCAGGAACTGCGCCGGATTCCCTGGGGCCAGACCATCTCCTATGGCGAATTGGCCCGCCGGGTGGGAAACCCCAAGGCCTCCCGGGCCGTGGGCCAGGCCAACGCCGTCAACCCCCTCCCCTTGATCGTCCCCTGCCACCGGGTGATCGCGGCCGACGGCAGCCTGGGGGGTTACAGTTCGGGACTGGACCGCAAGCGCTGGCTGCTGCACCATGAAGGGGCGAGGTGAGAGGCAGGTTTTATAGTAATTGCCAAAAGTTTTTTCCGTTCAGGGACCCCTTATAATTCCCCCTACCCCCCTTTAAAAAAGGGGGAAACTACAAGGAATTGCTGTTAAAGTCCCCCTTTGGACAAGGGGGACTTAGGGGGATTTGAAAACCTCCAACGGGAAAGAATTTATGGCAAACGCTATATTTCTTTGAGAGCGGATTGGCATGAATCGGCGGAGGTACTCGTTAACCGCCGACCCCTGCCCGGGCCTGCTGAGGATAGTCGCATGACGTTTGCTTAAGCCGTGGAGGATGCCGGGGTTGCCACCCGGCGCGAATAAACCAGGTATTTGTCCTCTTCCAAGAACATGTGGACTTCGGCCCCGTCGCTCTTATAAGCCTCCAGGGCCTCTTTGGCGTCATCCCGGGTGACGTAGATGGCGCCGTCCCACATGAATTTTTTTCCAGCCACTTCCCTGGCCGAGGCGATGGGCGGTGAGGCGTCCGCAGGCAATTGTTCCCCGGGTTCTATCTGTTCCAAGGGCAGGCCCAGGGCGGCATCTACTTGGGCCCCCAGTTGCCCCAGGGTAAAGCCGGCCACGTAGATCCCTTCCTTGGGACAGGTAGCCATGCAGGAGCCGCAGCCTTTGCAGAGCACCGGGTTTACGGCCACGGTCTTCTTCATTTTCCCGTCTCGAACATATTCCAACAGGCTGATGGCGTGGAACGGACAGGCATCGACGCAGAAGGCGCAGCCGTCGCAATTTTCGTCAATGGGGCGGGAGATAATGGATTCGAGTTCCCAGGTATCCCGGGCGAGGATAGTGCTGGCCCGGGAGGCACAGGCCAGGGCCTCGGCAATCGACTCCTGAATGGGCTTGGGATAATGGCACAGGCCGGCCATATAGATCCCCGGCGTACTGGACTCCACCGGCTTAATCTTGGCGTGCGCTTCCGTAAAGAAACCTTCGCTATTCAGGTGGATTTTATAAAAATCAGCCAGGACCGCATTGTGATGAGGAATTATGGCCGTGGCCAGGGTCAGGAGGTCGACGCTCAGTTCCATGGGCAGCAGGAGGTCCTGATCCTCAAACTTGATGGTGATCTTATCCCCGGCCGCCTCCACCCGGGGCGGATCATCCACGTTATACCGGCAAAACCGCACCCCTTTTTTCCGGGCCTCGGCATAGAGCACTTCGCGCTCGCCATAGGTCCGCATATCACGGTAAAGGATATAAACCTCCATATCGGGATTCATATCTTTCAACCGGATGGCGTTCTCGACGGAATGGCTGCAGCACACCCGGTTGCAATACGGCCGTTCCGGGATGCGGGAGCCCACACATTGAATAAAGGCCACTCCCTGGGCATTCTTCACCCTGGAAGTTCCCCGGGAAATTTCCCGGTCGAGGTCTAGAGCCAGCAGGACATTGGGGTGCTCTTTATAGAGATACTCGCCTTTAGGGCGCAGAGGCTCCGCCCCGGTGGCGATAATCACGATACCGTGCTCGATCTCCTGGCCGGTGGACAGCTTGGATTTAAAGTTACCCACCGAACCGCTGACTTCGTCCACCACGGCCCAGAAGTGCACGGTAATCCTGGGCTGTTTCTCCACCTTCTCGACCATGCCGTCCACCATCGCCTGGACCGGTTCATCCCGCCAGGTGCTGTGGAGCTTGCGGGCATTGCCGCCCAAACGGTCCAGTCTTTCCACCAGGTGGACCTCGAAACCCTGGTCCCCCAGGGCCAGGGCGGCGGTGATGCCGGCCATGCCACCGCCGATTACCAGGGCTCTTTTGTTCACCGGCACCGAGAGATATTCCAGGGGCTGCAACATCCTGGCCTTGGCCACGCCCATGCGAATCAGATCCAGGCACTTTGCCGTGGCTTGCTGCGGCTCCTGTTGGTGCACCCAGGTGCACTGGTTGCGGATGTTTGCCATCTCGAACAGGTATTTGTTCAGGCCGGCTTCCCGGAGCATGCTCTGAAACATGGCGGCGTGGGTCGTGGGACTACAGGCCGCCACCAACACCCGGTTCAGACGGTGTTCCTTGATCATCTGCACCATCTGGTTCTGGCAATCCTGGGAGCAGGTGAAGAGGTTGTCCTGGGCGTATTCCACATTGGGGATGGTGCGGGCGCTCTCCACCAGAGAGGGCACATCGGCCACGCCGCCGATATTAAGGCCGCAGTTGCAGACAAAAACGCCCACCCGGGGCGGCTCTGCCGAGACGTCGGGTTCCGGCGGGAAGGTTTTGGCTCGCTGCATGGTCCCCCGGACCGCGGTCAAATCCCGGGCCGCGGCCGCCGCCGCGGCACTGCCCTCCACCACCGAATCGGGGATGTCCTTAGGACCGGTAAAGGCGCCACAGGCGAAGATCCCCGGCCGCGAAGTAGACACCGGGCTACAGCAGTCGTTCTCCACAAAGTTGTTATCGGAAATCTCCACCCCTAATTTCCGGGCCAGTTCAACGGTTTCCGGGGCGATCCCCATGCCGACGGATAGGACTACCAGGTCAAATTCTTCGGTCCGGATAGCGTTGGTTTCATCCACAAAGGTGAGTTCCAGATTGTGGTTGCGCGGGTTCTGAACCACCCGGGAGACCACGGCCCGCATATAGCGGATATGATGATGCACCTTGGCCCGCTGATAGTAACTTTCGAATCCCTTCCCATGGGCCCTGAGATCAATGAAGAAGATGGTAGGTTCGATTTTGGCGTCATGCTCTTGGGCAATAATGGCCTGCTTGGTGGCATACATACAGCAGACCGAAGAGCAATAGGGCCGGCCACCGGCCGCATCCCGGGAGCCGACGCACTGTATCCAGGCGATTTTCTCCGGCTCGACGCCGTCGGAGGGGCGCTTGATATGGGCCTCGGTGGGCCCGGTGGCCGAGAGGAGCCGTTCGAATTCCAGAGCCGTAATAACATTGGGATAGCGGCCGTAGCCATATTCCGGCTTTTGACGGGCGTCGAAAACCTGGAACCCGGGAGCCAGAATCACTGAGCCGACGCTCAGCTTCACGATTTGGTCCGTCTGGGAAAAATCTATGGCATCGGCGGGGCAGAATTTCTCGCAGGCCCGGCATTTGCCTTTGCGAAAAAAAATGCAGTGTTCCTTATCTATGGCAAATTTTAGCGGCACCGCCTGGGGATAGAGGACATAAGCGGCTTTGCGGGAATTGAGCCCCTGGTTAAACTCGTTGGGCACCTTCTTGGGACATTTCTCGGCGCAAATGCCGCAGGCAATGCAGCGGCTCTCGTCGATGTACCGGGCTCGTTTGAGCACCTCGACCTGATAGTTGCCGGCTTTGCCGGATATGCCCGTCACCTCGGCCGGAGCGATAATTTCGATATTGAGGTGGCGACCCACCTCCACCAGTTTCGGCGCCAGGGTGCACATGGAACAGTCGTTGGTGGGAAAAGTCTTGTCTAACTGCGGCATGACGCCGCCGATGGCGGGTTTTTTCTCCACCAGATAGACATAAAATCCGGTTTCGGCCAGATCCAGGGCGGCCTGGATACCGGAGATCCCCCCTCCCACCACCAATACCGCACCAGTCTTCTTGTCGCTATCTTTAGGCTTATCGGCCATGTATCAAACCTCGTTTAGATAATCCCCTTCATCTTCAATAACGGCATAGGATCTACCAGGTGCTGGGCCAGCCATTGCGAAGCTTGAGGATGTCCCAGGGCCAGGCCCATGAGTTCGGTGAAATAAAATACCGGCAGATAATAGTCCCGGCCGAATTTGCGGGCAATCCTTTCCTGGCTCAGGTCAAGGTTGGCCTGGCACATCTGGCAGGAGACCACGAAACATTCGGCCCCCGCCATTAGGGCGCGCTCATACAAGCGCTCCACCAGGGTGTCGATAATATCGGGCCGCGCCACGGCCAGGCCGGCGCCGCAACAGTCAGTCTTGAAAGACCAGTCCAGGGCCGTAGCGCCCAAAACCTCCAGGAGGCGCTCCATATTTTGCGGGTTTTCAGAATCGGCTCGATCCGTTACCGCCGGCGGCCGGGCCACCAGGCAGCCGTAATAACAGACAGCTTTAATATTCTTCAGCGGCAGTACCACCTTAGCGGCCAACGCCTCGAGTAAGGCGTTTTGGGTAAAAAAATCCAACAAATCCCAAATCTTGTTTTCCCCGCGGTAGGTAAGGCCCAATTTCTCGCTCTCGGGCCCCTGCAAGACCTTTTCCGCCACCTTGAGCCGGTTGAAGCATAAGGCGCAAGGCGCCACCACATCACGCCCGGCCTTTTCAGCCAACGCCAGGTTGCGGGCCGGCAGGTGCAAGGCGAGCTCATGGTTGAGGCTGTGGGCCGAACTGGCGCCGCAGCAATTCCAATCGAAGAGCTCCACCATCTCCACCTCCAGCAGGGGAGCAACTCCGGCGATGGAAGCGGCATAGTCCACCGCGGTGCCTTCTAACGAGCAGCCAGGATAGTAGGTAACTTTCATACGCTTAAAACTCCACCTTCCGGAAGATTGCGGCGATCTCGCCCTTGCCTCGCAAGGCTGCCGGGCCGCGCCAGCGCATCCGCCGGCGCTTCCAGAGTTTCCACCCCAAACTCAGGTCGGCCTTGAGTCCGGCAAAATCCGGTTGGCGGCGCATTTTGAACACCGTAAAGCGCCGGAGGAGCGTGTTTTCCGGCAGGCGGCCGCCCGCGTCCCGCAGGCTCTCCAGAAAAATACGGTGAAACGTCGCCACCATGTCGTCGGGTAGGGTTCTTCCCCTTCTGACCGCTTCTTCTTTGAGCCAATCCATGGTGCCGGCAATGTCGATACCGTTTGGACAGCGGCTGGTACAGGTTTGGCAGCCGGAACAGACCCAGATGGTCATGGAATCGAACACCCGCTCTTCCTGACCCAAAAGCGCCAGGCGGATGACGTGGTGCGGCAGCAGATCCATGGCGAAGGTAAGGGGACAGCCTCCCGAACATTTTCGGCATTGGAAACAAGAGGTTACCGCCAGGTTAGCATTAACCAGTTGTTCAGGGAGGGCAACCTGGGGCCGCAAAGACTTATTGGTCGGGTTTTCCATGGGCGTTTTCTTATTCCTAATCTTTAGCCTGATTTCAGTGGGGGTGAGGAGTTAAAGATATATAATCTATTTTTTGTATACCTAATGTCTACCACAGGTCAATAAAATAAATGCGGCCATTATTCAGTAGGGACAATGGCTTGATAATAGGTTAATTTTCCCTCTGTGGGGGCGGTTTATAGCGATTGCCAAAAGTCCCTTCTACTCAGAGAAGCCTTATAATCCCCCCTACCCCCCGGGGGAACTGCAAGGAATTGCTGTTAAAGTCCCCCTTTGAAAAAGGGGGATTTAAGGAGATTTGAGAAATATCCATGGAAAGAAATATTTCGCAAATGCTATAAACCCGCCCCTACGGGTGGACTTTTACGCTAAAGAACCCGAAACGCCGATCATGACGTTGGAGCTGCCCCTCGGCGTTTAACACCTGGAGGAATTCTGGCGCAAGAGGAATAAGGAGAGGCAAAGCGCCGGCCCTGCCCTTCCAAACTGCGGGCCGCCGGCTTATTCAGCTAAGATCTTGAGCAAGTACTGGCCGTAGCCATTCTGCCGCATGGGTTTGGCCAGCCGGCGGAGGTCCTCGGCATCAATAAAGCCCAGGCGATAAGCAATTTCCTCCAGGCAGGCGATCTTGAGGCCCTGGCGTTTCTCGATGGTCTCAATGAAGGTGGAGGCCTCGAGAAGAGATTCGTGGGTACCGGTGTCCAGCCAGGCGAAACCCCGACCCAAAACCTCTACCCGCAGTTCGCCCCCTTGCAGGTAGATTTTGTTGACATCGGTAATCTCCAATTCCCCCCGGGGGGAAGGCTTGAGGCGTGAGGCGATTTCGACCACGCGGTTGTCATAAAAATAGAGGCCGGACACGGCGATGGATGATTTCGGTTTGGCCGGCTTCTCGACGATATCCAGGACCTGGCCGGAGGCGTCAAATTCAACCACGCCATACCGTTCGGGGTCTTTGACCCAATAGCCGAACACCAGGCCGCCGTGGGTCAACTCCACGGCCCGTTTCAGGATGCCCTCGAGCCCATGGCCATAAAAAATATTGTCCCCCAGGATCAGGCAGACCCGGTCCCGGCCGATAAATTCCTTGCCGATGATGAAGGCCTGGGCCAGGCCCTCGGGGTGGGGTTGTTCCGCATAGGTGAAGCGCAGGCCCAAATGAGACCCATCTCCCAGGAGGCTCTTATAGCGCGGCAGGTCCTCAGGGGTGGAGATGAGGAGAATTTCCCGAATACCGGCCAGCATAAGGATTGACAGAGGGTAGTAGATCATCGGCTTGTCATAGACCGGCAGGAGTTGCTTGCTGACTACCTTGGTAACGGGATAGAGCCTGGTCCCAGCCCCTCCCGCCAAAATGATTCCCTTCCAGCCGGTGGAGACTAAGCTGCGATTATCCATGGATGATTGTTGGCTCGATTTACTCAAAGGTAAGTTTTTTCCTGGGAAAATGAGGCTGAATACTCATCGGTTGTTGGGGGCGCCGGGCCAGCCGGGCCAAGCGAAAGTTAAAATCGCGGCTTGCGGCCATAGTTATGCATATAACCATACAAAAAAAACCGCCGAGAAGCAACCGGATCCTGGTAACTTGAGTTGCAACCCTTTGCCGGCGAAGTTATGTTAGCGTCAAGAGAATCCCAAGCGATGGTTCCCTTCCCTATCTCAGTAATTTTGACGATTGCCTTTTTCAGTGACAAGCGGCGTATCTATGCTGGCCCTTACAGCCGATTATTGTCATATATCAGCAAGATAATAGATATTCCGGTGCAAGGAGGAAACGAGGTATGGGGCGATTCTTTTTAGCTCTTGTAAGCACGCTGTTCTTGATTATGCCGGTTATGGCCGGGACGTGGACGTCCAACAACTTCCTATATCAACCCGCCACAGGGGCCAGGGGCGAGGATGAAAAAGCCAAGTTTGACTTAGGCTTGAATCGGGTTGATTCCCGTCTGGCAAATGAGAAATGGCTTAATGATTCGCCGTATAGTGGAGATTTAGGCACGGCGATCACCGGCATTGGCAGCGCCAAAACCGTCCTCAGCATTCCTGCCGGTAACTGGCCCATCACCGCCAATCTAACGGTCCCGGCCAATTTGACGGTGAAATTTGCTCACGGAGCTCTCCTTACTATCGGCACCGGCAAGACCCTAACTATCAATGGCCCCATCGAGGCGCAACCGTATCAAATCTTCTCCTGCACCGGTACGGGCAAAGTGGTATTCGGCTCTCAAAAAGTGGTTTACCCGGAATGGTGGGGCGCAGTCATCAATGCGTCAGGAACTGACTGCGGACCAGCCTTGAATCTGGCCATTGCGGCTTTACCCAACGGCGGGGTCATCGAGTTTCAGTCCGGCACTTACCGCATCGGCACCCAGGTCAATCTGGCCAGTAATTTAACCTTTAAGGGCTATGGAGGGATGTCGGCGGCCGGCACGACATTGCAGCGGTCTGCCGATGTAACCATGATTGCGGGCACAGGCATCTCTATGTTTGTAAACCCCGGCCATCAACTCTACCGCAACCATTTTACGGGAATAAAGTTTGACGGCACCCCTTCGGGGACTACTTATGCCTCTGATTTAATCAGCCTTAAAGCCTGCATGAACTTCAAGTTTGACAATTGCCGGTTCACGAATTACGGGCGAGCCATTTTTGCCTGGGAACTGTTCGACTCCCGTTTCAACGACTGCTACTTTGAGTGGTGTGGAAATATTACCGGTTCACTTCCTGCGATTGAATTAAAATCTTCTAATACTACGTATGAAACAACCAATAATATTTATTTTACCGGCTGCGTATTTGAGTCTAACCGTTTTACCTGTATAAAGACCACGGGCGCTGTACCCGGTTATCCTACCAATCTAATATGGTTCGTGAATACGAAATTCGATAATGTAAATTTATCGGGGCCGACCCTGGATTTTCTCAATGCCAGCCAAATTAAATTCGTCAATACGTTTGCCACTGTTCAGCGTAACGTTGCGTTTACCGAGCTGATCAAGTTCGATAAATGCGATCAGATTGACGGCAGCATGCATCTGCAAATTACCCCCGTGGGGGCACAGCCGGTCACCCGCATAATGACGATCAATACGAACGCCGGGGCCAATCCTTGCCGGATGAATCTCTTCCTGAGCGGCATCAACTGGGATGCAATATCCGAGACTGCGGCGGTTAAAATAGATGCGGTCAACCAAACCCCCTTGATTAACATCAAAACCTTTGGGCCCCTGCCTGGCAACGCCGGCTACCTTTGTTCCACGAAGGCCTTGACCAATTATCCCTTTCACAGCCAGGCTCTCTACGGTTCTTCCCTCCAAGCCTATGCGCCGTCAACTGGCGGTGACTGGATGGCAATTTTTGAACATGCACTGGCGGCTGGCGGTTCGGATAGGTGGATTTTCAATGTCTGGGATAATAGCGGTAAGGCAATGTTCGACGTCCTGTATAACTCCACCAAACTTTTCGGTATCAGTCCTTATACCAATAACGTCGAAGCTGCGGTCGGTGATTTTGCCGCGCTTGCCGCAGGCAAAGGTATTGTCCTTAAAAATGCCGCCGGCACCGTGACCAAACGGGTGCGGCTCAATGACGCGGGCAACGGCTTGATCTTTGAAGCTCCGTAAGGAAAAAGAAACGGGCAGGCGTCAGGTGGAGGGGGCGTTTGGCTAAACCTAACTGTTATCGGCCACGCTCACTGATTTAGCGTGTCCCGGGTTCTATGTCGAACCCGGGCCGATTTTGTGGATCTTCCTTATTTTTGAGATTCTCGGCCACTTCTTTCCCTTAAGCATAACAAAGAAGCTCGAAGAAATTAAGAACATCAATTAACAAGCGCCATCTCCCCTTAAAACTCTTAGCGGAGTTTTTAACAAAATAATCAGGTCCAACCAAATATTACATTTATACAAATAGAATTTATCCATCGCAACCCGGTCTTCATAGGTGGTATTACATCGTCCACTTACTTGCCAAAATCCACTCAAACCCGGCCGCATCTTGGAACGTTCATGTTTAAACTCTCCGTACAAGCCTATTTCGTCTTCTCTGACCGGACGTGGGCCAATAAGACTCATCTCGCCCTTCAGAATATTTATAAATTGAGGCATCTCATCCAGGCTGGTCCTCCGCAGCCACTTGCCAATCGGGGTTATGCGCGGATCATTCTTTAACTTGTAGTTTTTCTTAAACTCTTCTAGTAGCTTGGGGTTATCATTAATTATATCTTGAGCATTAGTTACCATCGTCCGAAATTTCAAGGCATAAAATATTTTCCCATTTTTCCCCACAAGCCGGTGTTTAAAAAATATGGGGCCACGATCTCTTATCTTTATGACAACAATAACCCCTAACCAAAGTGGCAATGTAGTAATGAGAAAGAAAAGACTACCTATAATATCTATTAAACGTTTTATGCCGCGAAACAATAACTTAGAATGAGCTGGCACCCTGCGATTAATGGCAAAAGTACCAGAATATCCCTCCGTATGTAATGAGAAATGGAATTCATTAAATACGTGTGATATTATCATGGCAGGAATTTTGTGCCTTCCACACTCTTCTAACTTGCTAATCAATATCTGGTGACTTTTATCGTTGTATTCGTCCAAAGCGAAAAACACCTTATTGATCTTCTTACTGGCAACTATTTCCGATAACTTATCTATCCCCCCCACGTAACTTATATTATTCTTTAATCCTAAAACTTTGCTTGATAAATAACCTATTATATTAAAGCCATTATAGCGTTGAATCCTCAAATGCTCAAGAAGCCATCTGACATTCTTTGCCGAATATCCAACGATGATGACATTTTCTCTGGCCAATCCATATTGCCAAAGCTTTCTCAGGAGTTCCCGCCAGCCAAAACGTAAAATAAGCATGAAACATAATGAAAAAATAAACCCCAACAATAGTATATGACGAGATAAAACCATTTCCTTTCGAATAATAAAGTTAGCAGTCAAAGCAAAAGCTATCGCTAAAACATTCCCAATAACTACTACAGCTAATTCTTCTTCCGGCCTTCTATCTCTTATTTGACTATATCCATTTTTTAGATAAATATACCCAAAAATAAAAATGATATACGATATCCAAGGATAGGAATAGTAGATAAATGGCTCATTAATTCCAAAGAATATATTACTATAAAAAACAGCCACAAAGATACCTAGCCAGGCCCCCACAAAATCAAAACCCATTAAAATAAAGGTACTGCGCCATTTTTTATTAAAAAACCATTCTAGCCTTTGTGCCCATAAAGGAGGGATGCTCTTAATAAAATTATAAATAATACCTGATGAACCATAGTCACCTAATACCTTAGTCTGACCATAAACAGGGATTGATGGGTTGTGTATCTTTATTGAATCCATAACAATATCCTCAACAATTTGCATTTACACAGTCCCATATTGACTTAAATATTTCCTACAAATTGATTTTGGCAGGTAATGATAATTAAGCCCCAACTTAAAACCAAGGCCGGCAAAAATCAGAAACCCCGAAAACTTTAACTTATCTATAATAGTTCGCTTTTTAATAATATTGATCGAATGATTTATAAATCTTTTCCTATCCGAGCTTATAGATTTATCGTTTTTCAGAAAAATCCCGATGCGTTTCCAGACAGAGCCAGCATCGAAGTAACGACGCATGATATCATAATAAGAAAAATTATGTGAATGAATAACAGGGGCATCTGGACAATAAGCAATTCGCATATCATTACTTATTATTCTATAAGAAAGCGTAACATCCTCATAAACTGGAAATTTTTCATTAAAAACTGGCTCAGAGATCATTTCCGTGTTGATGCAACAATTTACACTAGAAAAGAAATACAGTTCAGCTTTCGAGAGATTAGTATTTTTATCTTTAACTCTATAATTGTTATGATAATTAAATGTCATCCTACAATAATTGCTAATATCAACGTCGCCTCTTGGAATCTGTTTGCCGTACGAGGCCGCAATTCCAGCAGATTCTCCGTTAATAACTGGCCGAGTAATGTTATGCAACCAGTGTTCATCACAAGGAATGGCATCACCGTTAAGAAGGACAACTATGCGACTTTTGCTCAGAGAAATTCCTAAGTTTCTAGTGCGAGCATGGTGAAATTTTTCAGAAGGTATTTCGTACAGCGACAAACGACCATCAATTTTAGATGTTTGTTTTACGAACTCTACTGAACCATCCCTTGAACCAGAGTCAATAACAATTAACTCATAAGGTATCGCAATTTTTTGCTTCAATATAATCGGAATAGACTGTCTAAGATTATGAAGATCATTTTTTGCCACTCTTACGATACTGATACAAGGTCGCATTTCACACCCCCATTCAAACAAACGTGTCAAACGCTTATTGCTTCAGTTGTGCGGTGGGAAGGGTCAAGCCTTTCAGTCCTGAGCCTCTTTTGAAATGATAGGAGACTCAAACAATTTCGATTGCCTAAGTGATTGCCCCATTTATATAAGTATTTTAGTAGATTATATCCCATAGGGGGGAGCAGAAGCATTAAGCTAAAATCAATATGATCTAAGATATAATGATCAAGAAGCTGAGACAATAGGCCATAACACCTATTTGGCAGTAAGTATTTTTACCTATATGGGATATCTTCATAGAAAATCAATAATTCCCGATCACAGTCACTGGTGGGCGACTGAAAACTCGATTCAGAGTTCATTACCCGCTAAGCCTGCCAACCATTGGTCCGCTCCCACATCCACTGCTGCCTGCAAGCCTGAATCATCGCCTTAATCTCGTGGAGGTTTACCCTCGGTACATGTCGCCCGCAGGCCGGCTAACTTGCGGCCGACATCGCGCCCCGCCCTGAGCCTTGCGGATCTTATGACCTCTGTGACCCTTACTGTGTTGTGAGACCAATAACGCAACATCAATGCCAAGGCTGCCTGAAAACGCCTCTTTTCTGTCGCCCCATCGGGGTAAGAGCATTCTATTTATGTTTGTTGAATTTCAAGCTCTCAGCTTTAATTTTAAACGTATTCCATAATTCTTAACTTGCACTATTCCTGCATTATTGACTTAAATAACTCTGTAAGCCTGATAGCCGAATTGAACCAGGTAAATTGTTGAGATTGTCGTAAGCCCCGTTCAACATAATCCGCCAATAAATCATCCTGTGCCAGGTTATTAAATGCCCGTTCCCATGACTCCCGTTCCCCCAGAGAAATATAAATCGCTGCATCGCCGCAGACCTCACGGTGAACGGGAATATCTGACACAATTACCGGGGTCCCGCAATTCATGGCCTCTATCGGGGGTATACCAAATCCTTCCTCCCGGGAGGGAAAGATCAAGGCCCGGGCGCACCGATATTTTGCCGCTAAGTTTAAATCGTCTACCCCGAAAGAAAAATTAACCCGGTTCTGAATTTTCAGGCGCTCAACCAGTTCCTTTAAACTAATTACATAGGGCGAGTCGGCAGCAACAATGTCTAAAATATATTTTTTACTCCACAATTCATGATGTTCCAAAAGCTCATGAATATTTTTATGAGGTAAATGAGCGCCTACAACCAGTAGAGAGTCTGCTTTACTTGTGCCAGCATCAGGATAGAATACCTCTCTATTCACGCCACAGTGAATAACTGTTATTTTATTATCGTCGACACCATAATTGTTTTGGATCAAATTTTTAGTAGTTTGACTTATCGCAACTATATGTAATGCATTTTTAAGCAATCGGGGTAATATAAACTTGAATGCAAAGTACTGCAATAGATTCTGCTTCGCATATTTTAAGGCAATTAAATCATACATAGTTACTATTTGATTATTAAGATAATAGCAACCTTGGTAAAATGGATTAAATATTAATTTATCTCGTATATCCACAGAAGGTGGAATTAAATACCTAGCTAATCCACTTATTTTGCTTTTGTCTAACGAATAAATATTTGGAGTATAGTAACATTTCCGTCCTTCTATTCTATTCCATGATAGATAATTTCCTTTACCAAATATATAACTAATAGGTAATTTTTGGTAATCGGGTATTTTTTCACAATTGGTTATTATTTCTTGGGCATAACGTGTTATGCCCTTGGCCTTCTGCCCAACCATGGTAAGATTTACTTTTATTCCACTTATTCTCAATTTAAAATACTCCATTTTTTTCTTAAACTTGATCAGGCAGGAAATTCATGAGATCGGTGCCAAACAAAGTTCCCTTGGGTCGACCGAACCGAAAGTCAGGAATTGTCCCCATTCTTCCAGAGACTTGATCCCCTCACCGCCTCAGTTACCCATTAGCTGCCTCGGGAAGTCAGGACTGTCTGCGGCGATAGAAGGCCTGTCACCTTTTCCCGAGCCCTTGCGGCTCGTTAACCAAGCTGACTTAATCTGCCACCTATCAATAATTTGAATAAAACAACAGAAGTTATCAACACCAACGTAATTTTATTTTATCACCAGCGCAACCACATAGGGATTAACCCAGGTTTTTCTGAGGAAGCCAGGAAGATGACTGAAATATGATTTGGCTAATCTCCGAGCAAGTTTTCCAGAAATCGTAGAAAATCCCAAAAAGTCTTTTACCGGTAGCGCCTCAACCGGACGTTTAAATAACTGACCAATCTCCCGGTATGACAATAGATGGTATTTGCCCCAGGTCTGATGGATATTAGCCTTGGTCTTATTATATAAGTAATGCCGAATTAAATTAATGATATTCCGAGGCATGTGATCATCTAAAGCCCCGTGCTGAAAATCTAAGGGGAATGACTTGTTCGGGCACGAAATAAGGATACGTCCCCCAGGCTTAGCGACCCTTAACAACTCATCGGCATAATTACGCCGGAGAACCTGATAATCATCTCTTAAAGAAAAGTGCCCGCCAATTGTCCCGATGTGTTCTATCACTCCCATGGAATAGACAATATCAAAATAATCATCCGGGAAAGGTAAAGCAGTAGCATCAGCGCAGAAAAAAAACTCTTGAGGATAACCCCTCTGGGCCCAAAACCGAGATACTAGTGGTAGGTCCACACCATAAGCCTCACAAGATCTTTTTCTCAGTTCAAGAATCCCTATTCCCATGCCACAACCCACATCAACCACGGTCTGAAAAGGTTGCTGATAAAAAAAGTCGGCAAGATATTCGTAATATTGTCTCTTTCCAGCCTGGTCTTGTCTTGCAGCGTATTCTTCATAAGGCTCGTATTCATTAAAGTTTGGAACTTGTTTCAAAAAAGTAAAATAACCATATTGGTTTTGAGAGAAAATCTCGTCACACGAAACGCAGAGATAAGCGCCTTCAGTTTTACTAAGCGTCTTATGGCAATAAGGACAAACCAGCATTTTCTCACCTTTGGTGATAGCCGAGGCTAACAAAGCCTTCGTTGAATTACTCAGAAATATTAATTAGTATTTCCAACTACCCTATCGGTTCAATCCGCAGATTTTCTATTTATTAACTATAATTTTAAACATAATTTAATACTAAATTCAACATGAGCTTTAAAACATTTGTTTCACTATTGAGTCATTTTAGCCAACTGAATTTGATATTCCTTGCGTAGTGCCGAATCATTAACATGGGTTAAGAAAAAGCCTAAAATCAAACAAATTAGATAGTCATCAAATAAAGATTGAGTGATTCCATATTGAAATAAGAAAAATATGAATAAGCAAAAATAAAGCTCTTCAGTTATTTCTAATGACCGACCCTTATAATATAAATATAGTAGATATAGCCCCCCCAGTAATCCAAAATTGCCATACAAGAAAATAAAAATGTTATCAACAGGAGTATAAAGATATGTCTCGAAAAAAATTTGGCTCTGGCCTATACCCCCCAACCCTCTTCCCAATAATAAGTTCCCTTGATCCCGGATAAGTTCTATTGCCTCCGGCCATGTATCGTATAGTCTCATGGTGAAAGAAGAGAAAAGCATGTCGTTAATATCTTTGTGCAGTCCAAAATCTATAACCAGTAAATTAATATATGTTAAAACAGGCAATAAAATAGCCATAACAAGTAATCCCAATAATAACTTGCGATATAATTTATAATATTCAATAAGCTTTTGGTTTATTTTTAATAATATTAATAAGATAGTAATTAACAAATAAGACAATATGACACCCTTAACAGTAGTTAATATAATTGCCAATCCACCTAACAACCAAATACAGACCTTAATGGATTTGTTTTTAATATGCACCACTAAATAAATAATGAGAAATAAAGTCTGAATTGCAGCTTCATAAAAGTATCTACTGAATCCCGCTAACCTTCTTATACCAAATGCGGTGTCTTCTTTTTTGGTTGCTTCAATGGTAAAAGTATCTAAAGAATAAGTGATACCTTCCCAAGGAAACTCTATAAAATAATTAATAAACAATCCTGTGACCAATATCGAAAATAATATCAGAAACAGCCATTTCATTTTATTTAGATTATCTATAAACACATAATAAGATCCTACCCCAACTAAAATGGGTAAAAAGGTTTTCCATCCGAATAAAACCATATATTCGTTAGGCAGATAAACTAACCCAATTAGACTATGCAAAACTAGGATACTAAATAGAATAATTATTAGTTTATTATCACTTGGATTAAATAGACTTTTAAATATAAACCAGGAAACAATTAGCACTACTGATACATCCCTAATATATATTATCCAAGGGACATCATGTTCCAGCAAAAAATATCTGAGAGGAGCTTCAATAAAAGGAAGTGATATATAATAAATCAAGAAGAATAAGATCAGCTTAGATTTAATGATAGGTCGCGACAGGTCGCTATTCTGTACCAAATAATCATTATCTGCTAAAGGTATAATACTTTGTTTCATAATTTAAAGATATAGTTTGTAGATTAATTTAATATAGAATTCAACTACTTATGCCCCTTCATTTATAGCTTTAAAGAATTTTGCCCCGAATTCTTCGAAGTTATATTTTTGTTCAACCAGAAGTTGGTTCTTTCGTATCGCCTCGGAATTATCAGCATTTTTGACGGCAAGGAAGGTTTCGACCAGAGAATCGCGATCTCCAACTTTAAAGAGCCACTTCTGAGGGAGGATCTCGGCCATACCATCGATATTGGAAGCAACGATGGGGATCCCATAGTACATGGCTTCCAGCATAACCAAGGGGACTCCTTCAAACCAGGATGGAATAATGAGCATATCCAGGGCCGAGTAGATTTTAGAAAGGTCGTCTCTCCAGTCCACAAAAGCTACCGCATCTGAAAGACGGAATACGCTAACCATATCCTTCAGTCGGGCAAGGTCAGGACCGTCTCCCACAATAATCAGTCTAACATCTTTTAACCTGTGCTTGTGTTTTGCCAGGCTCTCTACCAGTAAATCCTGGGCTTTATGCCTGAATAATATTCGCCCGACGCAACCGACGAGATATCGGAAGTGCCCCGATGCAAACCCAACGCGGCAAAGGTCTCTCTCGGCCAAACTATATTTAGTGAGATCAATTCCGTTATAAACCACTGCAATTTTATTAGACACTCCTCTTTTGGTCAAATCTGCTTTCACAATATTACTTATAGTAATATAATAATCAGGTAATTGATAGTAATAATAGTTAAGCATATCTCTTATTTTAGCGCCATATTTATTCCCCATAACTGCAACTTCGTGAGCGACAGCAATATAACTTACGGTTTTGTACCCTGCCTTTTTGGCAGCTACCAAGCCAAGCGTACAGGTTTCAATATTTCCTGATGCAATAATCACGAGATCTGGTTTAATTTTATTAAATAATTCTTTTAATTCATTAATTATTCTCATCGAGACCAGAGTCCTGAAGCTTTGCAGCCTCTTCCCATAATACCTTATAGGGTAAAGCGAGATTCGCCCGCCCGCCTCTTTTATTGCTAACAACCGTGAGGACAACCTCTTATTACCTTCATAATAAATGAAACCGACATCTAATGTACTTTGCTGACAAAGATATCTCACCGCAGCCAAGGTTTCCACCTCATGCCCGCCAAAAGCTGCAACATCACTATAGAATAGTATTCTCTTCATGAACCGACTATTTCTCTTCCATTGTTGCACCGACGCTTTAAGTGAACAGCTTATTGAAATTAACTGCTTTTTTTACTAATAAATATAAAATTGTTAATATATGATGCAGAGTCAACATTAGTCAAATATTTTAATTGATGTTCCTCCAATGAAAACTCTCTTATATTAGTTAACTTTCCTTTCAATAAGAAATATCCTTTATAACCAAGATGTTCAATCATAGAAAATGTTTCATAAATATCATTATCATGATGGCGCTGCTCAATTTCGATTAATAAATTTGGATGGCATTTATTTAAAAGATCAATACTGCCTTTTAAAACATTTTCTTCATGCCCTTCAGCATCAATTTTAATAAACCCTATATTTGAGTGTTTCATTTCATCTAAAGTTATTGTTGATACTTCTACTTTTTTGAAGTGGCCTTTTATAACTTTATTTAAACTGCCTTCCTTATTAAATTCCTTATTGTCAATAATAGGTATCGATAGAATTGATAAGCCTTTACGGTCAGATAAAGCCAGGGAGGAAACGGTAATATTTTTAAAAGCCCACTGCTGAATGAATTCATAAAAAAGAGGGTTCGGCTCATAACTATAAACATGCGAGGAAATCTGGCTTAAATAATACGTGTAAATACCGTTTGCGGCACCAACATCGATTGATTCTTTTGAAGAGTCAACAAGATGCTTTATAATTTTTATCTCTGGTTCTCCAAATAAATAACCTTTTAAAGCCAATACGCGTATTAAATGGCGAGGACTTATATTACTTTTTATGATTTCCTTAAGTGACATTAATTGGCTCCAATAAATTGTGATGTTATTATAACTATAATTAATCGCTAAGATTCATCCATTATAATTCTGCTGGTTGGTTTGTTATATTATGGCACTGATTCCAACCTATTTCTTTTCTTCTTAATAAAATTCTGAATTTGTGGTTCCATAGAGTATGATAAAATTATTATCAGAAACATCATCACCAGGAGGGATTTGAAATCTTTAAAATAAGTCAAGTCCCAGATAGCAAAGGAAATTAACCATATAGAGACCAGCCCCATTGATATGCCTAGGCTCGGCCGTTGGAATAATGAGCGCAAGGTTATCAGCGCGAATTTACCGGACTCAGTCCGCAGCATATAGAATGTCAAATAAACCCCAATCCATACCGTAATAGCACAGGACCAGGCGAGTCCTTTGGGACCGATAAGCATCAGCAACACGATCGCTCCTGCCACCTCTATGGCAGTAAATAAAATGCTAAATAATGCAAGGGATCGAGCCCCTCTTTCGACCAGAAGTAAAATTGCTAGGGGAGTCAGTGCAACTCCAGCCAGCATTCTAAAAAATAATAAGGGAATAAAGCTGATGGCGATTTGCCATTTTCCCTGGAAAAAATGCTGATCAAGGCTGGGGAGCACCATGGGCAGGGTAACCAGCACCGGCGCCGTCAGAATGGTTAACAGTTTAATTTGATACAGGCAAGCCTGCCAGCGTTTCTCAAAGTTTTCGGCTTGCGCAAACATGGGCAAAGAGACTCTGGAGGAAATCTGCACGAATACCTGGGAAGCCATCAGGCAGAGCTGGAACCCCCAGGCGTAATAACCCACCCATTCCTTGCCAAACAACGGCCCTACCAGCAAAATATGCAGATTATCACGAATCTGGCTAAACCCGACTCCCAGCTGAAACCATGACCCTTCCCGCAGGAGATGCAGGACCCGCTTCACCCGGCCCCAAGTGGGTATTTGCAGGTGAGTCCGATAGGTCAGGTTCAACGCCAGGACTCGAAATACTCTTCCCAAGAGCAAACCCCACACAAACGAATAAATCCCTTGTTGAGTCCACCAGAGGAAAAAAACCGGTGAGCCTCTTTCTAAAACAAAATATATAGATTCTATCCAGCCGATCTTACTATAGAGGAATCTCCTTTCCAGGGCTGCGGTAGGAATCACCATAAACGGGTACGATAAAAGAATTACCGCCGCAAAAACAGTGAGGAACTGAAAATCTTTCTGGGCGGAAGGGAAAAAATAACCCAGGGGATGTTTAAGAAATATAATGATAACCAGGAGTAAAAAAGAAAAACCGACCATTAAAAAGGACAAGGTCCCTTGTTCTTCGCGGGTTAAGTCATCGGCCTCTTTTATAATTGTCGTCTTTAAACCACCGTCCAAAACCAGGGTGCCGAACATCCCCAGAGCTATAGCAATGGAATAGAGGCCAAAGTCCTGAGGGCTCAATAATTTAGAATAAGCGATATAAGAAAAACCAATGGCTATAAAGGAAATGGTATAGCTGACAAAAAGGCTGATGACGCCTTTCTTAACCATATTAGGATGTTTATATAAATGCATGGTATTGATATTTAGCGAATATTACATATTAAACAATTAACTTAATTTAATATCGGAATTAAGATTAAGTTACTAAAATCAATTAGCGTTATCAAAGACGACATTGTCTTGATCGCATTAAGAATCTATTAAGTTATGACTACTATTATCCGTACGATCTTTATAGTAATATTTATAATTATAGTAACCTCCTTGTCCCTCATCCCTAGTAACCATGGTTAATACACCACCTAGCAGTGGAGCATGTATCTGGCTGAGAAATTGTACCATAAAACGCAAGGAATCTTTGCGGGTGGAATGGTGTTTCGCAACCAACAAGACTCCATCAACCGTAGAAGAAATGATGCGCCCATCCGCTAACCCTAAAATCGGCGGTGCATCGATAATAACGTGTTCAAACTCTTCACGGAGGGCGTTCAAGAGGTCTTTAAATCCCTTGGAGGCCAGGAGTTCGATGGGTTGCGGCGGGATCGTGCCTGCGGTGATAATGAATAGATTAGGGTTGGAGGTGGAACGCAAAATTTCGGCTCGGCTGGCATAGCCGGCAAGAAAATCAGTCAAGCCGGGCTGACTGATGTACCCCATAACTTTGTGGATCGATGGCTTGCGCAAGTCGGCATCAATTAACAGCACCCGGCTCCCGCTCATGGCTAACGAGGCAGCTAAATTAACTGATATGGTAGTTTTACCTTCATTGGCGCTGGCACTGGTCACCAGGATGGTCCCCGGAGGACCCCCGGGCATGGAAAACATGATAGCGGTGCGCAGATTATATATAGCCTCAGATATCAATGAGCCCGGGTGCTCGAGGGATACTAATGCCGGTTCAAATGCGTCGGTGCCTTTCAGCCCTTCCCGATGGCCGATTTTTTCCAGGGACATATGGGGCACAATCCCCAGGAGAGGAATCCGGGAAATCCTTTGCATCTCCTCAGTGGTATTGATGGTGTTGTCCAAATGATCCTTTAAAAAAGCCAGACCAACCCCAAAAACCAAACCAAGACCGGCCCCCAGGGAAAGATACAATAACGGATCAGGTCTATATGGTTTGATTGGCAATTCTGCTGGGGCTATTACGGCAACATTGCTGGTGACCATGGTGCTGGTAACACTGGTTTCTTTCATTCTTGCAAGCAATGCTTGGTAAAGCTGCTCATTAGTTTTCATATCTCGCAGCAAAATATGATGCTGAACTAAGTTATCTTGCAAATTAGCAACATTATGTTTTTGACTTTCCAACGCTTCATGCAAGAGATTTTCTGTTTTTAGGCTGGCTTCGTAATCAGACTCAACGCTTGACTTAATACGTTGCAATTCTTGATTAAGTCGAGAATTTATTTCTTTCAGTTTGGCTCGCTCAACGCGGTATGCCGGGTAGTTAACATCATAAAGTTTTCCCAGGCTTTGTACGCTAGCCTCTTGGGAGATGGCTTCTTCGCGCAATTTTTGTACTAAAAGGTTATTGATAATAAGGGGTGCATCCAGCCCTTTGGCCTTAATCTGCTTATATTGGGCTTCCTTCTCTGTTCTCACCGCTTGCGCTTTGGTCAGCAATGCACTAAGTTCAACATATTTGGTGACAATAACGTTATCCTTGCCTTCTAAGGATAAGAAATCCTTTTGCTGACCATGTGCATAAAGTTTTCTCTCCGATTCTTCTACCTTGGCGGCAAACTTTTGCAGTTCACTTTCAAGCCATTCTTTGATCATGGCATAGGATTGTCCTCGGGTTTCCATGGAAAATTTAATGTATTGGCGGTAGAGGGCATTGGGAACTTCTTGGGCCAATTGCTTATCGCTGGACATATAGGAAACATCAACGAGGTATGTCTTTCTTAAAGGTTTGATTTGCAGATTCTTCGTGAAAAACTTTATATATTTATCTTCGATTTCTTGGGGAGTTTTTTTGGAGTCGGTTCCTATCAATTCCTTATACTCTGGATGTTCCTGCAAATTTAGCGTCTTGATAAGCCGGAGCACCATAGGACGGCTGTCCAAAATCTTAAACTGGGTCTCATAGAATTTGGTGGCACTGGCGCTATCCGCTCCAGTCAAAAGCGATAGCGGATCACGCTCACCTAAGATGGCCGATGGATTATCTTGAATAATTTGTAAGGTGATGGTGGACCGATAGACCGGTTTCATAAGAATGGTTATCAGTCCCGCCAGGGCTACCATACTTAAGAAAGCACCTAAAATCAACCATTTGCCCTTAACCAAAACGCGCCAATAATTTTGAAAAGGACGATATTCTTCGGGTTCCATCCCGTAAGGCGTAAAGGTATTCGCGGGTGATAAATTGTTTAAAGTGGAAGCTACCACAATTTGCTTATGATCATTTTCCATAGCTTTGCCTTTTTACTGTATGATTTTATAGGAAAATTTGAATGATTATAAAATCTTTCCTAAATAATCGGAACTCTGTGTTGTTAAGATAATTAAAGCTACTGCAAGATCAGTGCCCATCTAAATGCGCGCTACGTAAGGGTCCGGCATAACTGAAGGCCGCAGTATCAGCAGCATCCTGACTAAATTCGGTTTCGCCAAAGAAATCAGTAAAACCCCGATTATCGCACCGGGGCCTGGATGTTTCATGTTCATGGTTATGAACAAACGTTCTGGGGCGTGGACACCGTCGCCGACCCTCAACGGTTTGAGGAGGTTCAGTCGGACCGATTCATGCCCGGGACCCGGGGGCTTGAGGCCGACCGACCTTTGCCGCCGACGACCGCAATACTGCCTTCCGACAACATCAAGACCTGGAAAGCCGGATAAGAGGTAAAGGAGAAACGGTCAGTCAAGCCCATAATGCCAGACCTCTTGACATGCCGGTTTTTAATCCTTCAGAAATGTTGGAAACCCATCCGCCCCATCATCAGGCCGGCGCGAGCTTTCGAGAAGTGCGCCATCGGACTCGCCCTGATGCAATCCTATTCAAAGAACTTCATCAACTTTAAATGATTATGCGTCCACATAAGCTTTTGTCAAGGCCTTCCCCCGGCGATTTTCACCCGGTAAAGATAACAGTGAAGGCAGATGCATGTGTATCCAGGCCCAAATGGTTCACCTATCCACCATTATGGATAAACCTAAATTATTATAGAATATCTTCAAAACCCACCGAAGCGGTTTGCCCATCGGATGAAGCCCGCGGCGTGACCGGAGGAGCCCCGGCGAGAGGCAACCAGTTTCCGGAGCTTCTCTTTCAGCTCCAGAGTCAAGGTCGGTGGCTCCTGCTGGGAGGCTCGGCCCTCCCGGGGAGAGGATCGGCTGCGAAACAACTTGTAAGCAATTGGATTATATCGTACTATGCGCCTAAAAGGACCCGGCGGGCTGCGTTGCCAGGGATATTCCGGTTATCAATCACCCTAATTAAGTATATAACCATTTTCTCCGGCCACAGGCTGGGGAACATAGTGCAGGGCCAGGTAAGGCCAGAACCAGGGATGGAACCGACATGACTCAAAAACGCATGGACTTTATTGATCTAAAATCGCAACAGCAGCAAATTTCCGCCTCACTGACCGAGAACATCCAGCGGGTCCTGGCCCATGGTCAATACGTCATGGGCCCCGAGGTCCAGGAATTGGAGACCCGGCTGGCAGCGTATGTGGGCGTCAAGCACGCCATCTCCTGTTCTTCAGGCACCGATGCCTTGCTGATGGCCCTGATGGCTTACGGGGTCGGTCCAGGGGATGCCATCTTCACCACTCCATTTACCTTTATCGCCACCGCCGAGGTGATCCAGTTGCTGGGAGCCACCCCGGTGTTTGTGGATATTGATCCTAAAACCTTCAACCTTGATCCGGAGGCCCTGGCCGAGGCCGTAAACCGCCTGAGGCAAACCCCCGGAACGGCTCGTCTTAAACCCAAAGGGATCATCCCGGTGGACCTCTTCGGCCAACCGGCGGATTACGACCGCATCCATACCATTGCTAAGGAACATGGCTTGTTTGTCCTGGAAGATGCGGCGCAGTCCTTTGGCGCCACCTATAAGGGGAGGCGGGCCGGGGCCTTGTCGGAGACGGCCGCCACCTCTTTTTTTCCGGCCAAGCCCTTAGGCTGTTATGGTGACGGCGGGGCCGTTTTTACCGATAATGACGACCTGGCGGAAGTCCTGCGCTCCATCCGGGTCCATGGCCAGGGAAAACATAAATACGAGCATGTCCGCATCGGCTTAACCGGCCGTCTGGATACCTTGCAGGCTGCGGTTCTCCTCGCCAAGCTGGAAATCTTCGATCAAGAGGTGACGGCCCGCCAGAGGGTGGCCCGGCAATACTCCGAGGCTCTGACCCCCTTGGTGGAGACGCCCTTTGTAGACCCGGCCTGCACCTCAGTCTGGGCCCAGTATTCGGTGCTGTGTGAGTCTCGGGAGCCTTTGCTGCAGAAACTGCAGGAGGCCCAGATCCCCACGGCCATCTATTATCCCTTGCCCCTACACCTCCAGAGAGCCTTTGCAAACCTGGGGTATGAAAAAGGGGACTTCCCGGTGAGCGAAAGCGCTTCCCAGCGCATTTTTAGCCTGCCGATGCATCCCTATTTAGGGCAAGCCGATCAAGAAAAGATTATCCGGGTCTTGTTGAGCTGATTTCATAAGCCCATATCCTTCATACACGGCGCATTTAACGATCATGGCTAGTAATTCGGCCATCGCCGAAAATGAAAATCTTTAGTAGGGGCGAGCCGGCGGCTCGCCCTGCGATGGGGCTTTCAAAGCATTTAAAGATTAATATCAAGCCGCAATCGAAACGGGACATAATCGTAGGGGCGCACCTGCGTGTGCGCCCTCAACCAAGGGCGGACACCTAGGTCCGCCCCTACAAAAAATAGCCGATTAAATTGCGATTTCGTATAACATGACATGCATTCCTGGCGGCAAAATTGTCGATACTGGATCGATCGCCGGCCGGGTATAATCGCCGGGAAAGGCAATCATAGCGTTTGCCATAAATTCTTCCCGCTTGGAGGTTTCTTTAAATCCCCCCAAATCCCCCTTTTTCAAAGGTGGATTTTAACAGCAATTCCTTATAGTTCCCCCCTTTATTAAAGGGGGTTAGGGGGGATTTGTGGATATCAAGGATCGGAAAACTTTTGGCAAATGCTATAAGATCTCGGCAAGGCTTTGGTGAGGCGGGGCCGGGGGACATTACCTCCCCTGCCCTCCTCCGCCCGGGGCTTTTTCAGGGCTTTCACTTTACGTTAAGGGGACACAGATGAACCGGAAGGCGCGGCGATTTACCGCCATGCTGGTGGCGCTCTGCCTCGCGGCTCCGGGCCTGGTTTGGGCCCAGGGCCAGGCTGGGGTCGCCGGGAGGCTGAACGCGGGATACGAACTGCTGGAACAGGGCAAATTCGATCAGTCCAGGAAGGTCTTTGAAGAGGTGCTCCGCCAAGACCCGGGGCACCCTCTGGCCCTGAACAACCTGGCTGCCATCATGGTCAAACAGGGCAAGTTTGACCAGGCTCTCGCCTACCTCAAGCAGGCTTTGCCCCGGTCCCGGGGCTTCAAGGTGGCGCTCAACCGGGTGTGTAATGTCGACGGGGTCTGCGCCGCCTGCTGCCTGGGCGACGAGAAATTCGGCACCGAGGACCTGGAGGGGGTGGTCAAGAGCAACATCCTGATGGTGGGCATGGCCCGAGCCTCCCGCCCGGAGAAGAAATAATCGGGATTAAAACGCCTTGGCAATCTGCAGGCGCTTTGGCTTTGGAAAACAACGTGTCAATAAGATAATCTCAAAACCAGAAGGAGCTTATAGATGGCAGTTATCAACGGATTGGATACTGACAGCCTTAAAAACGTGGTCGATAGCGTCAAACAGAACTGGGAGACCGGCAGGATAACCAGGTCGGCATCGGTCGAGTGGAAAGGCGGGTTCAAATCTGAGGCGACCTCGCGGCAATTTACGGCACAGGTTGATATGCCCTGCGGCTTGTGCGGCGAGGATACGGCAATCAGCCCGTTGGAGATGGTGCTTCAGGCCTACGGCGCCTGCCTTACGGTGGGTTATGCCATGCACTGCGCCGCCAGAGGGATCAAGCTCCAAGAACTTAAGATTAACATTGAAGGAGAGGTTGATCTACCAGGCTTCCTGGGTTTAAAAGCCCCTGAGCATCTTAATATGGACAGCCTGCCGGGCTATAAATTCATTAAGGTAGACGTCAAGATGAAAGCTGAAGCGGACGACAAAACCCTCCAGGAGATTCACCAGCAGGTGGTAAGCACCGCTCCCGTGGGCCTGACGATCTCGAGACCTGTGAGAGTTGACGCAACACTTGTCACTAACTAAGGGTTGACAAGACAAGGCTGAACCAGGCCGCACGCGTGTAAAATACCAGTTGCGGCGCCCTTGCCGACTTCGATCCTGTTGATGGGCCCCGGTCTGGCGGGTCTAACAGTGGAGGCTTAGGAAGAGCTAACCGCTTTCCTCTCACCGACATTCAAGGCAGGGTCAATCATGGCCCTGCCTTTTCAATAACCCAAATGCACCTAACTTGCCTTGGAGCCCCCCTTTAAAAAAGGGAGGTAAAATGTTGGCCTTTATCGGGGCTTTTTTCTTAAGAGGAAAACCGTCTTATATATGACGCATCCCACTACAGGGTCAGCAGCAGCGCGGTGTAGAGCGCAGCGCCCAGGGCAAAGGCCCAGAAGAGACTTTCCTGTTCTTGCGGCAGCTCTTCTTTAATGACATTGAGGATGACCCCGCCGCCGAGGAAGGCGAACAGCACGGCCAGCATGAGTTCGTGGATCGGGGTCATTAGACCGATGCCATAACCCACCAGAACGCTGCCCGACAGCAGCCAGCACCCAATCCGATCATAGGCTTCTTTGTGATGCCGCCACAGGCCGTAGTCGTTCACCAGGAGATGCGCGCCCATGGCGATAAAATAAAAGCTGAGGCTGAGAAATCCCGGTTGTTCCCGGTGCAGGAGCAGATAGCCCACCAGGGCGTTAAAGCAGGCGAAGGAAAGGATGTGGATCCAGAACACCATGGGGGTGGTGGTGTCGGCCCCGGTGACAACCAGGCTTTGGCGGCGGGATCGGACAGCCAGCCGCTCCAGGCCGTAAAAGGTGACAAAACCCAGCAGGGCCACGATATAGGCGTGGTGCTCCAGAAATTTTATCGGCAGATCGGCCCGGACCATGACGTCCTGGTTTCTTTTCAATTCCGGCAAGATGTGCACGAAGACGTAGGCCACGGAGGTGCCTCCGGCCAGGGAGAGCCAGCGGCTGCGAGGCTTCGCCCGGGCCAGGGAGAAGCGGCGGGCGCCCAGATGGATCAGGGCCAGACAACAGGCAAAGATCAAGGCCAGACCAGGCATGGCTGCCGCAACCTCCGGTTCGGCGGATAATACCGCCATGGCTGCCGCGGGCGTCCCAAGCCCCGATGGCCTGGGGTGCATCGTGCGGCTGCGGCTCATTTTACCCTTTTTGTGCCAATGAGGTATACTAAAGCCTTGAGGTCGGCGGCAAATTCCTTTGACGCCGAACCGGGACCCTGGCTCGAGAAGCGGGATTTCGGAACCCCCTGGTTTCAGCGGAAGGCGATGAACCGGCAATCCTTCTTCACTTTCCAGGCCCTGGTTTTCGGCCTGGTGGCCGCGGCCCTCACCACGGTGTACATTACCCAGCCGGTGCTGCCGGTTATTCAACAAGAGTTCGGGGTCAGCCCGTCCCAGGCCTCTTACACCGTATCGGCGGTGATCCTGGGCATCGCCCTGGCCAACCTGCCGTTCGGCATGTTGGCGGACCGCTTCCCGGTGCAACGTCTCATCCTGGTGGGCGGCGCGGTGGTGGCGGCCTGCGGTTTTTTCTGCGCCGCCACCTCCAGCCTCGCCCTCCTGGTGGGGGCCAGGTTCGTCCAGGGGTTGTTCGTGCCCGCCTTGACCACCTGCCTGGCGGCCTACCTGTCCACGAATTTGCCCCTGGAGCGCTTGAACGTAGCCATGGGGTCTTACGTCTCGGCCACGGTGGCCGGCGGTTTGGGCGGACGCCTACTGGGAGGCTTTATCCACCCGCCGCTGCATTGGCGCTACGCCTTCATCACCGCCTCCCTGCTGGTGGTGGCGGCCACCCTGGCGGCGGTGCGGTGGCTGCCGGCCGGCAAACTCGCTGAAAAACGCTTACCTGCGGCCGACGGTTTCCTGGCGCTCCTGTCGCAACCGGGGCTGCGCCGGGCCTTTACAGTGGCCTTCGGGGGATTTTTCGTCTTTTCCTCGATTTTCAATTACCTGCCGTTCTATCTCCATCGGCCGCCGTTCAACGCCTCCACCGGGTTCATCACGCTCCTGTACCTGACCTATGTCGTCGGCATCTTTATCGGCCCCGTGGCGGGACAGCTCAGCAACCGTATCGGCAACGGCAGCACCATGGTGCTGGGGTCCCTGGTCTTTGCCTTGGCCATAGCATTGACGCTCATCAAATCGATCTTCGCCATCGTGGCCGCCTTGGTACTGGTCTGCGCCGGTTTCTTCTCCATTCATGCCGCGGCTGCGGGCTCTCTCAACCGCAACCTGACCGGGAGCCGCGGCCGGGCCAACTCCCTTTACGTCCTGGCTTACTACCTGGGAGGGGCCGCGGGCATCACCCTGAGCGGTTATGCCTATGGGCAGGCGGGCTGGCCCGGGGTGGCCGCCCTGGGCCTCATGATGCTGACGGTGCCGCTGGTTACGGGTTTGCGGGAGATGCGGCAGCCGGCGGCGCCGGAAAAGTCCGGGGAAAAGTTGAGCCCCGGCGTCTGATAAGCGATAATGAAAGGGGTGGTCTGTCGTGGAACCGCCCATCGGAGTCGAACGCCGATAATTTTATCAAAATGATAAACTTATGCTTAACATAAAGAGATCGTTACGGTCTATATTAATGAAAGCCGGAATGAAGACCCCATGACCGATGCTCAGCTTGTATCCCGGGCCCAGGCAGGAGATCTTCCGGCCTTCGAAGAACTGGTGCAAAAGTACCAACGGGAGGTCTACGGCTTGGCCTGCCGCATGGTATCCGATGTGGAGGAGGCGAAGGATTTGGCCCAGCAGGCCTTTCTCCAGGCCTTTGTTCACATCCGGAATTTTCGCCAGGATGCGCAGTTTCGCACCTGGTTGTTTCGGATTGCCATTAATCAGTGTTACAATTTTTTGAAAAGCCGTAAAAAATTCGGCGATCCGGTTGACTGTGAAGAATTGAATCTGGCGGGGGACGAACCCTCCCCGGAGGCCGACCTGGTGGCCCGGGACGAGCGCCGGCGTCTCTATGAGGCCTTGGAACGGCTCCCCGCCAAGCAGCGGGCGGTGATCACCCTGAAGGTGGAACAGGGCTTGTCTTATCAGGAGATCAGCGAGGTCCTGGGCGGGACCGCCGGCGCCGCCCGGGTTAATTACTGCCAGGCGTTGAAGACCTTGAAGAAACATATACAGACCGAGGACGACCATGAAGTGGCAATGCGCTCTTCTAAAACGGTGGCTGCCAGAATACCCCGACGGTGACATCCCCGCTTGGGGGAAGCGCTGGCTTAAGTCCCATGTGCAGGGGTGTCCCGCCTGCCGTCAGGAACTGGCGGAACTCAGGCAGGTGATCGCCGCAATTGCTGCGGCTCCGGCGGCCAACCCGGCCCCGGAATTTTGGGGCCAATTCTCCCGTGAATTACATCTCAAGCTGGTCCAGGCGGCCCAGGAGGGTCAAGCTGCGCCCGCCTCAACCGGCCGCCGCTGGTTTCGGCTGCCCTATCTCCTGGGGGCGCCGGCCATGGCAGTGCTCCTGCTCTATGTGGCGGTGCAGTTCACGGGGACCGGCGCCCCCATCAGGGAGCAGGCTGTGGTGGCACACCGCCCGGCCGCTCCCCCGGCGCCAAGCCAGGTCCTGGTAAAGCCGGAATCCGCCGCTAAGATGGCTGCCGTGCCTCAGAAGGCGGCCCCGGCGGCCGAAGTCGCCGCCGCACCGGCCCTGCCGGCGGAACAGACGGAACAGATTGTCACGGTGGCTCTGGAGGAAGGAGCGGCCCTGCCGGATGAGGAAGTGGATATTTCCGGCTGGGACCTGGATGCGGAACTGGCGGGAATGACCGACCAGGAAAAGAATGTGTTTCTCAACAATCTGCATCAGCGTAAGAAGGATGGGTCATGCGTCGAAGGATTCTCTTTTTGTTCCTGGGGTTAACCCTGGCAGGAGCGAGTCTGGCCGGGGGGCAGTCTGGGAAAGAATTTGGCGGCGGTGGCTTTCAGGACCGGTTCCTGGAAGTCAAGCGGAACCAGTTGGGTCCGGCGCTGGGAGTGAACCAACGGATCGTGGAGCAACTGCTGGCCATCGAGGCGCGGTATAAACCGCAGCGACAGCAGATGATCAGTGAGATGATGAACGATTGGCGGCGCTTGGAGCAGGCTATGACCCAGGCATCCCCTTCTGAGCAGGAGATAAAAAACCTCTTGAGCAACTTGAGGCAAAGAAAAGAGGCGATGCACAACCTGC
>Ga0351888_1092_pt1 | contig 37738 bp, 32 predicted proteins | sample TotcelFGM3001M13_FD_206770 | JGI IMG/M metagenome (GOLD analysis project Ga0351888, IMG submission 206770) | Enriched cells from coal bed in the Powder River Basin, Montana, United States - Total cells FGM rep3 HSBNCT.FGM.300.1.M13 ... | reverse complement strand
CACGGGACCGTTTTGGGTCCCGCCTTCGACGTAAAATTCCGCCAGGCGTCCGTCTTCGAGAAAAGCCACCCGGGTGTCCCATTCGGTGACGCTGATCAGCAGCAAGTTGGGCATATTTTTTATATATAAAAAGCTATCAGCTGTCAGCGGTCAGCCTTCAGCCGGTGTATTGGTCGGACGAGTTCCACGTGCCAGTTTATACTAATCTACGGTTAAAAAAGTAGTTTTCCTTTGTAATGTGCGTCCTGGGCACCAAGAATGACGATTGAGACTTCCCCCTCACCCTGACCCTCTCCCCCATTGAGGGAGAGGGGAAAAGCTGGGACCGATTTGAGGCTCTGCCGTCATACCCGGTGACCTAACCTACTCCCTCTCCCCCCGCTTCGGGGGGAGAGGGTTGGGGTGAGGGGGGCGATGTATGACGTAGGCGTATTTATGAAATCCTGTACTAAGAACTTTTTATCTTCACAATTCGCAGTTCCCGCGCCTGGTCGTCGCTCAGGTTAAAAATCGCCGTTAGGGCGTCGGTCACCTTGAAGTTGCCTTTTTCCTGACGCCGCAGATCGAGTTCCAGGTGTTGCGGGTCCAGGACGGTCAAGCCTGCCACCAGGCCCCGCAGGTCCAGGCGCTGGTCCTCCTTGGGCCGATGCCGGGTGACCAGAAATTCGGTTTGAGCCAGGAAGTTCGCCGCGGCATCGGACTCAAACACCGGCTCCGGGCTTTCCACCTGGTAGAGAGCGCTTTTCTGCCCGGGGGGGCCCAGGCGCTTGGTGAGGCGGGCCGCCAGGAGGATCTTCAAGCCCGCCGGCAGCACCCGGTTCAGGGTGGATACCAGCGTGTCCTCGGGCACTGGCGCCGCCAGGGCCACGTCCATGGTCTCGGCCAGGCTCTCCACCCCCAGGGGCAGGGCGTCATAAAAGGAGACCCGGGGCAGGGGATGAAATCCGGACGAAAACGACAGGGGCAACCCGGAGCGGCGCAGGCTGCGATACAGTGAACCCACCATCTCCAGGTGCCCCAGCCAGCGGGCCTCCTCGAGCTTGGCGTAGGTCAGCCGGTAGCGGTAAGGCGCCAGCGGGTCGGGGGCCGGCGGCGGAGGAGGAGGCGCCAAGGGCAAGACTAAAGAGTCCTCCAGCCTGAGACTGATGCGGTCCTGGTCGCAGACGCCGCAGTCCTGGCAGCCCGAGACGCGGCAGTCCGGGGTTTCCAACTCCTGATAGGCCCGGGCCCGCTCGGCCAGCAAAAAGTCCCGGCTCACCCCGCAGTCCACGTGGTCCCAGGGCAAGAGCTCATCAAGGGGCCGTTCCCGCAGATAGAAGTCCGGGTCGACGCCGGCGGCCTGAAAGGCCTCCCGCCAGGCTTCCAGCCGCAGGTGTTCGCTCCAGGCGTCCAGGCGGCACCCCCGGCGGTGAGCCTCTATCAACACCGGAGCCAGGCGCCGGTCGCCCCGGGAAAACACCCCCTCCAGCCAGGTCTGGGCCGCCGAGTTCCACTTGGTCTGGATGTTTTTCTGGCGCAGCCGGTCCTTGACTTCGTGAAGCCGGCGGCGGCACTCCAGCAAATCTTCCTGACGCTCCCATTGAAACGGGGTGTGGGGCTTGGGGATAAAGCTCGAGAGGCTGACGTTGAGCCGGGGGCGGCTGCCCCGGGGGGCGGCGGCCAGAATCTGCCGGGCCAGGGCCGTAATCCCCGCCCGGTCCTCAGCGGTCTCCCGGGGCAGGCCGATCATGAAATAGAGCTTGAGAAGCTGCCAGCCCGCGGCGAAAGCCCTCTGAGCCGAGTCCATGATGGCCGCCTCGGTGAGGTTTTTGTTGATTATCTGGCGCAGGCGCTGGGTCCCGGCCTCCGGGGCCAGGGTCAGCCCGGTGCGCCGGACCCGTTTGATCTGGGCCATCATCTCCGGGGTGAGGGTGTCGGCGCGCATGGACGGCAGCGAGACCGCCACCTGGGCCGGGGACAACCGGTCCATCAAGGACTGGAGCAGCCCGGCCAGGGGGCCGTAGTCGCCGATGCTGAGGCTTAGAAGAGAGACCTCTTCGAAACCGGTGGCGGCCAGGGCGGCCTCTACCCACGCCAGGGTGGCGGCCGGGTTCCGCTCCCTCACCGGCCGGTAAATCATGCCGGCCTGGCAGTAGCGGCAGCCCCGGGTGCAGCCCCGGGAAATCTCCACGTTAAGGCGGTCGTGGATGATCTGGCAGGAGGGGACCAGGGGGAAGGCCGGGAGGGCTATCCGGTTCAAATCGTCCAGGACCCTCTTGGATACAGTACTCCGGCGCCCCTGGGGGATGATGGCCCTCGGCACCCCGGCCGCGTCGAACTCCATGGCAAACATTGCCGGGACGTAGACGCCTTCCAACTCCTCCAGGGCCTGCCACAACTCCCGGCGGGTGCCGCGGTTGGCCTTCCAATCAGCCACCAGCGCCGCCAGCTCCAGGATGACTTCCTCCCCGTCGCCCAGGACCAGGGCGTCAAAGAAAAGCGCCACCGGCTCGGGGTTAAAACAGGCGGGGCCGCCGCCGATGACCACCGGGTGGCTATCGTCGCGGTCCGCGGCCAGAAGCGGCACGCCCCCCAGGTCCAGCATGTTCAAGAGGTTGGTATAGCCCAACTCATACTGGAGGCTCACCCCCAACAGGTCAAAGCGGCTCAAGGGGGTGCCGGACTCCAGGCTGGTCAGGGGCCGGCGCCGGGCCCGGAGGTCCGCCTCCAGATCCGGGGCCGGGGCGTAGGCCCGCTCGGCCCAGATGTGGTCCTCCCGGTTCAGGATGGCGTAGAGCAGGCCCAGCCCCAGATGGGACATGCCCACTTCGTACAAATCGGGGAACAGCAAGGCCAGGCGCAGGGATACGGCCTGGGGATCTTTGATGACGGCATTGATCTCCCGGCCCAGGTAGCGGGTGGGCCGCTGGATGCGATGGAGGAAGTTGTGGTTATCGGCACAGGTCATAGTAAATCTTTTATCATTAAGGCTCCACACGGGGCAGGGCAAGGGCGACCCGCCGGGTCGCCCCTACGGGTGAAGGACATTTTTGGGTTCTAAATATCAAGCCCAGGGCGTTCGCAAACCGCCCCTACGATTTCGTCGTACGAGTGAAGGCTTTAATTCCCCTGGGCCAGGCGGATGGCCTCGGCGAGGTCCAGGCTGCCGTCGTACAAGGCCCGGCCGGTGATGACCCCGACCACCCCCAAGGCTTCCAGGGGCAGGAGGGCGCGGATATCGTCGAGACAACTCACCCCGCCGGAGGCGATCACCGGGATGTCCACGGCCTCGGCCAGGGCCTGCGTGGCCGGGATATTCACCCCGCGCTTGACCCCGTCCCGGGCGATGTCGGTGTAGATGAAGGCCGCGGGCGATAGCTGCGCCAGGGCGAGGGCCGCCTCCAATGCGGTCATTTTGCTGGTTTCGGTCCAGCCCTCCACGGCCAGGAGGCCGTCTTTGGCATCCAGGCCGAAAATGATGCGGCCGGGATAGTCGGCGCAGGCCCGGGCCGCCAGGTCGGGGTCCTTGAGGGCCACGGTGCCCAGGATGAGGCGGTCGATGCCCAGCTCGATATAGGCCGCGATGGTATCCAGGGTCCGGATACCGCCCCCCAGCTCGATGGGGATGGAAAGCGCCTGGCGCAGGCGCCGGATGGACTCGAGGTTTTGGGGGCGGGAGCTGAAGGCGCCGTCCAGGTCCACCACGTGGAGAAGCTGCGCCCCCGCCGCCTGCCATTTTAGGCCCATGGCCGCTGGATCGTCGCCGAAGACGGTGACGTCCTCGGCCCGCCCCTGGCGCAGGCGTACGCACTTGCCGTCTTTGAGGTCAATGGCCGGAATAATCAACATAATTTTAATATTTTAACCTGAAAAATTATTCTCTGCCAATCTTGGGGGCGGGATAATTCGGCTGTGAACGGGGAAACCCTCGGATTATACAGGCTGTTTTTGAGGATAGAATATTAATCATGATAAGGGCAAACGGTATGATGATCATAGTGCTTGGCTATTTTGCTGTAATTGGTTAGCCCGCTTGCATGCTATTGAATCAATAGCGTTTTTGTGCTAAATTATTAACTTAAGCGAGGACTTAATCATGAATACGCGACTGGAGGAAGCCTTCGCACAGGCGGCCCAATTGCCCTCGGACGAGCAAGAGGCCCTGGCGGCGCTCCTGCTGGATGAGATTGCTTCCGAAAGGCTTTGGGATCAGGTTTTTGCGCAATCCCAAAACCAGATTGCCAAGCTGGCCGATGAGGCCGTGACGGAATTTCAGGAAGGCAGAACCGCTCTCCTTGACGAAGAACAATTGTGATCTCCCATACTACCGAAAAGTTTCGCAAAGCCTTCCGTAATCTTCCGGCGCCGGTTCAACGTAAAGCGAGACAAGCCTTTCACATTTGGCGACAAGATCCCGGCAATCCTCTGTTACATTATAAGCAGGTACACCAGAGCAAACCGATCTATTCCATCCGTATCGGTCTCGGCTGGAGAGCAGTGGGCATCAAAGCCGAAAATCATCTGATTTGGTTCTGGGTCGGGTCCCATAGTGATTACGACAAGCTCGTAAAACAACTTTGAGATCGAGCCAAGCCCATCCTGGGGTAGTTTCAGATGTCTGATTTAGGCCGTCTGCTGATCGTGATCGGCGTAATCCTGGTGATCCTGGGGGCGGTGTTCCTGCTGGCGCCCAAACTGCCATGGCTGGGGAAGCTGCCGGGGGATTTTAGTTTCAAGCGGGGGAATTTCAGTTTTTACTTCCCGTTGGGGACCTGCATCCTCATCAGCATCATCTTGACCCTGATCATGTACCTGTTTCGGCGGTAGCTTTTGGCTTCTTGCTGGTTCCCAATCTCCCGCTTGGGAATCCCATTGAAGGCAAAGCTCCTGCTTTGCGAACAAATCATATAGGTATTGCACCAGGTGACCCAAGCAGGAGCTTGGGAACGAGGGAAAAAAGGTTGGTGGGGCGGGGCTCCGTGGCTGTGCCGCCATAAGAATGGTGCGTAGGACGCACCCTACGAAAACTGTTTCGCCGGTAGGTCATATGGCGGCATCATTCTAATCCCAGGTATTGCACTAGGTGACCCAAGCAGGAGCTTGGGGGAAAAGTTACGTTCCCAAGCAGGAGCTTGGGAACGAGGGAAAAAATACAGATTGGTCCCGGCGATGGACATGTGGGGTGGGCACTGCCCGCCATATCTTCTGGCGGGTGTCCGGGCGCGGCCAGGGACGGACACCCTACCAGCCTGTTTTCAGGAAGCGCCGGGGGCGGCGGTTCCGCATCGGGGACTGGATTTTGCCGATTTCCGTCTTATAGTCTATGGATAGGGGAATTTGCGGGGAGAATCTGCCGCGCCCGGCGCCGAGGCGGGCCAGGTGCGGTTAGCCGTGATTCCATGTCCGCCGAATTCCTTGCAAAATATGCCCAGGGAAGTATACTGAGGTTTATTCATCCCCCTGGCGCCGCCGGGGCGGGCACCTTCGCCCCGGACTGACGACGGGGGCCAGGAATGGAGCCAGATGCCTGAATTGCGCAAAGATCCCATCATCGGCCGGTGGGTGATTATTTCTACGGAGCGGGGCAAGCGCCCCCATGATTTTGTGGTGGAACCGGAGGTTACCAAGGGGGGGTTCTGCCCCTTCGATGAGGGCAACGAACATACCACACCGCCCGAGGTCCTGGCCTATCGGGACCCGGGGACCGAACCCAACACTCCCGGCTGGCAACTCCGGGTGGTAAACAACAAATTCCCGGCCCTGGCCACGGCAGGGGAGTTGGACCGCGCCGGCGAAGGCATGTTCGACAAAATGAACGGGGTGGGGTCCCATGAGGTCATCATCGAGAGCCCGGATCACCACCTGACCCTGGCAACTATCCCGGTGGAGGGATTCTACCGGGTGCTCACCGCCTATCGGGACCGGATTATGGCCCTGAGCGAGGACCCCCGTTTCCGCTACGTTCTGATCTTTAAGAACCAGGGCCGGGCCGCCGGGGCCTCCCTGGAACACAGCCACTGCCAGCTCATTGCCCTGCCCATCGTGCCGGAACTGGTCCAGGAGGAATTGAGCGGCGGCAAGTTTTATTACAACTACAAAGAGCGCTGCGTCTTTTGCGACATGATCCGCCAGGAGCTGCAGCAACAGACCCGGGTGGTGCTCCAGAACCAGGAATTTCTGGCGATTTGTCCCTTTGCGCCCCGCTCTCCCTTTGAAATCTGGATCCTGCCCAAGCAGCACTTTTCGTCCTATGTGGATTTGCAGGAGGAGTCTTTCCGGCTGCTGGCCGAACTCTTCTCGGAAACCCTGAAGCGCCTGGAAAAGGCCCTGGGCCAGGTCCCGTACAACTTTATCCTCCACACCGCGCCCATCCGGGAATCGCAACTCAATTATTACCACTGGCATTTCGAGATCGTGCCCAAGCTGACCCTGATTGCCGGATTCGAATGGGGCTCGGGCTTTTATATCAATCCTACCCCTCCGGAAGATGCGGCCAAATATCTTCGGGAGTTGACCCTGTAAGACTCGGGGGATGACAGATGCGTGTTTTGATGGTAGCCCCGGAAGCCAACCCCTTCGCCCGCAGCGGTGGGCTTGCCGAGGTGGTCTACGCCCTGGCCTGGGCCTTGGTCAAGCTGGGCCACCAGGTATCGGTGGTTCTGCCCTTGTACCGCCAGGTACGCGAATCGGGCCACCCCGTCAACTCCACCGGACTGACGCTTTCCATACCGCTCTCCTTAAAGACCCTGTCCGCCGAGATCTTTACCGCCCAGGTCGACCCCAACCTGAATTTTTACTTCATCGGCCAGGACGTCCTGTTTAACCGGGAAGGTCTCTATGGCACCGCCTACGGGGATTTTGACGATAATGGCGAGCGGTTCATCTTCTTTTCCCGGTCGGTGGTGGAGATGGTCGACGCCCTGAACCTGGAGTTCGACGTCTGCCACGCCCACGAGTGGCAGACCGGCCTGGTGCCCGTCTACCTCCGGACCCTCTACAACGACCGCCCCCGCCTCCAACGCCTGCCGGTGGTCTACACGGTCCACAATGTCGGTTACCAGGGGCTGTTTTCTTCCTATGACCTGCCCCTCACCGGCCTGGGGTGGGAATTGCTCTCTCCCAAGGCCCTGGAATTTTACGGCAAACTCAATTTCATGAAGGGCGGCCTGGTTTTTGCGGACCTCCTGACCACCGTATCCACCAAATACCGGGAAGAGATTCTGACCCCGGAATTCGGCTTCGGGCTGGAGGGGCTGTTCGCGGAACGGGCCCATGAGCTCTACGGGATTCTGGAAGGGGTAGACTATGAGCGCTGGGACACGAACCGGGATCCCTTCCTGGCCGCGCCCTATGACCGGGATAACCTCGCGGGGAAAAAGACCTGCAAGACCGCCCTGTTGCAGAAATTCAACCTGAATCTGCCCGCGGACCGGCTTCTCATCGGTATGACCACCCGATTCTTTGAGCGCAAAGGGATCGACCTGGTGGAAAATATTCTGGATGACCTGATGCGCCTGGGAGTGGGTTTCGTCATCCAGGGCACCGGGGAAGAACGCCACCATTATTTTCTCCAGGAGATGAGCCTCAAGTATCCCGGGCGTATGGGTCTCATGATCGGCTTCACCGAAGAACTGGCCCACCAGATCATTGCCGGGGCCGACATCTTTCTCATGCCCTCCCGCTATGAACCCTGCGGTCTGGACCAGATGTATTGCCTGCGCTACGGCACCATTCCCGTAGTCCGGGCCACCGGCGGGCTGGACGAGACCGTGCAGGAATTCGACCCCGCCACCGGCGCCGGCACCGGCTTCAAGTTCACCGGGTATACCCCGGCCGAACTTCTGGCCGCGGTGAAACGGGCCCTGGCGGTTTATCAGCAGCCCGCCGTTTGGGAAGCTTTGATGAAGAGCAATATGGCCCTGGATTATTCCTGGGGCAAAACCGCGGCCCCCAAATACGTCGATGTGTATCGGTTGGCGGCGGAAAAACGCCAGCGCCTGTTGGGTGGGTGAGGTTCCATGGCTGGGGAGCGTGTTGCGTTCTTAACCCAAATGGTGGAGGTGCTCACCTCTACCGTGAGCTTTGGGGAGCGGCTCAACAACATGGTTCACCTTCTGGCCCGCAACCTGAAGGTGGATCTGGCGCTGTATTTCGGCCTGGACAAGGCCAGGGAAACCCTGCTCCTCAACGTCAGCAGTCAGGGGGCCGTACCGCCCCATCTGCGCCTGGAGTTTCCCCTGGGGCAAGGTCTGGTGGGTGAGACGGCCAGAACCCGCAAGGCTGCCATAGTCCACCGCCAGCAGCCGGGAGTATCGGCGGCCAATGCCGCCTTGGAAAAACTCCACCCGGCCTATCAAACCCTGGCCGCCTTTCCGGTGGCCGATGATAATTTTCTTTACGGGGTCCTGATCCTGGTAGACCGGGCGGAGCGCTCCCTCGCCGCCGCCGAGCGCCAGGGCGTCCAGTTGACCTGCCTGATGCTGGCTGCGGCTCTGCGCCAGGCCATTGTCCAGGAAGAAGCCAAAAAGCGGATCGCCGAGTTGTCGGTGCTGTTCGAGGTGGGGAAAGCCCTCAGCTCCACCGTGGAGTTGGATGAACTCCTGGAGCGCATCGTCAGTACCACTGCCAAGGTTATCACCGCCCGGGGTGCAGCCCTCCATATCATTAATTCCGCCACCGGTGAACTCCGGGTCTCTTCCCGCTATGGCCAGATTCCTCCGGAATGCCCGGCTCTGCCCCAATTAACCCCCAGCAGCGGGGTCGCGGAACCCCCCTATTACGAAGGGGAATCAAAGGATGCGGCCGGTCACACCCATTACTGCCTGGCGGTGCCGCTCATCTTTAAAGGGCAGCTGACCGGCACCCTGGGGGTGTATGACAAGTTCAACCCCAACGGCGAATACCTGCCCTTCGACCCGGAAAATCGCCAGCTTCTCTTCACCATGGCCGGGGTCATCGTCAACGCCATCGAAAATGCCCTCACCTACCAGCAGATTGAGGACCTGGCGGAAAAAAACGAGCGCATGGTCCGGAATCTCACCGCCCTGCAGGAGATCTCCCAGGTCATGCTGACGTCGGTGCAGGAAGAGCGGCTCCAGGAGATCATCCTCCAGGGCCTCACCCAGGACCAGGGCTTGGGATTTGATCGGGCGGTGGTGTTGATGGTGGATGAGGCGACCCAAACCCTGATCGGCGCCAAAGGAGCCTGTCGCAGTCCCGCCACCGCCGACCTCCCCAACCTCAAGGCCTTGCAGGTGCCGCCGCCGGAGCTGATACCGGTGACTGATTGGGAAATTCCCCTCCGGGTGGATCAAGGCCCCCTGGCCCTGGCGGTGTTGCGGAAGTCCCCTTATCATCACCATCAGACGGTCAAGGGGCCGGGAGTACCCCCGGCCCTGAAGGGCAAGTATGCGGCCCCGGAATTTTTTGTCGTACCCCTGGTGGTGAAAGACCGGGCCACCGGGGTGATTCTGGTGGACAACCAGGCTTCCGGGCGGCCCCTGGAGCCGGAGCGCCTGGACAGTCTCCAGATGTTCGCCACCCAGGCCGCCCTGGTGTTGGAAAATGCCCACCTCTATTTCACCATCGAAACCAACAACCGGGAGCTGCTCCTCATCCGGGAACGGATGCTGGAGAGTGACCGGCTGGCCGCCTTGAGCAGCCTGGCCTCGGGCATGGCCCATGAAATTCGCAACCCCCTGGTCTCCATCGGTGGCTTCGCCCGGCGCATCGCCAAGTTAGTGGAACCTAATTCGCCCCTCCGGGGATATGTGGAGGTCATCCAGGAGGAAGTGACCCGCCTGGAAAAGCTCCTCCGGGAAATCCTGGACTTCACCGGCGAAAATCTGTCCTACTATGGGGACCACGAACTGGCTAAGCTTATCGAAGATACCCTGATATTGGTCCAGCGGGATTTGGATGCCAATAAAATTAAAATTGCCAGAGAATTTGCCCAGTTGCCTCGACTCCATTGCGACGACCGGCAGATGAAGCAGGTCTTTTACAACCTCTTCCAGAACGCAATCCAGGCTATGCCCCACGGCGGCACCTTGAGCATTCGCACCTTCCCGGTGGAAAGGCCGGACGGCCTCTATGCGGCGGCCTCGATCTCCGACACCGGCAGTGGCATTCCTATGGAGGTGCTCCACAATATCTTTAACCCGTTTTTTTCCACCAAGGATTACGGTACCGGGCTGGGGCTGGCCATTGCTCAGCGGATCATTTCCCGCCACTACGGCCAGATTGAAGTCAACAACGAAATCGGTAAAGGCGTGACCTTTATCGTCACCCTGCCGGTGGCCAAATACTGTCTCGTCAAAGACGTTGGTCAAGGCGCAGTTCCCGCCAGCGTGCTCAGGGCCCCTAAAGGAGGACGTTAATGAAGAAGATCCTGGTGGCGGACGACGAAATGAGCATTCGCCTCCTTTACAGCGAAGAACTTAAAGAAGAGGGCTACGAAGTCTATCAGGCCGCCAATGGGCGTGAAGCCATTGAAGTAGTTGATAAAATACCCCTGGACCTGGTCATCCTGGACATCAAAATGCCCGAGATGGACGGTATCGAGGCCTTGAGACAGATTAAAGAAAAACGGCCGGATTTACCCGTGGTCCTGAGCACCGCCTACGGAGAGTACAAACAGGATTTTGCCACCTGGGCCTCAGACGAATACCTGGTCAAGTCTTCGGACCTGGAGGATCTCAAGGCCGTGGTGAAACGTTATCTGAAAGAATGACCCCAAAAGCGAGGAGCGCATGAGTAAGTTCAAGGTGGTGCTGTTGATCATCCTGGCCGTCGTGCTGGCGGATTTTGCCTTTGAAAACGCCCAGCCGGCCCCGGCGATCAAACTCTTTAAATTTCAGTTGGGGGAACTGCCCTCGTTCCTGTTGACCTACCTCAGCCTGGCCGTGGGAGCGCTGATCGGCTGGGTCGCCCATGGCGTGCGCCTTAGGCGAAAACGCCGGGAAGCCCAGGCGGTCCAGGACGCTTCAGCCCAGCACCAGCAGGAATCCCAGGCCGGCCAGGACGCCCATCAGGCCCAGTAAAAGAGTCAGGCCCAGTAAGACCTGTAGTGCCAGATAGATAATCAGGGCCCCGAGAGAGCCCCCGACGGAAATGCCGTAAACCTGCTTCACACCGCAATACATCAGGACCAGGACCCAGATTCCGGCCACTAACAGGCCGAAGAACGGAATGATCGCCAGGGCCATGCCGGCCTGGGCATAGCAGAAAATCCGCCAGGCCGGGGTGAAATCCCGGCCGGCGCCCACCAGCGCTACGCTTCCCCACCAGCAGATGCCGCCTACCCCCAAATTGGCCAGCACCAGAACCGGGGACGCGATCATCATAGCCAGCAGCAAGCCCGGACCCAGGCCCTGGAAAGGCAAGAGCGCACCGATGTCCCCCAGGTTTCCGCCGGCCGGCGCCAGGACCAGGAACTGCCAGAAGAGGGCGCTCAAAAGCCCGACGCTCGACACGATGAGGGCAAAGGCCGTTGGCCCGGCCCACCCTTCCCGGCCCAGGTTCTTAAAAAACTCCCCCGGCCGGAATAGGACTTCATAGAGGGTCCGGAAAAATCCCGTTAGGCTTGACAACTCCCGGTCTTCTTGGGGCGCCAGAGACACCTGGTCCGCCTCTACTACGGCCGCCGCCGCTCCCCACCCTGCTTCCGGTTCCATCACGGCCGTTTCCTTTCGATCAGGTCTTTAACGTCTTTGGGGTTGAGCAATCCGTACCAGAACAACTCGGAACCCCCGGCTTTATCCCGGAAGGCGAGGTTGCCCACCTGGAGGATGGTCTGGGTCAGGCCCCGGAGCACCAGGATCTCCCCCAGATTCTCCCAGGCGATCTCCTGTTTCCGGGGGGAAGGCCAGCGCCAGCTCCGGACCACCCCCATGGAGGTTACCCGGTACTCCTGGCCGTATTTCTGGTAGATCACTGCGGCCAGGACAATGAGCCCCAGGACGGTCCCCAGCCAGACGGGCAGCCCCACCGCCGGATTGAGCCGGGGGCCCACAAAAACCAGAAACATCGCCACGTAATGGACAAAAAACGCCCGGGCGCTGGGCTTGAACACCAAGTCGCCCGAAGTGGAAATGTCGTTGCTATCCATGATTATGCCTCCAGAAAGGGATTGCACCGGTCGAGAAACTATTTCATTCAAGAGGTACATAAGATGTACCCGAAGTTGGTGGTTTGGGAATGGTGGCACGGGCCTTTAGCCTGTGCGTCATCTTCTATACTTTTGAACTCGCGAAAAAAGAAGAAGATCAGCCTGTCCTTAAGGAGTCCTCAAAATATCATGGGTGCCCAACCGCCTGAGAATACAGACTTCACCCTGCATCTGAAAGGTAAAGCGATATCCTTGAGTGATCCTTCCTTCCCAAATATCTCGAGGATCTTGCATCTTTTTTATATGCAGGGATGGGTGACGCCGGTTGTCCAAAAAAAGCTTCAATTTCTTGTCAACCGTCTTTTGAAGTTGGTCCGGAAGTATATGATAATCCTTGATAAAATTGTCCGTGAACCAGAGCTTCATTGCGGAGTTTTCTTTAAAGCTCTTAAAGCGTCTGGCGCATTCTCAAACGGCCCCACCATCTTACCCTCAACAATGTCCTTATCCGCTTCCGCTTCCTTCTCCTGCCACTCTTTGGTGAAAAAATATTCCTGGTCCGGGTGAATCACCTTGACCGGCCTTATCACTAAAGTATCGTCCTGGATATCCACCTCAACGTAGTCCCCGACGGTCAGCCGAATGATCTTCCTAAGATTCTGGGGTATGGTAATTTGGTAGTTCCTTTTCACTTTGACCAGTTCCATGCGCGACTCCCTGATCTGACTTTGGCTGCCGCTTTTAGCCCTATCATTAATTTATAAAATGAGAAATAATGATTATCATAATTTATTAAAATTATAACCCCGCGGCATAAAGGATGTCAAATTAACCAAACCGCCCAAATGGTCGAATCAAGCGGGAGAAAGACCCCTACAAATCAGCCGGAAATGGCCTTCAAATCGGGCTTACTCCTGTTCATTCCCTCCCTGTCAATACACCACCCGAAAATCCGTCTGATCCCCGACGTAGGTCTGCCAGTCCACTTCCACCCGGTCCACGTAGGCATAGGGCGGGCCTTTATGGCACCAGGCGAGCATGTTTTCCACTACTCGTTTGTCGCCCTCGAACAGGGCCTCAACCCGGCCGTCCGGACGGTTCCGCACCCAGCCGCCCAGCCCCCGGGCCCGGGCCTCGTCCCGGGTGGAGGCCCGGAAGAACACCCCCTGCACCCGGCCCTCGATCAATACATGGAGCCGTGCCTGGTCTGCCATCACGTGCTCTCCTTGAGTAATTCCTTGAACTGCGCCTCATCCAGGATTTCCACCCCCAGCGCCTCGGCTTTGGTGAGCTTGCTCCCCGGGTCGGCCCCTGCCACCACGTAATCGGTCTTGGCGGAGACCGATGAAGTTACCTTGCCGCCCCGGGCCGCGACCATCGCCTTGGCTTCGTCCCGGGATAAGTTGGCCAATCCGCCGGTGAACACGAAGGTCTTGCCGCCCAGGGGGGAGGCGGCCCGAGGCTTCGGCGGCAAGCCACGGACCCCGGCGGCGGCGAGTTTTTCCAACAGGGCCTGATTACGGTCATTGGCGAAAAAATCCCGGAGGCTGGCGGCCACCTGCTCCCCCACCCCCTCCACGTGCAGCAGCGCTTCTTCGTCCGCGGCCATGAGTTTATCCAGGCTCGGGAAGTGCCGGGCCAGGAGTTGGGCCGTAGCCTCGCCCACATAGCGGATGCCCAGGGCGTTGATCAGGCGCCACAGGGGGCGATGTCTCTTGAATTGGATTTCGTTGACAATTTTTTCAGCTTGCTTAGTGGATTTTGACTTCTCAGCCGTCAAGGGGATAAGGTCGCCTGCCGTCAGGTTGTACAGATCGCTGACATCCTGCACCAGGCCATTCGAAACCAGCTTCAGGATGATCTTTTCCCCCAGGCCGTCGATGTCCATCCCGGCTTTGGAGACGAAGTGCATGATGGAGCGAGTACGGGAGCCGAAGCAGTCGGAATTGGGGCAGCGGGTGACCTTCTCACCCATGGGCCTGACCAGCGGGGTGTCGCACACCGGACAGTTGCTCGGCATTTTAAAAGGTTCGGCGTCGGGCGGACGGTTTTCCATGATCACTTTCACCACTTCCGGGATCACATCCCCGGCCCGCTGGATCAGGACAGTATCCCCCACCCGCACGTCCTTCCTGGCCACTTCGTCTTCATTATGGAGAGTGGCCCGGCTTACGGTGACCCCGCCCACCTCCACCGGCTCCATCACCGCCATGGGAGTGACCGCGCCGGTGCGGCCGACGTTGACTTCGATGGCCAATACCCTGGTGGTGGCCTGGGTGGCGGCGAACTTATAGGCCAGGGCCCACCGGGGGCTCCGGGACTTGGCGCCCAGCCGCTCTTGTAAGGCCAGGGGGTCCACCTTGATAACCACGCCGTCGATTTCATAGGGGAGGCCGTGGCGCCGGTGCTCCAGGTTCCGGTGATAATTGATGGCCGCCTCGATCCCCCGGCACCGCTCAATCAAGGGGTTGACCCTTAGACCCCACTCCTTCAGGGTCTGGAGCACCTCCCAGTGGGTGTCAAAAATCCGTCCCCGCACCTCCCCCACCCCGTAGCAATAGATCTTCAGGGGCCGGGCGGCGGTGATTTTGGGGTCCAGCTGACGTAGCGACCCGGCCGCGGCGTTCCTGGGATTGGCGAAGGCAGGCTCGCCCCGGGCCAGGCGCTCGGCGTTGTACTGGTTGAATTCCGGGAGATCCATGTAGACCTCGCCCCGGACCTCCAGCAGCTCCGGGGCCGACTCTGCCTCCGTCAGCAGACCCAAAGGGATAGTGTGGATGGTCTTAAGATTTTGGGTGACGTTTTCCCCCCGGTAGCCGTCGCCCCGGGTGGAACCTGTGACCAGGCGGCCGTGTTCATAGACCAGTTCCACGGCGCAGCCGTCCATTTTGGGCTCCAGGACATAATCAAACTCATCCGTGGTCTTGAGGAACCGCTTCAACCGGTCATCGAACTCCCGGGCCTCGGCCTCGCTGAAGGCGTTTTCCAGCGACAGCATGGGCTGCCGGTGCCGCACGGTTTCAAACTTGTCCAGGGGTTGGGCCCCGACCCGCTGGGTGGGGGAATCGGGCGTGGCCAGGCCGTAGTCTTCCTCCAACCGGGTGAGCTCGGCCATGAGGCGGTCGAACTCGGCGTCAGAGACCACCGGATCATCCAGCACATAGTACCGGTAATTGTGGTAATTGAGCTGTTCCCGGAGCTCATCCACCCGGGAGACCGCCTTAGGAGGAATGTTCTTTTCTGGCATGGCCGGTGTACCGCTGGAGGAGGGTTGGTTGGAAGGGCCTGCCCCTCGTGATGATCGGAAAGGGCAACCAGCGGTCGGAGACCACCGCATCGCCCGGTGGCTTTGAGGGAGGTCGCCCTTGGGCCACTGATCCTTAGTCATCATGATAGGGGGTTTTGGCGGGATTGGCAAGGGCCAAAGGCTACCAGGCCGGAAACCGGGATCTTATAGCATTTGCCAAAAGTTTTTTCCGATCCTTGATATCCACAAATCCCCCCAAACCCCCCTTTAACAAAGGGGGGAACTATATGGAATTGCTGGCAAAGTCCCCCTTTTGAAAAAGGGGGATTTAGGGGGATTTAAGAACCTTCAAGTGGAAAGAAATTATGGCAAACGCTATGGCCCCTGACTGAAATCCGGTATCAACCCCTTTGAGCAAGTATGTTGAGGCAAGGACCGGCTATCAAGACTGCGGGGTCTGGGGCGGTACTAAGGCTTTTCTTTCGCGGTTGGCAGCCTCCAGGGCCATACGGCGAATTTCCCCGATAATACCCATCACCTTCTCCAATTGCTGGCTAATCAACTGGACCTCCTGAAACATCTTGTCCCGCTCATCCAATTCCAACAGCATAAGATCAATGAGCCCGGTGACCGTGGACAGGGGCTGAGCCAAGTCGTGCAAGAAATGCCGGAGATTATCGTATAAAGGCGCAATTTGCCCCTCTTCCCTGTGCATGTCAATTTCCCAACCATAAAGTCATTACTTTATGGGGGAAAGAGCAAGAAGCGGGCCAAATATACTCATAGCCCCGGCCTTAACCCCGCCTGAGGACCAGCAAGGAGGCTCCGGGGATGGAGTTCCGGATCCCGGTCAACGGGAAAACCACTAATCCCGGGGGACGGCCAGCATGCGCTCCACCGCCAGCAAGGCCGGGCGCCGGATCTCCTCGGGCACCGTGATTTGGTGGCGGTTGTCCTTTAGGGCATTGATAACATCTGTCAGGGTGATGCGCTTCATATCCGGGCACACGAGGCGGGGAGAGGGGGAGTAGAAAAGCTTATCCGGGTGTTCGGTCCGCAAGGTGTGGAGAATGCCCATCTCCGTGCCGATAATGAATTCTCCGGCGGGGGACTGGCGGACATACTGGAGCATGCCGCTGGTGCTGCGGATTACCAATGCCAGGTCCAGAACCTCGGGGCGGCACTCGGGATGGGCGATGAAAACCGCCTGGGGATGGGCCGCCTGGCAGGCCTGGACCTCGGCGGCGCTCAGGCCGTCGTGAACGTTGCAGCAGCCGTCCCAATAGAGGATTTCTTTGGCGGTGCCCCGGGCGGCGTATAAGGCCAGATTGCGGTCCGGGACCATCAAGACCCGGGAGGGTGTCAAAGAATTGACTATCTGGATGACATTGGCGGAGGTGCAGCAGATGTCGCTCTCGGCCTTGACCGCGGCGGTGGAATTGACGTAGGTGACCACCGGCACCCCGGGGAGTTCGGCCTTCCGGGCCCGAAGCTGCTCGGCGGTGATGGTGGCGGCCATGTAGCAGCCCACATCTTCCCGGGGCAGGAGCACGGTCTTGTCCGGGCACAGGATGGCCGCGGTTTCCGCCATGAAATGGACCCCGCAAAACACGATGATCTCGGCTGGAGTCTTGGCCGCGGTCATGGAGAGGGCCAGGGAGTCGCCCAAAAAATCGGCCACGTCCTGAATTTCTCCCGGCTGGTAATTGTGGGCCAGGAGAATCGCACGACGCCGTTCCAGCCACCGCCGCACCTCTTTTTGCTGGTCGGTAAATTCCATACTTTGCCTTTGAAGTCTATACTTCAGGTGGTTCAAGCCAAGCAATTCCAGGCCAGGGGGTTACTGCCCGGCGCCCGGGGGGCCTGGTAAACCTCGCATATTTTATTAATCAAATATCACGGTTTAGAACCCGGAGTCTCCCGGACTACCTGGACTCCCGGCGGGGGTGTAAAAGTGAAGAAATCAGGCGCCGCAGGCACTTCCAGTTTCACCTGGGTAAAGGTAAAGCGGCTCTCTTCGCCCAGGGCATTGCTGAAATCCAGCTTCTCCACCAGGTAGGTGCCGGGGTTGATGGTCAGGCTGAGGCGTTTGAGCTCCGGTTGCTCCTTCTTGGGCACCAGGTCGATGATAAAGCTGGCGCCCTCCCGGGGCGGGCGCTGCCAGGAGACGGTAAAATCCTTCTGAAACTGGCCTATCCCGGAGAAAAATCGCATCACCAGGTCCGAGCGCAACACCTGGTCTATTTTGTAGACCATGACCAATGAGTCGGCGGGCATGTACATCCACACCAGCCGGCCGTCGGAGACGATCTCCTTTTTCTGTTCCGGCGGGGTCTCGTATTGCCAGCGCATGCGGCTGGGTTTCTTGAAATACATCCAGCCCACCGCGGAATCCGAGGCGCCGGCCGCCTTGAGACGGGATTCCTGGCGAAAGCGAGCCTGGAAGCCCCCGGCTTTGTCGTATTGGGTCTGAACCCGGGTCATCACGGCTTCCGGGGTAACTTCCCCGGATGCCGCCAGCGGCCAGAGGCAGGCCAGCAGCGCCATGGTCGTCAACAAAATTTTGCGGGTCATATTAGGTATCGGTCCTTGCACGATAAATTGGCTGGGTTAAACTTATCAAATGCGCCTCTCGCCGTCAATTGCGCCCCTTCCCGGCGGTATCGGCTCATTGCCCGGGGATACCCGTGAATCATGAACAATGAGGTGGGGCGGGCCTCCGTGCCCGCCACGTTGATTCGGTCCTGAAAAGTTCAAAGTTCAAGGTTCAAAGTTCAAGGTTAATGAATGGCATGCACCACGTTCCATGATAAGCCCCCATCACTTTTCATGCTTTACGAGTGGGCAAAGGCCCATGAGGAACTGTTCTGAAAAGCATTTCCGGTGGCACAGGCTTTCCAGCCTGTGCGGACCGCCTGGCGGGCGCGGAGGCCCGCCCCACCAATCTCTTCTCGTTCCCAAGCTCCAGCTTAGGAACGTAAATTTTACCCCAAGCTCTGCTTGGGGACATTTATAAATAGCACATAACCTATTTATATTAGGCAATTATTAACGCCAAGCAGGAGCTTGCAGACAAGTTGGTTCCCAAGCAGGAGCTTGGGAGCCAGGAGCCGATTGCCTGGCCGGACACGACTGACTATGCCCCGGATTGAGGATTACGATTACTTTCTGCCGCCGGAGTTGGTGGCCCAGTACCCGCTGGGGGAAAGGGATGCCTCCCGGCTGTTGGTGCTCCATAAGGCCCGCGGCGAGATTCGCCATGCCGGTTTCCGGGAGCTGGCCGCGGTCCTGGATGAAAACGATGTCCTGGTGGTCAACGACACCCGGGTCTTTCCGGCCCGCCTGACCGGCCGCAAGGACAGCGGCGGCAAGGTGGAACTGCTGCTCCATCACCTGCCGCAGGCGGAAGGAAACGGCGCCGTCCCCATGGCCGCCCGGGCCCGGGCCACGCACCGGGGGCATCTGAAGATCGGCCAGGTCCTAAATTTCGGGGCGGATGTGACCGCGACGGTGTTGGCCCTGCCCGAAGCGGGGGTGGCCGAGGTGCGATTTGCCGCGGCCGGCGGCGACGCGGTGGCCGCGGTCCTGGCCGCGGGGCAGGTGCCCTTACCGCCCTATATCCAGCGTCCGGCCGCCGCGATAGACCGGGAGACCTATCAGACGATCTTTGCCGCTCCGGCCGGGGCCGTGGCCTGCCCCACCGCCGGGCTCCACTTCACCGGGGCGGTGTTGCAAGACCTGGCCCGCCGGGGGGTCGAGATCGTGTCCCTCACCCTGCACGTGGGACCGGGGACGTTTATGCCGGTGCGCGTTGAGGACTATACCCGGCACCGGATGCTGCCGGAGTACTTCGAGTTGTCCGAGGCCGCAGCGGCACGCCTCAACGCCGTCAAAGCGGCGGGAAAACGGCTGGTGGCGGTGGGCACCACCAGCGTCCGGGTGCTGGAGTCCTGCGCCTCGCCTCAGGGTTTCAAGGCCCGGCAGGGCTGGTGCGATCTTTTTCTCTATCCCGGGTATCGATTCAAGGCCGTGGACCGGCTGCTCACCAACTTTCACCTGCCCCGCTCCACCCTGCTGCTCCTGGTGAGCGCCTTGGCGGGGCGGGAATTGATCCTGCGGGCTTATGAAGAGGCGGTAAGAGAGAAGTATCGGTTTTATAGTTATGGGGATTGCATGTTGATTATTTAGGTACTTAGGCTCTTTTCCTTAACCATTCGGAATTAAGGGAGAGGATCAGCAAAAGGGGATAAGGGCTTTGCCTTAGTGAAGTGGTTCATAGTTGCGGTAATGAGTTGCGTGCTGCGTACCGAACACTTCCCCCTCACCCTAGCCCTCTCCCCCATTGGGGAGAGGGGATAAGTTAGGACCGATTTGAAGCTCTCCCGTCCTAATAAAAAAAACCCGCAACCAATCAGCTCCCTCTCCCCCGCTTCGGGGGAGAGGGTTGGGGTGAGGGGGCGTTATATGACGATAGCATCTTTATTTAATTCTGTGCTTAGTCCGCTTCCTTAGGATCTATCAGCCTATGTTCGACTTTCGTCTCATAAAATCCTCCGGTTCGGCCGGGCCCCGGCTGGGGGAGATCACCACCGCCCGGGGGGTGATCGACACCCCGGTATTCATGCCCGTGGGGACTTACGCCACCGTCAAAACCCTGACGCCGGAGGACCTGCAAGAAATCGGCGCCGGCATCATCTTGAGCAACACCTACCATCTTTACCTGCGGCCCGGGGTTCCCACCATCAAGGCCCTGGGGGGGCTGCACCGCTTCATGCACTGGGACGGCCCCATCCTCACCGACTCCGGCGGCTACCAGATCTTCAGCCTGGCGTCCTTGCGCACCATGAGCGAGGCGGGCGTGACCTTCCGGTCGCATCTGGACGGCTCCAGCCATTTCCTCACCCCGGAGACCGTGGTGGGCCTCCAGGAGGGGCTGGGGGTGGACATCATGATTTGCCTGGATGAGTGTCCGGGCTATCCGGCGCCGGAGGCCGAAGTGGTCAAGGCCGCGGCCCTGACCCTGAGGTGGGCGGCGCGCTCGAAGGCGGCCCGGACGAACCCCAACGCGGCGCTCTTTCCCGTGGTCCAGGGGGGCATGATCCCGGCGCTGCGGCGGGAGCAGGCCCAGGCCATGGCGGACCTAAACTTCGACGGCTACGCCATCGGCGGCCTGAGCGTCGGGGAGCCCAAGGAACTGATGCTCGCCATGGTAGAGGCCACCACTCCGGAGTTGCCGGAGGATAAGCCCCGGTACCTCATGGGGGTGGGCACGCCCTCCGATCTGGTGGAGGCGGTGGCCCGGGGGGTGGACATGTTTGACTGCGTCCTCCCCACCCGCAATGCCAGGAACGGCATGGCCTTCACCAGCACCGGCAAGGTGGTGATCAAAAATACGGTGCACGGGTCCGACCCTGGGCCGCTGGATGAGGCCTGCGGCTGCTACACCTGTCGCCACTATTCCCGGGCCTATCTCCGGCATCTCTATATGGCCAGAGAAATTCTGGCCTATCGCCTTTTAACTTTGCATAATTTGTATTACTATTTAAAGTTAATGGTCAGCATCCGGCAAGCCGTGGCGGAAGACCATTTTGCCGCGTTTCGCCGAGACTATTATGAAAATATGAAAAGTATCAAAATCGCAACGAGGGAGGTAGTATAAGTGGTTAATATGGCATTTGCCCAGGGTGCGGCCGCCGCTCCTGAGGCCGGATCAATGATGAGTTTTGTGGTCCCCATGGTTTTTATGGTCGTGATCTTTTATTTTCTCCTGATCCGGCCCCAACAGAAGAAGGCCAAAGAACATAAGCTGCTCTTGGACGGTCTGAAAGAGGGTGATCAAATCATCACCAGCGGCGGCATGATCGGCACCATTGTCAAGATTGACGACCAGCTCGTCAACCTGGAAATCGCCGACAAGGTCCGGATCAAAATAGGCCGCCCCTACATCGCCGGGTTCGCCCCCAAGAATCTTGTTTGAACCCGCCCGGATGCATCTAACCCGCATCGTTCAGGGACTTTGACATGCCGTCGCCCCCAGCCCACCAGGCCTTGATGGAGGAGATCGCCCGGCTTGAGGAGCTGGCCCGGGAGTGGATCGGGCTTTTTCCCCAGGCCGGACTCCAGGGCCAGCACTGGCAGAAGGTGTTGTCCCAGGTCCAGGCCCACGTGGCCGAGGACACCTGCCGCCTGGCGGTGGTGGGGGCGGTGAAATCCGGCAAGAGCACCATGATCAACGCCCTGGTGGGCCAGGACCTGTTGCGCCGGGGCGCCGGCATCCTCACGGCCATGGTCACCCGGGTCCAACCCGGCCCGGAATCGCGGGCGGTGCTCCGGTTCAAAGGTTGGGACGAAATCAACGGGGAAATCCGCCGGGCCCTGGGGCTTTTGCCCAATCCCCGGCTGGTGGATCGGGCCGAGCCCCTGGACCTGCAGGCGGCCCCGGACCGGGAACTCCTGGCCCAGGTCCTGGCCGAGGCCCGGGAGGCCGACCTCTGGACCGGCGGCAGCCTGGATCAGAATTACCTGCTGCTCAAATCCTACCTGGAGGGCTATGATCTGCTCCGGGGGGTCATGCCCGCCTCCGGGGAGCTGCCCCTAACCGGTCCTGACCTGTCCCGGCACCGGGACCTGGTCACCCGGGAGGCCACCGCGGTCTACCTCAAGGATGTCCTGCTCACCATCCCCTTTCCCTGGCCGGCCGCGGGCCTGGAGTTGGGAGACTGCCAGGGGAGCGACTCGCCCTTTCCCCAGCACCTGGCCCAGGTCCTGGCCTATCTCATCAAGAGCGACCTGGCGCTCTACGTCGTCAGCTCCCGGGTGGGGCTGCGCCAGGCGGATTTTCAGTTCCTCGCCGAGTTGAAACGAATGGGGCTGATGTCTCATATCCTGGTCCTGCTCAACCTGGATCTGGGGGAGCACACCTCTTATGCGGAAGTGGTGAAGATCAGGGACCGGGTGGCCCAGGAACTGGTCTCCTGGCAGCCTGACCCCCGGGTCTATGCCTTTTCGGCCCTGAAACTGCTCCTGGACCGCCGCGAGATTCGGGGCGAGGACCTGGACCCCCGGGAAGCCGCGGTTCTCAAGGTGTGGGCCCTGGACCCGGAATCCGCCGCCTTTTCGGAATCGGAGGCGGGCCGGTTCGAGGCCGACCTGAAAACCATCCTTGGGGACGTGCGGACCCGCCGCCTGGCCGGCGGCAGCCTGGCCCAGGTGAGGATGGTGGCCAGGGGCCTCAGGGAGCAGTTGGAACTGACGCAGGATCTACTGGCTCGGGGGCTTACCGCCATCAAAGAGTTGGAAGAGCGCCTGGAGGCCCGGCGTCAGCCGTTGCACGCCACCATGGCCACCGTGAGCCAGACCCTGGAAGGAGCCGGCCACCGTCTGAAGAAGACCCTGCGCTCCCGGGTGGACACCCTCCTGGACCGCCATTCCGGCCCGGTGGGCAAGGACCTCAGCGAGTTCATCGACAACTTTAAGCCCGACTGGGACCAGCTGGCGCCGTCGTCCGTTACACCGGCCTTCCGCCCGGTCCTCTATCAGCTGTTCCAGGAATTCGCCAAGGCGTTGGCCCAGCACGTCACCAATGAGGCCAACCTTGCCCTGGTGGAATTCATCCGGGAGCAGGAAGAGTGGCTGCGCCAGGAACTGGCCCGCCTGTGGCAGCCCCTGTTTATGAACCTCCAGGAAGCCCTGAGCCTCTATTACCGGGAAATTGCCGATCTGGGCCTGGGGGCTGCGGCGCCCACCCTGGAGGCCGCGGCCGTGGCCCGGCCCCAAGGTCTGGAGGTGCCCCTCCTGAGCCTAGAAGTGGCCCCGGACTGGCGTTTTGCCCGGGAGGTTTGGGTCGCTTCCGGCATGGGGGTTATAGGCCGGGCCTGGGACGCCATCAAGCGCCGCCTCAAGCTGGGCGGGGAAGTAGACCCCCGCAGGCAACTCCTCCGGGACCTGGCCCGGGCCCTGGCCGCGCTCAAAGCCTGGTTCGGCTCCGAACTGGAAGGCCAACTCCTCAATTACCGGGAGGGTCTAAAATTCCAGTTCTTCTTCCCCTTGGTGGATCAATGGCTGAAGCTCCAGGAAGCCGGCCTGGAAGACACCCTGGGCTCACTCCTGGGGAGCCTCAAGGGTGCATCAGAGGCCATGCACCTGGAAGAAACCGAGCGCGCCGAACGCCGCCAACGCCTCGATCAACTAATCCCCGTAGCCCACCGCATCGAATCGCGCCTGGAGGCGGCAGGAAGCCAGACAAAGCTTTAACGGCGCCAGCGTCCCGCCGGCGACGGTATTCACTACACCCGCACCGCTTTCCCTGACATCCCCAGTCTCACCTGCCTCAAGGTTTATGCCCATACAAACCCATAGTCCAGGATCTTCTCGATGTCATGGACGAGGCAGTACATCAGCCATGAAGATTTTCGTTGCCAAATGTCGATGCTGCCCCAGCCGCGAAAAAATCGCATCTCTTATGGATATTTCTGCTATCGTGCTTATCAGTTATGCAATCAGCGTGCAAAGGGGTCGATCATGGCAGATCACAAAATGGCTTTCCCCCTGGTCGTCGTGTTCATCTTTGCCGTAGTGGGGGGAGTCCTCTCTCTGGTTTTTAGTAATTTCCTGCATTTTTCCGAGACCTCGACAATTGCCACCACGGCCCCGGCCTCGCCCCCGGGGGCGCTCCGGGCGGTCTACAATCCACCGTCGCCCCAGGAGGCTCCCGCAGCCATCCGGGATGCCGTGCTGTTGGGCTATAACCTCATGGTGAGCACCCGCCAATATGCCGCCGCCTATGTGGGCAACAAGCTGAGATGCGTGAGCTGCCACTTCAAAGGCGGCATCACCGAAGGCGGCCGCAACGGCGGGTTATCCCTGGTGGGCGTGGGGGCTACGTATCCCAAGTACCGGGAGCGTCAAGAGTATGCCGCGGACCTGGTAAGCCGCACCAACAGTTGCTTTGAAAGAAGCATGAACGGCAAGCCCCTGCCGGCGGACAGCAAAGAGATGGCCGCCATCCTGACCTATTATCAGTGGATCTCCCGGGGACTGCCCATTTACGGGGACATCCACTGGCTGGGGTTGCAACCCTTGCAGCAATCGGCCTCTCCGGATAAGACCCGGGGAGCCCAGGTCTTTCAGCAAAAGTGCGCCGCCTGTCACGGTAGCGCCGGGGAGGGCACCAAAATCGCCCCGCCGTTGTGGGGACCCGAGTCCTTTAATGATGGGGCCGGCACCTCCCACCCCAAAACCTTCGCCGCTTTTTCCTACCAGAATATGCCCTTCGGGAATCCGGATTTGATTGAAGACCAGGCCTGGGACGTGGCGGCCTTTGTGACCGGTCAGGCCCGGCCGCATTTTGTGAAACGCTAGCGGAGGGCGGGCATGGAATTTCCCCTCTTTCAGGTGCCTTATCTGGGTAACGGCATGACCATCGGCATCGTCGCGGTGGTGCACGTCCTCATCAGCCACGGCCTGGCCATCGGCGCCATGACCATGGTGGTCGTGAGTGAATATCTCGGCCTCCGGGACCAGAACCCGGATTGGGAGAAGTTCGCCCGGAACTTACTGTTGGCGGTCATCATCATTATCACCGGGGTGGGCGCCGTCACCGGCGTGGGCATCTGGGTCACCACCAGCGCCCTGTCCCCCCGGGGCATCGGCTCGCTCCTCCGGGTGTTTTTCTGGCCGTGGTTTGCGGAATGGCTGGTTTTTGTGACCGAACTGGTGATCCTGTTGATCTACTATTTCACCTGGGACCACTGGATCGGGGCCCAAAAACGCCGCCATGTCCACCTGGGCGCCGGCTACATTCTCCTGTCGCTGGGCTCCGCCTTCCTGATTACCGGAATCCTGGGCTTCATGCTCACCCCGGATGGCTGGCCCTGGGAGCAGAGCCTATCCTCCGCCTTTTTTAACCCCACCTTCCTGCCGCAATTTTTGCTCCGCCTGCTCATCGCTCTGACCCTGGGGTCGCTCTTTGCCCTGGCCTACCTGCTCTTTACCCCCCGGGAACCCCGGTTCCGGCGGGAGGCCGCAAACGTCTTCGGCTCGATTTGCCTGGTAGCGGTGGTGCTGATCCCTTTCCTGACCTGGTGGTATTATGGCGTGGTGCCGTCCCGCTATAAGACCCATATCATTTACGGCATCCTGACTTCCCGCCTGTCCCAGCACCCGGAAGTCTTATTTGCCGCGGTGGCCATCATGCTGGTGGGGGTTCTTAGCTGCGCCGGTCTCGCCTGGCGCCGGCAAGCCACCTTAGCCCAAGCCCTGGTGATTCCGGCCCTGGTCCTGGCGGTGGCCTTCGTCTTCGCCTTTGAACGCACCCGGGAATTCATCCGGGGCCCCTATTTGATCCCCGGGTATCTCTATGCCACCAACGTCCTGCTCCCGGAAAAACCGTTTCTGGACCAGCACGGCCTGTTGCCCAATGCTTACTGGTTCAATGTGCTGGGGCGGGGTGATCCCGAAAACCAGGGGGCCTTTCTGCTGGCCCAGAACTGCTCCGCCTGTCATACCATTGGCGGCATAAACGATATCCGCACCCGGGTGAAAAACCGCTCCGAAGACGGCATCTTCGTGTATCTGTCGCACATCGGCGAAATGGTGCCCTTCATGCCGCCTTTCTCCGGCACCGAGGCCGAGCGCCGCATTTTGGCACGGTTCCTTTACCGCCTGGCCCAGGACCGCATTCATCTCAACGCCCCTTCCCGTTACACCCCCTTGACTGGGGAGGTGAGCCATGAATAGGCTGTTCGACCTTCTCCTGGCCAAACCCCTGCCCGATGCCTGGCTGCAAGGCCTGTTGTTCTTCGCCTTCACCCTCCACCTGCTGTTTGTGCTGATTACCCTGGGGACGGCCATCCTGGCCGTATTTTTTTTCGTAGATTTTCATTGGCGCGGCCGGTCCATGGAGCTTTTGCTGGACCGGCGGATTCTCCGCACCTTCATGGCCCATAAGAGCCTGGCGGTCGTCTTGGGCGTGGCCCCCTTGCTGCTCATGCAGGTCGCCTTTGCCACGAGCTTCTTTACCGCCACAAATTTCATGGCCCCTTACTGGATGTTTTTTATTGCCTTGATGATCGTTGCCTTCCTGTCCTTTGACATCCTGGGACACGGCATTGAGACCCACCGCCGTTACCATCTGGCCATCGCCCTGGTGGCGCTCCTCGCTCTCCTCCTGGTGCCGGGCATCTTTGTGGCGGTGCTCACCACCGCGGAAAACTCCGGCCAATGGCTGGCCATCTCCAACCACGGGTTTCGGCTCACCGGACCCCTGGCGTGGCACTGGCTCTTCCGCTTCCTCCATATTTTGGGAGCCTCCCTGGTGGTGGGCGCGGCCTTTCATTATTTTTTTACCGCCAAACTGGATACGGGGAGGGCAGCCCTCCTGCCCTGGATCGCCGCCGGGGTCTTGGTACAGATCCCCCTGGGTCTGCTGCTCTACACTTCTTTACTGGTGAAACCCGACCCCATCATCCAGGCGGTCCTGGTCGTCGGGGTCGGGGGCGCGGCCCTGCTGCTCGGGGTGATTTTCGGGGCCGTCCGCCGGGGCGCCTTCCTGACCCTGAAGACCGTCATCCCTCTGTTGATGCTGGTCCTGGTGGCCATGCTCCTCACCCGGCAGTTGCTTCAAAATAAACAGCTTCTGCCTTTGGAAAAGGCCGTCACGGCCAATGCCCGGGAATACGGCCAGGTGCTGCAACCTCATGTAGCTCAGGCCGTCAGCGCCTATCGCGCCGCGCTCCCCTTTTCGTACAACAACGCCGAAACGATTTTTCTCCAGAGCTGCGCCTTCTGCCATGGCAAAAACGCCGACGGCCACGGCATCGAAGCCAAAAATCTCGTGATCCCGGCGGAAAATTTGGCGGCCATGCGGACCACCCGTCCGTATCTCTACCGCATTATCCTCTCAGGGGTCCCCGGGACCGGCATGGGCTATTTCACCATTTATGACCGCTACCAGGTGGACGACCTCATGGCCTATCTGGGCGAGAAATATCAGGTTTTCGCCCCACCCGGGGATATCCCGCAGCCAATCGCCGCGCCGGCCCTGGCCCAGGCGGAGGCGACCTACGCCCAGACCTGCGCCGCCTGCCACGGACCGGATGGCGGGGGCTCTCCCGTGTCCCGGGGATTTAAACCCCCGCCCCCGGACCTCAGGGTCTATAGCCTGACGCCGCTTCGGGCTTTCCAGGTGATTACCCGGGGCTATCCGGGAACCATGATGCCGGGATTTGGGGAACTGGCCGAGGCAGTCCGCTGGGGATTGGTCCAAACGGTTTATGGAAAGAGAACTGAGTGAGTACTCAAGGGAACCGAATCCGGGTGTAGCTGGACCAGTTGGCCCCGGGTTACTTGGCCCTGGTTGTGTCCATGGGCGTCTCCTTTGTGCTTGGATCACCCGGGCCGCCCTGAATCACCTATGAGACCCACCAATCCAAACGGGCAGTGATACGCCATTTACACCCCCGATGATCTCAATCTCAGTAAGATGGCTGAAAACCGGGAGGAAGACTTAAGGGTGATTCCGGGTCAATCCTTTCCAGCCAGGCAGACCCGGTCGCGCCCGGTCTCTTTAGCCCGGTAAAGGGCAACATCTGCTGCTTGTAAGAGGGCTCGATGCGTGGTTCCATGGTTCGGAAATACCGCTACTCCCAATGACAGGGTGATAGGATCCAAGACCTTCTGCCCCTGGTGTACCCGCAGGTCTTTAACGGCGGCCAAAATCTCTTCGGCGCGTTGCTGAGTCACCTCTAACGATGCCTCGGGCAGAACAAGGGTAAACTCCTCCCCCCCATACCGGCAGGCAATGTCGCTGCCCCGGACGTGTTGCTGCAAGAATCTACCCAATTTCCGCAATAAGGCATCCCCTCCGTCGTGGCCAAAAGTATCATTAAAGCGCTTAAAATGGTCAATGTCCACCATGATGACCCCCACTTCCTGACCCTGGCGTCCGGCCCGGATAAGTTCCCGTTCCATGGATTCTTCCATGTAGCGCCGATTAAACAGGCCGGTAAGGGGGTCCCGCACGGAGAGATGTTGCAGGGCCTCCTGCAATTTTAATTTGGCCAGGGCCAGCCCTAGATGCTCTGATACCCTGAGAGCCAAGTTCTCCTTTCTTTCTGATTGCAAGGGGTCCGTGGCTCCCAACAAGACATGGAACACGCCGATGGCCTCACCTTGGGCTACTAAAGGCATGCACAGATATGCCGCCTGATCCGGCTGGACATGCCGACACCTAAATCCAGCCGCGATATCGGCTGCGCCATGGGGCCGCCCCCGCCTCAGAGCCCAGCATTCGTCCGGGGCGAACACGGTCTCCGCTGGCGGGGCCTGGCCCCAAAGGGTGGCAGCCTCCAGCAAGTTATGGGCAGGATTGAACAGATAGACTGCCCCGGAGTTGCCGGGAAACAGGTTTTGAACCGATTGCCCGATGCCGAGGGAGGCTTCGGCGCTCGTATTACAACTTTGCAAGAGTTCGCCCAGTCGGCCGAGCTGGCTAATCTCATCATTCCGTTGTTCCAGTTCTTGAGCCCAACTGGTGAGCTTATTATGGGCCTCGCTTAATTGAGAGTTTTGCTCAGCCACGGTGGCTTCCAGTTCCTTGCGCTCGGTAATGTCAAAGAATAACCCGCTGACATACGCCACTTTGCCTTCGGGATCGCAGACAATATGGCTCCGTTCGTGGATCCAAACTACATCGCCCTTTTTTGGCCTGATGCGGTATTCCCGGATATAAGATTTGTTGGTCTTCAGGGCATGGATAAATGCCTGCTTGATCTGGCCGAGATCCTCGGGAAATATCAGGTCGATCCAGGTTAAGCGCTGGGAATCGAACTCTGCCTTGGGGTAACCGGTCAGGGTTTCGATCTTGTCGTCAAAGGTGTCAATCGACCCGTCTATACCTCCCTTGAACAGGACCGCAGGGATATTGTCCATGACGATGCGAAATTCTGTTTCGGTCTGTCGGAGCTTTTCTTCGAGGCGCTTTGGCTCGGTGAGGTCGAAAAACAAGCCGCTGATATACTCGGCCCGGCCGCCGGCATCGCAGACAATATGACTGCGCTCATGGATCCAGATCACGTTGCCGGCTTTGTCTTTGATGCGATATTCCCGGACATAAGCCTGGTCGCCCTTCAAGGCTTGCAGAAAGACCATTTTGGTGGGCTGCCGATCTTCCGCCAGAATCAGGTCGGTCCATTTCAGGCGCCGGGATTCGAACTCGGAGCGAGAGAATCCGGTCAAGGCCTCTACTTTCTGGTCAAAGAGATCAATGGAGCCATCGAGATACCCCTTAAAGAGGATGGCCGGAATATTGGACAATAGCAGGGTAAATTCCTGTTCCACTTTTCGCAGCGCCTCCAGTGTAGGCTCAACTTGGGAATATTCCCTGACCATCTTGGTGCCTCGCTTTGAGCGGAATTGTTCGGTTATGGGGCCGCCAAGCTAACGGTAGCCAGGTCATTGGGAGCGCGGTAAATTGCCGCTATGGCCCATAATAATCCTTATCGGCGTGGGCGGTGAGAAGAATGATTTAATTTTGGTTGATTCGGCCCCGATAGCCGCCGCACTTTCCCAGAAGTCAGGCCCAAAGAAAGAGCTTTGAGAACCAGATCGAATATTTTTGTTGGGGATTTAAAGCGGTGATAAAGAGCAGTTTTTGTAAGTTGGATAATCCGCTCTTAGAGAGCAGAATCTTGCAATCAAATAAATAACTTTGGTATAAGTATCAATTAAAGATTTGCAAGCCTGATCAAAGAAGACCTTACGCATGAGAACTCTTAGCCATTGGGAAGGTCGCCTTATGGCCATCCCCAGCACAATCGAATGTGTAGAGATGCGCTTACTGAGTGGCTACGACCACGAGCCGCCCATTTTCGTCGGCCCCGGCCACATCGACATCAGAAGCTCGACAGCCATCGACTTCACGATGTTCGCGATCTCCGTCGATAGTAAGGATGCTCTTCGACGCCTCGCGACCGCACGCGATAACCCATACGAGAAACTCAATCAGTTCCGCCTGCTTGCGACCGACTATCAGGGCAACGAATGGGCCTGCGGCTGGACCCGGCCAGAATTGAAAGGGTTTCCAAAGGTTGGCTGGCCACTGACGGGAAAACTCAAATCCTTGGTAACAAAATATTCGGGGCCTTGGGTCTCTACCGAACCCGGTGTAGAGCTTATTTTTTATCCGAACTTTTTGCTCCCAATGGACAAGGAGATGGAGACTGTCACCTCCATCGATGGCAAGAAGATTCAGTGGAGACGTAGCGCAGGACAACAGACCATCCATGTCCTCGATTCGGAGATCAGGTTCTTCTACACGCCTTCTGACAAGGCGCTGTGGATAACGGCGACGACATCCGACAAGTTACGGCATCCGTACGCGGAGAACTGGCTCAGTGAACCTCTCCGGGTTCTGCTGGGGCAGCTCGTCTTTCCTCGCCTTGTTGCTCGCAATTTAGGTGATGGAACCGCACAGGTCTCGCTACGCTCATCGCTCCCCCCTCTCAGAAACTCTGGTATAGCGTCGCTTGTTGGGGGAGACCCTATCGGCGTAGGTGCGGAATTCTGGGAGCTATATGCAAGTTTGCTTACACTGATTTCAGAGGCCAAGGATGGGAAAGGCCTTCCTGATCTCCAGTCACACCGAATCACACGGTTCTATGAAGAGATTATCCAGGCGACGCGAGGTTCGAGGTGGGTATTATGCTTGACCCTCGCCAGTGTGGGAGAGGGACTTGCCAAGATGCTGATTCGTCCTGCAGAACAAAAGTCTGACTTCACCGAAGAGGACATCGAGAGCCTCAAGACCACCATCGCAAAATGGGAAGGCGACAAGGGACTCCAAGGCCGTATGCTGGCCGAGATTGCACGCGCCGGTGAGAGGAGCGTTGGAAGATATCTACGGGACCTCGTGCAGCGCGGTGTTTTGGAGCATAGCAATGAGCGCGCTTGGTCGTCCGTCCGCCACTCCGTCATGCATGGGAACCTGGTCACCCCCTGGGCAACAGAGGACGAAGACAAGCGCCTTCTCGACCTCGCCGACCTCGTTCATCGTCTTACCCGCGAAATAATGCGTCAACATAAAGAAGGCGTCCTCGTTGGGTTATAGCTTGCCAAAATCAGACCAGATTAGATTTTCTAAAAAATCGCTGTTATGCTCTGATTATCGAAATCAAGCTGCTACGTAGAGGGCCGGAGGTGGGGCGGCGCCGTCTGGTCAAAGGTTTCGCCTATACATCAGGTTTTTCCTTGTGCTTCAGCCCTAAATCGCATAGAAACGGAACGAGATGGCTATTTCAAACCAAGGTATGCTGGAGAAAGCGCCATGACCGACAAACTTCCCTGGCTGGGGCTGCGGAGCATTCCCGGGGTGGGGATCGTGTTGGGGCAGCGGCTGCTCCAGCGCTTCGGCAGTCCCGGGGCGGTCTTTAAGGCCTCGTTTCAGGACCTGGCGGCCGTCAGGGGCATCACTGCCGCTATGGCCAAGGCGATTGGCGGGTTCAGGGATTGGGATAAGCTGGAGGAGCGGCTGGCGCAGCTTACGGCGCAAGGGGCCGAGATGGTGACCCAGGACGACCCCCGTTTTCCCGCCGCCCTGAAGCTGATCCCCTATCCGCCGTTGCTGCTGTACATCAAGGGGACCCTGACCCCGGCCGACAGCCTGGCGGTGGCCGTGGTGGGGACCCGGGGGGCCTCCTATTACGGGCTCAAGGCGGCCCGCCGTTTGGCCGGGGCCCTGGCTGCCCGGGGCGTGGCGGTGGTGAGCGGCCTGGCCCGGGGCATCGACACCGCCGCCCATCAAGGGGCCTTGGAGATGAGCGGCCGCACCCTGGCGGTGCTGGGCTGCGGCCTGGACGTGGTTTACCCGCCGGAAAACCTCAAACTCTACCAGGAGATCCCGGAACATGGCGCCCTGGTCAGCGAGTTTCCCCTCAGCACGCCGCCTGAGGCCCGGAATTTCCCCATCCGCAACCGCATCATCAGCGGCCTGGCCCTGGGGGTGGTGGTGATCGAAGCCGGGGTGAAAAGCGGCACCGGCATCACGGTGCGCTACGCCCTGGACCAGGGCCGGGAGGTTTTTGCAGTGCCCGGCCCCATCGACTCCCCCACCAGTACGGGGCCGCACCGCCTCATCCAGGAGGGGGCCAAGCTGGTCCAGGACGTGGAGGATATCCTGCACGAACTCCCGGCCCTGCGGAAGGCGCCCGGCCCCCTGTTCGCTCCCGCCGCCACGCCGGGCCGGGTGGCCGAAGCCCCGGGGTTTATCCGTCCGGCGCCGGAGGACCCGCTGCTGCCGCTGTTGGGCTCGGAGCCGCTGCAGTTGGAGGAACTGGTCCAGGCCGCCCGCCTCCCGGTCCAGGACGTTTTGAGCCGCCTCACCCTCCTGGAACTCCAGGGCCTGGTAAAGGAACTGCCGGGCAAGTGTTATGTGCTGGGAGGGAATTAAGGTTATCAGCCAAGTCCCCCTGGTATCGGCAAGGGAAAGGCCGGAATTTATCTCAAGGTATATTTATGTGAAATAGCTCTCGTTTATTATATTATTATTTTCATTAATTATTCTTTCAATAAATTTAAATTCAAGCTTATCTTCTCTATAGTTTAATAAAGTTATTTCTTTCTCTTCCAGCTGGTCAATGAATTCCTTATCTCCAGAAAACCAATTATTACCTTTTCTTTTTAATTGAGGACCCCATGGCATATGACCAAACTTAAACATGTCTGCAATAACAACCACTGGTATATTGTAATACTTGGCAGTCATAGCCACAAGTTTATGTCCTGAAGTATGACCGACATCATGTGTCTTTTCGTCGACGCCATTTGCGCCAAATAATACTAACGTGTTATCTTTTTGAATATTCTTTGTTTTATCATTAATTAGTGCAGATAATGAACTCTCAGGCAATATAGTATTACGCTTAAATCCTATTTTGATAAGAGTATGCGCATAATGGAGGCCATCGCTATATTCAATGTTATTATTAAAAGAATACCTATTCTTGCCTCTACCTTCTAATATATAAAAATTAATATTATTGTTTGCCTTATTATCTTCACGGTATCTTTTCAAAAAACTTTTTACCATATCACTGAAACCGAACAATATAATATTTTCTTTACCTTGCAATGTTTCTTCTGCTTTGTCATTTATTGCTTTAATTGCATTATTTCTCGCATTAATTTCTTTTTCTGCCCATTCAGTTAATTTCTGTGGTTTGTCTCCTATCATTGGTTTTGGAGTTGACGATGAATCCGGATAGCTATCAAATACTTCTTTAATTTTGCCAACTATTTTGCCAAGCCCAATATGACATGGCCTTTCGACTCTTATTGTCATCAAGTGATGCAAAAGCTGTTTAACTTGTTTGTAATAGAGTTCATAACTATTGTGACGCTTGTTTGATAAGGTGATTATGCTTTTGAATGCCTTGTTTATTACCGCTGGAGTGTTAGGGGATAATAATATGTCAAGGTCGTTTAATATATCCTTAATATCTTGCTTCATGTTATCAACAAAACCCGGCACATAATATATCTTTGTCTTAACCGAATCATAAAAAGGGAGCCTATACGCCTTAAATATATCCTTCACTGCTAATACATCTTCCAATATATCCTCAGTAATAATAAATTCCAGTCTTTTTATGCTCTCCTCCATATCAACCTTCTCATTATCATCAAATTCCGGAAGAGCAATTTCAATATGAATTGATTGTTTGTCGATATTCAAATCAATTGAAGAAACTACATAAGATTTTAACCAATGTAGTCTGGCTGATCGATCAAAATCCCCTATTTGTAATATTTCAAAGAGCTCTTTCTCAAATCTGCTATAGTCCTTATGTAAAGTGTCACCTAATCTCAATAAGGAAGCCAATAGAAGAGCTTGTATTTTATTATCTCTTATTGATCTGAATTCATTGCAATCTCTTATGTTAGTACTGCGGCGATGATATTGGCTAATATAATTAACTAAATAAATGATATTTCTAAATATATCCTCTTTTATCTTATTCTCTTTGAATATTTTATCTATTTCCTCATTTTTTAGTAAAAACCAGGCTGATATTTTATCATGAAGTCTCCTGCGTTCTTCTACTGGAAACTCATCTTTTTTGAGAACACTTTCGTTATATTTTTTTCCAACAGATTCCAGCATCCCTAGGTCGTGAGTCCAAGCGGCAATAAATAAAATGAATTTATCTAAATTGGATAAATTAATATGGCTTTTATTGATTAGCGCCTTTATCATCTTTTCAACAGCTAAACAGTGAGCGCTTCCATGAGGTGTAAAATAATCACGATGTGCTTCACTATCTTTCTTTTCAACAATATCGGAGATGGCACGTAATATTTTTGCATAATTATTGTTCTCAGGAAACCATCTGGCCCATCGGTCAGCAGATGGCTCATCTTTCACTTGATCGATGGATTTTTTTTCACCAGGTGGCACTTCCATGTTGAACACTACAGAAATTGAAGGGGAAAAACCCTGTTCGGACATGGGCAACCTCCCTTTAAAAGAAAATATTAAGATTTTTCTCAAATACCTTGTAAAATTGGTCCATTTTAAATCAAAGAGATTAAATTATAAAGAAATATTTCGAAATTAACATCTGAAGATCTGGCTGACCCGGCGGTATGGACTGGAAGTGGAATTCGAAGTGCCGCCCTTCAAGGGTTTGCCGACAGTTGGCCTTTCCCTGGGTATTAAACTTGTGAAGCGGTAGACACTGGTGACGAATTCGGGCTTAATGGCACCCATATTTCTCGATAATATAAATTTGCTTGGTTTCGGAGGCGATAATAATAAGTGGAAATGTTGGCGCAACCTGTCAATATTTTGACATAGTTGAGGCCACCTTTTCCGATAAAAATAGTCAATCAGCCTGCTAAAATCGGTTCGCCGAAACCACGTCCCGCATTGACCCCGAACCATTAAAATTGTATATAACCTAGCCTATGCCTAAATCATTGCTCATCGTGGAATCGCCCACCAAGGCGAAAACCCTGCAAAAATACCTGGGCGACGACATCCAGGTGATCTCCAGCAAAGGGCACATCAAGGACCTGCCCAAAAACGAGCTGGGGGTGGACCTGGAACACGAATTTGCGCCCAAATACGTCACCATCCTGGGAAAGGCCAAGGTTGTCAAAGACTTAAAGGAAGCGGCGGCGGGCATCGCGGAGATTTACCTGGGGCCGGACCCGGACCGGGAAGGGGAGGCCATCGCCTGGCACATCGCTGAGGTCCTGGGGGAGAAAAACCACCGCTTTCATCGGGTGCTGCTCCTGGAGCTGACCCCCAAGGCCATCAAGGCGGCCCTGGCGAAGCCGGTTGCGCTCGACCGGCCCCGCTACGATTCCCAGCAAGCCCGGCGCATCCTGGACCGCCTGGTGGGTTACCAGATCAGCCCGCTGTTGTGGCAGAAGGTGAAAACCGGGCTAAGCGCCGGTCGGGTCCAATCCGTGGCCTTGCGGCTGGTGTGCGACCGGGAGCGGGCCATCATGGCCTTTGTGCCCGACGAGTACTGGACCCTGGACGCCTGCCTGGACGCCGGCGCCCCCCCGCCGTTTTCGGCCTATCTTTACAAGCACAAAAACAAAAACATCAAGCCCGGCAGCGTAGTGGCGGTGGAAAAGATCCTGGATGCCCTGGAGACGGCGGAGTTTAAGGTCGCCAAGATCGACACCAAGCCCCAGCGGCGGAACCCCGCGCCCCCCTTCATCACCAGCAGCCTGCAGATGGAGGCCAACCGCAAGCTCCGGTTTCCCCCCAAGAAGACCATGAGCCTGGCCCAAAAGCTCTATGAAGGCAAGGACCTGGGGGACGAAGGCCCCGTCGGCCTCATTACCTACATGCGTAGTGACTCTACCCGGGTTTCGGCCGAGGCGCTGGACGCGGTGCGAACCTTTATCGATCAGACTTACGGCGCCAAGTATCTCCCTGACGCCCCCAACCGGTTCAAAAGCCCCAAAGGGGCTCAGGAGGCCCATGAGGCCATCCGGCCCACCGGAGTGACCCTGCGGCCTCAGGATGTCAAGGCGCATCTCAGTAAGGATGAGCTGGCCCTCTATGAACTGATCTGGCGGCGGTTCGTGGCCTCCCAGATGACGCCGGCGGTCTTCGATCTGACCACCGTGGACATCGCGGCCTCCGATTACCTCTTCCGGGCCACCGCCTCGGTGCTGAAATTCGCCGGATTCACCAAGGTTTACCAGGAGTCCCGGGAGACCGAAGATACCGAAGGCCCGGTGAAGTTCCCGCCGCTGGCCGCCGGCGATGTCCTCCAGTTGCGGGACTTTGACCCCCAGCAGCATTTTACCAAGCCTCCCGCCCGCTTCACCGAGGCCTCCCTCATCAAAGAACTGGAGGTCCAGGGCATCGGCCGGCCCAGCACCTACGCCACCATCCTCACCAACCTCCAGGACCGGCTCTATGTGGTGAAGGAGAAAACCGCGCTCAGACCCACGGAGATGGGGCTGGTGGTGAGCGATCTGTTGGTGGAAAATTTTCCGAACATCATGGACCCCAAGTTCACTGCGGGCCTGGAAGACGACCTGGACCGGGTAGCCGAAGGCAAGGTCCCCTGGCAGCAGCTCATGCAGGATTTTTACGGTGACTTTGCCCAGCATCTGGATGCGGCCAAAACCGGCATGCGCAAGGTGAAAAGCATCCCCACCGACCTGACCTGTCCGGAGTGCGCCGGCGAACTCGTGGTGCGCTGGGGCAAAAACGGCGAGTTCGTCGGCTGCGCCGCCTATCCCAAGTGCGGCTTTACCGGAGATTTTTCCCGGGATGCCCGGGGACAGATCAGCCTTGCGGGGCTGGAACCGGTGGCCCCCGCATCCCCGGGAGAAGCGCCCGGCCCGGCCCCGGTGGTCCGGGGCAAGCCCGTGGCCACTGGGCTTACCTGCCCCAAGTGCGGCAAAGAGTTGCTGCTGCGCCGCGGGCGGCTGGGAGAATTTCTGGGCTGCTCCGGGTATCCCAAGTGCAAATTCACCCAGAATTTCGCCCGGGACCCCCAGGGACAGGTGGTCCCCCAGGACCCGGAAGCCGACGCCGCCTACTCCTGCCCCCGGGAAGGCTGCAGCGGGCACCTGACGAAACGCCGGTCCCGCCGGGGGATCTTTTACGGCTGCAGCGAGTATCCCAAATGCGCCTTCACCATGAATCAGGCGCCCCAGGAGCGGGCCTGCCCCCAGTGCCAGCACCCCTGGCTCATGAAAAAAGGCAAGAAGATCCTCTGCCCCCGGGACGAATGCAGCTTTGAGGAGACCGCCCCGGCAGCTGATGAATAGGTTCTGGGTTCTGGGTTACAGGTTCTGGGGAAAAGCGTCTGTCTTGAAAAGTTCTTCCCGGTGGCGCAGGCTTTCCAGCCTGCGCTGACTGCGTGGCGGGCGGG
>Ga0351888_1090_pt1 | contig 38134 bp, 25 predicted proteins | sample TotcelFGM3001M13_FD_206770 | JGI IMG/M metagenome (GOLD analysis project Ga0351888, IMG submission 206770) | Enriched cells from coal bed in the Powder River Basin, Montana, United States - Total cells FGM rep3 HSBNCT.FGM.300.1.M13 ... | reverse complement strand
ACGCCAGGACAGAACCCTTTTGCCGGACAGGCCCGTAGGGTGCTCCGTTGGTCGGATCTGACCCCAGTTCCACAATTCCACAATGACTTCCATATCGAATCGAAGGGCCGGCTTTGGACGGACGCCGAACGCATGTCGTGTGCCGGTTTCACGAAACAGGAGATTTGATTATTATCACTGTTTACGCAAAGGAGTAACCCTCGTGAAGTGTGAATTCTGTGACGGTCAGACATCGACCCGCAAGGTGCGCAAACATCATTGGCATCGTGGCAAGCTGTATCTGATCGAAAACGTCGAAGCCGAGATTTGCCAGGAGTGCGGCGAGCGATACTATCACGCCCGCACGTTGGACCACATTGACGCGTTGATCGCCGAAGACCATGTTGTGAAACAGGTATTGTCGGTCGAGGTGCTTACCGCGTAGCACCAACCTTCCTCACCGCTCTTCCTTCCTCCCTCGTTCCCAGACTCTGCCTGGGAACGCTCTGCCCCGGGAACAAAACGGGATATTCGCAATACTGTTTGGCACAGGATTTGCTGAATTCGCTTCGCGTGGCACGCCGTTTGGTAGCCCCATCGAAGACAAACTCTGACAACCTCTTGAGGAAGTGACCATGCTCCTGGCGACCACCAGCCCGCGGCTCAGCGAAGGCGCGTGCGATTTCATCGACGAATCCGGTTTTGGGAACCTGCTGGACCGCCCAACCGACGCGGGCGCGGTCCGCGACGTGATCGCCAAGAGCCTGGCCAAGGAGCCGCTGACCGAGGCGGAGACGGCCGTGCTGCTGAACGCAACATCGCCGGAGCTGGTCGAGGAGATCTTTGCCGCCGCCCGGCAACTGAAATGCGACGTTTACGGCAACCGGATCGTGCTGTTCGCACCGCTGTACATCGGCAACAACTGCGTGAACGATTGCGCGTATTGCGGCTTCCGCGCGGGAAACCCGGCCGCGATCCGCCGGACGCTCGACGTGGCGGAGATCCAAGCCCAAGTGACGGCCCTGGAACAGAAGGGGCACAAACGGTTGATCCTGGTCTTCGGCGAGCACCCCGGGTACACGCCCGAGTTCATCGCCAACGCGGTCCGGACGGTCTACGCGGTGAAGGAAGGCCAGGGGGAAATCCGCCGGGTGAATATCAACGCCGCGCCGCTGGACCACGAGGGTTTCCGCACCGTGAAAGAGGCCGGGATCGGAACGTACCAGGTGTTCCAGGAGACGTATCATCACGCCACGTATGCGGCGGTCCATCCGCCGGGCACGAGGAAATCGGACTACTTGTGGCGGCTGGATGCGTTGGACCGGGCTTACGAAAGCGGCTGTGACGACGTCGGGATCGGTGCGCTGTTCGGGCTGTACGACTGGCGCTTCGAAGTTCTCGGGTTGGTGAGCCACGCGCGGCACTTGATGGCCAAGTTCGACTGTGGCCCGCACACGATCAGCTTCCCGCGGCTGCGCCCGGCGTCCGGCGTGCAACTCGACGCCCGCTGGCTGGTCAGCGACGACGATTTCAAGCGGCTGGTCGCGATCCTGCGGCTGAGCGTACCCTACACAGGCATGATCCTGACGGCGCGCGAACCGGCCCACGTGCGTCAGGAGTTGCTGGGCTTCGGCGTGTCGCAGATCGACGCGGGCAGCCGCATCGAACTGGGCGGATATACCGAAGCCGGCGACGCCCAGCAGCAGGTGTGCGAGCGCGAGCAGTTCGAACTGGGCGACGTGCGGTCGCTGGACGAGGTGGTGGCCCAGTTGCTCGCCGACAGCTACATCCCCAGCTTTTGCACGGCCTGCTACCGGCTCGGCCGCACCGGCGAACAGTTTATGGAGTTCGCCGTTCCGGGATTCATCGAGCGGCTGTGTACCCCGAACGCCCTGACTACGCTGCAAGAGTACCTGGTCGATTACGCCTCGCCGACCACGCGGCAATTGGGCGAGCGGCTGATCCAACAGAACCTGGCCGTGATGCCCGATGGCCAGCGGAAGCGGGAATTGGAACATCGCCTGCACCTGATCGTCACCACCCAGGAGCGTGATTTGTTTTCCTGACGCAAACTTCATGTGCAACTGAAGCCCTAATCTTTCACATAATCTTTCACTTAATCTCTTCCTACTGACTTGGAGCCCGAAAGATTAGGTGAAAGATTAGGAATCTCCACCGGAACCATGTCCACCACTTACCGTATCGAATCCGACCTGCTGGGGCAATTGCCTGTTCCGGCCGATGCGTTGTTCGGCATTCACACGCGTCGAGCCGTGGAAAACTTTCCACTCAGCGGCCGGCCTGTCAGCCGGCACTTGGTTCATGCCTACGGCTGGGTCAAGCTGGCTTGCGCCCGGACCAACCAGGAACTCGGCACGTGGTCCGACGGTGACAAGTTCGCAGCCTTGGAAGCCGCCTGCCAGGAAATGGCCGACGGGCGATTGGACGAGCACGTGATCGTCGATGCCCTGCAAGGCGGCGCCGGCACTTCGACCAACATGAACGTCAACGAGGTGCTTGCCAACCGCGCGTTGCAGCGGCTCGGCCGGCCCCCGGGCGATTACGACACCCTGCATCCACTCCGCGATGTAAACCTGCACCAATCGACCAACGACACGTATCCGACGGCGCTGCGGGTGGCCGCCATCCGGGAGTTCCGTTTGCTGGAGCGGGACGTCGTCGCCCTGGTCGATGCCTTTCAGCACAAGGAACGCGAACTGGCCCACGTCGTCAAAGTCGGGAGGACCGAACTCCAGGACGCGGTCCTCACAACACTCGGCCGCAGCATGGGAGCCTATGCCGAGGCGTTCGCCCGCGACCGCTGGCGGATCTACAAGTGTGAAGAACGTCTGCGCGTGGTGAACCTGGGCGGGACGGCCATCGGCACGGGCTTGGGGGCTCCGCGGCAGTTCATCTTTCGCGTGGTTGACCACCTGCAGCAACTCACCGGCCTGGGCGTGGCTCGTGCGGAAAACTTGATCGACGCGACGCAAAACACAGACGTATTCGTCGAAGTCAGCGGCCTGCTGCGCGCGTTGGCCAGCAGTCTGCTCAAGGTCAGCAACGACCTGCGGCTGTTGTCCTCCGGACCGGTGGCCGGCTTGGGCGAGATCACCTTGCCGCCGCGTCAAGCCGGTTCGTCGATCATGCCGGGCAAGGTGAATCCCGTGATCCCGGAGGCGGTCGGCCAAGCCGCCTTGTCGATCATCGCCCACGACCAGGCGTTGACGAGCGCCGCTTCGCTGGGGAATCTGGAACTCAACCAGTTCCTGCCGCTGATCGCGGACAGTCTGCTAACCAGCCTGGACTTGGCCCGGAATGCCTGCCAAATCCTCGTCCAACACTGCGTGCGGGGGATCGCGGCCGACGAATCACGCTGCCGCCACGCGGTCGCTGCCGCCACCGCCAGTGCGACGGCGCTGGTGGACCGGATCGGCTATCAGGCAGCCGAAGCGGTGGCCCGCGCCGCCCAGGCGGAAGGCAAGACGGTGCGCCAGGTCGTCTTGGAGCAAGGACTGCTGACCGCCGACCAGTTCGACCAGGCCGTCGCGCCCGATTCCGTCACCCGGCTCGGTTCCGTTCACGCGTCCCACACCACCTGACGTCTTGGAAGCAGAAGTATGCAACGCACTCCGCGAGGAAACCGACTGCACATCGCCCTGTTCGGCCGGCGGAACGTCGGCAAGAGTTCGCTGCTGAACGCGTTGACGCGCCAGGACGTGTCGATCGTTTCGGCCATCGCCGGCACGACCACGGACCCGGTGGAGAAACCGATGGAACTCTTGCCGCTGGGCCCGGTGTTGTTCATCGACACGGCCGGCATCGACGACACCGGGGCGCTGGGCGAGTTGCGCGCGGCCAAGGCGCGCGCCGTTTTGGATCGGACCGACCTGGCCGTGCTCGTCTCCAGGCAAGGCGACTGGAGCGACTTCGAAGAACGGCTGCTGGAAGAACTGGGCTCGCGGCAGATCCCCGTGATCGTCGTCAGCAACCAAAGTGACCTGGGGATCGCTCCGCCGGCCCTGCGCCAGCGTCTGCAGGCAGCGGGCGTGCCCTTCGTGGAAACGACAGCGACAAGCGGCGCGGGCCTGTTGGACCTGCGGGAAGCGTTGATCCGCGCCGCACCGGCCGACCTGCTCGATCCTCCGAGTATTGCCGGCGACCTGGTGCCACCGGGCGAGTTGGCGGTGTTGGTGGTGCCCATCGACATGGAAGCGCCCAAAGGCCGCTTGATCCTGCCGCAAGTCCAGACCATCCGCGACCTGCTGGATAGCGACGCCTGTTGCCTGGTGGTCAAGGAGCGTGAACTGCGGGCCGCGCTGGCGCGTCTCACAGGCCCTCCGGCGTTGGTGGTGACCGATTCGCAGGCGTTCCTCAAGGTCGCCGCCGACACGCCGCCGGAGGTGAAGCTGACGTCGTTCTCGATCCTGTTTGCCCGGCACAAAGGGGATCTGGTCGAACTGGTGCGCGGCGCCCTGGCCATCGACCGACTGCGGCCCGGCGATCGGGTGCTGATTTGCGAAGCGTGTACGCACCACCCGATCGGCGACGACATCGGCCGCGTGAAGATCCCCCGCTGGCTGCGGCAATACGTCGGCGGCGACCTCGACTTCCAGCATTATCAAGGTCACGATTTCCCCTCGGATCTGACCGGAGTACACCTGGTCGTCCACTGCGGCGGTTGTGTCCAGAACCGGCGCGAGATGCTCTCCCGCATCCTCCGTTGCCGCACCGCCGGCATCCCGATCACCAACTACGGCCTGACCATCGCCTACAGCCTCGGCATCTTCGAACGCGCCCTCTCGCCCTTTCCGTCCGCCCTGGATCTGTATCGCCGCCACCTGACCGCTGAAAAAGGGCTCCGCAACCGGGATGTTCAACCGGCGTCTTGACCGCCTTGCGATACTCTCCTGGCTTGAAGATGGTGATCGGGAGCAACGTTCGGGTCTGTGGGAGTCCCGGGTGGGTAACCGCCCGGGGCCACCCGGTTTTTTTCCGGCGCTCCGCGCCTCTGCGCGAGACCATCTTTTTCTTCCGTCCATCGGGGAAAGCGAATGTGGGGCAGAGGGATATTGGGCAACGGAATGGGGACAAGGGAATCAGGAACGGTGGAGGGCAGCCGGCACCGGTTTTCATCATTCCCTTGCCCTACATTCCTTTGCCCCTCCTCCGCGCATCTGGCCGTCGGCTGTCGAGATTAGACCTGTCCCGTTTGGCTGCCCGCAGGAACAGGCCATCGCGGGGGACAAGCCAGTGTGCTTGCGTGGCCCTCTTCCGTACAGCAAAGGGGCCATCCAACTTTCGCCTCGCAGGAGGAGTTATCGTATACACAGCCCACGCAAATCAAGAGACGCTGGAACCGAGCCGCCTGGGTTTCGGTCCGGGTTTCGGGCTTTGCAAGATGCAGCCAAGGTTCTTCTCCAGACGAACCAGGCCATCGTCCCGCCCCGTCAGGTCAGTCCCCACGCTGCTCCACGGATCCCCCCCTCACCGAATTCTTGCGAATTCGGCTACGGGGATGCTTCACGGCACTGCGGCTACGGGCTTGGCGGTCTCGCGGGCGGCGTGGCGGAGCATGTTGCGGAGCAGGCGTTCGGCGACGGGGTTGGTCGGCAACTGGTCGCGGATCGGCAGGGTGTTCAGGATGAAACGGCCGGCGCCGTGGGGGTACTCGGCCAGCATCAGGCCGGACGAGTAGTCGAACGAGGCGTTGTTGGCTCCCGCGATGGCCTCGACGGGCGGATCCTGGCCGGCGAAGACGAGTTCCGGAATGATCTCGCGATAGAAGGCGTAGTCCATCAGACCGCCGCTTGGCAGACCGTCGAAGATCGGATGCGTCTTGGCCCATTCGTCCTTGTGGTAGAGCCAGCCCATCAGCCTTGTCAGACCGCCCTTGTTCTGCAGCGGCAGCCAGCCGAGTGGTTGATCGCCTTTCTTGAAGACCTCCGGCGTCAGAAACACGGCCGTCGCGCCCTGCTCGACGCGCCGCCAGAGCTCCTCGAAAGCGGGTGGCGCCGTGGATACGAGTATCACTTGGCGCTCGGCGCGTTCCGCCGCGGCGAACGGGCGGCAGCGAATGCCGTGGTCGCCAAGCCACTGCGCTAACTCGGCGTCCTCGCCCGCCAGCACGATCTCGGTGTTGACGGTTGGCATGTCCGCGGGGTCGGCGACGTAAAATACGGCCTCGCCGCCCGTCGCCGCCCCGCCCCGCTCGAAGGAAGCCAGGAATCGGTAGCGGCCCGAAGGCCCGTCGATCGCGATCTCCTCCGCAAAGATCGGCAGGGCAAACGGCGGCTCTTGGCTCTGACGTTGGGCATTCTCGCCGCCCACCGGTACGGTCACGGTCTTTTCGAAGACGCGCTGGTTCTGCGGGCCGACGACGAGCAAACGCACCGGATACTCGCCGGGCGCCAGCGCGTCTTCGTTGGCGAGCACCGCCTCGCAACGGACGCGTGTGCCGCGATAGACGTGCAGCAGGTCGGTGAACAGGCACAGCCGCAGCGGGGCCAGCGCTTCGAACATCGCGTCGGTCGTGCCGGGCTTGAGTTCGCGGAACGTGGTGAACAGCCCCTCGCCGCTCATGCCCTGGTCGACCGTCCCGGTCAGGCTGTGCGCAACCAGATTCGGATTGGCCCGCAGCGCATTCAGGCCGTACAGTCGTTCCGCCGCCATCTGCCGGATGCTCTGGGCGAAGAACTCCTGCGGGGTGGCGAAGCATTCGGCCATCTTCCAGCGGTCCCAGTCGGCCAGGAACCGATCCAGCTTGTCGCGGTAGAACTGCGCATCCTCGACGTGCCCTTTGCCCAGCCGCTCGTAGTGCCGCGTGACGCGCCACAAGTCGACGGCGCTGCCCACGCCGTATTCCGAGATGAACATCGGGTGCTTGTCGCCCTGGAGGGTGCGAAGCGTCTTGATCACCGCCGCCGTGTGGGGCACGCGCTGGTAGGGGTGCTGGTCGTCCAGCACGTCCTGCCACTCGCGCGAGCCGGGGTTGCTGAGCGTGCCGAACGGTGGCTGCTGGGGCGGTGGGGCGGCGCCCGAAAGGTGGGCGACGCGATAGGCTTTGAACGTCGCCACATCCGGCTGCGCAGCCGCGGCCAGCCACCCAGAGCTCCACGCGCCGAGGGGATTCTCTTGCAGCGTGAATTGGGCGGCCGCGTCGTCGAGTGTGCCGTCCGGTTGGCGAACGGTGGCGGCCAGCGCGGTGGTGTCGCCGCCGTAGTGGCCGTTGCCGAAGCCGACCACAAAGTCGAGCCGGTCGCCGGCTTTGATCGTCAACTTGCCGGTGAAGGAACAACGGCTGCCGTGATCACCGGCGTTGATGCCGCCGATGTTGATGCCGCCGACGTGCAGCGGCCGGCCGTTGTGCAACACGTGGACATCGGTCGTCGCGTGCCCGGCGATGCCCGTGAACGTGGCGTTGACCTCGTGCTCGCCCGGTGCGGGACAGGTCCAGCGCACGACGCTGTACTCGCCGGCCGGACCGGGGTGCAGCGCGAGTTGGCCCGGCATCCACGTGATGCCCAGCCCCTCGATGGGCTGGGCGGTGGGATTGTGCGTGACGTTCGGATCGGCGCCAAAGTCCGTGCGCCAAGACTGCAAGCCGGTCAATTCGGGAGGCTCGGCAGCTCCGCCGCGATGCAAGTCCCAGCGCCCGCTGTTGAGCATGACCATCCGCGTGTCGTCCAGCTCGCGCAGTCTCGGCAGCGCGGCCGCGGCGTGGCGGAACAGCGGCCCGTCGTGCGTCTCGTTGAGCAATCCCCACATCACCACGCTGGGATGATTGCGGTCGCGACGGATCATGCCGAACAGCGACTCGTCGTAGCGCTCTGCCATCTTCGGCGAGGCTTGCAGGCACCAGGCGGCGTAAGGCTCTTCGTAGACCATCAGCCCGATCTCGTCGCACAGGTCGAGCTGATAGCGGGTTGCCACGCCGGCGATGAACCGGATCGCATTGAACCCCATCACCTTGACGTTCAGCAGGTCGCGCCGCAGCATGTCGGGATCCGGCGGCAATTGCAGACCGATCGGGCAGTGGTTGCCGGTGTGCGAGCAGCGCAGAAACAGCCGCCGGCCGTTCAGGCGAAAGTAGCCGTTCTCGAACGCAAAGTCGCGGAAGCCGAATCGTACGGAGCACTCGTCAAAAGAGAGGCTCTCCTTCCCTTGGACGCGCGCCGTCACGCGGTAGAGATTCGGCTCGTTCAATTCCCATAATCGCGGCTGGGCAACGTGCAGCTCCGTCTCGACGAGCGTGTCGCCTGGTGGGAGGTTGCGTTCGAGGACGACTCGATCGATCGTCTCGCCGCTGCTGGCCGGCGCTACCGTGAACTCGAACTGCGCGGCCGTCTCGCGCTGTTCCGCATTGCACACCCGGGCCTGCACGCGGATCTTCCCCGTCTTCGTGTCCGGCCGGGCAAACAGGTCGTCGATGCGGATGGGCGGTACGACCAGCAATTCCACCGAATCGACGATCCCGCCGTGGTTATAGGAAGCCCCGGCTTGATACGGGATGACCTTGTTCCGATGCGGTGTTTCGCTCAGCACGATGCCGTCAATCGGCTCGTTTGTGGGATTCAGTACGCGGACCGCCAGCAGGTTGTTCCCGGCGGCGCGAATCGCGTCGGTCACATCGAGCAGAAACGGGGCCTCGCCGCCTTCGTGCCCGCTGACGCAGGTGCCGTTCAGCCAGACCTCCGCCGAATAGTCCACCGCCCAGAACCGCAGCAGATAGCGCCCGCCGGCGTGCGGATGCGCCGGCGCATCAAACTCTCGCCAGTACCAGGCCACGCCGTGATAACCGGGAAAAGCGTCCTGGATGATCCACGGCACCTTGGTCGGCTTGGCCTCCGGCCGGGGCGTCTCGAACCACGTTTCTCCCCGTCCCACGTTCGTCGGATCGGTCGCCAGCCGCCACCCGTCGCCATCCAGGGAGACGACGGTGGAACAGACGGGGTGATCGGCGGGGCCTGATGCCGCGGCCTCAGCAGCCCGAGCTTTTCCGGAAGCGACAACTACCAGCGAGATGATCAACAACGTGCTAATTCTCATGGCAATTCCTCCTTTGATGGCGTGTTCGTTCGCTTGGGCTGTCCTGGGCAGGATGGGGTTCGGGCCTGAGGCCGCCGAGGTCTCTCGTCTGCGTCGATGCAGGAGATTCGAAGCAGCGAGGTTTCCACGTTCCTACGTCTTCATTTTGTGGTCTTGTACATGATCACCGCGGAGCCCGGCTGCTCGGTGATTGCCACGGCCAGGCCGCGGTCCAGCAGCTCGCGCCCGGCGAGCGTCTGCGACAGGCCCGTATCGAGGTTCGTAAACACGTACTCGGCGCCGCCATCGAGTCCGCGCAGCTTGAGTCGGGCGACTTCATAGACGCTTGCGGCGCGGCGGAAGGCTTGCACCACGCCTTCGCCTTTCTCCGGCACGTCGAACTGCCAAGCCATCCAGGCGGTCTCGTCCAGACTGTACGCGGTCAGCGGATAGTAGTCGCCGAAATAGTACGGGGCATACTGCTTCCACTGTCCCAGCACGCGGCGGATCATGTCATAGTCGAGGTCCTTGCGGCGCACGTCGAAGCAAGCCGTAAAGTGCGTGACCAGCGTGCTGCGAAGCAGATACGGCGAGATGTCGCGCGACCCCGTCCCCGTGCCTTGGAACGGCAGCCATAGCGACAGGCCGTAGGTGTGGCCCTGGTTGCCCACCGGCTCCATGATGTAGTCGCTGCGCAACAACGGCACGGCTCGGCGCATCGTTTCCAAATCGTTGCGGCGCCCCCCCGAGGCGCAGGAGTCGATCAGCATGTTGGGATGACGGCGGTACAGTCCATCCCAGTAGGCCAGGTAGCCCGTGACATGATGGTTCTCTGTGATGCCTTGACGATCCTCCGCGTCGGCCTCCTGCCAGAAACGTAGCGGGTCGATATTGAAATCCTGGCGGTAGAGGTCGATGCCCTGCTCGGTGATGAGCCGATCGCTGTGTTCGGTCAGCCACTGCCGGACTTCGGGATCTCCCAAGTTGAGAAGGCCGCCGTTCTTTCCGCCCAGGATCCATTCCGGGTGATTCTCTGCCAGCCATGTACCGCTGTGGACCCGTTCCGGTTCGAACCAGACGATGGTCTTCACACCTTTGGCTCGCGCGTGATCCGAGATCGGCCGTAGTCCGCCGGGAAACCGGTTCGTGTCCACTTCCCAGGTACCGGTCTTCGGCCACTGCCCGTCACACCAATACCAGCCAGCATCCATCCACCAGTAGTCCAATGGCAGCTTTTCCTCCAGGTAGCGATCGACAAACAGTTTCTGGCTGGCCGAGTCGGCGTGGATCATCTCGCCGAACTGATGCGAACTGCAGGCAGCCATTTGCACGGGCGGCAGCTGGCCGCCGGGTCGAGGCAGATTGTGGGCCAGCATCCACCGTCGCCAAACGTTCTGGGCATCGATCCAATCGCCTTCCCAGAACTGCAGCACCATCAACGGCGTGCGAACTTCTTCGCCGGGATGCAGCTTGAGATGTGTCCGCTCTTGGCCGGCACGAATCCGCAACCCGCCCGCTGCATCGGCCGTGAAGTCGGCCGCCCATTGCCCCGGCCAGCCGACCGCGACGATGACGCCGGCACCTTCGTGGGCCAGGCTTTCCGCCTGTTGTTTGCGCTGAAGTCGTTCACTGGCTTCCTGCGGCCAGGCGACGTTGAAATAGGGCCAGTCGCTGTTGCTGGGTCGCCCGCCCGCCGCCGTGATCCGCTTCGAGCCGCCCGGTTCGAGCACGGTTTCCAGCGGCTGGAAATCGTTGGGCATGCAGGGGCTGCCGACATTGTGGTGCAGCACAAACTCGCCGCCGGTGCGATGGAAAAGAGCGTCCAGCGCCAGGATGTTCTCCAGGATCGGCGTGTCACGGGTTCCGGTGTTCTTGAAGTAGACCGTCCATTCAACGATCGGGAAATCGTGATATTCAAGGGCGACGCAGCGCACCTCCAGCCCGGTCGGCTGGTCGGCGTAACGGAGCGTGTGCTCCGTGCGTTGAGCGTCCAGTTGGCGTGTGGAACGTACGGGCTGCCAGGCCCATTCCGCCAGGGTCTTGCCATCGTATTTCAACGAGAACGGCGGCTCCGTCGTAAGCGGTGGGCGGCCGGCGCCTTCGCGCAACGGCAAGTCCGCCAGCCAGACCTCGCGGCCGTTTTGCAGCTTGACCCTGGCATCGGCCCAATCGGCCTGATCGCAACGGATCCCGTCCCCGGCGTCATCCACCTGCAAGACGAACTCACGAGCGCCGTCCAGCTTGACGCTCACCGGCACCGCCGCCATGCCTTCCCGCATCACGCCCGACTTGAACCTCTCCCCACCGTCGACCAGAACCGCAAACCGTACGCTGCCGCGCCCGTTGCCGGTCTGTTCATTGCTGTCCACCCCGGCCACCGCCGTGAACACGTCGCCCGGCCCCGGGAGTCGCACGAGGATTTCGCTGTACGCATGGCAATACAAGCCGCGCGTGAACTCGGCATCCACGATCCGCATCGGTTGCCCTGCACGAGCGTTGCGTTGTACCGGATCGTTGTTGGCCAGCACGACCAGTCCCGGCGGCGCTTCTGGCCGACGTTCCGCGACCCCGCCAAATTTCGCCGCCGTCCAGCGCGCCGCCTCGCCCCGCGGCCCTACCGCCGGCTCGGCGGCCTGGCCCGGTGCGTGCATCGCCAGCCACAAGAGCGGCAGCAACAACGAAACGCAGCCGACGTCGTGAGACTTCGGTTCGGTTCGCACCTCCGTGGTTTCACAACTTCGGTGACCACAAGCTTCCAGTCGCCAGGCATTCCCACTTCGGAAGCGCATGTTGCAGTTCTCCTTGCCATGTTGGTGCTGTTGAATGGCGCTGTTCATCGTCTCTCCGTCGTATCGTGGCAGCATTCGGCCCGTGTTGCCATTCGAGCGATTCTACCATCTTCGCACATTGCACGCCGATCTGTGCGGGTCCTTTTGTCTCGACACCCGGATTCGGGGCCACTTTTCACGTTCTGCCATCCGTGGTGGTAAAAATCCCCCCGGCGGTATACGAACGGGCAGGCGATGAATCGCGACAGTTGAATCGCGATGGTGGCCTTGCTTCCTACTGAGGACAGTACGACAATCCTGGAAGAAACCAGCGTGAATCGAGGCTTGATCGTCCATGACCCTGATCGAACTCCGCGACATCAGCAAGATCTACGACTTGGGCGAGGTCAGAGTCGAGGCCCTGTGCGGCGTCTCGTTGGATATCCAGCAGGGGGAGTACTTGGCGTTGATCGGGCCTTCGGGGTCGGGCAAGTCGACGCTGATGAACACGTTGGGCTGTTTGGATCGGCCGACGGCTGGCAGCTATCGTCTGGCGGACGAGGAAGTTTGCAACTTGAGCGCGGACCAGCGGGCCCGCATTCGAAATCGCCGGATTGGGTTCGTCTTTCAGAACTTCAACCTGCTGGCTCGAACATCCGCATTGGAGAACGTGGAACTGCCCTTGCTGTATGCCGCCAACGTATCCGCTCGCCAGCGTCGCCAGCGAGCGATCGCCATGCTGGAGCGAGTCGGATTGGGGGATCGTCTGGGGCATCATCCGGGCCAGTTGTCCGGAGGCCAGCAGCAGCGAGTGGCCATTGCGCGGGCGCTGATCAACGAGCCCTCGCTGCTGATGGGCGACGAACCGACCGGCAACCTGGACTCGCGGACCAGTCGCGAGGTGATCCAGTTGTTCCGCCGGCTGAACGAGGAGAACGGCATCACGGTCATCCTGGTGACTCACGACCCGGAAATCGCCCGGAACGCCAAGCGGATCATCGCCTTGCGGGACGGTCGAATTGTCCAGGACACGCCGGATCTCGATCTGGCTTGGGCCTCGCTGCAGACCGCGGCGTCTGGCGAAGAGGAATCGGAGACGACGCCATCAGGACCATGAGCCGGACGGGAGGAGAACTTGGCGAGCACCAGGCAGCTGCGAGCATTCTTGATCCAAGGGATGTTTTCACGTAGGATGACCGGTACGGACGAGAATCGATGTTCCTGGCAGTACGGGTCGGATCGTCAACGATATGCGGAAGCTTGCGAAATTCTTGATCATCCTGCTCGTGCTTGGCGGAATCGGGGCGGCGGCTTATCGGCCGGCGCTGGATTACTGGCGCCAGCGCAATCGGCCGCGGTGGCGAACCGATCAGGTGGTTCGCGGTGATCTGGTCGTCGTCGTGAACGCAACGGGCCAGGTCAGGCCAGTGCTATCCGTCCAGGTAGGGGCCTTTGTGTCGGGCCCGATCGTCGAGTTGCCGGCGGAATTCAATCAAGAGGTCAAGAAGGACGATCTGTTGGCCCGCATCGACCCGGCGATTTACAGTGCGATTGTGCAGCAGGAGTCGGCGATCCTCCAAGTGCGCGAGGCAGAGGTCAAACGCGCACAGGCCCTGTTGCAGCAGGCCCGCAACGACGAACAACGGGGCGAAGCGTTGCGCGCCAGGAATATGGATTTCCTCTCCGACACGGAATGGGACCAGCTGCAATTCAACCGGATGTCACTGGAAGCTCAATTGCAAATCGCCCAGGCTTCGGTCGCGCAAGCTGGGGCCAGCCTGAAAAACGCTCAGACGAACCTGGACTATACCTACATCCGGTCACCCGTCGATGGGATCGTGATCGACCGCAAGATCGACCCCGGCCAGACGCTGGCGTCTCAATTCCAGACGCCCGAGCTGTTCGTCGTGGCCCCGCAAATGCGCGAGAAAATGCACGTCCACGCGCTGATCGACGAAGCGGACATCGGCTTGATTCGCCAGGCTCAGCTGCGAGGGCTGAACGTCGAGTTCACCGTGGATGCCTACCTGGATGATCTCTTTCCGGGCGTCATCGAGGAGATCCGCTACAGCTCGACCACGACCCAAAACGTCGTTACGTATCCGGTCATTGTGGCCGCTACGAATCCGGAACTGAAGTTGCTGCCCGGCATGACCGCCAACCTGTCGTTTCTTGTCGACGAGCGGAAAGAGGTGCTGAAGATCCCCAATGCCGCGTTGCGTTTCTTTCCCGAATCGCCGTATGTGCGCGAGTCCGACCGCGGGCTGCTGGACGGCGCGGGGGACACGAACCGGGAGGACAGGGTGTCGGCAGAGCGGCAGATCTCGGCGGACGAACGCGCCCAGGCGCGCCGACGCCGGAGCCGACGTCACGTCTGGGTCGACGACGGCCCGTTTCTCCGAGCGGTGGCCGTCGAAATGGGGCTGAGCGATAGCCGCCATACCGAAGTCCTGTCCGGCGAACTGAAAGAAGGCCAGGCGCTGGTGACCGGACTGCAAAAGGACTGAGACCATCAAGCGGCCCCCGGGCCTGAACCCTGCCACCCAAACCCCAGGCTCCTGCCACCCACCATGCTTACTCTTCGCGTTGCCATCCGAGCTTTGGCCAAGAACAAGATGCGTGCCGGGTTGACGGTTCTGGGGATCGTGATCGGCATCGCGGCCGTGACGACGATGGTCTCCATCGGCCAGAGCGCCAGCCAATTGGTCCAGAGTCAATTCGAGATGCTGGGGACGAACGTGATCGTGGTTCTGCCGGGCAGCCGCCGTAGCGGTGGTGTGCGACGTTCCGGAATGCCGACGTTGACCGCACGGGACGTGAACGCGATCAGCACACAATGCCCCTCGGTCCTCGCCGCCTCGGCGATGGTCGGCACCGGTGGACAGGTCATCTATGGTAACACCAATTGGAGCCCCAGCGAAATGTGGGGCGTCGGTATCGACTACCTGACGGTTCGGAACTGGCCGCTGCGCCACGGCGGTTTCTTCACCGAGCGCGACGTCAGTTCCGCCGCCAAGGTCTGCGTCATCGGCCAGACGCTGGTCCGGGAACTGTTTCAGACCAGCGATCCCTTGGGCCAGACGATCCGCATCTCCAATATCCCCTTCCGCGTGATTGGCGTCTTGGAACCAAAGGGCGTCAACATGTTCGGCCAGGAGCAGGACAATATCGCCCTGATGCCCTACACGACAGTCCGCAAGCGTCTGCATGGCTCCGAGTTCGACCACGTCCATCTTGCCATGGTCTCGGCTCGGTCCATGCAGCAGATGGCCGAGGCTCAGAGCGAGATCAACCAGTTGCTGCTGGAGCGGCACCAGATTCACCCCGGCGAACCGGCCGATTTCGAGGTGCAGAACACCGACGAGTTCGCCAAGATCCTCGGCATGATCACCGGCACGATGACCATGCTGCTGGCCGCGATCGCCGGCATCTCGCTGATCGTCGGCGGTGTGGGCATCATGAACATCATGCTGGTATCGGTCACCGAGCGGACTCGCGAAATCGGCATCCGCATGGCGGTGGGCGCACGGCCCCGAGACATCCTGCGGCAGTTTCTGATCGAGGCGGTGTTGCTGTCCTGTATCGGCGGCCTGATCGGGTTTGCCCTGGGAGTCGCCGCCTCGACGGGCCTTACCATGCTGATCAACTCCCTGTCCAGCGGCACCGAGTGGCAAGTCGTCATCTCCGTGCCGGCCGGCGTGGTCGCGTTCCTGTTCGCTGCGGCCGTCGGGATCTTTTTCGGCTATTACCCCGCACGTCGCGCCAGCCGGCTGGACCCGATCGAATCGTTGCGATACGAATGACGCCGGGGGAGGGGTCGATGCGGTTCGGGGCTTGTTGGAGTTCACGCTTTCGCGTGCGGGGCGGGCCATACTCGCCGCAGAAAACACGCGGAAGCGTGAACTTCAACGAGGTGTGGGTTCGGGTGCCTGCCGCGGAATCGTTACAAGCGGAATAATCGACTTTGCCGGCAGAATCGTGAAAGGTGGATTAGACGGCCCCAGCGCGCCGAAGAAACTTGCGCTATGACGTCTGACCTGCGCCAAACCGCCGCTGTCCTGATCGCGATTGCGCTGTTGCTAGCGTCCGCACGGCTTGCGCCCGCGGAAAACTTGCCCTGTCTTCTCCCGCCCGGGCAATCCACCATCGATGTCCGCGATCCGAGCCGGTTGCCTCGCCTGCCGATCCCGGACATTCCACCGCCTGCGACGGCTTTCCGTCCGGAAAGCGAGCTACCGGACCGCTACCTCTCGCTGGACGAAGCGATTCGTATCGCCTTGGCCAACAGCCAGGTGGTTCGCGTCCTGGCGGGCGTCACCGCCGTTTCGAGCGGCCGGACCCTCTACGATGCGGCGATCGTCAATAATCAGGTGGACGAGCAGCAGTCCCGGTTCGACCCGACGTTGCAGATCGATCATGGCTGGAACCGCAGAGAAACGCCGGGATTCGCGTTCGACGACCAGCTGAATCAATGGTTGCTGGACGGCAGCCGGAGGGACGATTATCTGTTGGACCTGGGATTGTCCAAGATCATGGTATCCGGGGGCACGGCCAGGCTGGGCGTCCTGGCGAACCCCTTGCGGGATCGGCCCGGGGTTCGCCAGACGCCATCGTCTTTCGACCTGAGCTACACGCAGCCCCTGTTGCGGGGCGGAGGCTGGGCGGTCAATCGCGTACCGATTGTGTTGGCGCGCATCGACGCCGAGCGATCCTATTTCCAGTTGAAGGACAGCGTGCAGGAATTGGTGCGCGGGGTGATCGAAGGCTATTGGTCGTTGGTTGCCGCGCGAGCCGATGTGTGGGCTCGCGAACGGCAGGTGGAACAGGCTCAGTTCGCCCTGGATCGAGCGCAAGCGGCGTTGGAGGTGCGGATCGCCGACGCCAGCGCGGCGGCCCAGGCGAGGGTCTCGCTGTTGAACTTCCGGTCTTCGCTGGTCACCGCCGAGAACGCCGTGTTGGATCGCGAGGCAGCGCTGCGCAACGTCTTGGGGTTGCCGCCGATGGATGCGCAGCGGCTCGTCCCCATTTCGCCTCCGACAACCGAGCGCGGCAACTTTGCCTGGCCGATGCTGCTGGAACTGGCTGAACAGCAGCGGCCAGATTTGATCGAATTGAAACTGGTTCTGGAAGCCGACCAGCAATTCTTGCTGCTGGTTCGCAACGAAGCTTATCCGCAACTGGACGCCGTGGGGCGATACCGCTGGAACGGCTTGGAGGGCACCATGCCCGACGGCACGAACCTGCAGTCGCTACCAGGCCAGTTTGCCGATTGGACGTTGGGCGTCAACTTTTCCGTCCCGCTCGGCCTGCGTCGCGGCCGGGCTTCGCTCCGCAGCCAGGAACTGGTGATTGCCCGCGACCGCGCGAACCTCCAGCAGGGCTTGCACGCCGCGACCCACCAGCTGGCCCTGACCTTTCGCAGCCTCGATCGTTCGTGGGTACAATACGACCTGGCCAAGCAGACTCGAGACGCCGCCCGGCTGAACTTGAACCTGCAGATCGAGAATTACCTGGCTGGACGGGTCCAGTTCATCAATGCCCTGCTGGCCATCAACGACTGGGGAAATGCGATCGGTTCGGAGGCCCAGTACCTGTCGTCGTACAACATCGAACTGGCCAACCTGGAACGGCAAGTGGGGACGATCTTGGAGACGCACGGTGTCCGCTTTTACGAGGAGCGGTTCTGTACGTTGGGGCCTCTGGGCGAACTGGGCCGCGGACGCGAGTTCCCCGCGTCGTTGTCCCCCGCTGAAAACACGCCGCGGTATCCCGAGGGCCAGCGACCTGCCGAGGAGATATTCGATCTGAGGAACCCCGTCGAACGCCTGGATCGATATGGCCCCGTTCCGGAACCGATCCCGCCACCGTCCCGCCAGGCACCGCCCGTGCCGCAGTGAAGCGCCGAGGGACGGCCCGAAACCGGAATCGAACCGGAAAACCGGAATGGGGTCAGGCCTTGGATGATCTCGAAAGCAGGGAAGTCGGCGGGCTGGACGTTCGTCATTCGTTCCCTTACTTCGATCGGGCGGATCTGACGGAAGCCGACCGGCAGCGCACAATCTTGGACAAGAGCCAGCCAATGGATTTCGGCCATACGCTGAAAGATCCGTTCAAGGAACACCTCCGCCCGTGAGCTCTGCCTTGATGGTTCGCAACTCCGCCATCGGCTCCCGATCCAGGCACTCCAGCTTGTCGGCTCGACGATACCAGTACCGGCTGTTGTTGAGGTCGCCCTCGATCTTGTGCAAGACGCCATGAATCCAGGCCGCGGTGGGGTCGGCGTCGTACTGCTGCACTATTTGATGGGCCTCGTCCCACTGATTCTCAAGGGCCAACTCAATCGCATTCAGGAAGTCACTGCTCATGCTGTCTCCCCTTGATGATCGGCTACGTTGTTTCTCGTTGGCGTCGCTGGCGCCGACTCCAATTATAGGGGCTTGGTCTCCGCCGACAATTCCTGCCGGTGCTAAGGAGGAAAAAAGGGGACATTCTTAATACTGTTCGGCCCGGCAATTGCTGTAAGATCAACGCCCCGAAGTCGGTAGCAATGGTGGTTCATGACGATGCAGGACGGACTTGCCGCAGACCGTTCCGGCGGCCAACCCGGTCGATGTCGAGGACACGTACCGGCGGGCTGCCGCCGCTGAGTACCTGACGTGACAAGACGGCACCCAGTCCCGTCTTATGACGCATGAGCCTGGGAACGCAGGATCATGCGTCCTGAGCCGCTTGACGAATCCCGCCGCCCGGCATGATACTGGCGGCTTGTCGCCGGGCAACCCGTCGGGTTTCCGGCAGCTTGTTTGAATGCTCCGTGGATCAAGTCGCGTCACGACGGATCCGGCACCACAGACGCAACGCCTGAAACGAAGGCCGGGCGAAAGAAGACGACACCCCGTCACCACGATAACGACAATCAAGATGCCCACGCTCAAACGCATCGTCGAACAGAACGACACCGGCTGGGGCCGCGTCTTTGACCTGGGCATCCAGTTCCTGATCGTCGTCTCGCTGGCGACGTTCTCCATCGAGACGTTGCCCCATCTTTCGGAGGAGATGCGCCGGCTGCTGCGCCATATGGAAACGGCCACCGTGCTGGTATTCACGGTGGAGTATTTGCTGCGGCTGTACGTCGCGGACCGAAGATTGTCGTTTGTGTTCAGCTTTTTTGGTTTGATCGACCTGTTGGCGATCCTGCCGTTCTATCTGTTCTCTGGCGTCGATCTGCGGTCCGTTCGCGTCCTCCGTTTGTTTCGCCTCGTCCGGGCGTTGAAACTGGTCCGGTACGCGCGGGCGATCCGGCGGTTTCACCAGGCGTTGCTGATCGCGCGCGAAGAGATCGTGTTGTTCGGCGTTGCGGCCGCGTTGCTGTTGTTTCTTGCGGCCGTCGGTATCTACTACTTCGAGAACGAGGTCCAGCCCGAAGCCTTCGCCTCCGTCTTTCACAGCCTCTGGTGGGCGATCTGCACGCTCACTACCGTCGGATACGGCGACGTCTATCCCATCACCACGGGCGGCAAGGTCTTTACGTTCTTTGTGCTGGCGACCGGCCTGGGCATCATTTCCGTGCCCGCCGGGCTGGTGGCATCGGCTCTATCCCGGGCTCGTGCCATGGAGGACAGCGAGACGGACACGGGGCCTCGGGAGTGACATTTCTCGATCTGGGACCAAGGCACGGCGAGAAGGCGTCTTCCAGACCGGATTTGCGGGTTGTGCCGAGGGAAGCAAACGCCGCCAGCCGTAACGATTCGTTTCTGAGGAAAAACGTCCAAGCGGCAAGTACAATGGACAGCCGACCACCCGGCAGATTCGGCCCGCAGAGTGTTTGGGCGACGGGACTGCTCAGGAGAATCGGATTGTGACCGACACAGGAACCACCCACTGTCAAGACGAACCGCCCGCCGCGGAGCCGGGGCGCTGCGAGGCTGTCTTTCAGGCTCGCGGGATCACCAAGGTGTACCACATGGGCGAAGTCGATGTTCACGCGCTGCGAGGCGTGGACCTGGACTTGTTGCGCGGCGAGTTTGTGGTTCTGCTTGGCCCCTCGGGCAGCGGCAAGAGCACGCTGCTGAACATCCTGGGCGGCTTGGACGTGCCGTCCAGCGGAACCGTCAAGTACCTGAAACACGACTTGACGCGGTTCGACGATGCGGCGCTGACGCGATACCGTCGCGAGCACGTGGGGTTCGTGTTCCAGTTCTATAACTTGATCCCCAGCCTGACGGCGCGGGAGAATGTCGCGTTGATCACCGAGATTTCCCGCAATCCCATGGATCCGCGCGACGCGCTGGCGCTGGTCAACCTGAGCGACCGGCTGAATCATTTCCCGTCGCAACTGTCCGGCGGTGAACAGCAGCGAGTGGCGATCGCCCGGGCAATCGCCAAGCGGCCGGATGTCCTGTTGTGCGACGAACCCACCGGCGCGCTGGACGTTCACACGGGAATCGTCGTGCTCGAGGCCATCGAACGGGTCAACCGCGAGTTGGGCACAACCACGGCAGTGATCACCCACAATGCCGTGATCGCCGCCATGTCCAGCCGCGTGATCCACGTGTCCGACGGCCGCATCAGCCATGTGGACCACAACGAAACCAAGGTTACGGCGAGCGAATTGCAGTGGTGAGGGGGAGGGAATGGTGAAGGAACACCACTGACCACTGACGACTGACCCCTAACACCTGACCCCTGACGACTGACGACTGACCACTGACCCCTGACCCCTGACCCCTGACCCCCCATGCATGCCATCGATCGCAAAGCGGTTCGCGACTTGTGGGCCATCAAGGGCCAGGCGGTCGCCATTGCGCTGGTGATCGCCTCGGGCGTGGGCACGTTTGTGATGTCGCTGAACACGCTCAAGTCGCTGCAGAATTCGCAGCAGATGTACTACGAGCAGTACCGTTTTGCGCACGTTTGGTCGCACGTCAAGCGAGCCCCGTTGTCGCTGGCTCGGCGGATCGAGGTGATCCCGGGCGTATCACAGGTGCAGACGCGGGTGGTCGTGGACGTGACGCTGGACGTGCGGGGCATGGCCGAGCCGGCGATTGGGCGGCTGATCTCGATCCCGGATCAACGGACGTCCATGGTCAACGATTTGCACTTGCGCAAGGGCCGCTGGATCGAGCCGTACCGGGCGGGCGAGGCGTTGGTCAGCGAGGCGTTTGCGACCTCGCATCACTTGGCGATCGGCGAAACGGTTTCCGCCGTGATCAACGGGCGGCGGCAACATCTGACCATCGTCGGCGTGGTGCTGTCGCCCGAGTACGTGATCCAGATCCACGGCTCGAACCTGCTGCCGGACGATCACCGCTTCGGGATTTTCTGGATGGGGTACGAACAGCTGGCCGCAGCGTTCGACCTGGACGGCTCGTTCAACAACGTGGCCCTGACGCTTGGTCGCGGAGCGCTCGAGCCGGAAGTGATTCGGACCCTGGACGACTTGACCAAACGTTACGGCGGACGCGGAGCCGCCGGGCGCGAGGACCACGTGTCGCACCGCTACATCTCGGACGAGATTCGCCAGTTGCGAAGTCTGGGACTGATCGCGCCGACGATCTTCTTCTCCGTGGCCGCCTTCCTGCTGAACGTGGTCATGACTCGGCTGATCGGTGTCCAGCGGGAACAGATCGCGGCGCTGAAGGCGTTCGGGTACACCAAGCGGCAGATCGGCATGCACTATATCAAGCTGGTACTGCTGATCTCGTTGGCGGGAGCCGTGGTGGGGATCGCGGTCGGCTCGGTGCTGGGACGCAGCTTGACAGAGATGTACACCCAGCTGTACCGCTTTCCGGTGTTTCGTTTCGAGTGGAACACACCGGTGATGGCGGGCGCGCTGGCGATCAGTTCCGCGGCGGCGGTGATCGGAACGCTGGCCGCCGTCCGTCGCGCCGTGCGGTTGCCGCCGGCCGAAGCCATGCGGCCGGAGCCACCGGCCGTGTACCGGCCGACATTGCTGGACCGTAGCGGGTTGGGCGAGTTGTTGCCGCAGGCGGCTCGGATGATCTTTCGCGAGCTGGAGCGTAAGCCCCTCAAGGCGGCCATGTCCTGTGTGGGCGTTTCGATGGCGGTGGCGATCCTGGTGCTGGGCAGTTTTACGCTCGATTCGATCAACTACATTATCGACTTTCAGTTTACCTTGTCTCAGCGGCAGGATTTGCTGGTGGCGTTCCCCGAGCCGGTCAGCGCCTCGGCACTGTACGAACTGCGGAACTTGCCGGGGGTGGTCCAGTGCGAACCGTTCCGGTCGACGGGCACGCGATTTCACTTTGGGCACCGCACGCGCCGCGTGGGGATCATCGGCCTGTATCCCGGCACGCGGCTGTACCGGTTGCTGGACGAGCGGGAGCGGTTGGTGCCGGTGCCGCAGGATGGTTTGTTGCTGTCGTCGAAACTGGCCGAGTTGCTGGACGTACGTTTGGGGGACCGGATTCTGGTCGAAGTCTTAGAGGGCGACCAAGCGGTCCGCGAGGTGCCGGTCAGTGCGATGGTGACCGAGTACGGCGGGACCAACGCCTATATGGATGCCGGCGCGTTGCATCGGCTGTTGCGAGAAGGCGACTCGTTGACCGGTGCTTTTTTGACCGTCGAGCGGGACCGGATGGAAGAGATGTATCGAACGCTGAAGAACACGCCCCGAATCGCCAGCGTGACGATCAAGGAAGCGTCGGTCCGAAGCTTTCAGGACACGATTGCCGAGAACCTCGGTCGGATTCGCTTCTTCAACATCTTGTTCGCGATGGTGATTGCCTTCGGCGTGGTATACAACAGCGCGCGGATTTCGCTGGCCGAGCGGAGCCGCGATTTGGCGACGCTTCGCGTAATCGGCTTTACGCGAGCCGAAATCTCGGCCATCCTGCTGGGCGAATTAGCGGTGATCACGCTGGCCGCGATCCCCTTGGGATTGGTCGTGGGCTACCTGTTTGCCGCTTGGGCGGTCACGGGACTGGATACCGAGGTGTATCGCGTGCCGCTGATCATCCATCGTGCGACCTACGGTTTTGCGGTGGCGGTGGTGCTGGCCGGAGCCGCGGTTTCGGGCCTCTTGGTCCGCGAGCGGCTGGATCATTTGGATTTAATCTCGGTGCTGAAAACAAGAGAGTGACGCGGGTCATGAAGTCTTTGGTACGCATCTTCCTGTTCTTGCTCGTCGGCGGCACGATTGCGGGCGGCCTGGTGTGGTCGTTCTGGCCTCAACCGGTGAACGTCGAAGTGGCGACGGTCACTCGCAACCCTTTGCGGGTGAGCGTCGACGAGGACGGCCGGACGCGAATCAAGGAACGTTACGTGGTCGCCGCGCCGCTGGCAGGACACCTGCTGCGGATCGGCTTCGACCCCGGCGACAGCGTGACGCGTGGCGAAACGGTACTGGCCATGATCGAACCCAATCCGCCGGACATCCTGGACGTGCGAACCGTGGCACAGGCCGAGGCCAAAGTGCGAGCGGCGCGAGCGGCCTGGGACCGCGCCCAACCGTTGCTCGACCGGGCGCGGGAACAGCTGGACTTTGCGCAACGCGAGTTGGAGCGCACTCAGAAGCTGGCCAAGACCAATTCCGCCACGAAACGAGACGTCGAGCACGCCGAGATGTTGCACCGGACCGGGATGCACGATTACACCGCCGCCCGGCACGCCCAGGACATCGCCCAATTCGAACTCGAGCTGGCCCAGGCCGCGCTGGTCCGCGTCCAGCCTGCCGACCCCGGCCCAGCGGACGACCGCCGGTTGCCGATCCTGGCGCCGATCACGGGCCAGGTCCTGCGGTTGTTTCAGCAGAGCGCCACCGTCGTCCGTTCCGGCGACCGCCTGCTGGAAGTGGGCGACCCGGCGGACTTGGAAATTGAGGTCGATGTGCTGTCCAACGACGCCGTGAGGATCAAGTCCGGCGACAGGGCCTTTCTGGAACAATGGGGCGGCGAGCGGCCGCTGCCCGCCACCGTGCGGCGAATCGAACCTTCGGGGTTCACCAAGATCTCCGCCCTGGGCGTGGAAGAGCAGCGGGTGAACGTCATCCTGGACTTGGACGACCCGCCGGAACAACGCCGCGAACTGGGCGACGCCTTTCGCGTCGAGGCGCGGATTGTCATCTGGGAACAGGACGATGTGTTGCAGATCTCCACCGGCGCCCTGTTCCGCCGCGGCGGCCAATGGGCCGTGTTCGCCGTCCGCGGAGACCGGGCGGAACTGCGGACCATCGAGATCGGTCGCCGCAACAGCTTGGCCGCCCAAATCGTCGCGGGCCTGGAGGCCGGCGACGAGGTGATCCTGCACCCCAGCGACAAGGTCCGCGACGGAGTCCAAGTCCAGCGCCGGGATCTGAACGCACCGTAAGCCGGCCGGCGCGCGTTCCGGATCCGCATCAAGGCAGTTTGCGCTGGTCCAGACGCTCGCCGGCCGGAATGCGCAGCGGGGCGTTCAGTCCGCCCCGGGCCTCGAAGTCGGCGAACATCGTCGCTCGCAGCGTCTTGATCTTGTCCTGGTAGGCCGGCACGTCAATCAGGTTGTGCCGCTCGGCCGGATCGTTGACCAGGTCGTGGAACGAGTCGCTGTCCCAGACGCCGTGGTAGTAGACGTACTTGAACTCCTCGGTGCGGATGGCCAACATGGTGGGCGTGGCGGGGAAGTTCCATTCCCAATGGTACTCGTACAGCACGTAGTCGCGCCAGGGGACCGTCTGCCCGCACAGCAACGGCAGGAACGACGCGCCGGCCCAAGCCGCGTCCTGCGGTGGGCGGACGTTCATGGCCTGCAGTACGGTCGGCGCGAGGTCGATGTTCTGCACCATCTGCTCGATCCGCGTGCCCGGCTTGATCAGGCCCGGCGCCCAGACCAGCAGCGGAATGCGGATCGACGGCTCGAACGCCGCCCGCTTGTCATAGAAGCCGTGTTCGCCCATGTGGAAGCCGCCGTCGCTCATGTAAATGACCATCGTGCTGTCGGCCAGGCCATGTTGCTTGACATAGTCGATTACGCGGCCGAGGTTCTCGTCGATCGAATGGATGGCCTCGCAGTAGCTGTAGTACCAATCCTCGAAGCTGGGAACGGGATCCTGGTCGTAGCGGCCGGTTTCCATGTGGTCGATGCCGTGGATGGAATAGCGGCGCTCGCGAACCCACCGCGGCTGCGTGCGGTAGTTGCCCTCGGTTCGGGCCATGGTGTCCGGATATGGGATGGGTTTGCCGACATAACGGCCCTTGTGGCGGGCGGCCGGCTGGAACGGATAATGCGGGGCTTTGAAGGCCAAATGGAGATAGAACGGCCTGTCTTTCGGGCGTTCCTCGCCGAGCCAGCGGATCGCTTCGGCGGTCAGCACATCGGCGTCGTAGCCTTCGAACCGGCGTCGCTGGCCATTGACGTTCAATTCCGGATCCACGTACTCGCCCTGGCCACGGAAGCTGACCCAGTGGTCAAAGCCCGGCCGGGGGCTGTCGTCGTCGTGCCCCATGTGCCATTTGCCGACCAGCGCCGTGGCGATGCCGGCCCGTTGCAGGTACTGCGGAAAAAGGACCGTCCCCGGCGGCTCGGGGCGCTGGTTGTCCACGATACCATGCCGATGCATGTACTGGCCGGTCAGGATCGAAGCGCGTACCGGCGAGCAGAGCGACGTGGAGACGAACGCCTTGGAGATATAAGCCCCCTGGGTCGCCATGAAATCCATGGTGGGCGTTTCGAGCCACTGCGGCGCGCCGGGATGAAAGCCCAGAAAATCGTAGCGATGATCGTCGGATAGCACCAGGATGACGTTCCGAGCATCGGCGGCACCGCCGCAGGCGACGCGCGGTACGAAACTCGAAAAGACGATCAAGAGCACAATCAAGAACGAAGCGGTCGGACGATGCGCCATCGAAACGGCCTCCCATGACGATCGCACGCGCGATGGCCCAAGAGTAACGGCGGATGGGTAAAAGGGGGCTTTGCCCGTCAGGCCGGAGCTTAGCACGCGTTGGCGCGGCCTGTCAATCGGCCCCCAGGATCAGGTTCGCAAGGTTTTTGCGAGGTCCCTTCGCGCACAACCGCAAGCTGCCATAATGTCGTCTCTTGGGAGTCTACGGATGCGGGTCAGGGCGACGCCGTTGCGTCCCCTGTCTTGGCTCCAAGGCAACGCTTTTCTATATGGAGTACGCATGAGCAACGCGAAAACCGCCACGATATTTCTCGGAATCGATCACCCGTCTGTTGCGGCCGAGGACGTGGACGCACTGGCCGAGTGGTATTGTGACACGCTGGGCTACGCCAAGCAGTTCCGGAACGACAAGCCGGTTTGGTTGCTGCGCGCCCCCGATGGCACGCTGTTGGAAATCATGCCGCGCGACCAGACGCCCCGGCCCCCGCGGACGACCTGGACGCCTGGCTGGTCGCACCTGGCGATTCGCGTTCACGATTTCGAGATCGCCGAGCGGTTTCTCGAAGAACGCGGCGTGGCCTGGACCGGCGAAACCGCTGCCGCGGTCGGCGGCGGCAAGGTCCGCAGTTTCTGCGATCCCGAAGGCAATCTCGTGCAGATTGTCGCACGGTCCACCGACGAGTCGTGCCCCCCTGCCTGATCCCGCTTCGGTCACTGGTGCCGTTCAATGGACCACCCGGCCAAATATTCTTTGGTGGAATCGGCGGAAGGGGTCGGGGCTGGCGCCGATCAAACCGGCGTTCGCCACGGGGGTCCATCGCAGCCGGTTGGTCGAACTGCTCCGACGCGGCCACGACGAAGTCCGCCTGTCGCCCGGGAGGTGGACCGGATCGTGACGTGGATTGACCTCGGCGGGCCGTACTACCGGGATTATTCCTGCGCGCATCCGACCAACGTGGCCGGCCGCGCGCCGATCTCCATCGCCCAATTGAACCGGTTGGCCGAATTGACCGGTATCAGCATGGCAGACGGACACGGGGAATCGTGACCAGGCCGGGCACGCGGCTCGCCCTCACGCCGCCAGGAAACTGTCCGATTTCCAGCAACTCGTGCGCACGGAAGAATAGACCGAGAAATGGCCCGGCAGCAACGGAGCGACCGATACTCGCAACGTCACCGCCGAAGTATGGACGCAGGCCATCCAGGCGGCGCTGGACGCCCAGGGAACGCTGCACATCCCCGCCCGCGAGAAGCCCTACTACCTCAAAGGCCCCATCGTCCTGAAATCCGGCCAGAAACTCAGCGCCGATCCGACTGCCGAAATCCGCCTCAAGCCCGACAGCAACACCTGCATGGTGCGCAATGAGCACGTCGTCACCTTGAACGAGAAGCCCGTGCCCACCGATTTGCCGCTCGACACGGACATCACCATCCAGGGCGGCCCCGAGTTGGCGGGCGACCTGCGGCGCGAACTGGACGCCTGGCGCCAGGACGTCGGTGCCGAGATGATGCGGCCCAATCCGGATGACGATCCGAATGTCCAGCTTCCGACCAAGATGAAGCGAAACAAGGGGGGGCCGTTGAAACACGGCCTCCCGCTCCTTACCGCTGCCTACCACAGCGGCGGAGCTGGCCAAACCAATCCCCTGCACGAGAGTCAAGCCAAGGTGGGCCGCATCGCCATTGGTGACGGGCGTTTCGTGGATACGGGCACGGGAAGGTGATTCCGCCCCTTCTTGGGGTGAACTCTTGTCCTCTTGGCCCGATCGCGGTAAACAAACAAAGGCACGTGGCCCTCAGCCCCGGCAACTATGACAAGAAGGATTATTATGAAAGTCATCTTCGCCCTCACCATCGCACTGCTGCTGCCTGAAAACATCGCCGATGCAGGTGGCCCGTGGGTTGCAGCGATCGACCCTGCCACGGGCGGTCCGGGAGCGTTTGCCGCCGAGGAGATTCGTCGAGAGGCTGAGGCACAAGGCATGACGCTGGGAGAGGCCGCCGGTGAAACTTGCATTGCGATCATCGCTGAAAAGGAGGCCAAAGCCGCCGCACAGAGCTACAGCATCCGTGTGCAAAACGAGAGCGGCCGCCGCACCATCACAGTGCGCGGGGCCGATGCCGCCGGCGCAATGTATGGCGGGCTGGACATCGCGGAGGCGATTCGCACGGGCACGCTCGATACGTTGAAGGACTCCGACCACAAGCCGCACATCTGGCGGCGCGGCATCAAGTTCAACATCCCACTCGATCTGCGCACGCCGAGTTATTCGGACTGCTCCGACGCCGCGCAGGCGAACATTTCCGTGATCTGGGAACGCGAGTTCTGGACCGCCCTGCTCGATTCGATGGCACGGCATCGCTATAACGTGCTCTCGCTCTGGAGCCTGCATCCCTTTCCCTCGCTGGTCAGGGTGCCGGAGTTTCCGGAGGTCGCGCTGGACGATGTCTGGCGCACGCGAGCCAAGTTGGATGACACCTTCAGCTTTGCGGGCAACGACATGGTTCGCCCCGCGATGCTCGCCGACCACGAGGTGGTGAAACGCATGACGATGGATGAAAAGACCGAGTTCTGGCGCTGGGTCATGCAGCAGGCCGCGGATCGTGGTATTCAGGTATATTTCTTCACCTGGAACGTCTTCACCTGGGGCGCTGAGGGCAAGCACGGTATCACGAACGATCTGGATAACGAAATCACGAAGAAGTACTTCCGCGCCAGTGTGCGGGAAATGGTGAAGACCTACCCGCTGCTTGCCGGCCTGGGCATCACGGCCGGCGAAGGCATGCCGCATGGCCTGGATTCCAAAGTCAAAGAAGGCTGGCTGTGGGACACCTATGGCGAAGGTGTGCGCGATGCCTTGAAAGATGATCCCCAGCGCGAGTTCCGCATGATCCATCGCTTCCACTGGACGGCGCAACGTGATATCCTGGACGCCTTCAAGAACTACCCCGGACCTTTCGAGTTCAGCTTCAAATATTCGGTGGCGCACATGTATTCGATTCCGAATCCGCCTTTCATCCAGCCGTTACTGGAGAACCTCGCGCCTGGCCGGAAGACCTGGCTCACCGTGCGCAATGACGACATCTACACCTTCCGTTTCGGCGACCCCGCCTACGCCCGCCAGTACATCCTGAACATGCCCCCGGCTGACAAGATGGCCGGTTTTTACATGGGGCCGGACGGCTACATCTGGGGACGCGACTTCCTTGAACGCCATCCCGACCCGGGCCCGCGCCCACTGGTGATGGACAAGCAGTGGTATTCCTTCATGCTCTGGGGCCGTCTGGCCTACGATCCCTCGCTGCCGGACGCACACTTCGAGCGTGCCCTCGCTGCACGACACCCCAAAGCCTCGTCACCGCATGTCTTTCGCGCTCTCCAAGGTGCCGCCCAAGTCATGCCGCTGATCACACGCTTCTTCTGGGGCGATATTGATCTGAAATGGTATCCCGAAGCCTGCTGGAGCCATCGGAGAAGCAAAGGCCAGGGCTTCTACACCGTGCGCCATTTCATGGATGGTATCACCATGCCGGGCGCGGACGTGCTGTGCATCCGCGATTGGCGCGTGCGACTGACCACCCGCCAGCCGATAACGAAGACCACGCCGCTTGAAATCGCCGATGCCCTCGACGGCGCGGCATCCAAAACTCTTGCCGCGCTTGACACGCTTCGCGAAGCTGCCAAGGAAGATTCCGATCTCCAGAAAAACGTCACCGACTGCGAAGCCCTGGCCTGGCTCGGCCGCTACTATGCGTCCAAAATTCGCGGAGCCTGTGCATTGGCTCTGTTTGACGTCAACGGCGAGCAGTTCGAACAAGAGACAGCGTTGCGCCAGCTCGGTGACGCCCACTGTCACTGGAAGCGATATGCGGCCATTCGTGATGCCCATTATGTTCCGGCCCTCTACAACAGTGTCGGTTATGTGGATGTGACCGCGCTCACCGAGAAGGTGGCCGCCGATCTCGAGATCGCCCGAGACTGGAAGCCGGGCACCCTCAAGGACGACGGCAGACGCTCCGGCAGCGAAAAGGGCTTCCGCCAGTAGCGGCCCGTGTCTCCGATCTTGATCACCCTGTTCAACTCCCACCCATGAAACCGATCCCTATGAAACCCGTTGCTCGAACCTTGATGACCCTTGCCGCGCTGGTAATGGGACTGACTGCGCTTGCAGACGATTTGGTGTTCCCCGCGCATTGGGGCCAGCCACCGGAAATGCAGACCATGGACTATCGGCCATTGCCTGGAGGCTATGGCCACGGCAGCAGCACCATGGCGAACTGGATCCAGCAGAACCTCGATAAAGATGCAGCACAGACAAGGGACTCGCCGACCAAGCCTGCGGGGCCGCCACTCGTGCAGCCGCGCCGGCCGGACGGCAAGGGTGAAATCGCCATCACCGGAGAACTCAAGGAGTGGCACAAGGTCACGCTCACGCTGGATGGGCCTTTTGCTCACGAACGCGACACCCAGCCCAACGCGTTCACTGACCTTGCGTTCCACGTCCAGTTCACTCACGAATCGGGTTCGCCCAGTTACCAGGTGCCGGGGTACTTCGCGGCGGATGGCAAAGCGGGGGAGAGTTCCGCCGAATCAGGCACGAAATGGCGTGCACATCTCTCGCCGGACAAGGCAGGTAATTGGAACTACTCCGTATCGTTTACGCGTGGAACGAATGCAGCACTGGATGGTGGCGGCGAGCCTTGGAAACCACTCGACGCTCTCAAGGGCAGCTTCATCATCACCGAGACAGACAAGACGGGCCGCGACTTCCGTGCTCGCGGGCGGCTGCAATACGTGGGTAAGCATCATCTTCAGTTTGCTGGCTCGAAGCAGTTTTTTCTCAAAGCTGGACCCGACGCTCCCGAGACGTTGCTCGGCTATGTTGACTTCGACGGCACCGAGGCCCGCAAGAAGAACGTGCCGCTCAAGACATGGGAACCGCATGTTGGCGATTGGAAGTCGGGCGATCCGACGTGGCGGGATGGCAAGGGCAAAGGATTGATTGGTGCCTTGAACTACCTCGCAGACCAAGGCGTCAATGCCTTCTCGTTTCTGACCTACAACGCCGGAGGGGACGGCGACAACGTCTGGCCCTTTGTTGAACGCGATGCCAAGCTGCACTATGATTGCTCCAAGCTCGACCAATGGGGTCTCGTCTTCGACCACGCCACCGCACTCGGTCTCTACCTGCATTTCAAACTTCAGGAGAATGAATCCGATGACAATCGGGCTGGGATGAAACGCACGGACAACGACATTCCCGAATCTCTCGATGGAGGCAAACTCGGCATCGAGCGAAAGCTATATTGCCGCGAACTCATCGCCCGCTTCGGGCACGCGCTCGCTTTGAACTGGAACATCGGCGAGGAGAATACGCAAAGCAGCGACGAGGTGCGCGATATGGTGAAGTACCTTTACGACACGGATCCTTATCGGCATCATATCGTTCTCCACACCTTCCCACCGGAGCAAGATCCAGTCTATAGGCCGCTGCTGGGTGACAAGTCCTTGCTCACCGGCGTGTCGTTGCAGAACTCATGGAGCAGAGCGCATCAGCGGACGTTGCAATGGCTGCGCGAATCTGCCGCCGCAGGCCGGCCCTGGGTCGTCGCGAACGACGAACAGAATCCTGCGAGTCTCGGTGTCCCGCCCGACCCCGGTTACAAAGGCCATGACGGCGTCGCCTTGGAAAAGAACCCCAAAGGTCCGGCCGGTGAGGGCTTCGTCGCTTCGAAGCCCTACACCATGCACGATGTTCGCAAGCTCTGCCTGTGGGGCAATCTCATGGCGGGCGGTGCAGGCGTGGAGTACTACTTCGGCTACGCCCTGCCGGAGAACGACCTGGTTTGCGAAGACTTCCGCAGCCGCGATAAGAGCTGGGATTTCTGCCGCATCGCGCTCGATTTCTTCCGCGATGAAATGATCCCTTTTGCCGAAATGCAAAATGCCAACGCTCTCGTCGGCAACACCAAGGACGACAACTCGAAGTTTTGCCTGGCTAAACCGGGTGAAGTCTACCTCGTCTATCTTCCCGACGGCGGCACCACCGACCTCGATCTCTCCGCCGTAGAAGGCACCTTCACGGTGAAGTGGTTCAACCCCCGCAGCGGCGGCGAACTCGTGAACGGCTCCGTGGTTACCGTCAGCGGGGGCGGGGCCGTCGCGCTCGGCGATCCCCCGGCCGCTGCGACCGAAGACTGGTTGGCCGTCATCCGCCGCTGATCGACGCTACCATTACGATTGGAGTGAGGTTTGAAGAACGAGCTGAGCACACCGATGAAGCGCACAGGGACTGGAATCTTGGATTGCCTGCTATGCCAGCCGGGCACAGCAACAACCCGCCGATGCCATTTACGAGTTCGAATCGGCGGATATCTGTTGCTGGCAGGCCTGAGCCTGGGGCTGGTCCATCCGGGAGCGTTGCCGGCACAGGACAAGCTGGAAGCACTGGAGCGGATCGGGATTCGGCGAAGCGAGCAGGAGGCACAGTTCTTCCTCAAGGATTCCCAATCTCCCTTCTTCGCCAAGGGGTTTAACTACATTCGCCTCCGTGCAGCCGAGGGCGCCAGCGGCGGCGATCATGCGACGTTCGACGCGGACACCAAGAACACCAGGGCATCCTACGACCCTGAGCGCGCCGAGGCCATGTTCAGCGCCTTGAGCAAGGCCGGCTACAATACGGTCCGGGTGTTCATCATCGGGCGCAGCAGCGTCAATCCGGGCATTGCCGGCGATTACGACACGACCAAGGCTTTCCACGAGCCCTACATGGAGAACGTGCTCGATTTCCTGCGGCGGGCCACACGCCATCGTATCCGCGTGTTTCCAGCCTTCGGTGATGGCGAGCTTCCGTTGAACGCCTACTACCGCGAGCGACTTCGTGGCAAAGGCCACAACAAGAACGTCAATGTCCTGACCGAAGAGGGCGTTGCCGCGCGTGTCGAGCACATCACGTCGTTCCTGTCAACCATCAAGAACAGGGAGCCCGTCTTGTTGCCCACCTTGCTCGGCCTGCAATGCCAGAACGAAGCCTACCTTCGCGCTGACCAGTGGCCATTCACGGAGAAATCCGGGGTTTTGAAAGCAGCGAACGGGAAGACCTACGACCTTGCGAAGACCGAGGAGCGGCAGGCGATGATGGAGGAAGGGTATCGCCACTACCATGAACGCATCGTCGAGGCAGTGAAGGCGATCGATGCCGAGATGCTCGTGGCCGAGGGCGTCTTCGTGCCCCGTGCAGTCGGCATGGATCCAGCGCAGCACGCCGGTCTGTGGCCCGGAAAGAAGGGCGACGAACGCTATCCACCCACCCTAACCACTCTTGGGAAAGGCAGGCTCGATTTCCTCGATGTCCATTTTTACCGCACCCGTGCCAAAGAGTCGGTGGAGGATGCCCTCCGGCTCAATCTGGGATCGACTGGTTTCTTCACCCCGGAAATGGCCGAGATGCGAAAGACGAAGCCCGTCATCGTGGGCGAGTTCGGAGCCTTTGATTTCGTCGAGAAGACGTTCGAGGAATCCGTCCAAAGCATGGTACGCGTCCGCGATCTGGCGCTGATGGAACGTGTGAACGGCATGCTGTATTGGACTTACGACTGCTTCGAGCAGTCGCGTCTGCACCATGCCGCAGCCAACTGGACGCTATTTGTCGAGAAGATGGGGAATTTCGAAAAGAAAACAGGCCTGAACCAAAGCGAATGAGATCAACATGAGACCCACCTTCACCCTCTTTACCACCCTGCTGCTCGCGCCGTTGGCCGCGCTCCACGCCGCCGACGCGTCATCCGCCGAGGTCGCCAATCATTCCAAACCTGCCGCGAATCTTCTGCCAAATCCATCGTTCGAGGAAGAGGCGGGCGACGGCGTCGAGGGTTGGACGTCGCGGGCCTGGGCCGAGAAGGAGGCGACCCGCTGGAGCGTCGCGGCGCCGGGCCGGAGCGGCGAGCGGTGCGTTTCCATCGCGTCCGACCGCGGCGGCGACGCCGCCTGGACGGCGGTGGCGAGTGTTCAACCGGGCGACTGGTACCGGCTCTCGGGATGGATCAAAACCAGGGAGGTGCGCGGGGCCGTCGGCGCTTTGCTGAACATCCAGAACATGCAGGCGGTCCGGACGCGCGCGGTGTCGGGGACCCGGGATTGGACGCGCGTCGCGACGGTGTTCCAGGCCGAGGTCGCCGGGCTTGAAATCAACTGCCTTTTCGGCGGTTGGGGATCGTCGACCGGCCAGGCCTGGTACGACGACGTAGTCCTGGAGCACGTCGCCGAACCGCCCGATGAAACACGGGCCGTCGTGGCGATCGACACCGGCGCGCCTTCCATGCTTTACAGCCCGATGATCTTCGGGGGCTTTCTCGAACACTTCGAGCGGCAGGTTTACGGCGGGGTGTTCGATCCCGGTTCGCCGCTCGCCGACGAAAACGGGTTCCGCCGCGACGTCCTCGCCGCGTTGAAGGAATTGAAAGTTCCCATTGTGCGCTGGCCAGGCGGGTGTTTCGTGAGCGGGTATCACTGGGAATCTGGGGTGGGGAAGGAGCGTAAGCCGACGGACGACATGGCGTGGGGCGTGGTCGAGCCGAACACCTTCGGCACCGACGAGTACGTCGAACTCTGCCGGATTTTGGGATGGACCCCCTACATCTGCAACAACGCGGGCAACGGCACCGTGGAGGAGATGAGGAACTGGGTCGAGTACTGCAACGGGAACGCGGGGAGGTTTGCGCAGATGCGCAGGGACAGCGGCTATGCGGAACCTCGGAACGTGCCGATCTGGAGTATCGGCAACGAGAACTGGGGCCAGCATGAAATAGGGTACAAGCCCGTCGAGCAGTGGGCGCCGTTGGTCCTGGAGGCGGCCAAAGCGATGAAGCAGGCGGATTCCCGGATTCAATTGACCGCCGCCGCGCTGCCCAGCCGGGAGTGGACGCTGCCCCTGCTGAAGGCGGCTGGCGATTACCTCGACTACATTTCGATCCACAGCTACTGGCTGCCGCTGTGGGGACGGAACGACATGCCCGATTACCTGACCTGCATCATGCATTCCGAGTCCCCCGAGAAAATGCTCGGCGACTACATCGGCGTGTTGGAAGAGGCCGGATATCGCGGCCGGATCAAAATCGCCTTCGACGAGTGGAACCTGCGGGGCTGGCACCATCCGGGCTTTCCCCGCAAAACGGTCCAGGACTACAACGATCCCGAGGTCCAGCGGCTGGTGGCGGCGCGCGAACACAACGCTCTCGCGTCGCAATACACGATGGCCGACGCGCTGTTTTCGGCCTCGTTCTTCAACGCCTGCCTGCGCCACGCGGAGGATGTCGGCATGGCCAATATCGCCCCGCTCGTAAACACGCGCGGTCCTCTCTACGTGTACCCCGAGGGAATCGTCCGGCGCACGCACTTCCACGCCATGTCCATGTACGCCAACGAACTGGAACCCCGCGTCGGCAAGCTCGAGCTGGAAGCCGACGATCTCCGGCACGGCAACCGGAGCATCCCGGTGCTGGATGGCATCGCCACCGTCGACGAATCAGGGAACCAATGGGCGATCGCACTGGTAAACCGCCACCCGGCGAAACCGGCGGCCTGTACCATCCGGATCAACGACGGGTTGCTTGACGGCGAATATGCAGCCCTGGTCCTCGCGGGCGATTCGCCAGAAGCCTTCAATGACATCGAGAATCCAAACCGGGTCACGCCCCAGAAGAAAACCCTGACCTTCATCAAGGGCGCGGTCGATCTGCCGCCCCATTCCCTGACCATTGTAAAGGTGCTGCTGAAGTAAGCGAAAAGGGCCTGTTCCTATGAAAACCGCACTCACGTTTCTTGTCTTTCTGTTGCTGACTCCGCTGGTTGGCGGGGCGAGCGACCTCACTCCGCTCCATGATGCGACGCGAGTCCTGATCAATCCTCACAAAGGCTGGTATCACCATTTCCCCGACAATCATCCCGACAAGTACCAAATCGGCCGCGACGCGGACTTGTTGGACTTTCCCGGCATGGATCATCTCTACATCCGGTTGGCGTGGGCATACCTCGAACCGAAGGAAGGCCAGTTTGATTGGGCGGTCCTTGATCGCATCATCGAGAAGTGGACCGCGCACGGGCTGGGCATCGCCTTCCGCATCAGTTGCAAGGAAACCAGCACGGACCGGATTGAACAGCAGTTCGCGACGCCGCGCTGGGTGATGGAAGCCGGCGCGCAAGGCGGACATTACCGCATGGGTCAGGCCACCGGGCCGGAAGGACCGTGGGAACCCGCGTTCGACGACCCCGTCTTCCTCGCCAAGCTGGACCGGTTCCTCGCCGCCTTGGCGGCACGCTATGACGCGAAGCCGTGGCTGCGTTACATGGACATCGGCAGCATCGGCGACTGGGGCGAGGGCCATTGCTGGGCCGGCAGCCGCAAGGACCTGTCCTTCGCCGTGCGGAAACAGCACGTTGATCTTCACCTGAAGCATTTCAAACGCACCCAACTCGTCATCTCGGACGACTACGTCCACGCCTTGAACGACGCCGCCGAGCGCGCGAGGCTGCACCAGCACATTCTGACCAACGGTATCAGCTACCGCGACGACAGCATCATGGTGGACGGCTACTTCGCCGGCACGAGTGACCGCTTCACAGTGCGCAGTCCCGAGTATTTTGCGGATGCCTATCCGCAGACTCCGACCGTGTTCGAGTTAGAGCACTATGGCAAGGTGAAATCGCTCGGAAACTGGGACGCTCTTGCCAGCTCGTCGGCAGCCAAGTTCGGCAAGGGAAAGAAAGGTCCGGAGTTCTTCCGCGGCGCGCTCGAGTTGCTGCACGCGACGTACATCGGCTACCACGGCGACGCGCGCCAGTGGTTAACCGACAATCCTGAACTGACCAAGGAACTGCTGAACAACTGCGGCTATTGGCTCTTCCCGAAGTCCCTCGAACTACCGGAAAAACTGGTGGCCGGTGCTACCGTGCCATTGACCCTGACGATGGAGAACCGCGGGGTGGCTCCGCCCTATGCGCCCTATGAGCTGAGGGTGAAGTTGTCCGCTGGCGCCACGACGCTCGTTCGAGTCCTAGCCAGGGGGTGCCAGTCCTGGCTGCCGGGGCCGCCGGTTTCCTCGCGCCTGAACTTTGTCCTGCCTGCCGATCTAAAGGCCGGCGATTACGCGCTGTTCCTCGGGCTCTTCGACGTGCGCGAAGGAAAGACGCGTCCGGTGGAGTTCGCGCTCAATGCGTCGGCGCGCGATTCCGAGGGCTATTACCGTGTGGGCAAGGTGCCCGTGTCCGCTGAAGCGATTGGCAGTGAGGCGGGATGGACCAGTCTGTTCAACAGCAAGAACTTGGATGGCTGGACCGTCAAGTGCCGACCGGCTGACCAGGACAAGAGTGGATCCTGGAAGGTCGTGAACGGCACGATCACCGCCGAAACGCCGCCCGGTAGCACACACCAGTACATCGGGCTGCTGACGGAAGAAGAGTATGGCGACTTGACACTCCGGCTGAAGGTCCAGACCTATAGCCAGTCCACCGGCAACAGCGGTAACCAGGTTCGCAGCCGGTACGACGACGACGCGGGGTGGCTCGACGGTCCCCAGGTGGACATCAACACGCCCGGCACGTGGCGAAATGGCTTCATCTACGACGAGACGACGGGTGCGCAGGTCTGGTTGTGGCCCAACGTGGGAAAACCTGCGCACGGCTTAACGCCGAAGAAGGTCGCTACCTGAAGAATTATATCGGCGGCCCGTTGCTTGTGGATAGCCCAGGAGAAAACACATGCCCGCAAAAGTCAAATCAATGCTGTGCCTTATCCGATCAACTGGAACATCTTCGTCTCGCCGGAATTCTCCCGCGCGCATCACGTCGCTGCTTGGAGCGTGACGTTGAGCCACATCGGTAAGTAGGCCGATACAAGCGAGTTGGTGGTTCGATACACCCGGGAAGTGGTAACGCAATTGCTCGATGAATTCCCCGATCTCACGGGGTTGGGCATCACCTTGGGCGAACGCATGGGGGGCATGATGCCGGACCAACGGCGCGATTGGCTGAAGCAGACGTTTTTCGACGGCATCGCCGAGGCCAAACGGCCGGCGAAGTTCATCTACCGTGCGCCCCTTTCGGCGAACACCGGCTCGGGTGGAACGACCAGCGAGGAGAACGACCGCCGCTCCCGCGCCCAGATCGAATCGCTTACCAACAACATCACCGGGCCGGTCTATGTGGAGTTCAAACACAACTGGTCGCACGCGCATTCCTCGCCCGACTTGTTCCATGTTCACGGCGGCCCGCTCTCCGATGCCTACTGGAATCCGCCGCCCACGCGGTACAAGGTCGTCTGGACGATGCGCAACGAGGACATTTACATCCCGGCGCTGGATTACATCTCGCAGGAGGGCACGCACAAAAACTGGTAATATGCCTTCGAACGCCAATGGCTGTTTTACACCGTGTGGGGGCAATTGCTTTACGATCCCACCACTCCCGACGCGCGCTTCGAGGCGATGCTTGACGCGCGATTCGGCAAAGGCGTGGGCAAAAACC
>Ga0351888_1086_pt1 | contig 39838 bp, 32 predicted proteins | sample TotcelFGM3001M13_FD_206770 | JGI IMG/M metagenome (GOLD analysis project Ga0351888, IMG submission 206770) | Enriched cells from coal bed in the Powder River Basin, Montana, United States - Total cells FGM rep3 HSBNCT.FGM.300.1.M13 ... | reverse complement strand
TTCCGGCCCCTGACGGCTCGGCCCCTGGAGGCAGAAGGTCTTGCGGCAAAACGGACACTTCGCCGTTCGGCCAATGTACTCCGAGGTTGTCTGGAGTTGTTTCCCGCACTTCGGATTTGGGCAGACGGCGAAAAGGGTCTCGGGCTCGATTGGCACGACGATCTCCGCAGGCACGGCCGGGCCGCGGACCGGCCAATCGGGAAAAGCAAGACCGATCCCGTGGTCATCGTGGCCGATGATTTCGTGAGTCTCACTCGGATAGCAGTCCGTTGCCGGGTGATCGGAATGATCTCGGTGGATTGGCGCGTCCACGTGTGGCTGCGTGACACATCGCTGAATCTCGTTCCATTGCTCGCCAATCAAAGACGGGTGGTACTTGGCCACCGCGATTAGCGCCCGGGCGGCCTTTCGGCGACGATCTTTGGAATCGTCGCGGAGCACTGGGCAGAGGCGCTCGATGATGCGCCGATGGCCCAGCCTTCCCAAGGCGTCCGCGCTGCCTGAATCGTGCTCAAACAGGGCCCGAATCAGAGGCTCAACGAGGCGTTCATCGCCAGAATCCCCCAGACGTGAGGCGTCCTGGCTGTCACCCTTGACCCACCTCCGCCATTTCTTCTCGCCCAATCCTTCTAGCGCATCAACGGCGGCCCGGCGGACTTCTGGGACGTGGTCCACGAGCGTATGAAGAAGTGCCGGGACCGCACGGCGGTGGCGCAGTTTCGCAAGCGCTTCGGCGCAGGCGCAACGAACCGCTGGATCGGAGTCTGTCAGGCATTGGATCAGTGGATCGATGGCCCGGCCATCGCGGCAATTTCCCAGCGCCCGCGCGGCAGCCTCGCGCTCCTCCGAGCACCACTCCCGGAGCGCCAAGACAAGGGGCTCGACGACACGCGGATCTCTGCACGCACCCAGGCGCGACATGTCCTGGCTGTCCCCCTTGATGCAAGTTCCCCATCCTACTTCTCCCAGCTTTGCCAACGCGTCAGCAGCGGCGCGGCGAAGTGCGGCATCCCTTCGCCCCAACATCTGCACGAGCGGCGGAACCGCCGAACGATCACCCAACTCTCCCAAAGCGATCGCGGCCTCAGCGCAGACATCGCTGCGATAATCGAGCAGGAAGTGAACAAGCAGCGGACGGGCCCGGACGTCGCGCAGGTGGGCCAGCGCTTTCAAGACGACGGCAATAAACGTGCCGTCACCTGCCCGATCCCGCCTGCCCAGGTGATCGATGAGCGGTTCCACGGCCCGCGCGTCGCGCAGCTCGCCGAGTGCCTCGGCGCACGCACATCGAACCGACGACTCGCTGTCGCCCAGTCCCTGGATGAGCGGGGCGACGGAGCGCACGTCGCGCAGTTTCCTCAACGCTTCCGCCGCGGCGCAGCGAACGTTGGCGCAATCATCCCGGAGTGCCGAGATCAGCGGCGCGAGGGAACGCACGTCGTGCAGTTTTCCCAACGCGCCCGCTGCGGCACAGCGAACGTTGCCGCACGGATCCCGAAGCGCCAAGATGAACGGCTCGACGAGATCCGGATCGCCGCAGTCAGCGAGACGGGAAAAGTCCTCCTCGTCACCTTTCACCCAAATTGTCCACTGGTCCTGGCCCAATTTCGCCAACGCATCGACGGCTGCGCGGCGGACGACTGAGCTACGGTCCACGGTGCTCTCCATCAGCGGCCGGACGGCCCGTGGGTCTCCAAGCGTTGCCAGCGACTGCGCGAGGCACGACAACGTGTGGACATCGTCGTCGCTGGATCGGTCACGACGGACCCGGAGCAGTGCCTTGATGAGCGGTTCGACGGCGCGAGCGTCCCGCAATTCCCCCAGTGCCGTGGCGGCGATCTCGCGCAAAGGCCGATGATCGTCGCTCAGCGCGTCGCTCAGCGGCTCAACAGCTCGCGCGTCGCCAAGGCTTCCGAGTGCCTCGGCGCAAGCACAACGAACTGACGGTTCTTTGTCCCGCAGGCCTTGGATGAGCGGATCGACAACGCGGCCCCCTCCAAGCTTCGCCAGTGCCATTGCGCAAACGTGCCGGACGGTTGGCGCGGCGTCCTGGAGAGCCTGAATCAACGGCCCCACGGCACTCGGATCGCCGAGTTCTCCGAGGGCATGCGCGGCGGCGCGGCGAACCGTGAGACACTCGTCACGAAGCGCCTCGACGAGCGGTGGGACGGCCCCCGCATCTCTCCATCCGGCCAACGCCTCTTCGGCAACACGCTCAAGAGCATCGCCACGGCGCACCACCTGAAGCAAAGGCTGCACGGCGCCGGGATCGCCGAGCTTTCCCAACGCCTGGATAGCATCTGCGGCGAACGGATGGTGCGGATCACTCAGGGCCGCAAGCAGCGGACTTGGGGCACGAGGGTCTCCGCACTCGCCAAGACGCACCATGTCTCGGCGATCACCCCGGACGAACGTCTTCCAGTTCTTCTCACCGAGCGAGGCCAACGCGTCCACGGCGGCGATACGGACCTCCGCGACGCTGTCCCCCAACGCCTGAACGAGCGGCGGGACGGCACGTTGGTCTGCCAGTTTCGCAAGGGACTTTGCGATGGCGGACAAAGCAGGAAACCAAAAGGAACGATCGTCGATTTTTTTGCGGCGAAGCTTGACGAAAGTCTTCATAAGCGGCTCGACGGCGCGCGGGTCGCCCAGGTTCCCGAGCGCCTCGGCGGCGGTCTGGACCGCCGGATGATGCTCCAGGTGGGTGCCTTGCAGCACCGCGATGAGCGGCTCGACGGTACGCGGATCCCCGCACTGGCCAAGGCGCCGGAGATCCTCGTGATCCCCCTTGATCCACGTCGACCAAGTCCCTTCCCCCAGCTCCGCCAGCGCGGCGGCCGCGGCGCGGCGGACTGCCCCGTTCCTGTCCGCCAAGCTCTCCACAAGCGGCTGGACGGCACGGCGGTCTCCAAGCTTTGCGAGCGAGTGGGCAATGACCGAAAAGGCCCGTCCATCGTAATCCGCCGATCCGCGGCGGCGGAGTCTGAGCAACGCGTTCAGGAGCGGCTCGACGGCGTGCAGCTTACTGAACTTCTCCAGAGCTTCCGCGGCAGCGTGGCGGAGAGTCGGATCATCGTCGAACAAGGCCTCGATGAGCGGTTCGACGGCTCTCTCGTCGCCCAGGTTTCCCAGAGCCGTGACCACGTGGAACGGGGACATGCTGGCTTTTCGCCGCTCTTTGCTGCCCAGTTGTTCGATCAGAGGCTCAACGGCACGCGAATCACCAAGCCTCCCCAGGGCTTCGACGGCAGCATGGCAAACGCGATCGTCGTTGTGACTCAACAACTGAAGAAGCGGTTCGACGGCTCGCCCGTCGCCCAGCTTTCCCAGCGACTCAGCCGCATACTTCTGAACCTCGGGTTTCGCCTGGAGTACGTGAATCAGCGGCTCCACGGCGCGCCGGTCACCTTGATGGCCAAGTGATTGGGCGGCGAGGCAGCACAAGCCCGCGTCGTTTCCGCGCAAGAAACAGATCAGCACGTCGATGGCCCGCGCGTCGCCCGATTGTCCCAGCCGGGATAGATCTTGGAGATCGCCGTGGATCCAACTGCTCCAATGAGCCTCTCCGAGTCCAGCGAGTGCGTCGGCGGCCGCGCGGCGAAAGCCCGGTTCCGCGTGGCTCAGGAATGGCGTGAGTGGTTCGATCGCTCGCTGGTCGCCGAGCTTGCCGAGAGCCGTTGCGGCTTCTCGCCGCAAGACCGGATCCGCGCTGCGCAGGGCCACCAGGAGCGGCTCGAAGGCACGCGCATCGCTCAGCTCACCGAGGGCCGTCGCTGCCGCCCGTCGGACGCACATGTCTTCGTCGGCCAGCAACGCGATCAGCGGGTCCAGCGAGTGCGGGTGGCGCAGCATCCCTAGGCCGCGGACAGCCTCTTGACGCACGTACGAGGACTTGTTCTGCAGGCGTCGCAGGCACCACCAGAGTCTTAGTCGTCGAAACATTGCGATGCTCTTTGCCGCTGTTGGAGTCGTCCAGGATATCGTTACCTCAGTCCCCCGCCGCGTTCGTCAGACGTTCAGAAGTCGGGTTTGACATCATTTCCGACATCGGGCTGAAGCCGGAAAACCATACCACAATGTGGGCACTTCGCGGAACGGCCCGCGTTCTCTGCTGCGGTCTTAAGTCGTTTTCCACAGCCGGGATTTGGGCAGACGGCCAGGAGCGTCTTCGGATGACGTGGGAAATTTGTCGTCGGTCTGGCGGGAGGTTGCACGCTTGGCTGGGACGGAATCTGAGTGGCAGCATTACACATCGGACAGCGAACAGCCCGACCCGCCGAACGCGCAGGAGCTTTGATTACCTTGCCACAGGCAGGACACGTCCGAGTCGTCACGTCCTTCGCATCCTGCCGGAACCCGGCCCCTTGAGTCTGCCGCAATTTTGCCGGCCGATCGGGAAAGTCGAGACCGATGCCCGGACGATCCGTATGTGTCGAGTAGGAGCAGCAGTCGGTAGATTCATTACGTCGGTCGGTGTGGTGACTTTCGTCCTCGTGCCTGCTCGTCACGCGAGCGCGAATTCTCACCCATGAATCGCCGATTATGTCGGGACGAGACCTCGCCAATTCGATACAGACCTTTGCCGCGGACCGCCGAGCAGCGATGCCCCCGAATTCGAGCGCTCGACACAACAAGGCGATCGCGCAGGCGTTAGCGTGCCGTACCAACGCTTCACGGATTGGTTGGTCGTTGGGCCCGAGCTGGTTTATGAGTTGCCATACCGACTTCTCGTCGCCCAGCCTGCCAAGTGCGTCGGCGACGTCGCGGCGGACATTTTCGTCGCCATGCCTCAGCGCCGTCTGAATCAAGGTTCCCGCGTGCGGGTCCGCCCGTTTCCACAGGGCCATCCCTAACGTCCCCGCTGCCTCGGCGGCGGCGCGGAACGTCGCTTTGTCAGGTGCCTTGTGTAGGGCGGTAGATAACAGGATGCCCGCGCGCCAGTCTCCCACCATCGCCAACGCCAGCGCTAGCTCTCCAAAAGCCGCGGCAGCGGCACACGCCACTGCCGCGGTCTTGCTCGTTAGGGCAGTGGCTAGGGGTTGCAGCGCGCGCTCGTCACCGAGCTTCCCCAAGGCCTGCGCCGCCTCGGAACGTAGAGGATGCTTCTCGTCGCCAAGTGCCGTGACTAACGCATCGACGGCGCGCGAATCGCCGCATTCGCCAAGCCGCCGGATGTCCCGCTCGTCGCCGGTCACCCAAGTTCTCCATTTCTTTTCACCCAGTTGCCAGAGAGCTTCGGCGACGGCGAGACGAACAGCGGCGTCCTTGTAGGCCAATTTCGCCATGAGCGGGCCGATGGCTCGACCGTCGCTCAGTTTCCCCAATGCCTCGGCAGTTGTGCGCTTCAATGCAGCGTCCCCGGACCTCAGTGCAATCACCAGTGGTTCTACCGCGCGTCTGTCGCCCAACCTTCCTAACGCAGCCGCAGCCAAATACGGCAGAGGGTGCTTCGCGTCCGACAGTGCTGCCATCAGCGGGGCGACAATACGCTTGTCGCCGCATTCGCCGAGGCGCAACAGGTCCCGATCGTCGCCGATGACCCACGTCGTCCATTTCGTCTCGCCAAATTGCGCCAGCGACTTCGCGGCGGCAACGCGAACGGTGCCATTCTTGTGGGCCAAAGCTTCCATGAGCGGGGCGACCGCTTGTGTGTCTCCGCGTTTCGCTAACAACTGCGCGACCGCAGGCCAGGCGTGAATGTAGGCTGAGACGCCTTTCTTGCGGACGTCGAACAACACTCGAATGACGACACTGCGAAGCTCTTTGTTACTCTCCTTGAGCGTTTGGACGAGCGGATCGACAGCCAATTCGCCCAGCACGCCGAGGGCCTCCACTGCGGCTTCTCGCCAACCAACATTGCCGGCCGTCAGTGCTGCGATGATTGGCTGCACGGCTCGTGCATCGCCGGACTTCGAGACGCGCAAGAGGTCTTCGCTGTCACCGTGGATACATGTTTCCCATTTAGGTTCGCCCAGCTGTCTCAGTGCCTTGGCCGCCGCCAGACGGAGCCACGGGTCTTGACTGCCAAGCGACCGGATGAGTGGGACAATTCCGCGTGGTTGATCCAACATGCCCAGCGCCTCGGCCGCCATACGGCTTAGCAGATCATCCCCGTGAGAGAGTGCTGAAACAAGCGGCTCAACAGCACGCGAATCTTTCAGTTTCGCCAACTCCCACGCAGCACCTACGCGGTTGTCCCCGTGCTGATCGGCGAGGCACTTGACCAGCAGGCCAAACGCCCGCTCATCACCCAGTAAAAGAAGGGCCTGCGTGGCGGCAAAGCGAACTTGGGGGTTCTTGCTGTGCGCTCGTCGGAAGTGCCACGCCAGTATCAGTCGTCTTAACAAGGCTTGCCCCTCTCGTCGTCGGAGGACAGGTCCGCGCTCATGTTTGCCGCAAGATGTCGCCGTGCCGCCGCGTCGAGGGCTGTCGCTCTCGCAATCAGCCCCGCACAGTCCGGGCACGGAGCGTCGAGATTACCTTGCGTTCTCTCGCCGCCCCAGGCGCGGCAGGCGCCGCCGCACAGATAGCGCACATCGCACGTCCGGCATTTCGGGTTCGTGTCCACCGTGTGGCTCGATAGGTCGCGAAACGCCAGCGAGGCGAGAACGGTAGCCAGTGCTTCAGGCCCGGCGAGGACGTTGCCCAGGAGACTGTGCCGGCGGTGGTAGGCGTAGCAGGGAAACGATTCGCCGCAGGGCTCGACGTACAGGTTCTGGCCCAACCCGCAAGTGGCGACCGGACAGAAACCGTCCTCGATCAGTTCCTGCGGATCACAGTGGGCGCCTAAGGCTTCCGAGAGCGGCGGTTCCGGCCAGTCTTGGGCCCGTCCCAGCGGCAATAGCGGCCGGAATCGCGTGCGGCGAACGCCCAGCCGGTTCGCCAGTTCCTTGACGGCGCGGCCCGGCTCGCCCTGGATGTCGCGCGCCCCCATGACGCAGGCGAGCGACAGCTCCCCCGCGTCACGCACGCCTCCCGTGACGTTGCCGTACGCTTCGAGGTTTTGGAGGGCGGCCGTATGCGAGCCTCGGCCGCGTCGTGCGTCGTGCGTCGCTTGGCTGCCATCCACGCTGACGACGACTTGGTCGAACGCCAGGGCGATCTGCCGCAGGTCTTCCCAGGCCAAGGGCATGGCCAGGTTGGTCCGCAGCACTAGGTTCATGGGGCTGGCCCACGAGCGAAGCCGGGCGAGTTCTTCAAGCAACTCGCGGCGATGATGGTGGATCAGCGGTTCGCCGCCTGTAATAACCACTTGGCGGAAGCCCACGGTCTTGGCCTCGCGGACCAATCGGGCCAAGTCGGTTACCGGCATGTCGGACTGCTGGTGACCGTGCGAGTCGGATCGCGCGTAGCAATGCATGCATTCGAGCTGGCAGCGGAACGTGACGTGAAGGTAGAGATTGTTGAGTCGTCCCGATGGTGGATCCAGCCGACGCTGGAGGCCCGCCAGGGACACCAGCGCAGAATCGAGGCCGCGGCAGATGCCCACCTCGACCAGGCGTTTGGCAACGGCCTCGATGTCCGGCCCGCGGGCCAACTCGACGGCGGCTACGATTCGTTTGGCGGTTCGAGCGATCTGGCTTGGATGTGGACCTGGGCGGGTCAGCTCAATCAAGGGGCCGTCGCGAAGCAGCGGATGCCCGCGGCCGTCGTAGGGACGGGCGGCGACTGCCTCGATGTTCCGCTCCGAGGCCATCTCGGCGAGCAACCGGTCCCGGATGTGATCGAAGGTCGCTCGATACGCCAGGCAGTAGGGATCGCGCACCTGCTGGTCATCGCCGCTGGCCCAGGCGTTGTAGGGGCATCCGCCGCGACAGTAATTCACGTGCGGGCAACTCCCACAGGCGTCGTTGACGCGTTCTTGCCGTTGACGCATCCGGCGGCCTGTAGAACTGTCGAGCAGTTCCTCGATATCCGGATTGTCCGCCAGATGCCCCAACCGAAACGCCGGGCGGCCGCACAATCGCTGGCACGGATAGATGTCGCCGCTGGGGTCGATCGCCAGGAACATGCCCAGGCAGTCCCGGAACGAGCAGACCTTCCCCTCGCCACAGCCGACACCCTGGCACATCTGGTCGAGCGACGAGACGGCGATGTCGCGGCGGTGCTCGACGTAGTAGTCCAGCATCTCGCAAAGCAGTCGGCCGTACTGCTCCGGGGAGATGGCATGCCGTCCGTCCTGGACGGCCAGCGGCGGGACAGCCGCATGGATCGAGAAGCCCAGACGCTGGCCGAGGAAGAAGTCGAAGATCTCGCGCCAACGCACGGCGCTGCCGGGCGTGAACGTGGCGATGCAGCCGACCTTCAAGCCGTAAGCCTCCGCCAGACGGACGCCTCGAATGGTCCGCTCGAAGTAGCCCGCGCCGCGTTGCTGGTCCGTAATCCCTTGCGGACCGTCCAAGCTCGTGCCGATCTCGACTTGGTGCTCCCGGAACAGTTCGCAGAACCCGTCGTCCAGGAGCCAGAGGTTGCTTTGGACATCCACTTGGTAACCGCGGGGTCCGAGACGCGCTCTCAGGCCCTCCAGGGCTTGCCGCCAGATCGCGTGACCGGCCGCGAGCGGCTCGCCGCCGTGAAACGTGACCTTGGCCTTGCGCTGCCCGGTCTCTTGAGCAATTCGGACGATGAAGTCCAAGGAACACTCCATCGTCTCCGGCGAAATCGTGGGCCCCTGGTGCGGCCCGAAACAATACGAACACGCTGCCGGACAGGCCAGCGAGGGGACGAGCATGAAGTGCGGTTGCGTCGCCCTCGCCACCAATTCTGGTCCGTCGCCCAACGCTACGGCATGTGCCGTGTCGCGCGAAACCGCCACCGAGTTCAAGAGAGTCTCGACAGCCATCAGCCTTGTTCCAAACGCCGCAACCAACGTGAGAAAAGGATAGAAGGATAAGGATAGGAAATTGCTTTTGTGCCACCGGCCTGCGGCTACGCCGGGACGCGTGGTGAGTCAAGGGGGGATGGCGGTTTCATGGCGGCGGCCGCCGCCATGAAACCGCCATCCCCCCTTCACCGTTTGGGGAAACTTCTTGGAGCGGGTTTGGGGAGCTTGACGACGTTTCTGGGGCTGGGCATGGTGGGCTGGGCATGGGGACACACATTTGCAGCAGGGGATATCTGGACACCTTTTTTAGGTGAACCCATCATGGGGCCGCCCTTTGGTCTGATCGGCCGGCAGCATCATGTGATGCAGGAAAAAAGAATGTGGACTCGCACGACCGTCGTTCAAGTGAGAGACTGACAAAGGCAACGGCAGCGGAGAAGATCAGCTGATGGGCCTTGAATCGCACCTTCGCTGGCTGGCTGATTGGCGCCGAGCCACGGGCGATTCTGCTGCAACGACAAGCTTGCGAAGCGGATCGGAGCGCAATCGCTACCGGGCCACGGGCAACAAGACAACTCGCGGACACGCGCGGTGAGGTGGAAGCGGCGGTGCCCATGCCGGCTGCGCGTGGTGTCAACGATCCGCGGGTGCCCTGTCACGGTCGGAAACAAACGCCCGAAATTGCTTACCAACTCCCACCAAGTCGTTGCCGAAACCTTCAGCCGCTCCAGGATGGGCGGTACATCCGACGGCGTCGAGCCTCGTTTGCCGGGCATCGTCTGGCGTGCGGTCCAGTCCAGCAACTCCAGGTAGGCCGCCACCGAGACGGGCAAGAAGCCTTTGTCGCTGCACCGAGTACCGCTGCGATTGACGCACGGCCCGGGTTCGCTGCCATGCTCGTCAAGCTCCAGCGGGGACAGGAACCGGTCGGGAGCCGAGGAAGCGAAGCCCCCGTGACCGCATCGTCTCCCAGCAGAAAACACCGCCTGACCACGCGATTCATGACATGCACGACCGCGACCTCGTCGGCGGCAAACAACACCTCGTCGTCGACTTCGCGAGTGTCATCTTCCTGACTTGTCAGCACGTCGATCCCGCGGCGACGGAGACCCGCGGTAATCGCCGCCGGGACATGCACGTCCATGGAGTATTGGGCCGCCACCAACGCAACTCCCTTTCGCCTGCGGAGCAGTTCGGCACGCGACCACGTGGGCTGAGGCCGCAGGGCGGCAAGCTCATCCTCCTGCGCATTCATCTGCGCGACGAGTTCGTCGAAGTGATCGTAGAAGAACGCAAGGGCCGCGTATACCTCCTCCGGCCGTAGATCCGAGTGCTGCCGCAGCAGTTCCTCCGCCGTCCAGCCGTAGTGATAGTGCTCGCCAGCCAGGTGCAGCACCTTGTAGCGGCTCCGGCCGAGTCGCGCCGCACCTTCCTCGTCGATCCGGATATGCGGATAGCTTGTGGCCACGCTCATCGAAAACTCCTCGCTCCACCGGTTTCGTCCTGCGGTTCCCCGCCCAGCAGGACACGCTATCATTATCGCCTGTTGCCCGCCGAAAGTCCATCTGGGGTGCAGCCAGCGCCGTAGGCTTTGGCCGCACGTTTTCCGCGATCCGATGCCAAACCCACGTAGACCGGTCTCTCCGAGACCGGAAGCGCGTCTCGGAGAAAGGGCAAGATGGCGACGGCCAGCATCCTTACCGCCACGTGCGGGTACACAGGTTCCACCTTGCATGTGGGGATCAAGCCCTGGCGGAAAGTGACGGCCGAGGGCGACTACGGGAAATTCCTCAGAAGGGTGTATTTCAGGGGCTTGATGGCTCGAGTCGCTTGGGGCGAGTCAAGCGCCGCTGCCGCAGACCGGCAAGATCCCTTCCGAACGGCCGCGATCCAGCACGCACAACACCGTGCGACACCTCACAGCCATGGCCCCCATTCTCCCATCCGAAGCCAAGCCCCAAGCGATGTGGCAAACACGCCAGCCTACGCCGCGCCGCCATCAAAGGCTGGCTGTCCCCGTCTACCAGTCCCCGCCTACCACCGTCCCCCACGGCGGGCCGCCCGAAGCCGCGGTGGACGGCGACCCGCACAGCAGTTGGTGGGCCGACCAGCGCGAGGACGACCCGCAGTGGTTGATGGTCGACCTGGGATCGGTGCGGCAGGTCGGCGCGGTGAGCGTGCTGTGGTGGAAAGCCTACGCGGCGGACTACAAGCGTTTGACGCAACTGTGCCGCGAGCACCAGATGGGACTTGGCCGAAGCCTTGTTGACCGCTTGGCGACCGTTCGCGACAAAAGGAAGCGCCGCGGCTTGGAATCCCAAGTGATTCGCGAGCGATAGTCACTAATCGAAGTAAACCGGGAAATACGGGGAACCTACAGACGTCGTCGCCGAGCGAGTACCGTTACGGGCGACGATGATGACTAGCGGTTCGAGCGTCGCGTCGGCTGTTCGGGGCTTCGCTGCCTAATACGGGATACGTGCGTCCGAATTGCCGACTGACGCCGCTGGATTGCCGTGTGGAAATGGCTGGGGTGTCATCCGCGGGTCGCACAAAACCAGTACTTGGCAACAAAAAAGGCCACCTTCTCGGATGGCCTTGTTCTGCTGACATTTCACGGATGATCTTGACTGAATCCAGAAAGTGATGTCCAGACTGTGAACCAAATCAGCCTGCCAATGCCAAATCACCGAGCTCCTGGGACTCTCACCCGCTGAATACGCCCATTGATCCGCCCAGTTGCCCCACGTGGAAATCCGGAAGATATTGGTTTGATGACCTGCGGAACGTAGGTAACATCAATTGGCAAACAAGGGAAAATCTTTCCCGGACAGACTCCTAGCTGTGGCTTGCCGGCTCTGGTTTGCATACTGAAACAAGAGGTAAGAACGATGGACGAGGATCGGCTACGATTCGAACAACTGCGATCAGCCGGTTTGGCGGACGGCCGGGAATTCGACGGCTTGCTGACGAAGTATCGACCTCGTTTGCACAAACTGGTCGACCTGCGGCTGGATCGCTGTCTGCGGGGACGGGTCGACCCTTCGGACGTGATCCAGGAGGCGTTTTTGGATGTGGTGAATCGGGCGGATGATTTCCTCAAAAACACGCGGATGTCGTTCTTCGTCTGGCTGCGGTACCTTACGCTCTGGAGACTGGGAATCATCCATCGGCATCATTTGGGGGTGCAGTCGCGCGATCCGGGGCGGGAGGTTGGGCTGTATCAGGGGCGATTGCCGGAGGCCAGTTCCCTGGCCTTGGCTCGGGTCCTGGTCGGGCAGCAGACTTCGCCCAGCCAGGCGGCGCAGCGAGCGGAACGCCGAGTCGCGTTGGAAGAGGCACTGAACCGCATGTCCGACATCGACCGCGAAATGCTGCTGCTTCGGCATTTCGAGGAGTTGACCAACCAGGAAGCGGCTGATGTTCTGGAAATCAGCCGCACGGCGGCCCACAATCGATACATCCGCGCCCTGAAGCGGTTGCGGGAAATACTGCTGGAAACATACGGCAGCGCGGCGGAGGAGAAATTGTGACTGAGAAATGCCTGGACGACAGTCCGCTGGGATCGATCGTCGATGCGTTCGTCGAGGAGTGCCGGCGCGGCCCGCGACCATTGGTGGACGAGTATCTCCGCCGCTATCCTGAGTTGGCCGACGAACTGGGCGACCTGTTGTCCACCGTAGCCTTGATGGAAGATGCGAAGCGAGAAGGCGAACGAACGGAAACGGACGCCGGTCTGCCGTCCCAGTTGAACGCGTGGAGCGCGCCGCCCCAACTCGGCGATTACCGCTTGGTGCGCGAGATTGGCCGGGGCGGCATGGGAGTCGTCTACGAAGCAGAGCAGGTCTCCCTGGGCCGACGCGTGGCTCTGAAAGTGCTGCCGGCTGCGGCCGCCCTGGATGCCAAACGCCTGGCGCGTTTCCAGCGCGAGGCTCAGGCGGTGGCCGGGCTGCATCACACGCACATCGCGTCCGTCTACGGGATTGGCGAGGCCAAGGGGATCCACTTCATCGTCATGCAGTACCTCCCCGGATACTCGCTGGATATCATCCTGGCTGAATGTGATCGGCTGCGTCACGGCTTTACGGTCGCCCTGCAAGCCGCGACAAAGAATTCGCCGGGTGATTCCAGTGTCACCGACGTGGCCCGGTCGCTGTGGACTGGTGCGGCCGAACTCGAACCGCACCCAGGAGCGGGTGAGCCGCGTGCCGTGCCTCGGGACGCGTCAGAGAACCCGCCCGTACCCGAATTGGCGCCGACGCGGATTGCCGAGCATGCCGGGACACCCTACTACCGGAACGTCGCCGGGATCGGTCAACAGGTTGCCGAGGCGCTCGCTTACGCGCACGGCCAGGGCATGTTGCACCGAGACATCAAACCGTCCAATCTGCTGGTGGACGTTCACGGCATGGTCTGGTTGACTGATTTCGGTTTGGCCAAACGCGCCGACGTCGAGAGTCTGACCGAGTCGGGCGACGTGCTGGGCACGCTGCGCTACATGGCTCCCGAAGCTTTCCGCGGAACTGCCGATGCGCGCAGCGACCTCTATTCCCTGGGCTTGACGCTGTACGAGATGACCGTCCTCGGCCCCGCGCGTAGTGCCTCGCAGCGGGATGGGCTGGTGGAGCAAGTCCAACGCGGGACGATTCCGGGCCTGCGCAAGGCAGACCCGCGAATTCCCCTGGACCTGGCGACGATTATTCACAAAGCCGCGGCTGCGGAACCGGCGCAGCGATACCAGACGGCGACCGACTTGGCAGCCGACCTGGCCCGGTTTCTGGCGGATCGCCCCATCCACGCGCGGCGAGTGACCCTTGCGGAACGGGCGCTGCGATGGGCGCGGCGCAATCCCGCGGTCTCACTGGCCACGAGCGTCTCGGCACTGATGATCTTGTTGACGATCCTGATCGCGTTTCTCTGGGTCAACGCTGCCAAGAATCGGGCTTTGTCTGTGGCGGAGGAGAAGGGGCGATGGGCGCAGGAAAACGCCAGGTTGGCCGCCCGCGAACGCCACGCCAGTCAGCAGGCCCGGGCCGCTCTGGCTCGCGAAGCGCAGCAGCGGAAGCAAGCCCAGCAGAACTGGCAACAAGCGGAAGCCGTGCGCGCTGAGCAGGAACAGACGGCGAAAGAGGCCCGGGCCGTCACCGATTTCCTGGTGCTGGACATGATCCGAGCCAGCCAGCCCGGACGCCATCTGGGCCAGGAAGTGACGGTGCGAGACGTGCTGGACGGCGCAAGTGGCCGCGTCGGAACGGCCTTTCCCGAACAACCGCGAACCGAAGCCGCCGTCCGCGCGGCCCTCGGACAGGCTTATCACGCGCTGGGGTCGTATGACCAATCTCTGGAGCACCTGCAAACAGCCCACCAACTGCAGGTTCGGCTGTTGGGGCCAGAACACCTGACGACGCTACAAACGGCCCTCAATCTGGGTGTCACCTTGCATGCGTTGGGCATGCATGCCGAGGAACAGCAGCTCGAAGAGAAAACGCTGGCCGTTCTGCAGGCCAACTACGGGACCGATCATCCCACCGCGTTGGAGGCTGCGGGAAATTTGGCCGCAAATCTATTCAGTCAGGGAAAGCACTCGCAGGCCCAGGGATTGCTCGAGGAGAACCTGAAACGTAAAATGACGGCGTTGGGTCCCGAACATGAGAGCACCCTGGCGACGATGTCCAACCTGGCCCACGCCCTGCGCGAGCAGGGCCGGCCGCGCGAAGGCGAAGCGCTGTTGCGAAAAGTCCTCGCTATCCGGCGGCGAAAGGGGGGCGACGACCATCCAGATACCTTGCGAGCGCTCGGCAACCTCGCCCATAATCTCGATCATCAGAAACGCTACGCGGAGGCCGAGCCCCTGCATCGCCAGGCTCTGGCCGCTCGGCGACGGGTGCTGGGAGAAGAGCATTCCGACACGTTGGCCACGATCAACAACCTGGCGGTTAACTTGGGTGGTCAGGGCAGGAGCCAGGAAGCGATCCAACTGCTGGAACAGTCGCTCGCTGCCTACCGGCGACTCCTCGGGCCCAAGCACCCCAGCACGATTGCGATTCTGAACAACGTCGGCGCGATCCGAATGGAGTTGGGAGACAACGCTGTCGCCACCATCCAACTGGCCGAAGCGGCGTCGGCCGCCGAAGAGGTCCTCGGACCCACCCACCCCTCGACCATCGAGATTTTGAACAACCTGGCGCAAGCCCTGGCGAATCACGCCAAGTTCGCCGAGGCCGACGTCACGTTCGCCAAGGTACTGCGCGCACGGCAAGGCAGACTAGGCCCGGAGCATTTGCAGACGGCCGAGACCCTGACAGCCCTGGCGACGATCCGCGGTCGCTTGGGCCGGTTGCCGGAAGCGCAGGAGCTGTACGAGCAGGCGCTGCTGGTTTATCGGCGGCTGTGCGGTCCTGACGACCCGCGGACATTGCTGCTGCAGAATCAACTGGCTGGCACGTATTTACAGCAAGAAAACTATGCCCAGGCGAGCGTGGTTTTTTCCGAAGTGCTCGCCGGTCTGCGGCGACAACCGGACTCGGACCCCGCGAATCAAGTGCGTGTGATGGTTAATTTGGGTGCTGCGCTGGCCAAGCAAGGGGAAGTCGGCGACGCGATCCGAGTCTACGAGGAACTGCTCGCATTGCTGCCGAAGACTTCCGCCGTCGAGGGCTTCGACGCGTCCGCGATCGCAAGACTCCTGGAAGAGCTGCGTCAAGGGCGAACCGACATGATCAACTTGCAGCCCGGAGGCAAGCCGTAAGCCAAGCCGGCGCTCTGGCGGCTCTTCGGTGCAGAACTCCGTTCCCGTGACCCCTTGTGCGAATCCCGCCCATCGCCCCGAGGCAGACGCCGTTTGCGGTCTCATCGCGGCTCACTTCGCAAAGCGACCCGCGCGGCTCAGGTGGCGTCACCACCCGCACCAACACGAAACTCCAACACGTCGAAGGACACGGCGTCCGTCGAGCAAGGCTGAGGCAGATTGGCGCCCTGCCACGGTCGAAAACAAACGCCCGAAATCGCTTACCAACTCGCACCAAGTCGTTGCCGAAACCTTCAGCCGCTCCAGGATGGGCGGTGCATCCGACGGCGTCGAGCCTCGTTTGCCGGGCATCGTCTGGCGTGCGGTCCAGTCCAGCAACTCCAGGTAGGCCGCCACCGAGACGGGCAAGAAGCCTTTGTCGCTGCACCGAGTACCGCTGCGATTGACGCACGGCCCGGGTTCGCTGCCATGCTCGTCAAGCTCCAGCGGGGACAGGAACCGGTCGGGAGCCGAGGAAGCGAAGCCCCCGTGACCGCATCGTCTCCCAGCAGAAAACACCGCCTGACCACGCGATTCATGACATGCACGACCGCGATCTCGTCGGCGGCAAACAACTCCACCCTCGCCAAGCGTGCCATCGTCGTCCTCCTCAATCACCGCAACCGGCCAACCGATACAAAGCATGATCGCGAAATTACCGCAATCCCCCAAATCGATGTCAAGCAGGGGGGCTGAAAAAATGCTGTGTCCCCGTTTACCATCACCCGTTTACCCCCGTGTCCCCGTTTCCCCCGTGCATGATTATGCACAGTCATCCAGGCTCCGGATGATCTCACCATCGGCGGTTGCTTGCAGGAGCTGGACGTTTCGCAACGGGTCCTCCGGCCTGGAGTCCAAAAACTTAGCCACTACTTCGCCCAGCGCATGGGTGACATCTATTCTTCTTTCGATCCCGATTTCGAGCTTGGTGCTGGTGACAGCGCGGCGGCTTGGATGTCGACTGGCCATCGAGTAAGCCTATCTCGACCACATCTCGGCGAACTTTTCGACCACCTCGATCCCGCCGCCGGTTGGCGAGTAGGCGTAGCGCTCGGTCTTGTCGCCGCGCACCCGCTGGCGAATGACGTTGAAATACCACGGGTAGGTTTCGCTCGGCATGCGGCCGTTGACGCCCAGCAGCGGGTCGACCGCCCGCGCCCCGTCGCCGGCCAACGGCACGCGCACCTCGACGCTCCAGTAACCGTCGCCGACGTGTACCGCGGCCACGGCGCCCGACTGCCAGCGCTCGCCGGCTCCGTCCTCGCCGCGGTCGGCGTCGGCCAACGCGCCGGCCGAATTGACCGTGATCCGGTAGTACGAGTAGGTCGAGGTCTCCAGCAGGATCTCGATGAAATCGCCCGCCCGGATGTCCCCGCCCTGTCCGGCGGCGAGCCCGGCGGTGTCCGGCTCGACGCAGCGGATGCCGAAGTAGAGCGTTTCCCCGGCCCGGAACACGCGCACCCAGGTGCCCCGATCGCGCGGCGCCGGGTCGCCCTTGTCCAACCCGACCAGCGGCAGCGCGCGCAGCGGCGGCCAGTACTGCTCGTCGTCCAGTCGGCCGTCAAGTCTCTTGCGCGCCAGAGCCGGCCAGGGCAGCACGCGCGCGGACGGCACGTTCTCGCGCTTGCGCCCGAGTTGCTCGCGCAGAGCGTAGAGCGGCTGTACGTAACCGGCGACCCGCTGCACGCGCCGGCCGTGGACCGTGTCCGGCTCGACTGCCGCCTGCGCCGCTTCCAGCAGGGCGAGCGCGCGGCCGATTCTTTCCGCGTCGCGGTTCATGCCCGGCCAGTGCTGCTCGCTGTACTCGATGAATGCTTTCATCTGCGCCCGTGCCGGGCCGTAATACAAGGTGTAATACTCTTCGAGCAACGCGTCGAGGTCCAGGCCGGCGTCCCACCAGAGACGTGAGGTGACATAGATGTTCAGGTGGTCGATCGCCAGCGGGTCGTAGTCGTGCTCCGGCGTCGTTGGCCGGTAATCGACCAGGTCGTGGTGCTTGTAGGTCTCGATCAGGTCGCCTCGGGAGACCCCCTTGAGTTCGCGCAGGTCCGCGGCGGCCAGGCGCGGGAAATAGACCGGCAGACCGCGGCTGCCCGGCCGGCCGTGCAGATAGTAATCCCAAATGTACCATTCCCGGGACGGCAGTTTCGCCAGCCACGCTTCGCGGATCGCCCGAAAGCGATCCCGGGTTTCCGGGTCGTGGAAATGGCTGCGCCAGCGGCACTCGATGATTGCCAGGTTCGGGGTCATCGTTTCGATCTTTTCCGGCGGCAGTTGGTAGGCGCTGTAGGCCAGGCCGCTGACCATCCGGTCCGGGTGCGACCTGTGGATTTCCCGCGCCACCCGGTCCAGGTAACCCCAGACGTAATTGGACATCGCGCCGTTGGCGCCGCGTTCCGGGGTCAGTTGTCCCCGGCAACGCTCGCATTGGCACATCATCCCGCCGTAACCATCGGGCATGTCGATGTTGACCATCGGCTCGCCGTAGTGGTCGAGCAGCGCACGCACGTACTCGACGTGCTTTTCGAACAGGCCCTCCGACGACAGGCAGGGCGCCTCGCGCGCCCGCTCGCCGTCCCTGAGCGCGTAGAACTCCGGGTGCACCTCGCGCATCTCCGGCCGGCCGGTCACCCACTTGATGCCGTGGCCAGGCTGGACGTGCCCGAGCCGCCGGTGGCCGGGGTCGAAGCCCAGACGCAAGTTCCAGGCCGCGATTTCGCCCAGCCCGTGCTGGGCGTAGCCGTAGCGCAGGTTGCGCACCGCGAAATCCGGCCGCACCACCCGGTTGTCCGCGGGCAGCGGGATGTCGGCCCGGCGCGGCACGACCTGGCCGAGTTCGCCCGGCGCGTACCAACGCACGCCCAGGCCGCGCAAGAACTCGTGGACGGCGTTCAGCGTTCCCGCGTCGTCGAACTCCCAGGCGTCGAGGTCCGGGTAGTAATGCATGTAGAGCCAGTGGAACGGCGAGCGGAACGGCTCGCCGGTGATCCCGGCCCACTCGCGGTCGACTTGCTCGCTGTCCAGGCGGCGCCGGCCCCAGGGCTCGACCGGCTCGAAGTCCCGGTCCGGCCCGAGCAACGCCAGCCAGCCGGGGCCGGAAGCGATCCGGAACGCGCCGTCGGACAGGTCGCCGACTTCCAGGCCCAGACGCTCGGTGTGGGCGCTGACGCCGACATAGACCCGGGTCGCGCCGGCCGACGGCTCCTGCACGATCGGCAGTCGCGCGCCGGAGATCTTCTCGATATACGCCTGCAGTTCCCCGGCCGCCAACCGGGCCATCCGCGCCGGCTGGCCGGCGGTCACGATCTCGGCCGCCGCCCGGCCTTTTTCCACCAACATCGGCGCGGCTTGCGCCCGCCCCGGCGCTAACGCGGCGAAAGCGACGCCGGCCAGCAGCACGCCAAGCACGCTCTGAAAAACCTTCCGCTCAGCCATGTTTTCTCCTCTTGCCCGGTGACAATAGCGTCCAAGGACATAGTACAAAGTAGCAAAGTAGGAAGTTTGTTTTCTCAGGCACGGAGTTCATGGTACCAGGAGGAACTGGTGATTCAAGGAGGCAAGGGGATTCAGAAGGCGGAAAGGGGGTCCCGCGAGCTGCAGTTGGTACTCGACCCGGGAAGAAACATAAAGAAACATAGGGACACACCATGTCAGGGGGAAATCAAGAGGCCGCCCTTTGGTCTGATCGGTCGGCAGCATCATGTGATGCTGCAAAGAGAGAAAGAATGTAGACTCGCACTACCGTCGTTCAAGTGAGAGGCTGACAAAGGCAACGGCAGCGGAAAAGATCAGCTGATGGGCCTTGAATCGCACCTTCGCTGGCTGGCTGATTGGCGCCGAGCCACGGGCGATTCTGCTGCAACGACAAGCTTGCGGATCGGATCGTAATCGCTACCGGTCCACGGGCAACAACTCGCGGACACGCGCGGTGAGGTGGAAGCGGCGGTGCCCATGCCGGCTGCGCGTGGTGTCCACGATCCGCGGGTGCCCTGCCACGGTCGAAAACAAACGCCCGAAATCGCTTACCAACTCGCACCAAGTCGTTGCCGAAACCTTCAGCCGCTCCAGGATGGGCGGTGCATCCGACGGCGTCGAGCCTCGTTTGCCGGGCATCGTCTGGCGTGCGGTCCAGTCCAGCAACTCCAGGTAGGCCGCCACCGAGACGGGCAAGAAGCCTTTGTCGCTGCACCGAGTACCGCTGCGATTGACGCACGGCCCGGGTTCGCGGATTTCCTCACACCGTGGCAGGATCCAGAACCGTGATCGCAAAGTCCTTGAAGTCCGCCCGATTGAAGGTCAGGATGCGTGAAATCCCAAAAGTCTGCATGGCGGCAACGAGTCGCGCGTCATGCGACCGAAGGCCCTGGATTCCTTGGGAACGGACGAGGGCGTGCCAGGACGTGAACAACTCCTCGCGATCTGAAAGAAAGACAAAACGGCGTTGAAAGAACTGCAGCCATTGGCTGGCTTGCTTGGGCGTCATTCCCAGGCCGTTCTGTCCTGCGGGAGGCGCGCCGCGTTTTCGAGTGGCGACAGCCCAGAACTCGTACAGATTCTGCGGCACGACAATCAGTCGCTGTCCCCTCGCCAATAACGTGTGAACGGCTCGGCGAGCTGCCGAGCACTGAGGGTCAGCCGAGTCAGTCATGCGGCCTAGCACGTTGGTGTCCAGCAGGATCATTCTCCCTCCTGCCTGGAATACAGCGAGTCACGCGAATAGTCTACGTCGCCGGCCTGTACCGTGAACGGCTCCATCTCCGCGAAAATGTCCTCGCCCGCCGCGGCCGGGCCCGTGTCCACGGAATCCTCTACGAAAACCATCGCCTCGCGCACCTCGCCAGGAATCTCAGCGACTGATTGAGCGATCTGTTGTTTTGAGCCTTTCAAAACCTGCACCCTCATCACACACCTCCGCCGACTGTTCATCCGACCACGACTCCGAATTCACCGCCAGAACGAGCCTCACACTCGCCATGCTAGAACCAGCCGCCCGAACCACAAAGCCCCCTGACCGATCCGTGCCCATTCTACCACGAGCCTTGTGTACCTTGCCAGAAGGGCAGCCATCGGATTCAAGTTCGCGCTGTCTGACGATGTGGTCGGAGCGCCCGCTACCGCCCGCCGCCTCGGTCGAAACCGTGGGGGGGCGACATGGGGCCTTGGATCGCACTTTCGCTGGCTGGCTGATTGGCGCCGAGCCACGGGCGATTCTGCTGCAACGACAAGCTTGCGAAGCGGATCGGATCGCAATCGCTACCGGGCCACGGGCAACAAGACAACTCGCGGACACGCGCGGCGAGGTGGAAGCGGCGGTGCCCATGCCGGCTGCGCGTGGTGTCCACGATCCGCGGGTGCCCTGCCACGGTCGAAAACAAACGCCCGAAATCGCTTACCAACTCGCACCAAGTCGTTGCCGAAACCTTCAGCCGCTCCAGGATGGGCGGTGCATCCGACGGCGTCGAGCCTCGTTTGCCGGGCATCGTCTGGCGTGCGGTCCAGTCCAGCAACTCCAGGTAGGCCGCCACCGAGACGGGCAAGAAGCCTTTGTCGCTGCACCGAGTACCGCTGCGATTGACGCACGGCCCGGGTTCCGTAACACCATCGGCTGCCCAAGCCTTCGGGAGCCCCGTGCGGTCCGAGACCAACCCGCTCCGTCCAACCCCCCGAGCCTGCACTGCGACTTTGACGCGACGAGCGAACCGTGGTAAACGTCGAGGGCATGGATCTCGTCGGTATTCTGAAGGCCAAGGCACGCAAGGTTCTGGAACGTCGGGTGGGATGATCGACGAAGCGCTCCGCGAGTTCGTGCGTCGCCGCGCCGGAGACCGGTGCGAGTACTGCCGCCTTCCGCAGCACGCGGTCGACGGACGGTTCCACGTCGAGCATGTCGTCGCTCAACAGCACCGGCTGGACGACGCCCCCCCGAATCTAGCCTTGTCCTGCGCCAGGTGCAATCTTCAAAAAGGACAAGCCTGCTGGGCGCTACCGGGGGAAACTTCACAGCAAGGGGCGTGCCGCAGGAAGAGAAGGAGCAGGCGAAGTCTCTTGACGGTCTGTTTGCGGGAAACACCGTCATGTATACTTGGCGTTCGGTCTGCCGAGTTGGTACACTTGTTGCTTGCCACCTTAAACGGTTGCCCTCTGTTCTATTCCGAACGCCGTTTCCCCCTTCGAAGCAAAGGATCCGATGATGAGTCGCCCAATTCCTGGGGTTGCCGCCTGTCTTCTTGGTCTTCTCGCCGTCGCTCTGGCCTCGCCAGCCGCAGCCCAATTCAACGACCTGGTGCGGCGAGTGCCCGATCGTCCCAACACCGTGATCTTGCTGGACGTCGAGAAAGCCTTCGCCAGCCCCATGGCGGACCAGGAGAAGTGGCGGGAAACGTACTTGAAGGCATTCGAGTCCGGGATGATCATGGTCCCGCCGACGGCCGCTCGATTCGTGTTGGCGTCGCAATTGGACCTGGACACGATGCGGCCGATCTGGGAGGTCGCCTTGTTGAACGTCAGCGAAGAAGCCTCGATTCCCAAAGTCGCTCAACTGCGGGGTGGAGCGGTGGACGTCGTCGCGGGCGAGTCGGCGGCCGTGCTGCCCGACGATACCTACGTGGTCAAATTCGGACCGACGGTGGTGGGCGCGATGAAGCCGGCGAACCGGCAATCCGTCGGACGTTGGATCGAAACCAGCCGCGACGCCAATCGTCGGCCGCTGCCGCCCTACCTGGAGGAAGCCGTTGGTTACGTCCAGGACATCGGCACGCCGATCATCATTGCGTTGGACCTGGAGAACGCGCTGGCACCGGCCAGGATTCGCGCTCGGTTGGGTGCAATGAAGTGCCTTGAGGGCCAGACGGTCGATCTGGACAAGTTGAGCCAGGCCCTGGCGTCGGCGCGGGGAGTCACGCTCGGCATCACGCTCGCCCAACGGCGGTACGGGGCGCTCAAGATCGACTTCTCCGAAGACGTGTCGATGACCGCAGACTTCGCCAAGTCGTTACTGCTGGAAGCCCTGGCCAACCAAGGTGCCATGATCGACGAGTTCAACGACTGGACCGTGAATGTGACCGGCAAGCAAATCCAACTCAAAGGCGTCCTGGAGCCCAGCGGTCTGCGGCGCATCTTGAGCTTGCTCGAACCGCCGCACTCGCCCGACTATACGTCGCCCAAGCCCTCTTCGGGCACTCAGCCGGAGGAACTGGCGGTGGCCTTGGCGTCCCAAGAGTACTTCAAGACCGTCGAGACGATGTTGGACGACCTGCGTGGCAAACGCAAGAGTTCCGAGTTCACGACCTGGGGGCAAGTCGGCTTGTGGTTCGAGCGTTACGCCCGCAAGATCGACAACCTGCCGATCCTGAACGTGGACAACGAATTGCTCGATTACGGCGTCTTCGTCGCCGATTCGCTCCGCCAATCGGAAACCGCCATGAAGGGGATCGGCGCCAAGTCCGCTTATCGCAAGACGCAATTGCCCACCTACTACAGCACCCAGGCCTACGCTGCGCCGATTGGCGTGACGCGCTGGGGCGCGACCGGGGTTTACGGCTGGACGGCCCAAGAAGACCTGGCGGCGCGTGGGCAGGCCGAAGCCCAAGTCCGAACCCAGGAGCGGATCTCCGGCAACGCCAATGCTCATTTCATCATGCAGGGCGTCGAGCAAGCCACGTCCGCCATCCGTCGGACGATGACGCAGAAGTACAAAATGGAGTTTTGAACGCGGAGAGGTTGTAAAAAGATGGGGACAGGCACTTCGCGACCAGCCAGATTCCCCGTGTTTCCGTTCGTTTGCCGAGTTTCCCAAAAGCCGTTGGCCAACTGGACGTTGCCGACGGCCGGGATTATCATCTTCAGTGCGCCGGCGGGCATCGGCTTGGCAAGGCCGATCCGGTCTGCGATCATCGTCGCTTACGGAAACTTTTTGGGACGCCACCCTGGGGACGCATGGATCGGCTATGAGCGAGCAAGAATCTGCCACCACGAGTGAGTTTGAACGCGAACCGGTCCCGCAGCGCTCGCTGCTGGGGTTCAAGAGCTTTATCGGGATGTACGCCGGCGAGCACACGGCGGGTACCGAGCTGATGATCGGGCCGCTGTTCGTGGCCGCCGGGGTGAGCGCCTTTGATGTGATCTTCGGTTTGCTGCTGGGCAATCTGCTGGCGGTGCTCAGTTGGACGTTCCTCACGGCGCCGATCGCCACGCGAGCTCGCCTGACGTTGTACTACCAGCTGGAAAAGATTTGCGGACGGCAACTCGTCACCTTGTACAACCTGGCCAACGGCGTGATGTTCTGCTTCCTGGCTGGGGCCATGGTGACCGTCTCCGCGACGGCGATCGGCGTCTGGGTCGAGTTCCCCATGCCCGGGTTGAATGACCTGTATCCCAACAGCGTCGGCTGGGTGCTGGCGGTGCTGGCGGTCGGGGCGGCAATTTCCATCGTTGCCGCGTTTGGGTACGAGATGGTGGCTCGGATCGCCAACCTCGCGGCTCCCTGGATGGTGCTGGTGTTCATCGCGTTTGGCCTGATCGGGCTGAAGCAGTTCATCGACACGACCGGTGCCCAAATCGAATCCGCAGGCGACTTGTGGACGCTGGCCACGACCCAGATCTGGAAGGGTGGTGATCCGCTGCCGGGCCAGGTGAAGTTCACGTTCTGGCACGTGACGTTCTTCGCCTGGTTTTGCAATATGGCCATGCACATCGGCATGGCGGACTTGAGCGTTTTCCGCTTCGCCCGTCACAACTGGTACGGCATCGCCTCCGGCGCCGGCATGTACCTGGGCCACTTCCTGGCTTGGATCGCCGCCTCGATCCTGTACGCATTTCAGTTGCACCAGAATGCCAGCGATACGGCCGTCTTGCCGGGGCCGTTGGCCTATCGGGCCTGCGGCTGGGCCGGACTCGTCTGCGTGATCATCGCGGGCTGGACGACCGCCAACCCGACCATCTACCGGGCAGGCCTTGCTTTTCAGGCGATCGTGCCCAAGCGATCCCGATTTGTGGTAACGTTGTTCACGGGCGGATTGGCCACGCTGGCAGGCATGTTTCCCGCGATCGCCATGAAGTTGTTGGGATTCGTCGCCTTGTACGGCATGGTGCTGATGCCGATGGGCGCTGTGATCTTCGCCGATTTCTACCTGATCCGAAAGTTCGGGCTGACAGCCAGCTATGCCGAGGCTAGCGGGCAACGTTTTAACTGGGCGGCCGGGTTGACTTGGTTGCTGACCTTCACCATCTGCGTGTTGCTGATCCAATACGGCGGCATTCAGATTTTCTTCGTCAGCCTGCCCGGCTGGTTCATCGCCGTGGCGCTGTACCTGGGGCTCAGCGGAATGTATCAGAACGGCGTCCACGAATCGCTGGTCTTCCGCCGAATCTGCCAAGTCGTTTCCTGGCTCGCGCTGCTGGGTGCCATCGTTCCCGGCGTGGCCTACCTGCTGCACGCGCTTGATCTCGACACCGCCAAACTTGCCATGATGGTTGCCACGGTGATTTGGTTCGTCGCGACGCCTCTGTGGATGGGCCGCCAGCAGGGCCGCGCCGCCGCAGAATCGTGAACGTAGAACGGAACCTCCTTGGCGCGGCCTGACGATCGTCAAGGGCGCCGAGGCGCAACGGGCCGCGTTTGTCGAATGCGATTTTCTGCTGTACGGGTCCGGGCCATCGCTGGTCGCGCACAACGGTATAGCTGCCGACCCCGCCGCCGCGAAAGCGAAAGCCGCCGCCGCGCGGGACTTGGTGCAACGGCGTCAGCGCGAGATGATGACGGTTCTGGCCCAAACGCTCGACAAAGGCTGAAGGACATCGCGACGACACGATCCTGGGGAGCTTGCGTCGCCTGGACCTTTGCGCGTCACTCGGGAATCGGCAAGTCCGCGGGCACCTGGCTGTCCGGCGGTTCGGCGACGGATGCTTGGGTTTCGGGCTCGCTGGCGGCGAGCATCTTGTTGATTTGGTCCCGCATAAAGGCGGCGTACGCGGGCTTGTTGCCGACCAGCCCCCAGACTTCGTCGAGACTCTTCCACTGGGCAATCTCGCCGGCTTGCATCTTGGCGAGGATGACAATGGGCGACATGATGTCGAATTTCTTCGCCAATTCCGCGTTGGCGCCCTGTTCGTAGTTCAGCGTCTTCCACACCACCCGTCCGGAATTCAATTCGGCGACAAAGTCCGTATGCACGGCGTCGTGGGCCTGCGACTCGATGTCGCGGCAGGTCGGACAGCGGGTGTTGCTGTGGAAATAGTACACGAACAAGGCATCCGACTCGCTCTCGGATACGCCCGAACTCGGCTGGCCCCCGGGCGCTGCGGCGGCGATTCCGCCTTGCTTGCGCAGTCCTTCGAGTTCCTCGGCGATTCGAATCAACTGCGGCTCAAGCCGCGCCGCCGATTGTACGTCGAGCGTGCGGGCGATCAGCAAGACCAGCGTCGCCGAAAACAACGAGATCAAGCAAACGGTCACTGCGTTTTTCAATTCCATGCCTATGCTCCTCTCCCCCCCGGACCAGCATCTCCTGGCAGGTCAGACCAACAGCTTCTGGATTTCATCCGCACTGGCTACCCTGCCGACGATCTTGACTTCCCCATCGACCACCAGGGCCGGGGTCATCATCACGCCGAAGCCGGTGATGACGTTGATGTCGCTGATCTTCTCCACCATCGCCTCGACGCCCGCCTGCTTGACCGCTTGCTCGGCGTTCTTCTTGAGCGTCTCGCATTTCGAACAGCCGGGCCCGAGAACTTGTACGAGTTTCATCATCAACCTCCCTTTCCACACAGAATCAACCGAACACCATGCCGACGAGCGTGCTCATGATCGCCGTCAGGATAACGAACGCGGCCGTCTTCTTGAACCCCATCACCGTGTCGATCACGGCGCTGCTGAGCAGCGGCAAGGCGGAGCCTGCCAGCAGCAGAGCCCTGAAGTCTGCGCGAGCTTCGTAGTTGGGCGAGCGTTTTTGCGTGCATGGTCTGATTATCGTCTCTCGACTCTTGGCAATTTAACCAAATATGCACTACGTTTCAAGGCCGGCTGTGGCTTTTTCCGGACGTATTCCGCCACGGTGGCCGTCAAGCAACGTTCGTAAGAGGCGTTTTGTGGGCGCATCTTCGTGGTCACGCCTTGCGAGGCGGGCATTTGGGGGATTGGCTGTCGTAACGGCGGATCGCAGTGTTTTCGACCGGAAAATTACCCTGGAAGAAATCTTCTTCGGACTTCCCGCGGCCTTGGGCAGACAGTAAAATACGGCGAGCAGGCGGGAAGCGTCGTCGGTCCGTATTTCCAGGGTGTTCTTTGCGACGCTTCCCAGCTCAGAACCATATCGGTCCGTTTCGAACGATCTTGTTTTTCTCCTTTTTCTACCAAGGGTGGGGGCTAAGCCATGACCAGTCACTTACGGAGACCGAAAGGTTTCACTCTTGTCGAACTGCTGGTGGTGATCGCCATCATCGGCATCTTGGTCGCGCTCTTGCTGCCTGCGATTCAAGCGGCGCGGGAAGCGGCCCGTCGAACAGAATGCTCGAACAAGCTCAAGCAGCTCGGGGTGGCGATGCACAACTATCACGACACCTGCAAGGTCTTTCCGTTTGGCTATATGGAGGAGGGCCGGTTGCACCTGCGAACCTGTTGGTTCCAGGAAATCTGGCCGTTTGTGGAAGAGCAAGCCTTGTACGATCGTTATATGGCAGACACTCAACTTTGGGTCATGGACGTGATTCCCGAGGTGCGGGACGCACAGCTGAAGAGCTTCATGTGTCCCTCGGACGGCTCCCAGCCCGCCAAAGGCGGCAGCGGCGGTTTACGTTCCGGCGCCGATGGCTTCCAGGGCAGCTATGTCGTCTGTACCGGCCCAGGGGTGATGCGCTATGGCATTGTTGATCTGGGGGGGATATTTTTCCGTCTATCGGCGATCAAGTTTTCCGATGTGGTTGACGGGACTTCGAACACCCTGCTGATCAGCGAGGCCATCGCCCGCGGGTCGCGGAACACGAATTCGGGCTGGGGTTGCGCCGGTGGGTATTGGGGCGGGGCCCCGCACGGCGGTTATGGTTTCACCACGTTGGAGCCGCCCAACAGTCCGGTGCCCGATCGCGTCTACCAATGCAAGGCCACGGATTGGCCGGAGGCGCCCTGTGTCAGCACCGCCGGCACCGACGACCATCGGAATTTTGCTCGCAGCTACCATCCCGGGGGAGCGAATTTCGTGCTCGCCGATGCCTCGGTTCGCTTCATTCCCGACAGCGTCAATCTGGAAGTCTACCAGGCATTGAGTACGCGCCGCGGGAGAGAAGTCATTGGGCAGTATTAGCGGATCATTGGCGTCACACGCGTGTTGATTGAAGGAAGTGGAGATCCCATGAGAATTCTTGTTGCCTTGAGTTTATTTGCCGTTGGGGCGGTTCTCCTGGCAGGTTGTGGCAAGGATGCGGCCCCGGAGACGCTGGATGTTTCCGGGACCGTAACCTTGGACGGCACGCCCGTTGCCCGAGGGCAAATTATCTTCTCGGACCCCTCGCGGCAAACGAGGAGCAGCAGTGGCGAGGTCGTCGATGGAAAGTTCACCTTTACCGCCTCGCCTGGCAGCAAGCGCGTGGAGATTACCGCCATGCGCGAGGTGCCCGGAAAGATGGACACCTCGAACCCCGGCGAAGAGCGGCCGCTGATGGAGCAGTATATCCCCGGCAAGTACAACTCGGATTCGACCCTGACCGCGGACGTCGCGGCCGGCAGCACGACGTTCGAGTTCAAGCTGGAAAGCGGCCGTTAAGGCGTCCAACGAGCCATCTGGCCAACCGGGCGCATCATTTTCCGCAAGCTGGCCGTGGGAACACAGGTTCGGAAGACCATTTGCAGGTTCCGCTGCTGCGCGCCGTCTTGGCTGTAATAGATCGACTCGGTGCTGCTGACCACCGCGACCACTTGTCCCTGGCTGTTCAGTACCGGCGCTCCGCTCGAGCCGCGGGCGTATTCCGCCGTGATGGCGACCGCGTCGGCTTGTCCGCCCGCCGCTTGAATCTTCATGTACCGGGAGACGACGCCCGCGGTGTAGCAGAAGAAGCGACCGTCCGGGTGGCTGATGACGCTGACCGCCGAACCGACCGGCGCTGGGGCCGTGCTGTCGGCCAAAGGCAGCGGCTGCAGGCCTTGGGCGTCCACCTGGAGAATCGCCAGATCGTCCGCTCGGCTTGCGGCCAGCACGCGTTGCACGGGGTAGACCTGCGAGTCGGCGGTCATGACCACCATCGTCCGCTCGGTCGCCGAGTCGACGACGTGATAGTTGGTCACGATGGCTCCGTGGGAACTGAGCACGAACCCCGAGGCGATGTTGACGTGCCAGTTCGTGCATTTGTTGCACTTGTACAGCCCGCCGACGACGACCACCGAATCCTTGGCGACGCGGAACAATTCAGCGGAATCGCTGATACTGGGTCCGCTGCGGGGGAGATCCAGTTCACAGCTTGTCGTGTCCAGCTGTTTGACGAGCGCCGCCGACTCCACCGCTCGACCGCGTTCGATCAGGGACACGCCCTGGCGGATCAGGAGCCTCTTCAGCGCGCGGTCTTCGATCCCGATCGCCTCGGCGTAGTCGTGGTCGGCGTCCAAGCAGAGGCTGGCGACGGTGTCGGCAGGTCGGCAGATGGAACGTTCGCACGGTTTCAGAAAGAAAAAATAGGCCGGTTGCAGCAGAAGCAACACCCCGACGACCACGGCAAATGTCCAACGCATGAGCATACCTCCCGGCCTGACGTTGCTGATACCCGCTTTCATTATACGACTTGGCATCCCCGCGTGGCGCGAAATCGGGTGGAAAAACGCCGGACTGCGTTGCGTTGCGCTGCAGCTGCGGACCAAGCGGCAAGGTTTCCGCGAGCCGTAAAGTCTGACGTCGGCGGGGAGTTCTGATATGAGCGTGGCAATCGCCGCTGGATTGACGGTCGAGGAATGGCACGCCATGCCGGACGACGGGACGGATCGCGAGCTGATCCGGGGGAAGTTGAAGGAGCAACCGAAAACACACAGGAATCGTTTTCACGCACGTACGGTAACGCGGGTTGCGTATGCGCTGGAACGTTGGCTCGAACAAACCCTGAAACCGCGGGGCAAGTTCATTCGGGCGGGGGCGGCCGCATCCTGCGACGTGATCCGGACACGATCGTACAGGCTGATCGCGACGGCGCGGGCGCGCACGTCCGAGCCACGGCCGGAGGCCAGCCGTTTGACGCGCCGTGCGATCCTCGACTCGGACGACGGACGCTACCTTGCCGCTGACTTGAGCCGCCCGTTCAGGCCCGGATAATCTGGCGCCAACGCCGCGGCCTGGCGATAGGAGGCCTGAGCGCCGCGCGCATCGCCCAGCGCTTGCAGGCAATCGCCCAAGTGCATGCGGAACTCCGCACGCATCGCGAGGGGCCGCCAGTCCGGACAGACGTCGACAGCTCGCTGCAGATACTGCTTGGCCAAGGCGAACTCGCCGCGGCGCCGGTGGAAATCGCCCAGGCGCGCCAAGGCGAGTTCATTCTCGGGATCGGCCTCGACCGCTTGTCGAAAAGCTTCCCGTGCCTTCTCGTCCTGGCCATCGGCTTCCAGCAGCCGGCCATACTGACTGACCACCTCGGAATGCTTCGGCATCCCCTTGGCGGCCGCCTCCGCCAACCGCAGGGCCTCCTTCTTCTTGCCGGCCCAACTGAGCGTCATGGCGAGGGTGTGCAGGGCCAACACGTTGTCGGCCGGGGACAGCTTGGAATGCACCCGGCGGGCAACTTTCGCGTGCAGCTCGTCCGATCCTTCCATGGAACCGATCACGCCCATGGCACCGAGTCTTTGGTACAAGCTCCAACCCAAGTCCCCATGTGCCTCAATCGTGGGATGGACGTGATCCAGGAAACAATCCAAGCCCAACGAGGGGACGAGTCCATGCTTCTTTTCCAAGAGTTGCGGAAGGTCCACCAGTTCCCATCGCGCGGCGGACGCGATGTCGCGGATCGTATCGTAGATTTCCGACACGGCGCGCAGCGGGCAGACGTCCTCATCCTTGGCTTGGACGTAATAGCACAAGGCCTCCTCGTGTCGCCCGGCGGCCAAGAGCGCATCGGCCAACAGCCACAAGCCTTCGGCATGCCGCGGGTCCACTCGCGCTGCGGACGCAAATTGCTGCGCCGCAAGGTCCGTTTGACCCTCGGCGCGGGCATTGCGGCCGGCCGCGACCGCCGCCTTCCACGCCTCGAGTTGCTGGGGGCTGAGCGGCGATTGTTCGCTCTTGAACGGCGTGAAATCGATCAGGTTCGCAGCCGGTTGGACGAGAATCACGGGGACGTTGGCTTGACGCGTGATGTGGACGATTCGTTCCAGGCTGTCGCGAAAGTGCGCCAGAACGCCGCGCTGCCACTGGTCGTCGCGATGGTAGGCGTCCAGCCCGATGACCTCCAGCCTGGTCTTCACCTCCGCCGCCAGTTGTGGCGTTGGAGGCGGCTCGGGCGGACGTGCCGTGCGGTCCAGGAGGCCCAAGCAACGCGACCAGGAGGCGAGGCGCAGCAGGCGGCGGACAGCAGGAGGCTGTTGGCGGATGTGGCCGTATGTGCGGTCCTCCAAGAATTCGTTGTGCCCCGTGTAGATGATGAACAGGTCAGGTTGGTAATGGACGAGTTCCTCCGTCAGCAGAGCCACACGGTAGCTGGCATACGAAATGCCCCCGCAGTTGATGATCTCCCAGTTGCGCTGCGGCGCGACTTCTTCGAGGTACGCTTGCAGCCAACTGCCAAAATAGGTGCGGCGATCGTAGGGATGCCCGAATGTCGTCGAACCGCCCAGGCAGAAAATGCGGAATGTTTGCGCGGACTTCTGAACGGCGAAGGTCTCCCGGTTGAAGAAGCCCTGCTTCAGCGGATTCGTCTCGTACTGGTCCCCCCGACGAAGGAACAAGGGTACGCCCGGATCGAATCCGACGAGTGGGTCGCGCCGCTGATGCAGTGGTGCTACACCCAGCAATGCCAGCGCGGCCTCGAGGGTTCCGAAAAACAAGCCTATTACAACAGCGCTGTAAGCGAACTTGCGCCGCCAACGGATGGTTCGACGGGGTGACGCGGTTTCGACCATGATTCTGGCCGTCCCGTACGGACGACACCTTGTACTCGGAAACGTGCGTTCCCGGCGGTGGCTGGACGGGCGAAATCGGCCCCACGCAAAAGGAGAACCTGGACACGAGGCCTTTTGCCACTGTGTCCAGGTTGTCTTGAGTGGGCCGGAATACCCTCTCGTAAAACGGAATTCATTCCGTCCCGAAGGGAATGAATTTCGTTCTACTGGGTTGCGACGTAAACCCGTGTCAAGGCTTTACCGAAAACTCTTCGCCGCCAGCACGAGTCGCCAAGGCGAGCTTTACGAACGGGCTGATATCGTTGCTATAGAACTGCACGGAACCATCAGCGAACGCGCATTGGGCACCGCCCGGATGGTTACTGCTCCAGCCATGACAGCGAGGCTCACCGCCGCCACCATCATACTGGTTCCAGGCGGGATTGCGGTTGTTGATCGGATTACGCAGATTTCCGATCGCGCCCAGCGGACTCATCCATGCGGCATCGTTGGTGGGGCTGGTGTCGAGTCTTCCGTTTCCATCAACGCCCTTCCAGTGGTAGTCTTCAAATACAACGATCGTGCTGGATAATCCATCCCTGATATCGGCCAGACGGAACGAACCCCAGTAGCGGAACAAACCGTTGATCCTGGGCTGCTCGCCATCGCTGTTTCCATCGACCCACGGGGTGCCAGCCCCACCGGCGGGGAAGTAGCCCATCGGATCCGGCACGCCGGCAAACTGCCCGCCCGCGGCGCCGCAGTCTCTCCAACCGCTCCACATGTGTCCCATACTGCCGACGTAATCCGTGCGCGCGGCCGGCGGGCCGCCTCCATTTCCTTCGCGGTAGCCCGAGTTCTGGTTGTTGAGGACGGCTTCCTGATCGTTGGACGGGCAGAGCAGAGCGGTTAGGACCGACAAGCGAAGGTCGGAATTCCGGATCGGGTTAGGTGCCGTGTTGGTCCCGCGATTCCCGTTTGGATCATCAAAGTTGATTTGGTTGTACAGCGTTTCCTGTTCCATGTACGGGAGCGCCTTGACAATCCAGGAGAAGTCTCTCGCGCGGTTCGCGCCTTGCCAGGCAGGATCCGAGTTCCACGGCAAACGTTCCTGGTACTTGTCCGCATAGTTCTGGCAGGCCAGGGCGAGTTGCTTGAGATGGTTCACGCACTGCGTACGGCGGGCGGCCTCGCGGGCCGCTTGAATCGCTGGCAGCAACAAAGCCACGAGGATTCCGATGATGGCGATGACGACGAGAAGTTCGACCAGCGTGAAGCCGGGTCGCAACCGTCCGGAACGATGGAGTCGAAACATAGAAAAACCCTCCCAAGAACGTTGACAAGAACGAAAACAACGGTCAAACCGAATAGGCTCGCTGCCACACTACGGAATCGTAATGTTCAATTCGTTAGAGCCCTTCGTAATCTCGACTTCTTTGTCCGATGTATTTGCAGCAAGATACTTCTCTGGAAACGGTAATGCTGCCTTCCCCGGGGCACCTTGGCCACTGCGGTACATGGCTTCGCCAGACCCCAAGGCCGTAAGCACGACCTTGTACTTGCCGGGAACACAGCCGGGCTTGCCTTCGACTCCACTGAACAGCGTGAACGATCCGTTTTCGACCTTCCCTGACGCTGCTGGCACATTTGGGTCAGAACCGGCGAGGGTGACCATAATATCTGTCGCCGGTTGTCCATCGATGGTCAGCGTGCCCTTGACGGGCACCGTGCTTGGACCCGAGGATGAGCACCCCGACATCAAAACGATGATCGCCACGGCCAGACACAGAACATTGCAGATTTTTTGCTGCCGCACAGCCACCTCACCTTCTACAACTATAGAGTAACGAATCCTACGGAGGCCAACCCCCCCGCACCAAAATCGCCTTGCAGGGCAATCATTCGGCAGTTGGACACCGGAATGAAGCAGCGAGAGAGGTTGACCTTTCAAGTTAAGCCCCCATTTGAACAAATGGGCCGAATGCTTCCTAACCGAATTCGAGCACAAGGCTTACGCGCCGAGCCATCGCCATGATGGCAACGCCGACATCAGCATATGGTAATAGTCCGCCTCTTGCAAGTCATATGGTATCAGTCCGCCTTTTGCAAGAAAATTTACTAAAAAATAAATTTTGTAAATTGACCACGACTCGGACAAGAGGCGTCCATGCGCAACGTGATCCCAACTCGCCAGACTTTACACTTAGAACAGGGGGCAGGACGCTGCGGAGCATCACGGGGGAGACTTTCAAGCGGTTGAATCACGCGGCATTTCGGCGTAACATGCTTTTTGGCCGTCCACAGGACAGGTGAGATTTCCCCGCACCTTTCATGGTGCTGCTGAAACAAAGCGGCAGGCATCGCAACTTGTGGTGATTTGATTTGGCTGCAGGTACAAGCTGTTGTAGGGCTGTTGCCTTTCTCGGCAGGCTTTTTATGGGGTAGGAAGGCCAACAGGGACAGAACGAGGTGTTGTGACGGGAAACGGCTGCTTGGACCTGTTCGCCGGAAACTAACATGCTGAACGAACTGGGCGGACGCAACCACTGGCTCCAAATACGGTTGCGTGGCGTTCAGGCCAACTGCGACGGCGTGGGCGCGCACATTCGGGGCCTGGCCAACGATCTGACACTGGTTCGGGAGGTGCATAGCGGCCGGGGATACCAGAGCCAGTGGGGCATGCGTCTGCATTTCGGGCTGGAGTGCCATACGATCGCGGATCGGATCGAAGTTTGCTGGCTTTGGGGCGGCACGCAGGTGCTCGAAAACGTGGCAGCGAACCAATTGTTGACGATGGTGGAAGAGAAGCGATGACAGCTGTGGATCATTCAACGTCGGTCGATTCCTGGGGCGAGCCGTTGCCGGACGAGAGGCCGGAAACGCCGCGGTTCGCCCGCCGCGCCGGCTGCCGCCGGTGGGTCGTCGGGTGTGGCCTGTTGCTGGCCATCGCGATCGGGCTGGTCATCGTTCGCGACCGCGTTGTCGATTCCCTGTTTGCGTCCTGCCGTCGCGCGGTGAAGGCCGAGGACTGGGAGGGCTTGGAACTTGCCGCGGCTCGCTGGCAGCGTTGGGACCCCTACGCGGCGGATCCGCTGTTGTACCTGGCCGAGGTGGCCAATCAGCGGCAGCAGTACGAGCGGGCCGTCGAGTTGCTCGACCGCCTGCCGGATTCGGATCCCGTCACGCCGCTGGCCCTGTTGGAGCGTTCCGCCATGCAATTCGGGCCGCTCAACCGGCCGCTCGACGGGGCCCTCACGCTGGAGCGGGTGCTCCGGCTGGACCCCGGGTCCGTCGAGGCGCGGCGGCGGCTGATCTTCTTCTACGCCTTTACGCTGCAACGCCGCAAGATGGCCGAGCACTGCTATCAAGCCATCGTCGGCGACAGCGATCTGCCTGAGACCTACGTCTACCTGGTCCTGCAGGACGGGCTGTCGTTTGCCAACGCCTACGAGGAAAACACCCGCTGGTTTCGGGGCGACCGCGAGCAGGAGTTGTTTTTTGTCGCCCGGGCGCTGTACCGCATTCGAGCCCGGGGGCTTGACGATACGGAGGATCCGCGCGAAGGGACGCGCGACGAGCGGGGGATTCCCTTTCATCGCCAAGTCGTCGCGGACTACCTGGCGCGATTTCCGCAGAACCTGGAATTGTTGGCCTATCACTTGGAGTCCAGCATGAACGCCGGAGATCTCGACGGCGTCGCCCGCCTGCTGCCGCAAGCGCCGCCGGAAGCGGTCGAGGACCATCGCTTTTGGAGGTACAAGGGCTGGCTGCACGCGGCGCGGGAGGAGCTGGCCGAAGCGCGTCAGAGCTACGAAGAGGCGCTGCGGCTGAACCCCTACGATTTCGTGACCCGGCATCAACTGGCGGCGGTGGAACGGCGATTCAAGAATCTGGAACGTGTCAAGATGTTGGCGGAAGTGGCGGCCGAGGGCAAGAATCTGCGCCGGGAATTGCTCCAATTAGACAGCGTCGCTCGTGTCCCCCGGGAACTTCTGAAACGCATTGCGTCCCATGCCCGGCACTGCGGCGACGATCTGGCTGCCAGGAAATTGCAGCTGCGGCTGGAGGAATGGTCCGACGAATGGCAGCGGATGCGGGTCGAAGCGGCGTCGGCGGCGTCATCGCCGACGGCCGTGCGGCCTTGATCGGCAATCGCGGAAAGAGAAGGCGCTGACGACATGCGCATGGTGATCTTCATCTTGGTTTGTGGCGTTTTGCTCGCCGCGGGCGTGGTGATTGCCGCCCGCTGGTTCGGGAACGATCTGCCCGCGTTGTTCCCGGCGACGGGCTCTGTGGCCAGCCGTACCTCGGGATTGCCGCCCGGCGGCCCCGAAGGTCGGCCCGCGGCAGGCAACGGTGGCGACGCCCGGATCACGCAACTGTGTTCGAGTTGCCACATGCTGCCTCCGGCCGACGTCGAGCCGAAGGGGTTGTGGCCGCAGAAGATTGAACACATGTACGAATACGCGCGGATCATGCGGCAGACGGAAAGCCAGGGCTTGCCGCCGATCGACGACGTGATCGCGTACTGGACGGCCCGGGCGCCCGAGCACTTGGATTTGCCTGCGGACGCGCTGGGCTCGCCGCCCTCGCCGCTGGCCTTCGGGCGGCGGAAGGTCAAGCTGCCGGGCCTGCCCAGTCCGGCCTCCATCTCCCACGTGCAATTCGTGCGGCTGAGCGAAGACGGGCCGATGCAGATCCTGATCTGCGACATGCGTCACGGCTTGGTCGCTCTGTGGACGCCGCCGCACGAGGACGACAGCGCCGTACGGATCATCGGCCGTGTCGCCCACCCGAGCCGCGCACGGGTCGTCGATCTGGACGGCGACGGATTGCTGGACGTCCTCGTGGCGAACCTGGGCGACTTCTGGCCCGTGGACACGGATCGAGGCTCCCTCGTGTGGCTGCGGAATCTCGGGCAGGGCAAATTCGAGAACATCGTCTTGGCCGAGGGACTGGGGCGAGTGAACGATGTCCAGGCCGCCGATTTCGACGGTGATGGCGACCTCGATTTAGTGGTGGCCGTGTTCGGCAACTTGACGACGGGGATGATCCTGTACCTGGAGAACTTTACCGAAGACGATGCTCAACCCGATTTCGAAGCCATCTCGCTGGACGGACATACGGGCACCAGCGACGTCTGGACGGTCGACCTGAACGGTGACGGCCGGTTGGATTTCCTCGCTCTGCAATCCCAACAGCACGAGCGTGTCGTGGCGTTTCTGAATGCCACCCGCGGCCGATTCCGCAGCGAGCTGGTCTACGCCGCGCCGCATCCTCGCTGGGGCTCGACCGGGATTGTCCCCTTCGACCTGGACGGCGACGGGGATCTGGACATCCTGTTCAATCACGGGGATTCGGTCCAAGTCCCGCCGATTCCTCGGCCCTATCACGGCATCAGTTGGCTGGAAAATCAAGGGGGATTTCCCTTCGTCTATCACCGTTTGGCCCACCTGCCCGGCGCGCACACGCTGCTGCCCGCCGACCTGGACGGCGACGGCAATCTGGACCTGGTCTCCAGCGTCTTCATTCCCGCCTTCGATCCGGCCTGGCCGAACGCCGGGCAACTGGACTCGGTCGTCTGGCTGCAACAGATCGCACCGGGTCAGTACACGCGCTATTCCCTGGCAACCGGGGCGCCTTTCCACCCCTGCCTGGCTCTGGGAGACTACGACGGCGACGGCGATGTGGATATCGTGTTGGGGAACTTCTTCATGTTCCCCGCCGGCGGCGCGGCATGGACCGCCTGCCTGACCGTGCTTGAGAACTCGCAGGCGGACGCCCCCGTTTCGCGTCAAGCCGCAAGCGACGGGCCATCCGCGGCGGCGCCCGGGCGATAGGGCGGAGGACGACGAAGCCGCAGCAAACCGTTGGGCGCCGCATTTGCCAGCAGTCCATAAAGTCACGCTGCGGCGTGGCACAGCCTATTTGTTGGCCGCGTCTGCCGCATTCGCCGCCCGCTGTGCCATGCCTTCGATCAGCGTGATCAGGCGGTCCGCCGGCAGATCCCGGAAAACTTCCCGTCCGCCGCCGATCCAGCGGATCTCGACCCGGTCGACGCGAGGCCGGGTTCCCAGACCGAAATGCAGGCGGGACCCCCAGTGGCTCTGGTAGCCGCGGCCGCCATGCACCTCGGCCAACTGCACCAAGTCGCCGGCCGTGACCGTCACCTGCGCGCCGACTCCGTCGCGGTTGGCGGTGGTCCCTCGCAGGCGGACCTGCAGCCAATGGTTGCGGCATCCGGACTCGACGAGCGTATTGCGGAGAATCGTCGGGCCGGTCCGCGAATTCACAATCACCCCATCCACGTCGCCGTCGTTGTCCAGGTCGTCGAAGGCCGCGCCGCGACTGGCTTGCACCGGCCACAGTCCATCTCCCGCCACGGCCGAGACATCCGCGAACCGGCCCGCCCCTAGATTGCGCAGCAGCAGGTTCGGACAGTGGTAAGCCGTGCTCAGGTCGCGCCGCTCGATGTTGTCCTCCGTGTGCCCGTTGGCGATGAACAGATCGCGCCAGCCGTCGTGGTCGAAGTCGACCCATCCGCACCCCCAATTGACGAACGGCAACGAGCCGGCGCTGGCCCCGCTGGTGAACGCCACGTCCTCGAAGATCCCGTCGCCGCAGTTCCGGAACAGCATCGGCAATTGACCCTGATAGTTCGTGGTGAAAAAGTCCAACCGGCCGTCATGATCGAAATCGCCGCAGTCGATACCCATGTTGGCGATCATCTCGCCTTGGCGATTGGTCGCCACGCCGGCCAGCACGGCGCACTCCTCGAACCGGCCAGTTCCGTCGTTGCGAAACAGGAAGTTTTCCTGGACGTCGTTGCAGACGAAGATGTCGGTATCCCCGTCGCCATCAAAATCGGCGCCGATGACGCCCATGCCACGCCCCGGATGCGCGCTGATTCCGCTGTCGCTGCTGATGTCGGTGAACGTGCCATCCCCGTTGTTGCGGTAGAGGGTGTCGGGAAGCGGACGATACTCGCGGGGGGACGGATACGAGGGATGGCCCCGGTCGTAGTGCGTGACGTGCGCGGCGAAATCCAGGATGAGGTAATTGCTGACGAACAGATCGAGATCGCCATCGCCGTCGATGTCCAGGAAACAGACCCCGGCGCCGATTCGATTTTCCGGCCCGGAGGCGACACCGGCCTGCCGAGTAACATCCGTGAACGTGCCGTCCCCGTTGTTGCGATAGAGGATGTTGGGCCCGAAATTGCTCACGTAGATGTCCGCGTGGCCGTCGTTGTCATAGTCACCGACGGTGACGCCCATCCCGTAGGCCGCGGCTCCGAGGCCGGCCGCAACGCTGACGTCCGCAAACGTCCAATCGCCCAGGTTGCGATACAGGGCGTGCCGCGGCAACACCTCGACGACGCACCCCGGCAGCGGAGCCCCGTTGGGAAAGTAGAGGTCGATCCAGCCATCCCCGTCATAGTCCAAGGTGGCCAAGCCGGTGGACATGGATTCGACGATGTAGCGGCGCCCACTGCTGCCGTCGTGGTGCCGGAAGTTGATGCCGACGGAGTCGCTCACGTCTTGCAAGTGGATCGCGCCGGCCGCGCTGGTGGGCAACGTCGTCGGAGCAGCCGGATCAGCGGGCGCCGGGGGAGCAATGGCAAAGGGCGTAGGAGCCGGCCTGGTCTCGGCAAGGTTGTCATCGGGGAAACGAGACTTGACGAACAGGATCGCCAACACGAGGCATGTCCCGGCAAGCCAAAACGCAAACCATGGCAACCAACGCGGAGAGCGAGGCGCTGGAATGGTTCCTGTCCTCATCATTGTCGGAGCACCAAGTCCTTTACGCCGTGTCGAGAAGCACCATCCGGGGGTTTGCGTGTCAGACGGCGAGAGGTCATTCTGCCGCCTGACAGAGACTCGCCAATTCCTACCGCAGCCTGGCAATCTCGGCTTCCGCTGCCTGTCGGGCCTCTGCCTCGCGAGCCGCACGCTCGACGCGAGGCAACAGTCGCTCGCCCGTGTCCTGCCGCACGAAGCTCATGCCGAGTACTCCTCGGCCGCCGCTGAACCTCGCTGAACAGTGCCATTTCCGCACACCGCTGCCATGATACCGGAATCCTGATTGCAAGTGAAGCGATCCCGTTTTGGGCTTGACGCAAATGATCTTCCCGGGACTGGATAAGTCGAGCGCCTTCTCTGGC